>Ga0265797_10004347_pt1 | contig 21769 bp, 26 predicted proteins | sample P2T30metagenome_FD_192433 | JGI IMG/M metagenome (GOLD analysis project Ga0265797, IMG submission 192433) | Plant litter microbial communities from East Loma Ridge, Irvine, California - P2 T30 | ecosystem: Environmental > Terrestrial > Plant litter > Unclassified | place: USA: California... | reverse complement strand
GGGATTGGTGAGATGGACGAATGTGGAGGGATCGTGTGGAAAGGAAGAGAATTTGACGATGAGCCTTACGTCAATTGATACGACCTGTGTACTGCATGCCGAGTAAAACTCAACAAGTTCCTCGATCCTCCGTCTGCGGAATGCGCATACATCTCTAAACACCAGATTTACGCGGACGCGTCGTCACCGATGTGAAACGTACTTGAATGTCCGGAAGGGTAGCGCATCGCTTGAAAGTGGTTTGTAGGTGCGTTTTCTATCTTCGACTGCGAATCTTGACTGTGAAGAAGACAGCAGATAGTTGGTAGGTATCGTGCTAACACTTCGAATTTGCGCACAGAGATTTGCGACAACATCGCTTCTTGTTCCTATTTGTCGTCTTGTAAATATTGGCATGTCTTTCTGCGTAAAATTGAAATGTGAGGAAAAGCTGGGTATCGATGGCAAGTGATTAAGCTACGGACTACCCCCGTCGCGACCTTTCATCGAAGCCCTTCAGGCTCCGCCGGGCAAACAGGACTCTATGGTTAGGCGGTCTTCAACAAAGACCCCTTGTAAGTGACATGAGCCTTGTACGTGGCCACTGCACAGGACGTTAAGCTCTGTAAGACCGTGCGGACGGCCCTCATAGACCTCGGAATATGGATGGAACTGAACAACAACGACGTTCTTCTGCCTTCCCTTTCAGGTGAGTGAAAGCGAAGGGTCATGGGAGACGCTAAACAAAGGCTTGGCATGGGCCCTTAGCTCCAGCAATTGCCTCTCGCGGCGCTCTAACAAGAGTACCCAACGCGTACCCGGAAGCCTGTTGCAACCCTCTACAAGCGTAGTCTTCCAAAGATGGCACCCCGCAAGCGCAAGAACATCGCCAAGCCGTCTCCAGCTGTCACTACGAACTAGCGTCTCAAGATCATCAATCAGTCAGAGGCCTCAGGCGCGTCAGTGAACGCTACTCCGGGTACCTTAGGCTCTGCCACTCCAGGCGATCTGTAAGTCTCAGGATATACTGCTGATGGGGAACATGTGTATTGACAACAGACAGGACGACACTCAACGCAACTAGCTCGCCACTGCTTCGCTTGCCTCCTGAGCTACGTAATCAGATATGGGTCTACGCTTATGGTGGTCATACTATCCACGTCACTGCTCGAAACGGGATTATTCTCACGTCTCCCAAGCAATTGGTTTGGACACGCTGTGTCAATGACAGAGACAAACAAATGCGATGCCGTTGTTTCCGCATGATGGAGACAAACACAAGTTTGGTGCCTATCATCATCAGCAAGCAGTTCTGGGCCGAGGCATCTGGAATCTTTTTCAGTTCGAATACCTTCCATTTTCAAGATGCTCAGCCACTTCGAAGGCTCGCAATCACTATCCGCAAGTTTGTTGAGCGCGTCAGCGATATTATGATCACCTTGCAGTCTCCGCTTGACATGGCGGTATGGGCCTCTATCCTGACATCATCAATCTTAGGACGATTTCGAAACATTCGAGGTCTGACTCTGGAAGTCATAGTGGTACCGGCTTGGCACAATAATATTCTACAACGCAAAGATGTCATGCGTGATGCTCGATGGAAGGCTCTCAAGCTCCCAGCCATCATCAGGGCATTTCAGCAGCATGAACTCAAGGAGGAGCATACGGCAGTCGTCTTCGCGAGGGTAGTCTATGGTCATGATGATGGCGAGGTCATGTCTTCCATTGTCGACGCCCAAGGTCTGGAGCGCATCATCAAGGACCAGCTTTTGGACCACCATCCGCGACGTCTATCAAAGCGAGGTCAAGGAGGTGAGTGAGGCAGATTGGCAGCGGGTGGAGAGCGGTGGCTTTTCGTGCCTTTTTAATCTCCAGGGTGCGACAACGGTTATGGTCAGGCAGCGAATGTTACTCATGGCGCGTTACATCTACGAGAGACAGTAACGCGCGTGGGCCAAGCAGCTGGTGCTGCGGTTCGTACAGCATAGCTTGGAGCTATACGCCTACAACCAAAGTGCCACACGCAATCATTGTCGGCTATGTTACACACGCGGCATCCATTCAAGCTCGGAGAATCACAGCAGACAGCGTTCAGTGCAAAGCAGCTCGTGATCGCAAGTGAAGTAGAGAGGCACTACTCACATGAGCATCATATGGCAGGCGTGACCCGATCACTCCCGTTTGATCTCTCATACGCCACCACTATTACACCTTCACCTCGCCTAGATTTTTTCTTTGAAGACTCGCTCTCAAGAAGACACACCGTCATGCAAAACACTCTGAAACTATTGAGCACTACTATTCGCACAAACTCATCACCGCGCACAACACGAATAAACGCAATTCCTACATTCATCCACTTCGACAACACTAATTACACCAGCTGCGGGACAACAATGGCAACCAATAAACGCAAGACGATATTTGAAGCGTCGTAAGCCCCTACGAAGCGACAGAAGGGCGTGAAAGCAGGCGAGACACAACGCGCAGACAACGCGACCGATCTGTGGGTTCAACAGCATGCTATAAGGAGCACAACACTAACATCCACCAGGGCGGCAACTAATCTCGCTGAGTCACCACTACTACGACTACCAGCAGAGCTCCGAAACAAGGTCTGGGAGAATGCATATGGCGGCAACGTAATACACGTAGAGTTTCGCACGGGCAACAGACAGATCACAGGCGCCTTGATTTGCAAACGCTGCGTCGAAGACGAGGATCCACGGAAAAACGTCAACTGTTGTGTGTCGCGTACTGGCTCTGGTTCTATTTCTGTCCCGCTAGTCAGCAAGCAGTACTGGGCGGAAGCGTCCATAACGTTCTTTGCCTCGAACGCCTTCAGCATCGATGAGCCACAGGTAATGTCTGAGCATGGAAACCTGATGTGAACAACCACTGACCTTGCGCCTACACCTCTCTAGGTCTTTCGTGCCCTAGCGCTATCGAACCCGGGCTTCGCGTCACGGGTACGACAACTCATTGTTCACGTTAAGTGCCAATCCATGGACTGGTCCGGAACGATAAATTTTGCGGTCCTGGGACGTTTCGTTAGCCTCAGAGGTGTCAACTTGAAGCTCAGCATATATCGCGCTATTAACGATTCCTTGGGGGAGGAGGACACGGCACGTATTGCACGCCGGACGTTCCAAAAGCTACGTTCTATGGTAAGCGCTTTTCGCCAATACCAGCTGAAAAACTCCCTGACGACTGTTACGCTCATCGAGTTCTGTGGCATTCTCTCGGCGGATCTAGAAGAACCTGGCAAGGTCGGGAACCTGGAACGCAAAATCAAAGGTCGGATGTTGGAGTATTCTCCTCGGCGGCTGTCCAGGCGAGGGAAAAGAGACGAGTGGTAGGGTGGGAGTCGCAGAGTGTGGAACTGGCATAGGCATATGTATTGCATGCGCAAACCGTGATACAGGGACGTTTTTCGCTGTTGACAAATCTAGTCCCATCAATTGAAACAGCTTTGATCTAGCCTGCTGTCTTCGGTATGAATTGCAAGTGAAGACCAAGTTCAACGAGCGACCATGTCGTACCTAATTATGATTGGAGCGGTTGTTGATTGACGTGTAAATTCAGACGTCTCTTCAGCCCTACGAAGTATGACATGACGCCAAGCGGTTGGTTTGAGCCGCGGCAGCAGCGATCTTCAACTTTCTGGCCGCGACATTTACTTCGTATTCTTACACCGCACAGCCTCACCTCACCCCCCACCCCACTACTCACGACATGCCGCCGGCAAAATCCAAGAAACTCACCGCGCAGCCCGTCCGCACGCGCCACTTCCCCGGCAAGCCCGTCGCCGCCGAAGTCGAAGAGCGCTCGAGCTCAGAGTCGGAATCCGAGGAAGAGCAGCCCAAACAGAAGCCGTTCGCAAAGCCAAAGCCCGCGCCCAGCGCATCATCCTTCCCCAAAGCGGCGCTCAAGTCAAAACTCGCCGCGCGACAAAAGTCCGAGGCAGAGCGCAAAGCACTAGAAGACGAATTCGAGACGGAAAGCGAAGCAGAGGAAGACGGCGAGGGTGGCAGCGGCAGTGGCAGCGATGAGGAGTCTTCCGATGAGGAGTCCAGCAGCGAAGACGAGGCGCCCAAGAAGCTGCTGCGCCCCGTCTTCCTCAAAAAATCCGACCGCAACAAGGGCGCCGCCCCCGCAAAGACGGCAGACGACATAGCCGCCGAGGAGGAAGCGCGACGGCAGGAGCAGTCAAAGGCCATCGTCCAGGAACAGGTCGAGCAGCGTGTGGCCGAAAAAGCAGCCGGCAAAAAGGACTGGGACGACGACATCGAAGACGCAGACATGCACGCCATCGACGACACCGACGGTCTCGACCCGCCCGCCGAATACGCCGCCTGGAAACTGCGCGAACTCCGCCGCATCAAGCGCGCGCGCCTCGCCATCGAAGAAGCCGAGGCAGAGCTCGCGGAAATCGAGCGCCGCCGCAACCTGTCGCAGCACGAGCGCGACGCCGAAGACGCCGCCCACATCGACAAGCAAAAGGAGGAGCAAGCAAATCGCGGCGACATGCAATTCATGCAGAAGTACTTCCACAAGGGCGCGTTTTTCACCGACGAATTGAAGGAACTTGGCATTGCAGATCGGAATCTCATGGGCGCGCGCTTCGAGGATCAGACGGACCGCGAGCTGTTGCCGAGTTACATGCAGATGCGCGACTTGACGAAACTGGGGAAGAAGGGTGGCACGAGGTACAAGGACATGAAGAGCGAGGATACCGGCACATGGGGTGGGTACGCGGATGATCGGCCGCGAAGAGGAGGTGACAGGGGTGATTTTGGTGTTGATGAGAGGTTCAGGGCCGATGGAGGTGTTGGCGGTGGCGGGGCGAGGGAAGAGAGGACAGGCGCGAATGCGAAGCCGCTAGGTGAGAGGAAGAGGTTCGGGGAGGAGAGGGACCGGGACAGCAAGAGGCCGCGGATCGAGGAGAGAGCTTGATGGCTTGGGCATTATTGCATTGCGTGGCGTTGCGGACATTTCAAGCATTTTCGGCGCACAATATCCAACTTGTTACGGCGGGTACCGACGTTTCTGCCCTTTACCAGTACCCCATCCCACATCGCATCCACTGCCTATGTCACCACGTGAACTCATTAAAGACGCAGAACGTATACGAGTCGTGGATTGACGGACGCACACACGTGCTTCAGGTCGAACCACGCGTGTGGTTAGCTTCAGCTTCTGGACATTCGACCGCTTTGCCCAATCTCAGAAGGTCACCATTGCATTACAGCTTTTGGCCTTCCGGGCCGGCTCATGACAAACATATGCTAGCTCACTCACCCCAGCAGTCGAATCCCCATAAGCCCCGCTCTTCAGGCCACATGTAACCGTCACCGAGCTTTCATTTGATGGGTACGTCTCCCAGGAGGGTGACGCGACGTATGACGGACGGATTCATCAACCGCCAATGATCCTTTCACCAGCACTTTGTATAACACACTTGTCAACTGCCATATCATATGCGAGGCGATCAAATCGGCCCCAAGACGGAAAGCGTCGCACCTGTACATTGCATTGCTAGCATTTGCGTGCAGGCGAGTGTCTGCTCTCCCATATGAGAAGTGAGGCGTCCATACGGTTATTTACAAGTAAGATCAAATTGCATTGCGACACGTCGAGCATGTGGATGACTGAAAGGGGACTATATCCCCTCTCTGGGCACTCTTTCTGCCACATTAGGAAACTCAACGTTCCAAGCATCCAACTCAGATCGTTTCAATCATCGAAAATGGCATGCGCTTACTCTTGATCCTGTCTCTGCACTCCCACCTCGATGAGCTTTGCTACTCCCCTCGCTCTTCACAACGCAGAGCTCATTTGCTACAAACCCATCCCACACATCGGGACTGGACCCATGCACTGCGACAAACGCAACCAGCCGCCTGGGCTTGGCTTTGAGGGAGCACCATGGCTACGATGGGAAGGCATGCGCAGACTGTACTTGAGTCGTGTACAGAGAGGAACGCGATTAGTGGTTTGGCACTTATGAACTGAGACTTCATAGTCTGTGTTGGTGATGGGGGAAGGCACTGCCGATGGAGTGCAATCAGTCAAGTGCGTCGCACGAACACATTGTAACACCACTTTTTACGTGGCGGTTGAACAGCATTTTTACAAATCAAGAAGGGAGTCGTCTAGAGTGATGTAAGGTTAAGAGACGGCGGCGGGCTGGAAGAGGATAGACATTTAGGCCTCATCTCCGCATAACTTCAATACCATCCACTACATCCAATACCATATACTCAAACTCTTAAGCAAACACAGCATGCGCTTCTTCTATGTCCTCCCCCTCGCGCTCGCCATCCCAACAACCTTCTCCACGCCGTTAAACCCTATCACCAACACCAACCTCACCACTACCACAGTCCCCACCATTGTCTGCGACCAACGCAACATCGCCCCACACAGCGACTGCGTTGCCCTTATCAAGATTCTCTCATCCTCTCCCTCTTCTGATACTGTACAAAAGAGCCCGCGCGAGATTCGTCATCACGCATGTTTCGTGAGCTGGCATAGGGAGTGGAGTGGTACGAAGGTCACGCTGGCGAGATACGCGCAGTACATAGTGGACAGTTGCAGTGACAAGATTGCTATCAGTGGGGCGGGACGAGTAGATGGCATGAGGTTTTGTGTGAGCAGTCGGGGGAAGTATTGTTGATGTTGGAGGCGTGAAGATAAGAGGGTGGTAAAGCAGCGGATAAGGAGCGATGTAGCGAATGGCATAATGGGCACTGCGAGAGTTCGCTGCTGTATGTGGTAGAGTCGATTCGAAGGGAAGTAAGGTTGGCGTTCCTATCTATGATTGAGTGCTGTTGTGGTCTGTGTCTTGGGGGTGTAGTGTGCGACGGCCTATTTTGCTCGATTCTGGTACGCAGCAGGTTTCTCCTCGTTGACAAGAATGATGTTGCGCAAGTTTTCAAATGTGTGTACGATTCAAGGTCGAATGTATCGTAATGAAGCGTACCTGGTAGTGTATCTGACTAATCGTTGCCCCACCGTGATGGCTTCCCCGAGACAGCCCGAGCTCCACTTCAACACCGGCGTCAAACGTCAACCAATTTCAGCGCGCGATGTCAGCTTCCGATTCAAACCTCACGCAGAATGTCTTTCGAAGGCGACGACGAAGACACGGAGTCTATCAAGCGGCAAGTTCGCTACGATGGTGAGGATATTAGCCCGACCACGACACGCGAGCTGAATGGCTGGTACGCATACCCAATCGCAGCCGAAGTCTTCGCCGTGGTAGCAGTGGGTACGTATCAACCTTCCCCCGCTCTACGACACTAATTTCAACCTCATCTAGGTGCATTCCTGCCCGTGATTCTCGAGCAACTTGCGCGAGAAAATGGTACCTTCTTTTCAGATAGGTCGAAACCTTGTATTGAAGTCTCTACTTCCGCGCGCTTCCGGTTACGCGCAGAAGCTGGTGATGCGAAAGAGAAGGCGGAACAATGTATGGTGACGCTAATGGGCAGGACAATGTCGACGAGTAGCTTTGCTATGTACACATTCTCGACGGCGGTCCTTGTGCAGGCTTTGATATTGGTGTTTTTCAGCTCGTTTGCAGATCATGGTATGTTTACGTCTTCGACAGTTTGACACCCTCTAGCATGGCATACCTACATGAAGCAGGACGCGCTTATCATGAAACTACTAACAAATCTTCAAGGGCCTTACCGCAAGAAGTCGCTCCTAGCGTTTGCGTACACTGGCTCAATTGCCAGCTGTCTCTTCATCTTCATCAACCCCAGAGTATACTACCTCGCGCCTATCCTCGTCATCGTAGGCGTAGCGAGTCTAGGATGTTCCTTTGTATTGTTGAATGCTTTCCTGCCTCTACTTGTCGCGTACCACCCTGACAGCTTGGTTACCAAATCGCTCTCCGCCGGGTCATCTTCTGATTTTGAGTTTGAAACGCTCAACTCTGAGAATGAGGGCCATCAAGTGACTCGAGCTGAACCAGATCGACTAGCGCGCGATCTTGAACGTTCGGCACAGATCTCAAGCAAAGGCGTCGGATATGGATACATCGCGGCTGTCGGCGTGCAAGTTGTTAGTATCTTGATTTTGTGGCTGTTCAGCAAAACCGCATTTCAAAAGAGGCATCCAAGTTTCCCGATCCGCATCATCTTGCTTTTAGTAGGCGTTTGGTGGGCTGTTTTGACGACGCCGACACTGCTATGGCTGCGCGAGCGACCCGGCCCGCCACTCCCTATGCAGGGAAAGCACAGCAAAGCATCAAAAACCCGAACACTCTGGTTCTACACGTCCTTCTCGCTTCGCTCGTTCTGGAGGACGCTGCGCCGAGCGATAAGTCTCCGCCAGACGTTCATATTTCTGATTTCATGGTTCCTACTGAGCGACGCCGTCGCCACCATCTCAGGCACAGCAGTCCTATTCGCGCGCACAGAACTTAAAATGGGCACCATCGCCATCGCGCTGCTTTCGATCACCTCCATCGGCTCCGGCATCGTCGGAGCATTCGCGTGGCCCCGCATGCAGAAACACTTCGGCCTGCAACCAAAGTCCATCTTGCTATGTTGCGTAGCTGGCATGGAAATCATCCCGCTCTATGGCCTTCTCGGGTACATCCCCCTATTCCAGGAACTGGGCTTCATCGGTCTTCAACAAGCATGGGAGATCTATCCCATCGCTGTACTGCACGGCGTTGTCATGGGCGGGATTTCTTCATACGCACGATCCGTATATGCGCCGCTAATCCCAGAGGGCAAAGAAGCGCAATTCTTTGCGCTGTTCGCAGTGACAGATAAGGGTAGCAGCGCGTTTGGTCCTGCGCTGGTGGGGTACATTGTTGATCATGCAGGAAGCATAAGGCCGGCGTTCATATTCCTGGCAGTGTTGGTGGTCTTACCTGCTCCATTACTGTGGTGGCTGGATGTTGAGAAGGGGAGAGAAGATGCGAGGGGTATGGCACAGGGGGATGAGAGCGGGAGGGGGAGGTATGAGAGGGTCGGTAGGGACTGAGTGCTTGTGGGCCACAACCCCATGTCGACACAACAACGATATGCATCTACAGTGCTTCTTGCAGCACTTATTGCTTCATTTCATCCTTTCCATGATATCCACGATATCAAAAGTGCCATGCCCATCGCAAGGCAGCACCATGCCGTGAGCAGAGACATATGACGTATTGCATTTCGTACTAGCACATGACATCTCGCGTGCAACACGACCTTACCGTCACCTGTTGCCCCAGAAGCCGCAAATCTGATACAAGACCCACACTTTCATTCGTTCCATCATTGTCCGTGTTCAAATGCCACCTACTCGTAGAAGTACTCCTAAGTCTTCGAAGACTTCAAGAAAAGTCGATGCTGCCGTCGCCACACGCGTCAACGCAGACCGTCCAGCAAAAATCCCCCAACCTCCAGGTCTCCCTTTCAAACTCCGTCCTGCCAAATTTGGGCTCATCCAAGAGCGCATATGCTGCAGTCTCTACGCTCTAGTAGTCCAAGCTATCCTCTGGAACCAGACACGCGGCGAAAACGCTCGTCCTGTCCTCTTCGCCCTTCTCACAAGATATCCCACACCAAAAGATCTCTCATTAGCCTCACTCGATGAGTTGACTAGTATGATCCAGCCCCTCGGTTTGCACAACATTCGCGCCCTGCGTTTGATCGCGCTGGCAAACGCGTGGCTCATTGCGCCCCCAACGAAGGAGCGTAGGTACAGAAAGCTGCATTATCCAGTCAAGGGCAGCAGTAAGGACGTCAAGCCAGGAGAAGTATTGGGGTTGGAGGATGAGCGTGAGGGATGGGAGATCGCGCATTTACCAGGCGTTGGCGCGTATGCGCTTGATAGCTATCGCATCTTTTATCGCGACAAGCTAAGGGACCTAGAGGGTAGCAAGGACGCGGAACCGGAGTGGAGGAGAGTGAGGGCAGATGACAAGGATCTGAAGGCGTATTTAGAGTGGAAGACATAAAGTAGTTATGTAAACTAGTATGCAAACAATATTAGTTATGCCCTACGAAATAACCACTAAGTTATATACTTCTTCCCTCTCCTCTCCCCTTTGTAATTAAAGCTGCCTTATTCAACTATTAAGATGTGAGATTATATCCCGATGTCTACTATCCGCGAACCTGCAATTAAACTTCGCCTCGTTACTTAGCTGCTTCCTAAGGGCTGCTATTAGATATAAGGTAGTATTTAGTGGAAGGCAACGGAGTTAAAGATAGCACGTTCCATAGACCCCCTAGTCCTAAAAGGGACTAGGACAGGGAGACCTTCGGTCTCATCCCTTGCGAGACTACACAACACACACAACAATACACAAGTTGCACCCTGGACAATTATTACCTTATCAGAACACCTGTTATTTGACAGCTGCATTCGCTGGGGCACCCTTTAGCTCCACGTGTTTGCTCTCTATCAACCGCGTCGGGAACTTGCTGAAAAATTATGCCTGTTTCAAGTCGCCAGCGGCCCGATACGCCGAGCGTGTTCTCGATTGCTCTGGATAAACATATTAGCAAACTTGATGACCTTTGCAGTTGATAAGTGCTGGTCTTCTGCTCATCACATCCTCCAAGCCGTACAGCATATCGAGTTCCGCGATGATGATAACTCGTACTGCGATGAGAATGAGACTACTGACGTGTTGCTTGATAGGCTTCTTTGGCGTTAGAGTGTACTCTCGCCTCTTTGTATGTCCTACTCCCCTAGACTGCACCACGCACACCCGAAATCGAAGAATCTCCTCTCGATCAGAACTCTCCACGAACTGCCTTTTGGAAATTTCCACCACACGCCGAAGCAGAGCTCGTAGTGACCTCCATCCATGCTCAGGTGAGGAAGGAAGTGCCTGGTGATGCGGACATGCATGTCGTGGTGCACTTCAAGGTGGACAAGCCGGCTCGGGGTAGATTTCGTGCGAGCGTTAGCCTCAAAAACTTCGTACGCGGTAACAGTGTCAAGGAAAAGGATGTATTCATACTTCATAAAAAAGAGCCCGGAAGCTGGATGGAGGCGCTGAGGGAGCTTGAGGTCTACTTTGATCCTGATGCCCCCTCGGCTCCGGGTGCGACCTTGAGCGGCTTCAAGACTTATGAGAAAGTGAATCCAGGAGAGGGGAAGCAGAGGAGTTGGACATGAAGGACACCAAGAATTCAAAGGCGGAGGAGTCGGGAGAGGACGACTCTGAGGCAGAAGAAAATGAGCGCAAAGAGACACAGGAAGAGAACCTAGCCAAGCAGGTACTGATCTTGAACTAATCCATGCGCGGATGGGTGCGGCGTTGAGTCGCTGGAGGATGCGAGAAGTGATCCTGCCACAGAGGGCTCGACGCATAGTATGCCAGAGTAAGCATTCCGAAATGGGATCAACATAATCGAAGGGATTCGGTTGATCTGAAATGTCGAATCGTCCGTAAAATTACCCTGGTGCTTCTAGATCTTCCAAGCTTCTCATCCCTTTCATTTGACGCGTTGCGTGAACCTATGCGGCGTCATGCCGTCCCATACTCTCCTTACCGCTTGCTCGTCTTGTCCTCCCAGATTCTCAGAAACAGTTTCCACAGGATCGAGAACAGAATACCCTGCAGTCCATTGGCAATAATGCGTGTCTTCAGTCCTCGGCCAAACAATCCCACTCGTCCATCCTGACGAATAACCCGTCTCGCAGCCTCTGTGTACGATATCCTCGTATCGTTGACCTGTCGATATGTCTTCACAACGCGCAGCGAGTTCGAGATGGTGTCTGACGCGACCGATGCGCAGAAGCCGATGAACGCCGCGCGAAGCAGCCACCATCCGATCTGCTCCTTGGCTGGCTCGTGAATCGTTTCCGACAAGAAGTTGTACACCGCAAACCAAGGGTAGTGGCCCACGAATGTCGCAGCTGCAGTCGCAAATGCACCCCACCACAGACTTCCGATGCCGTCGGTGCGGATGCGCTGGCGCAATAGGGCTGTTCCGCGAGCGCCTTGGGCTTGCAGCGTGGTCTTCAGGGTGTCGATGGGCATGAGTAGCATCCTGAAGGCGGCCGCAGCGAGGGAAGCGAAGATCGTTTGGATGGGAGATGGGAGCTTCTTCAAATATCCGTTTGAATGGAGTAATGCTAGGATGCCAGCGTTGGCCGCCGTGTCGCCGAAGCGTGCGATGGGACCTTGGAAGAGAGCGGGACCAAGGCCTTGGTAATATCTTCCGTATCCGCCGTCCTCATAAAGCGTCTTCGTCGCGACGGACAGGGAGGTTCCATGTCGGTACTGGTAGTTCATGATCGTACGAATGGGCATCAAAAGCAGTACTTGCAGCACCATTGCTGCGGCTCCGCTGAGACCTCCACCCAGTGCCCGCTTTAGAGCGCCTTTGAGGTCAAACTGCAGTAGAACAAATGATTAGCATGTCGAAGAGGGTAGGTGTACTCCAGCGGAAAGGCTTACGTCAACATCGTCCGCGTCAACCCACCCCTTCACGAATACCGCAATGGTAAAGATCGCAAGTATCGCGATTACTCCCTTCCAAGCATAATCCCATGTCCTTGACGTCTCTTTCTGGGGCTCAATAGATTCTTCGCCGTCACTTTCTTCGATGCGCTCATGGTTTTGTAAATCATCATGCCCGAGCAAAGGCGCACGCTCGTCCGCGACTGTGACATCGTCTTCGCGCCGAGAAGCCATGTTGCACAGGTATTACGAGTGGCTTGTCTCAGCGATCGCGCACCTGCAGCTCGAGCTGTGTGAGACGGTTCGCTGCTGGATTGATAATCAGCAGCACTAATGACGTCTTCGTTCCTAAAAAGGCTAGCTCATCGCATGGCAGCTTCGAATTCATCACCAGTCAAAGAAGCAAGCTTCAATTGCCGAATCGCAGTGAATTGTTCGAGGAAGCCAATCTTGTCAAATGTAACCAATCACATTGTGCTGCTCTGCAGTGCAGTTTCAGCTGAGATTAGGCGCTGCGCTGCGCCACCACCCAACATACCACAGCGTGGTACCATAAGCACTGTGTCAATAGCACCCGCCACGTACCTCAACACACAGTCACTCTCGTACACAATGAACGACACAGCGATCGCGCTCACGTCGACAACATGGAACATGCCGCCCCTCTGGAACAACGAGTCGCTCTGGGGGGACAAGACAATTTGGGGCGTCAACGCGACGACCCTGATTGACCCACAGGCTCTCGCCGTCAACAACTTCTATGGTCCTGGCTCTTGGACAGCCTGGTATATCATTATGATGGCGTCCTGGGCTTCCCTCGTACAAGATAACCAGACACCCGATATCCACTTTATATCGTGTTGGATGTGGGAGCACAGGGCAGACAGGAAAGAGGCAGAAGGTTGTTGTATTGAGAGAGCTACAGCGAGCGATTATATACACAACCAGATAAGTAAGCAGGTGACTAACACAGTCACGTGAGGTGCAGTTCACAGTGTACCGTGTGAATTGAGGTGCCAGGCTGACATATCGTATGCGCTGGACACGAACTGGGCAGCCGTGGATGCCTTCCGCCAACAGGGAATATCGAGAACCGAACATTTACTGGCAAATCATCACCGCAAAGAAGTCAAATTTGAGACGATAGTGGACCAAGAGGCTGCCACTCATGTGGTGCTTGGATTGGGTCTGATCCATGGCCTCGCGCAATTATGGGTTTGTGCTGGGAAGCTCAAAAGCATGGATATGCACGCGAATATATATCAGTTTGGACGGAGACTAAGGCGCTGCCTGATCATGTTGGCGGGCTTAATTGTACCTTCGTTGGCGGCGGTGAGCATTTATATGCATGCCTTTATGTACACGTCCACGTTGGTGGAGGAGTGAGCTGTGAAGCTCATGACGAGGTCCTTGGTGCTGTACAGATAGTCTAGCACTTGGATTGCGTACTAGTAGTGGAGCTCTGTTGGATTGCTCATGGCGCGGGGCGAGCCAGCCGATAGCGAAGGCGATATCGGTACGCAGCTGTGAGGCTGGATAAAGAAGTTTGCCGATAAGGGACTGGTAGCGCGTTGTGAGCTAAGCTGGAGCTACGTCATCCTTTGCACGGAGAGGCAGCTTAAGAGCCTTAGGATTGAGTAGGTGGAAGCGGCGGGGAGCGTGAGTACGCTTAAAGTCTGCGCCAAGCTTGTCGATGTAGGCTTCCATGGAGAGCTCCATAGTACCTTGTCGTCGATCGCGACAGATCTTAATACCTAGGTAGTGAGAAATTAGTCCAAGGTTATGACACTTGAACTTGGAGAAGACTTGCTCCTTAAGCGCGGCCATCTCCTCGCGCGTACGCGTGATAAAGATAAGGTCGTTAACGTAGGCCAGGATAATGAGGCCGTCAGAGTTAATAAAGACGCACGGATCTGCCTTAATAGGATAGTATCCAGTTAATGCTAGGTAGCGAGCTAGCTCTTAGTACCAGAGTTAAGGTGAACAACGTAGGCCGTAGAGAGCCTTGTTGACTTTGACAATGCGGCTGTCTGGGAGACGGATCCAGATGTGCTCGTCTTCGTCAAGGCGTCCATTAAGGAAGGCGGTGACTACGTCACCTGCGTCGCACTCTAGATTAAGAGCGGCTACGAGGGCGAGGACGACTTTAAGGGTAGTAGAGCGTGCGACTGCTGCATAGGTTTCGCGCTAGAACTTAGAGTTTTGGCGATTGCCGCAGACAACAAGGCGTGCCTTAAGGCGGATAAGCTTGCTAGTCTTATCAAATTTGTACTTGTACACCTATTTTGTGGGCAGGGCAAAGGTGCCCTCAGGCTAAGAGACTAACGGCGACCACGTGCCGTTGTCCTCATAGGCTTAGTACTCCTCGCCTTCAGCCGTTATCTAGCCAGTTGCAAACACGTGCTGCATTGCTTGTTTGTGTGACGTAGGCTTAGGTGGGAGATTAGCGCTAGTGCTGTTGTAGATAGATAGAGCCTCAGCGATTGCTAAAGCAAAACAACAAGCTAGCACATTTAGAGTGAGGTTGTATAGGATAGAAACCGCCGCAGCCTTTAATATGGGGCGACGTGAGCGCTTTGTGTCGATGATAAGGCGGTTATCGAGGGTGGAGGAGATATCGAGATGGCGCGGAGCCTTATCTGGGTTCATAGGGAAGCCCTCAAAGCGGTGGCCTTGGCCGAGCTCAGGCAGCTCAATATCCTCGAGCTCCTGCAGCAACGTGGCTTCATCTTCACCCCTAGATAGGACCTGGGAGCTAAGCTCTGATCCTAAAGTCGTTGTTAAAGCTGGTGAAGACGACAGAGACGATGGAGGAGAAGATAGCGGGGAGGACGGCGGAGTATCTATGCTTGGCCGGGAGAACTAACTAGAGAGATTAGCAGGGCCTTGGGCAGGGTACTCAGCGTCGTCCTGGGCGACGATAGGGTGCAGCGGAGCGTTTGCAAACTTAACACTGCTTATTTAGATAACTTTATTAGAGATTAGATCCCACATAAGATAGATTCGGGAGCCCTCGCGGCCAACAAAATAGGCCTGAATCGCGCGGGCGGAGAACTTGTCGCCTTGTACGCGGCGTTGCTTAGGGATATAGTCGAAGCCGAGCTCGCCATATTTGCGTATGGAGTGCAGATTAGGGACTAGATTAGGCGTGCCTATGTACTCCATCAGCAACTGTCAAGGGGTCTTTCCACCCAGTACTGCAGTAGTGGGATAGTAATTAATAAGCTTAGCGGCGTAGCGGGCTGTAAATAGCCACAGGTTCTTAGGGACGTGAGGCGCCCTAATTTGCATGAGCCAGACGCGCGCCTTATATATGCGGTTGCTTGACTCAGCAACACCATTCTAGTAAGCCGTGTATAGCGTAGATAGCTCAAAGACTGTGCTAGCAGAGGACAGCTCTGCCTTAGTTTTGTGGTTAATAAGGAACGTTATTATTGTCCAGGTAGATAATCGCGACGTTGACTCTATGCTGAGTCTTAATCATGCGCAGAAAGCGCAGAAGTAATGTCGTACAGTCAGACTTTAACTCCACTATATTAATCCAACGGAATTGAGTGTAGTTGTCTGTGTAGATGACCTAGTAGCGCTCGTTCCTGTCGCCAGAGTTAGCCATAGGGCCGACGATATCAACGTGCACGCGCTAAAAGGCGTAGGTTGCTTAGTTAGGTAGGACGCGCGAGATCTGCTTCTGGGAGTTGCTAAGGAGACAAACTTCACATAAGAAGTTATCACGGGATAACAGTTCAAGACCTGTCGTGGTTGCCACTAGCTTCTTAAGCGACTCTACGTTAGCATAGCTAAACGTCTTATAGAGGTGGCACAGCGTGATCTTACGCGTGGGCTGGATAGCTAATTTTGGGCGCGGTGAATTAGCCAACACAAAGGCGAAAGCCTGCGCTGCCTTAAGCTTATTAGAGGCCTAAAGTATTTAGGGATACTGTTAATCTCTAGCGTGTAAGCTAGCTCAAGGCCGTCACTGTGGCGGAGGAGCTTCTCCTCCCAGCCATAGTAGTACAGGCCCTTATCGCGGATTTGTAAGTGTAAGATAATAGATACAAACATGTCTAGTGCGTATAACACGTTGTTAAAGGTAACATGATTAATTGTACCGTCCACACAGAGGAGATTTGAGGTAATTGAGCGAGTGCCCAGCACGGCGACAACGCCAGCTCCAGTCTTGATGCCTAAGCAAGTAGGCGTCTTTTTCCACTCTACAAATTTAGAGAGGTCGTTGCAGATGTGATCTGTGGCACCTGTGTCGACAATAGTGCAGTTCTTGTACTCCGCCCGGTGTGCCACCTGCATAGCCTGCTCTAAGACCTTAGCAACGTTGCTGTCATCAACAGTAGCAAATAATTAGGCATTGTACTGGCCAAAGGATTGCTGCGCCGGCTTGGGCGCAGTTTAAGTGACTGATGGAGCAACGGCTGCTTAGACTTAAGCAGCCTTGCGAGTCTCGTGCTCGACTTTGAGATGTGGAAACTTTACCTAGCAGCAATCGCCAGCACCGTAGTGCTCGCGACCGCAGTGTAGGCACATAGTGACGCCTGGGCGTCCTCCTAATTGTGCTGCAGCAGGTGGAGCTGTAGTTTTGGAGTCGGCTCCATAGGAGCTGCCACCGCGATTGCCTCCTCGTCCGCCACGACCGTTACCGCGCTGGTTATCACCAGTGTTGTTAGTGTTGTTCTTGGCAGCAAAGGCAGCTGCCTTAACTAGATCGTTGCGGCGAGCTTCGTCGTTGAGCTCATGGATAAGGAGATCGAGGGTGACGTCTTTGCTCTGGCGGAGATCACAGCGGATATCTCGCGCTTCGTCAGGATAGGTGTCCTGAATAGCGAGGATAAATTGGTATACAATGCCCTGCTCAGGAAGGATCAACTTAAGATCCTTGAGCTTGTTAAGGGCTGCCCAAAACTTGTCAGTGAAGTTCTGGGTTGTAGGACATGTGCTGCAGCGGAGCTTGAAGAAATTGCTCCACGCGCTGCAGGCCTCGTTAAGGCCTTCGTCCTAGTATCGACGTACGATCTCAGCGTACACGGCAGCGGCTGAGCCAAGGCCTTGAACTGCTTCAAAGACGTTGCGCAGCAGGGTCTGGATAAGAGTCATCTGGAGGACTCCATCGAGCTTCTTCCAGTACTTAATGCGCTCAACCTGCTTCTCTGTTGCCTTCTCAATGTTTGTGTTGATAGAGCGACGGCTATCGTCAAAGTCCTTGCGCTTAGCAAGCGCATCGACGTGCTTTGTATTGGTGGGATCTATATCGGAGATATCGAGCAGAGCAGGCTCAGGGATAAGGCCTGCGTACGATGGTGGCTCTGGTACCGTTTTGGTGCCGTCCAGCACCTCAGTAGCGTCATGGATTGTGGCGTACACCTTTATAGATAAATTCCACTGATAGAAGTTACTGCCTGTAACGTCGAGCTTCGGCACAAAGGCCACGGCGTCGTAAATGCCCATGATTGGACGACTGGCAGTTAATCTGGGGTCGGACGGGTAAAAAGCGGGGCCACAGGTGCGTCCCACTAACGTCCGAAAATAGAGTAGAAAAGGAATGTGAGTTGCGCCCTGCAGAAATACGCTGCAAATAGGGCTACGATTGAATTGCGATCTTGCAATAAAGGTAGCACCTAAGTGCTTGAAACGGGTTTCATAACCTGATAGACTGAGAGGAGAAAGTGGGCGAACTGAGTGATAGATTGTGAGGCTACTGAGGCTCTGAGGGAAGCGCAGGATGACGCTAGTCCAACTTGAGTGGAGCTAAGCCTTCACTGGCTTGGCACCTGCGAACACGTTCTGTCCTGCAGAGCGCTAGAAGTGGGAGTAGCCGGAGATTTTGATGAGGCGAGAGGCTAGGCAGGGGTAAAACGCTTCGAGAGAAGTAACTGGCTATTAAAGAGGGTCGGTTCTCTTCTAGCATGTACCGCAGGTGTTGGACGGAGCCGGTAGTCCACTGATACCTCCCACGTGATCGCGTTTAGCTAGTGCCTTGGCAGCCTCTGTGAGCCTCGTAGAGGCTCTCACGCGCCTTCCAATACAACACACAATTATGCCAAATCTTGTGCCGTTCATCAGCAGGGGTTTGCGGAATACTTTCGGCGTTGGAGTATGGTAGTTGTTAGTTGTGTTGAGCGGGTAAAATCTTACTCCTCATTCCGCTAACGTCCTCCTTATTCCGCTAACGTCTCCGCTATAATCCGCCACCGTCTCCTCCACATTCCGCTAACGCCTCCTCCACGTTCCGGGCCGTAGCGAACTGCAATCCGAACCTCGGCATGTCGATCTTGCATTTGTGCATTGTAGTCTCGATACAAGATCTATGTCGAATAGAGATGGAAGAGATGATATATCTAGTCCATTGATAGCGTCCGAGATTGCAGGGACTTGGCACTCCCTAGTAAGCAGCATGGCTATCATTCCGTTGCTTTTCATGAGCGTTATTGGCTACACGATACTTCGAACTCTATACGTCGGCTTTTTATATCGAAGTCTCTCGTCTGTACCTGGCCCGTGGTATAGTCGCTTTACCCATCTCGTCCTGAAGTTCCACATCATCAGCGGTCGGCGAATACACTATGTTGATAGCCTTCACCAAAAGTACGGCTCCGTGATCCGAATAGGACCCGACGAAGTCGCCGTCTCCGATCTGGAGGGCTTCTCGAACATTCACAAGATCGGAGGTGGCTTTTTGAAGTCGCCATGGTACGACACCATCATTCAAGGAGGAGAGCCTGGACTCTTTGCATTACGTGATCCAATCCTGCACGCAGCTCGGCGAAGGCTCTTCGCGCAAGCGTTCAGTAATTCAGCATTGCAGCGCAATTGGGGCCAGGAGATACAACAAAAGGCCCGTCTGGCTGTCGCAAGAATAAAGGCGGATGCTCTCGCAACGGAAGCAGATATTCTAAAATGGTGGACGCTTATGGCTACGGACGTTGTGGCACATTTGGCGTTCGGAGAGTCCTTCAACATGCTCGAGCTTGGGAAGGTCCGTGGTACCCCTACAATCATGACTTGAGACTTGGTCACAGTACTGACATATTCTCGTAGCAAACACCATACATCGATGCCGTACAATCGACCTTAATCGGCGGGGTCCTTCGTAACGAGCTTCCATGGGCCCATCGCATCGGTCGGTGGCTTCCAATCAAGGCTGTTCAGAAGTTAGTGACAGCTGATGACGTCGTCTATGAATATGGCGCACTTGCAGTTCGCAACATGAGGGACCAAAATCACAATAGCAAAAATCTCTTCGCTCAGATGATGGCTGCCAACGAAGGACAGGAAAAGACCATGATCACTGACTCGAGTATACGTCTCGAAGCGGGTAATCTCATCGTAGCTGGATCGGACACGACAGCAGTGACATTGACCTACCTCATTTGGGCCGTCCTCAAAGACCCAGCCCTTCAGAGAGACATAGAAGCAGAAGTAGCGGGTTTGAGTCCAGATTTGGGACTAGATGAGCTGAAATGCGCTACTCTGCTCAACAGCGCCATTGAAGAGGCACTTCGACTGTATGGTGCAGCCCCGGGTTCGCTTCCCCGTGTCGTTCCGCGAGGAGGCACAACCATCAATGGATATACCATCCCCGGAGGTATCGTTGTTAGTACTCAATCCTACACAATGCATAGAGATGCATCCATATTTCCTAATCCGCATCAGTAAGTAACTTGCCACGTCGGAGACACAGACGACGCACTCTAACCAAGTGACACAGGTTCGATGTTTGTCGCTTCCTGGACAAGACTGATCAGACTCGTGCGGAACGTCTCGCTTACTCCCCTTTTGGCGCTGGTTCACGAATCTGCATTGGTCTGCATCTAGCGTGGATGGAGTTGCGACTTAGTGCAGCGCTTTTCTTCAGGGAGTGCCGAGGTGCTAGACTCAGCTCCACAACGACCGATGAGATGATGGAGATGGAAAATCACTTTCTCATTACGCCCAAGGGCCATCGCTGTAGTATAGTGTTGCAACATTAATCTCAACTGTTATATTCGTCTGAGCAAATCAGTAAATGACATAAATGGGCTGGGCGCCCAACCATCTCTGATCCATAGGGCCCATGGAGTCCATGGCTTGTGGGCCTCTAACATGATCTGGTAGCACTAGTACTAGGTAGGTAAAGTATATGATGTGGTGGCATTTTGGGAAGCCGGCTGTTCAGGCAGAACTATCAAGCTTCGAACCTCATCTCATATCTCACTGTCTACAACATGTTAAATCCATCAATTATATCAACGTGACTTTATCAAAACCTACCCAGTCATTACAACGTATCAACATGTCTTTCAACTCTGAATTTAGTAGCCAGCGCGAGCTTCCTGGCACCCAGTTCAACACTAAGCCTTCTGTTTGCCGCCATTTCGAAACCTGCTTCACTATTGACGACGACGAATTTCGGGACAGGACACTCCTACTACTTGTACAAGTCTCAGCGCAGTAGATAGATTTAGATGCTAGACAAGGTTCCGAATACACCTTCGCCACAGAGCTTGTTTAAGGCTACGATGTGGCACCATGGAAGTTTGAGCATTTATGTGATAATAATACGATAGTTAACTAACGTAAACCATCACCGAGCTGGTCAAAAATGCTTAGCAAAGCTCTTCTCTTAATAACTCCTCTAATATTGAGCTTTTTTAAAGATTTTCCTAGACGTCCTAATAGCCCTAGCATAAGTCTTTCTAGACGCACAAGAATTACTTAATTAAGCCTATCATTGCTAAAGTTATTAGCTAATAAAGATAAGGCTCTTGCTTAAGCTTTAAACCCTATTTTACGTACTAGACTATAGCAATAACGTACTTCATCATCGAGTGAGACACATCATTGAGTGAGACACATCATTGAGTGAGACAGTTTTTTTACACCAAAAAAGGCCCTATCTTGGCACTGCTATCTCGAGGACCACCTGATAGAATTCTCTAAAAATTTAATTTGTTATTCCTATAAATATAAGCATCTATGTTGGAACATCTTAGTCTTATAGTACTATTAGTTCCTAAGATAGTGGCTGTAGACCCCTGTAATTTAGATTTTCTTTAATAGCTTCCTACTTACGTAAGCTAGAGCTTAGTAGATCTGGAATAATATCTCTTATATAGATGCAGCTTTGTACTGAAATCTTTAGAGAATTCTATTAGGCGGTCCTCGAGATAGCAGTGCCAAGAAAGGGCCTTTTTTGGTGTAAAAAAAACTGTCTCACTCGATGATGTGTCTCACTCGATAATGAAGTACGTTATATTCTATAACTTTTCTTGCAGATATAAGATATATCTTTAATACCTATTGTAGATTTATAGAGTTCTGTATATAATAGGTCTATAGTTGTTTAGCTAGAAAGATTCTATACTTAGAAAA
>Ga0265797_10004346_pt1 | contig 21774 bp, 47 predicted proteins | sample P2T30metagenome_FD_192433 | JGI IMG/M metagenome (GOLD analysis project Ga0265797, IMG submission 192433) | Plant litter microbial communities from East Loma Ridge, Irvine, California - P2 T30 | ecosystem: Environmental > Terrestrial > Plant litter > Unclassified | place: USA: California... | reverse complement strand
TAATTGAATGTATTGTTAGATATGAGGTTGCGTTATTGGGTCTCGCCAAGGAGGTATTGTGAACAATGAATCTCGGGTTATTAAGGAGCAAATAAGAAGAAAAATAGACTTGTATATTTTGTCTCTTGCTATCCTTTTTGTATTCTTTATATTTATAACAAGTAAAATCCCAGTGTGCTTTTCATCCCAGTGTGAATTCATTGGCTTTAAGAGTTTAATAAAAAGCAATATTATTCCAACTGTATGTATAATTCTTCTCCTGTATTGTCTTTTTGCTTATTCAAGGTTCAAATACGATACGAAAAGATCAGTGCAGCTTCCTGTGAAAATATTAAAGATTGAAAAGATAAACTATGAACATTTAACATTTCTTGCTACATACATAATTCCTTTGATAACTTTTGACTTTGAAAAGGAAAGGTATGTTCTAGTTTTAGCTGTACTCTTGATTATTATGGGTGTTATATACATTAAAACAGATCTCTTTTATGCTAACCCCTCGCTTGCTTTACTGGGTTTTAATATTTACAAGGTGGATGTTAAATTATCTGATGAAGAGAGTAAAGATGGGATTATTATAATAACAAGAAAGAAGTTAATAGTTGATCAAATGGTTGGGTATATCAAGCTAGATGATAGGGTTTTTTATTCTGGAGATTAAGGGTTTTTTATGACTGCACAGGTTTTGAGTAAGCAACAAATAGATGATAACCTATCTTATTATGTTGATAATAAGGGTTCTATTGCCGTAGTCGTTTATGCCATAGTTAAAGATAGTAATGTTCCACTACGCATGGATATTGAGGCTCCAGCTCAAGTTGGTTTAAAGGATTTATTTTTAGGGGCAATTGCTAAAGAAATTATTGAGAACGATGATCTTTCTATTATTCCATTGTCATCAGCAGATGAACGCGGAAATGTTATATATCATTATGATCTTCAGGTGCCAGATGGATTGGCATGTTTAAATCAAGCTTTGGGCCAAGATGGTGAACAAGAGTTTGATTTTAATGTGCATAAGCTTGATGAAATAAGAGTTCTGCTTATTTGTATTGGCAATGCTGATAGGAAAATTATTTTATATAAAACGATGGCGCCAGTTAATATTTTTTCTCGTGACCATTTTTTCCTAGTAAAGTCAGATACTAGGCTTAAAGAAATTAAGGATGATTTCTTCAGGGTTAGTGGTAATTTTCAATTGATGAAAATTAATGGTGAAATCTTAGTTTTGGATTTAGCATTAATTGAAAAAATGATAAGTTTTCATGAGGTAATCAAGAAGGAAGCAACTCAGGGAATGGAAGCTATACGTGATATGAATATCTTATCGAATATTGATGTAATTCGAGAGTTAATTGATGATGTTAAATATGCAAGAAAATTAACTAGAATTGCTAAATCATCACCAGTAATCAAAGCTGGCATTGATAATCCTGGTATTATTCAGTTTTGTAAAACTTATCCGATTTTAAAGGGTCGCATTCGCTTTAACGAAGATGAAACAATGATATCTCTTGATACAAAAGTATCGAAAGATCTTTTTATTAAAGTATTGATGGACGACTTCCTCACTTCTCAATTGACCAAGTTTTACTATGATAGCATAGCTAAGGATGCCTTAATCTCTGAGGCTGAAAATGCATAAAATAATATTGTGGTGAATATTCACCACAATATTTTATCAGAATATCATTGAATCATAGTTCTTCTTTTATCTAAGTGAGTTGCATGATTATAAGTTCCTCTTATCGAGTTCTTATCAACATGCGCAAGCTGAATTTCAATCGATGCGCTTTCAAAGCCATCTTCATGCAAGACCGTGCTCATCATATGGCGGAAACCGTGCCCCGTTAGCCGGCCATGATAACCAAGCATCTTTATCACTTTATTAATCCTGGCATCACTCATTGGTTTTCTAACGTCGTTCCTGCCAGAAAACACCAGTTAATATTTTACTGATATCATCTTCAGTTTATTCAGAATCTCAACCGCTTGAGACGATAGCGAGACCAAATGAGAACGGCGCTTTTTCATTCGTTCTTTAGGGATTTCTCACAGAGCGTTATCCAAATCAAATTTACACCATGAAGCCTCTCTGAATTCAACGGTTCGGACACCAGTGAGCATAAGTAGCCTGAGTAGCATATTTAGTTAGCAAGCTTCCCTGATACGTATCAAGCGCTTCAACAAAAGCTGGAATCTCTTTTTCTGTCAGGAACGGGAAGTGATTCTGTTTTGGCTTGTTCAAAGCGATAGCTAAATCGGGAGCAAAATTGTATTTCGCTCGACCCGTTACTATAGCAAAACGGAGGACTTCACCACAGCGGCGGCGAATCTTGCTGGTTTGCTCTAACGCACCACGCTTCTCAATCTTTTTCAGGACGGCCAATAGTTCAAGTGGCTCAATTTACTCAATGGGGCGGTGGCCAACATAGGGGAAAATATCGCGCTCAAGACAGCCTAAAACTTCTTTAGCATAACCATCCGACCAGGTTGCCTTCTTGCCGCTGTGCCATTCTCTGGCAACGGCTTCAAAACTGTTCTCATGCGAGAAACGCAGCGCTATCTTATCGGCTTTACGTGCATCACTGGAGTTGATCCCCTTAGCCAGCATCGCATGTGCCTCTTCACGTCTACGGCGCGCTTCTGCAAGCGAAACTTCACCGTTGACGCCAAATGAAATCATCTTTGGTTTGCCAACAAAGCGATAGCGGCAGCCTTTAGCACCATTAACATCAACCAACAGCGATAGCCCTGCGCCATCGTTGAGCGTATAGGGCTTGTCTTGCGTATAGTACGTTTAATTTGAATATCAGATAGCAGTACGTGTATAGAAAAAAGATCGGACTAAGATATACGCAATTTTATACACATCAGTGTATAGATTCCATTGTACTTTACAGGACAGTGCTGGACATGAATTATGATTTATATTCATGTTTTGGAATGGTTTTTAGATTTTTTTAGACAAACTCAGGCTTGCAAAAATTGTCCCCTGCAAACACCAAATACGGCGAGCAGGGGATTGATTCAGAAAGGATAATTCGGATGTGAATTTTATTGTGCCCGCAGATATGCCCGCAAAGCGTCACGCGGCGGACTTCATCGGCTGACCGCAGGACTGTTTCCAGCATTTGTAATCTTTGTATTCCCAGCGGGATGACCGGCCGTATTTTTTCGGCGGTGGCAGATTGCCTTTCTGGATTTGCTTGTAGAAGTACCGATCGGTGAATCCAGAATCACTCACCATGAATTTCATGTCAACAAGGGAATCGTCGCGTAATTCCATATCTACTCCTTATACGGCCAGTTCCAGACCAGCACGATAAAAATAAAAACGACGAGCCACAGAGTGAACTCGCCGGGGGTGATGTCGCAGATGGTGTTCACATGAATTCACCTATGCTCGCCGCAAGACGTGTAATCGCCTCTCTCGTAAGTGCCACGATATTCCCCCCATCTAACTTAACGGTATAGCTACAAGCTCCAGCATGCTCAGACACAAGAATTACCTCGGGGCCATAATGGATGCTCATATCCATCTCCTGGGCTAACTGGAATGCATCATCATTTCTTGCGAGAGGATTCCATGGTGTGTAAACGACGGGGTCTATCAATGCGTTTCCATGAGCATCAAACCCGAATGTCCGATGTCCGGCGGCCTTCGCTGCCAGTTCTAAAATCTTTTCGTCAGACATAACAACTCCTCACGCAGAGCGCGATAGTGAATAGGGTGTGTGGGGGTTACTTCAGGGTGATGTGGGGGATTTTGCCTGCGGCTATGGCGTCGTAAATCAGGTCGGCGCTGTGTCCGTTACTGGCAGATGATCTGCACAGTTCCGCGATGGCATTCTTTGTCTCCTCACGCTTGCGCTCTGCTTCGGTGAAGATAGGGCGGAACTCATCAACCCACGCTGGCCTGCTCGTTTCTACGTCGTAAACCAAGCATTCATTTTCTGCAATAGCTTCCCCAGCTGCGACAACTTTAACTCTCCGCCATTTCCACGGATTACCAATTTCCTGTGGCATTTTTGCCTCACACTCACATCCAACCGGCGGCAGACCTTCACCATTCCATTCAATGCTCATGCCACTCTCCTGTGCTGCTTAGCGCGCTCAATGCGCTCATAGTCATCCTTGCATTCAGGGCAACAGAAGAATCCTTTCTCCAGCTTCTCACCGCAATCGCCGTTCTGGCAGGTGCCGGTAAATGTCATAGTTGGTCGCGGCCTGTTGGCCAGAGCTATTTCAATGTTGAGCATCTCCAGCTCAGCGGCATTATCAATATCGTCTGCATGCATGGTGGTTACTCCGATCTTTGGCAATAAAAAACCCCGCCGAAGCGAGGTCAGTTAATTCGTGAATCAGTAGTTAAACTTTAGGCTTCACATATACGCCATAAAGGTAAGGAGCGTTGCTGGTGAATCCCGTCGGGTCGACCTCTACAACAACAAATTCCCTCTCGGCATCTTCAACATGAAGCTTGATGACATCGCCAAATTTTGGCTCATCATCTAGTGTTAGCGGATAAGTTTGCTTTGTATCAGCAATAGCTATCATGGCTTTTACGCTCATCACTTCTCTTCCTTCTGATAAACCGGGTCAGTGCCGCGCGGATACTGCAGCGCAACGTTCCTGTAATGCTGCAATCTCTTCCTGAAATAATCCTTTAACGCTTCCGGCTGCTGCATCTCCACCTCCACGGCGATAACCGGCATATTCATACGCTCCTTGTACGCTACTCCTGACGCGGCTAAATCAACGTTAATCCTGTCGCGGTCGTCTCTGCTGCGTGCTGCTAGATTATGTGACATTGCGATGTCCTCCTGTGGGGAGTATACGCCAATTAAGGAAGGGTATTAGTGGTCAGAATTTACTGGCCGGGCGGTTGTCTCCGCTTACGAAAAACCAAGCCCGCAAAAGGTCATCGGTGAGGTCGCAATTAAGGAGAAAGTTATGGAATACCCCACCACACACAACCTCGACAGCTTCAAGGTTATCGTCAAGTGAGTAGCAGGAGTGCGAAATTTGGCTCACTTCATCCAGACGGAAATAGTGGGTTTTGCTTTTACTGTCGCACACCATGGCAATTGAAGCTTTGCCGCCCTCAAAAAGTACCTGCTGTTTCATTTCGCCTCCTCAATGTTGCGCAGGATGGCGGCGCGGCAGGCGTTCCAGCCATGCTCGACGCCAATATCAAATAACGAATCATCATCAAAATCTGCATCTCTCGGGAAAACATCCGGCACCAGCTCAGTCAGGTCAGCGGCCGGCGCGGGGCGCAGGTACAACTCTGTGCCATCCTGAAAGTTTTCCCAATCAGCCTGGTCATGCAGGCAAACCACGCGAGCATTTGGGTATTCGTTATTATCGGATAATTCTCCGCGGTCAACGCGTCCAATGGGCTGCGCGGTCAGGGCGGCCAGCGCGACACGCATGGTGTTCAAGTGCATTGCACTGTCTGAGTCCAGCCCGAAAGGAATTTCATCGCACACATTTTGCAGCTCATCAATCTGAGGCTTTAGCCACTCAATCAGCGCCTGCTTCTGCTCTTCGGTCATGATGGCTCTCCTGCGCGGAGTTGGTGGGCCATATTCAGGAAGTGAGCAGCTAAGTTGCGGCGGTCGCGAACGCAATCGTCATAACCTTTCAACTGCCTTTTGCCAGCAGACATGTTGATTAAGGCTGCGACTTTTCCAAGCTCATCAGCCCGAACCGAGTTTATGAACGCGTCGGTAGCTGGGGTTTTAGGTACGGACGCTAACTTATCTTCGGCATTAGCCCATGAATTCCAGTGCTCAACCGCTCCAGCGGATGCGCTGAAATAACGGGAAAGCGCCGCATTCTCAGCGGCCAGCGCGTCACGCTGTGCTTGCAGGGCTTCATAGTCATCAATCCGGACATAGATGCCATCTTCATTTTCTTCGCAGTAAGCATAAGGCTTATATGGCGTAGAATTTATAACCGGCTTGAATCGCTTAACTTTACTCATTCTCTTACCCCTTATGCCGCTGTCAGGATCAATGCCGCGGCGAAAATAGTTAGTCCAGGCAGCCCTGATACCAGCCACGCTTAATGAGGCGCGCCCGCTTTTCGGCTGCGATGATGTTTTGCTGGCGCTTATCTTCACCGCGTTCAGCAAGTGACCGGCGGCTGATGAGCATGGTTTGCGGTCGGGTTGGAGTGAGGCGGCTTGTGCTGATAAGCGTGTAGGTGTAATCAGTGCATCCATCTACCGGCACCGGGTTGGCTGCCTCAATCACCGCTGTTTTACCGCGCAGGCATCCACGCATCAGTCCGTTAAACTCACCGAGAGTCATATGAAAAAGGGCGCTTAATTCGCGCCCTGTCATACTTCTCTTGGATAGCTGCCAACACACTCGCTCTTTGAAGCCTGAGTTAGGGTGAGCATTACGCCGATAAAAGTTGTGAGTTTTCATTTTTGAATTCCTCAAATACTTTTTCGATATGATTTTTTCTCGCCTCAATAGCCATCTCCATAGTTTTAAAATGGCCGATTGAGGTGTACTTTCCGTTTAACGTGCCACGGGCCTCCCAGGGGTTTTTAAGCCCCTTCCTGAACCTGACTCCAGCGACTCCAGACTTCGTTTTAGTTTTGTGGATATTCATCATGTTAAGTGAATCGGATACCCACCTGAGATTTTCATGATGATTGTTTCTTGGATTACCATTCGCGTGGTCAACAACAAGCCCTTCGCTCCTTCCTGAGCAAAACGCAATTGCCACTAACCGATGAACCTTAATGGTCTTTCTGTTTTTATTGCCGTACATGTTTATACAGAAATATCCAAGATCATTTTTTCTCTGCTTCAGGACGCGTCCTTTTTTTAAATATGGCACCCTTCCATCAACCTCCATTATTCTGGAAAGGCTTCTCACTCGGCCAAAGTTTGATACTTGATAAAACTGTTCAAATCCTTCAACAGGCGCCCATCTCTCAACCTCCCCCTCTGAAATCCATCGCAATATTCCAACATACTGGCAGCTAGCCTTATTGCGCCGGTACTGAGCGAGCTTTCGCATGGTTAATCCCCTCCATCTCCTTCCAGAACGCTGTACTCAGCGCTCAAGACTGATGCGTTATCCTGGTCAACATCGCTTTCGGCCTTCTCATCTAACACCACGGCTTTCTGCATCTCGATACTGACCGGCAGGTATTTGAACAGCCGGCGGATGACGGTCTTCTTCGCCATCTCTTCCCAGTGCGTGACCCAAGGGCCGTTGGAGGATGCCTTGCTCTGAGCCTTGACCTTTTCCACCTGCTTAGCGGTCATGACCTCAAACTGAGTGCCGCCATCTTTCAGGCGGGCCACGGCGTATACATGCGTGATTGGTGCGTCTTCATTTTCGCCCGGGCGGTGAACCAGATTTTCGTCCAGGCCGTACTCGAAACTGAATTCATCATCTGCACGAACCACGCGGGCTGACAGGCTGACTATTTGCCCTGAGCGACGAGCCAGGTCAATCATGCCGCGGTAGCCGATAATCAGCTGGACGTTAGACTGTCCTGATTTCGATCGGCCATTGCCGAACGGAAGCAGATAGGCATGCCCCAGCGCGCTACCCGGCTCTAATCCCAATTGAGAACACTGCACCACCGCACCGATGAAGCTGCTCTGGTCACACTGCGCCAGTTGTGGCGTTTTACGAATCTCCGTAGTGACAATGCGAATCATGCGATCCGCTGTCATGTGCCGGGGCAGTGCCGCCGCCAACTGGCTTTTCATGGCTGGCTGATTCATGAATCCAACAAGCGTCTGCTCAGGCGTTTTATTGGCAACCTGCTTGCTCTGCTGCGTCTTCTGCAGGTCAGCGCTGGCGATAGGTGGCTGGTTACTCATTCCTTAACTCCTTCGCCCAAAAGGGCAGTGATAGGGTTGCGATGCCCGGCCATTCATTCCGTGACAGGCATTCTGCGAAAGTGTGGATATTGCGTTTGTACTCAGCCCGCCCGGCATCCTTTGCCTGCTGGTCCATGATGAACACCTGCACCGGGTAGCGACCGCAGTCAATTGACGTGCTTACAGCAAGGAACGCGAAGGTGGGGGTCTCATGGAAGTGCGATTCATAGCCATCTGAGTAGAAGGCGTCCTGAACGTGATAGCGGTATGAGTAAAAGTCTTTCTGAAACTTCATGATGTCGGCCGTGCTTTTCACGTCCACGCACCAGTTGAATTCCGTGATTATCTTGTCGGGCCGGCAGCGAGATAAAACGCCGGCGTCGTGGTCATTCCAGTAGATGCTCGCCTCTGCATTCCCCTGAGCTTCGAGCATCCATCTTGCAATCGGGTGAGCCATAGCGCTGTCCCGCATCAGCTTCAACTTCCTGTTGTCATCGTGCGTGATGGGCGTGATCCCTTCAGCCTCACAGCGCTCAATGAATTCCTTCTCCTTCTCTTTTCCCGCGGTCGTCCTGCGGTTAACTTCCGGTCCAATCTGGAAGCGCTTGCTGAACTCATCCGGCTCCAGCAGTAGGCAGTGCAGTGCGGTACCTAAATCCAGCGCCGCCGTTTTCTCCTCATCGACAGGGGCATGTTTTCGCCACTGGTAAATGGCAGGGCTTACGGCTATGTCATCAAGCTGTGATTTGCTTATGCCGGCACCGCGGTGGTAGTCCTCGTTGCTGATATCGAAGTAGATGCCATGCTGCATTACGCCGCCTCCTGATTTCTATGTTTGTTGCGGTAAATCCCGATCGCAATTTCACGCCGCGCAACCCGCACCATCGCTTCACGTAAAAACGCCTCAGCGGCTTCGTGCTGCTCGTCGTCTTCATCGAACATCTCAATGGCCGGGTAGTCGTAATGCTTCGTCAGGAAGGCGCACAGAGCAGGCATTAGCGGGTTCGTCTTGTGCTGGTTCATTCTCGCATCGACTTCAGCGGCGATGAACTCCAGTTCGCTCTCCGGCAGGCTGTCGGCGATATCCTGCACCTCATGCCGGGCTGTTCTGTTCAGTCTCATTTCTTCTCTCCCAGTCCGAGGCTTTTCAGCATCAGGTTGATGAAGGTGAAATCCTTTGAGTTCTCCAGCATCTTGCGCTGGCGCTCTAACTCTTCCTGCTGCTTCTGGTAAGGCAGGGTGGGTGATTGAGTCTTCACGGATTGCCCTTCTGCGATAAGACCTGCAACAGGCGCTCCCAAAGCTGCTGTAAGCGGCTCTTGGGCTTCCACGACATAACGTCAGCGCCGGTGAGTTTGAAATCGAACATGGTGTTTTTGGGGCAGCCCGATGCCGCCCCAGCAATTGCGAGTTGCATGGGGATACTCCGTTGAATGGGTTAGGTTGGTGCAAAAAAGAAGGCCGCACTAAGCGGCCAAATCGCATCCTGTTCTGTCTCTATCATTTGAAACTTCACAGCGTTGGTGCGTAGCACCTCAAAGCCGTCTGAGTAGGCGGCTTTACGGTGTCACTCAGTTGGTGCTGGATATGCGCACCATTGCTTTATCTTCACTTCAGACTCATCAATGCCTGCAATCTGAAAAACCCACTTCCATTCGCCTGTCGGGATGCCCCCAGCACCAAACCACAAAGCCCGCCATGCAATCAGAACACCCTCTCCGTTAAGGTCATTCACCAAAACCTGCTGCTTTGCTTCAGGCAGGCTTTCATTGCAATTAATCCACTCCATTCTCTTCTCCTGTCCAGTGGTTACTGGCCCCGGGCGCGTAGCATTGCGTCGGCCATTTTGTAGGCACCCTTAGCCAGTTCATCTTCTGCACCATCCAGACCGCCAACGATGCAAGGTGCGGCCGCTGTCGAGATATACCCATGCATTGCCTTTGCTGCGAAGTAATCGCGCAGCGCCATGCCCTCCGTGCGAACGTTCTCGTTAACCCAGTGAGCCTCAGTGGTTGGGAAGGCTGTGATTGGATAGTCGCTCATCGCATCAGTCCTTAATGAATTCGGTGGTTGGAAACCCGAGCTTTGACTCAAGCAGCTCTGCATGGCCGCTGGTTACGATTGCGACATGGTGAGGATGTTCATTTTCAGCCAGCCACTTAATCAGTGGTTTCGCTGCCTCTTCGAACGACTTAATTTTTTCATTGCTCATACATTCCCTCCTGCTATAAACCCCAGCCCCATCAACACACCAATAGCTATCCAGCCGATAATCCAGTCAGCGTTGCTCATGGAGCCTCCAGATATGAAAAAGCCGCTCAGTGGCGGCCGCAGCTACCTGCTTTGCTCTCGATAGAGATACTTTGCCTTTGCCCTGGCATACTGTTTGCTGTGCCCCTTTCTGACGAGGTCCGCAGTCTTCGAGTCAATCCATTCGCGTTTCCATGCTTTACTGCCTCCGGGGTACCACTCTTTGGTGTCTCTGCTGTTCACGCTCACTTCCTTCTGCTCATCAACGAGCCGTTACGATGTCTTTTGAGTTGCGATAGCCTGCAGCGAATATCGCGATTTCTGGTAAGCACTGTGATGTGCTCTCATGCCTGTCACGCAGAGAAGGGGAGATAACTGCTTTCTCTACTCTCTGGTTACAGCTGGATAAGGTGCTGACGATGCGGCGCTCGAAGCGTGTCTGCTCGATAGCCTCTGATGCTTTACGGGCGTTAAAAGCCGCCATACGACGCTGATTTCTGTTCATCAATTTGCTCCACTGCGCTTGGCTGCTTTGGCGCGTTGTTTTTTCAATACGCGGCGGTAATTGCGATCGTTCTGGTTACGCATCGACTCCCAAAGGTCGTATTCACGATAAGCAGATGACTTCTGATAATTTTCGTTCATGGGTATTCCTCGATGAGTGCTTGGGTGGTGAAGGCCGGACGCTACCCCGGCGATGTGTTCAGGCATGGGCGTCACCATTACCTTGGGCCACCTGCCTGCCCAGCCACGAATTGCTTGTGTTCGTGCGCCACGTTGCGTGTCTTCGATTTTCCACGCCGCTTCACCCCGAAGCACTCGCCTCGGCCTGTGTATTCACAGGGTCATATTGTTAAAGAGCTGATATCCGTTTCTTGTTTCTCCAGCGTCCTGCTGATGGATGTATTTAAAACCATGGTTGTAATTATGTCAACAACTATGGTTGTAATAAATATCAATATGGTTGTTTTGTGGTTGTTTCAGAAGGGAAAATAGTTTTGAAAAAAATAGAAGGGTAATAAAAAACCCGCCGAAGCGGGTTAGTTGGAGGGGTTACACGTCCAGAACGGACCACCAGAAGACGCGGCCCATCACCTCGACCTTGTTCTCTGGCATTTCTTCATCTGCATATTCATCGCGGTTAAAGCTTCGGACAACGATCATGCCACCAGGCCTTCGATAAAGTTGCTTTATCCGCTTCAGGCCATCCTGATTGATAGCATAGAGCTTGCCATCGATAATCTTTTTGTTGTGGCAATCCACTGCAACGGTAGTGCCGCTCGGGATGATCGGCTCCATGCTGTTGCCGTATGCAGGGAAGCATATTACGCCATCTCCGCTGGAGTCAGCGCCCACCTTGCGCAAAGTCGATTTAGAGAAACGAAGCATAAACCCGTTGTTATCCTCTTCCGCAAAGCTTCCGTGTCCGGCAGCCAGCTCAATATCCTTGTAATACGGTACCTCGACTTCGTCAGAGCGCAAAGGGGTGTTCAGATCCCAGGGGTCGACGGGCACAACATCATAGCTGCCCGGAATTTCACTCACGCGAGTTGAGGACTTCATGTCGCCGTTCTCGTCAGATAGCCACTCGGGCCTTACATCTAACGCACGGGCAATTTCTACCAGCTTGGTCGAGCTCTTAGCCTTACCAGATGTCAGCTTTTGGATGGCAGCCTGGGACACGCCGATCCGCTCAGCAAGTGATGCCTGAGTAATATTTGCGTCGCGCATAGCGACTTTAAGTCTATCAGCAAGTGTCATTTTCATGCCGCTAAAATACAACCGCAGTAATATCGAATCAAACAACTAAAGTGGTTGCATAATAACAACCATAGTTATATATTTATCCCATATTACAACGGAGGTGGTTTTATGAACCCAGTGATTAAAACTGCCATTGCAATTGTTGGCACGCAGAAAGGATTAGCTCAAGCGTGCGGCGTTAGTCAGGCGGCCGTTCAGAAATGGCTGCACAACAAAGCAAAGGTAGCGCCACAAAACGTTGCTTCTCTGGTAGAGGCAACTAAAGGGAAGGTTAAGGCATATCAGGTTCGCCCAGACCTCCCGGACTTGTTCCCGCATCCTAACAAGGCTGCATAGTTTTTCCGCTCTTTATCAATCTGACCTCCCTCGGAATACCAGGGAAAACCGAAGTGACTTGCTCACCGCAATGTCACGTAACTACTTAACCAACAAACGGAATACTAACTGATGGAACGCGCAAAGAAACGCAACGAGGCACTGCGCATTGAAAGCGCCTTGCTTAACAAGATCGCCTTAATCGGCACAGAGAAAGCTGCTGAAGCTGTCGGGGTTGATAAAGCTCAGATAAGCCGGTGGAAACGAGACTGGATCCCCAAGCTATCAATGCTTCTTGCAGTACTGGAATGGGGTGTTGTGGATGACGAGATGGCTCATTTAGCCAGACAGGTGGCAAGCATTCTCACCAAAGAAAAAGCGCCGAATGCTGGAACATTCGACGCCTGATAGCAATTTGCGAACACAAATAACTGGAGGAAATTATGCCAGGACTAACTGGATATGTAAACAGTAAAGGGGGCAGTTATGTCAACTGCTGAACTCTTTGATTTCAACGCAGCTCGCAAACACAGGAGCGCAAGGATGGAAAACCAAAAGCAGGGGCATTTTGCACTGTTCCGGAGTCTTCTGTCCAAGGACTGGGCCAAAGATACAGCCAAGCTGGCAATGTGGATTCGGCTTATCGGTGAGGCTTCCTACAGGCCACGCACAGTAGAGTTTGCTGGCAAGGAGTGGAATCTTCAACCCGGCGAACTGGTGACCACAGCGGCGATTATGGGCCGTAAATTACGTGATCAGGATGGCACGGAAAAGAGCCCGCAGGCGGTGACCAGAATGATTAATTTCTTCGCCAGAGAAGGGATGATCACCACCAAGGGAACCCGCTTTGGCACGGTGATCACCATCACGAATTATGCCGAATATCAGGTCATTTCAGCCGATGAACCTCGCGAAAGACCATCCGATAACAACAAACTCAGCACTGGCGCGGCTTTGAATGCTGTACCCGATGAACCATCCGATGAACCATCCGATGAACAGAACAAGAAGTTACTAGAACAAGAACTAAAAGATAAAACCCCCCATACCCCCAAAGGGGGCTTGGAAGGTGATCAGGTTAAACCTGAAAAGCGTCGGGCAGAGCGAATTGATTACGAATCTTACCTGGTTGCCTACAACGAGGAAGTTGGTGAAAAACTTCCACACGCTGTATCAGCCAACACCCAGCGTCAGCGCCGCCTGAAAAAACTTATCCCTCAGCTCAAAACCCCAAACGTTGCCGGGTTCCGGTCTTACGTTCGCGCATTCGTCTGCCAAGCTAAGCCGTTTTACTTCGGAGCAAATGAATCTGGCTGGTCAGCAGATCTGGATTATCTCCTGCGTGAAACAACGCTCACCGGCGTCAGGGAAGGCAAGTTTGCAGACCACAAGGAGCCAGCATGATTAATACCGATATCGAAGCCAGCGTAATTGGCGGCCTGCTGATTGGCGGATACACGCCGGATGCCAGCGACGTCATCTCAACACTGGACGAAAGCGCATTTAGCGTAGACCTGTACCGCCGCGCATTTGGCGAGATTAAGCGCCAGGCGAAACAACGCAGCCTGATTGACGGGATGATGGTTGCCGAAGCCATGGGTGATGAGTATTTCGGTCACGTCATGGAAACCATGCGCAAATGCCCGTCAGCAGCAAACCTGAAAGGCTATGCCCGCGTGGTGGCCGACTATCACAAGGTGCGCCGGTTTACTGAGCTTATGGAAGCTGGCAAACGTGAAATAACTTCAGCGGGTAACCACGAGATTGCTCTGAACGCTATCAGCCAGTTCATGGCATCACTCACCGATATCGACCGCCCTGGTGATGAAATCAGGCCTATGCATATCCGTGACGTTCTGGACGGTTATCAGGAGTTGCTTGAGAAGCGCGTTCGTCAGGGTGAAGAGTCCGACACACTGAAAACGGGCATTCCTGAGCTTGACCATATCACCGGTGGCATCAACTCCGTCGACCTGGTCATCGTTGCTGCGCGACCTGGCATGGGTAAAACGGAATTCGCGCTTACCGTGGCTGAAGGTGTAGGCCGGCAGAAGTTACCGGGCAGCAGTCAGAAGCGCGGCGTGCTGATTTTCAGCATGGAGATGGACGCTAATCAGGTGGTTGAGCGGCAGATCGCCGGTGCAGGAAACCTGCCAGTCTCAGCACTGCGCAACCCTGCGAAGATGAACGATGAAGGATGGGCGAAGGTAACAAACGGACTTGGGCGCCTGTTAGATCTGGATGTGTGGATTGTCGACGCCAGCAAGATGAACGTTGAGCAAATCCGTGCCATTTCAGAACGGCATAAGCGCAAAAATCCGGCGCTGTCACTCATCCTGGTGGATTACCTCGGACTGATTGATAAGCCAAAGGCTGAACGTAACGACCTCGCTATTGCACACATCTCCGGCAGCCTGAAGCGCATTGCAAAAGACCTGAAGACGCCGGTTATGTCCCTCAGCCAGCTCTCCCGCGATGTTGAGAAGCGCCCGAAAGGTCAGCGCCGCCCGACCAACGCCGACCTGCGCGACTCCGGAAGCATTGAGCAGGACGCCGACAGCATCATCATGCTCTACCGCGAAGCCGTCTATGACGAGGAGTCACCCGCTGCGGACTATGCAGAAATCATCGTCACCAAGAACCGCTTTGGACAGCTCGGAACCGTTTATCAGGCTTTCAACAACGGACACTTCCAGCCAACGGATCAGGAAGCCGCAGCAAAACTCTGCCGCGCCCGCCCTGAGCAAACCCAGCAAGAATCACGCCGCTACAACAAAGGGGCTGACGTATGAATTTAACCTACGAAGATACAGAAGTGATTGCAGCATATCTCTGCGCAGACCGACCACAGTACAGAGGTCCGGTATTCATCGACCTCAGCAAGCTGGAAGACCTGCATATGCGTAGTGCTCAGGCTCACGTTCGCTACGCACTTATGTTTGCATCCGGAAAGTGGACATCCACCGGGAGGGCAGCATGACACAGGTAACTCAACTGGTAATCACACCACCGCTGATGCGCCAGGCCCGCAACATGACGCTGGCAATCATCGACCTGGCTAAGAAGCGAGACCTGACGCCGGAGCAGTTCCGGGACCGCCTGCACGCTATCGACATGCTGGCACGTGAAGCACACGACACGATTGTTGATGCTGAGTTTGAGCAGGAAGACAAAGGGCAGAAACGGGGAGGCTTTTGATGAAACCAGCAAATTTTGCACCGGTTTACTGTTCGATTTATCCGGCGCTGGCAGAGATAGCCAGAAAGCACGGATACGCAATGGCAATACACGGCACCATGGCGCGTGACTTCGATCTGATATGCATTCCATGGGTTGATGAGCCGTCTACACCTGATGCCGTTGTCCAGGAAATTACGGCCACATACGCAACAACCGAGATTACACACCCCAGCCAGAAACAGCATGGGCGTATGGCTTATTCGGTTTGCTTCGGTTTTGGTGAATTCTTCGCCGACCTGTCATTCATGCCTCGCCTGACAAAGCAAAAACTTAAGTTCGATCCACATACAGTGTTGCGGACATATGAGTTTTTGGACCTTCTGGACGAGCTTGGAATTCCATACGAGGTGGACCAATGAAAAAGCTAACCGCTGAGAAGTGCAGAGAGTTCATTAGTGTATTCAAATCGCTGGAAAAAGAAGGTCATCTGGCATTGACCAGTGGATACCACCTGCAAGCCCTTGAGATTGCACTCCCCATACTGGAGCAGCAGGAGCGGGGATGTCAGAAGTGTGGCGGAACAGGCGAGATGGACAGCGGCGGAAGTCAGCCATGGGGCGAGCAAATTCTAATCCAATGTGATTGCAAACTTGAGCAGAACGAGCCGGGTGAGGGTGATTGGATTGAGTGGAACGGTGGGAAACAGCCGGTTCCTTCATCCACGCCTGTGGAGGTTAAGTTTAGAAACGGTGCAATGAACACCGAGGAACCGGCAGGCTGGTGGCGCTGGGAGTGCACACCAGACAACACGAGATACTGGGACATCATCGCCTACCGCATCATCCCTGAGCAGCCCACCAATCAGAACGGAGAGCAGTGATATGGGTAATTCAGAGCGAAATATGGCGCTTGAGCTGCGCTTACGTGAGCAACGTAACTTTGAAGAATGGATCAGTCAGGACACATCACTGGGCTGGAAATCTCTTGATGGAATCCGTAATGAGCAAGGTCTGATGATATATGACTGCACCGACATTTTTAATAAGTGGTCTGGATGGTTAGCTGCTCGGACCGGACAGCATGCATGGGAGAAATCATGAACAACGTAATCCCCTTAAAACGCTCTGAGCACGTCATATCTGACGCTGAACTGGATAAGCTGGCAAATGACCTTACTGTTATCGCCACGCGCTATGCAGGCTTTATGTCACTCCCTGCAGCTATCCGCAAAACCCTTAGCGACGCATTAAAGCGAGACAAACGCGATGGAGAAACAAACCTACATCCTGCGGGATAACCGAATACGGCAAAATTGCTTAGAGGCTATCCAGCAGATATCAGCGAATAACCAAACCCCTCTTGTAGTAACCATCTCCGAACGAACCAGATCCCTCGAACAAAACGCTCTCTTATGGGCATGCCTGCATGACGTATCAGAGCAGGTCATCTGGCATGGGCGGAAGCTGGCTCCGGAGAGCTGGAAGCACCTGTTTAGCGCGAGCCTAAACGGACAGGAGGCGGTGCCGAATCTGGCGGGGAACGGCTTTGTAGTCCTCGGTAAATCAACAAGCAAAATGCGCGTCAGTGAGATGCGAGATTTAATCACCTTAATCCATGCCTTCGGTGCCGAGCAGAACGTCAGGTTTAGCGACGAGTCAGCGCGTGCGGCTGAATGGGCTAACCGCTTCGGAAAATAACATGACCCCCTTTACTGAAATTGGCGCAGCTATCGAAGAGGCTGCGTGGCTTGCTCACGTCCATAACAAATCGCACTGCGTTTATCAGCGCTTTGACGGACTGATGGAAGTGACGCCAGAGAACCATGACCGAAACCCCATGTACACAACCGGCGCGCCCGGTGTCGTGACTACTGAATACAGGAGTGCAGCATGATAAACACCTGGAGCCGCGAACATCTCGACATCCTCACCAGAGACTACGCAAATGCATCGACTGACTTACTGGCAATCATGTTCGATAAACCCCGCCAGCAGGTCACAAACAAAGCCCGCGAGCTGGGGCTACGCAAAGCGCCTCAGTATCTGGAGACAGTAAGGGCAGCAGCAGGAATGCAGAGCTGGAGGCATCATGCGTGAATCCTGGTTCTGTCACGACCCTGTCGACCTCGACACCGCTAACGAACTCCTTTCCCGATACGCCTCTCGCAACATCAAAACTCAGAAGATACTCGCAACCGACCCGCGCCTCTGGCTGGTCAGCGCGCTTCTACCTGAGTTCCGGAACGAGCCAATACCGAGCAGGCAGTATAAAAACCCAATGTGGAGCTGAAGATGAATTTTATTTTCCTGATTGTGGTTATGTCATCGAATACCGCCAATCAACAGCTGATACCTATGGAGTCCATGCAGCAATGCAGGGCAGCAATCAAATCCATGGAGTTAGTCAAAGAAAAACGGACCGGTTGGAATGATTACAGCCCGAGGGTTGATAGCGCTCACTGTGTTGAGGTGCCGCGATGAAAGAACGCTGCTGCCGCTGTCACATAACACTCACCTCAGAAGACAAGTATCACTACGGCCAAAATTGTGAAAATTGCGAGGTAGATTACCGCTATGAAGACCATGAACGAGGCCAGCCAATTAAGTCAGCCTACTGGCGCTGGCGAGCAATCTGCTTCTGTGTGCGCTTTCTGTTCTGCGGCGCTGCCAGAGTCGGTGGTTTATTGCTGCACAAGCTGCGAAATAAACCTGATGCAGGATCCCAATTACCGGATGTGCGGAGAGAGCCATGAGTAAATTACGCAACGAGGCGCGGGGCAGGGAGTGCCAAGTCAGGCTGCCGGGCATATGTAACGGCAATCCTGAAACAGTCGTACTCGCGCATTACCGCATGGTTGGTATCTGCGGAACCGGTATGAAGCCAGATGATCTGTTTGGAGCATGGGCCTGTTCAGGTTGTCACGATGAGATAGATCGGCGCACGCGTCGCTGTGATGTCACCGAGGCGCGCATAGCCCATCTGGAAGGCGTTATTCGCACACAGAACGCGCTGCTGAGGGAAGGGAAGGTGAAGCGATGAACGAATACCGAATAGAGCTGCCGTGGCCGCCCGGAAATAATCACCTCTTCTCAGTATTTCGCGGCAGGAAAATCAAAAGCAAGAAAGGCAGGGAATATACCACCGCAGTAACCAGACAAATCACCGAAGCAAATCAGCAATACCAACTGGCCGGCAGGCTGAAAGTAAAAATCCTCGCATATCCACCTACACGCGCCCGGCGTGACCTGGACAACCTATTCAAGGCCCCCCTCGACTCACTCACCCAAGCAGGCGTCATAGCTGATGACAGCCTGATTGACGATGTGCGCATGGTTCGCTGCGAGGTGGTGAAGGGCGGCAGGCTGGAAATCATCATCACAGAGATGGAGGCATCATGAAATGTAAAGTTGAAGGGTGTGACCGTGAGTGCAAGCACTATCCGGGGAAGGGAATATGCCAGATGCACTACTTCAGGATGATGCGCTATGGCACCTATGAAAAAACAAAGGTTGGCAAGAGAAAAGAGCGAACGGAAAATGACATGGGCTATCAAATGCTTCATCGCCCAGACCATCCATTGGCAATGGCTAATGGATCAGTTTATGAACACCGTGCTGTCGTATATGAAAGGTACGGAGAGGTTCTTCCTGACTGTGAGTTATGCGGGAAAAGACTCACCTGGGAAACGGCCCACATAGATCACATCGATGAAGACGTAAGAAATAACCATGACAGTAATCTGAGGCCGCTTTGCAATCCATGTAATACGTTACGCGGGCGATACAAGTACCCGGAACATTTACGAAAAGGAAGAATAGCTCTCACTTTTGAAGGTGAGACTAATACCGCAAATGAATGGGCGAGAGACCCAAGGGTAAGTGTGACTAACACGACTATCACCCGAAGGAAAAGAGAAGGGATGTCAGATTATGATTGTCTGTTTGCTCCCAAGATAACGCATAACGGCAGACTCCCAGTAAAGAAACCAACCCCACCAAAATACACTCGCAAAAACAGCATCACCCTCGAATGGAATGGAGAAAGAAAAACCGCTGCCGAATGGTCGAGAGACCCGCGCGTGAGCGTTAGTGATGGAACCATTCGTAACCGCGTAAAAGCGGGAATGAGCGTTCAAGAAACTCTCTTTAACCCACCGGACATTGGCGGCTGGAGAGGCGGCGAAAAGAAAGAGGAGCGTGCAGCATGACCGAATACCTCAGAGAGAAGTGGCTCCGTCTTCGCATCCTCAAGATGCGCGGCATGTACGAGATCAACTACCGGATAATCCGCAACACGGCGAAAATGATGGGGGTTAAGCATGCGCATTGAGCGTGACTATCAGCAAATCGTCAGATTGTCAGGCGTAAGAACCGCAGCGGATATGCGCCGGTTATTCGGCAATGGCTGGAAGACCATCAACAAATCGCAGCAGGCATGGATACGTCATCTGCTGGGCGTATGGGGCGATCACCTGGGCGGAGAAGATTACGACCGTGCAGAGGTGAACGTGATTGGCCGACTGATGATGCGATGCGAATGGAGTGAGCAGAAGGGTAAGCAGATAGAGAAAATCGTGTCACAGCTGCATTGTGAAGGGTTGCGAGGTGAAGAACTGTTTCGCAAGGCGCGTGACCTGCTGATCCCTCAATCATCAACGGCAAACATCATCGCTCTCGCCAAAGAATCAGATGATGCCGCCTTTGTTGAATCAGTCATGATAAAGACGTTCGGTAAGGATAACCCGCTTCGTAATGTAGCCAGATTACGATACTGCAAACGCAAGAGCGTGCAAAACATCGGCTCATCGCTGATTTATTACTGCAGAATCTCACCCAAAGAGGCCCGGAACAGAATGGAATGGGCCATGGATATACTCGAAGGAGAAATGTTTTACGCAATTAAGCGAGAAATGGAGAAGGAGATTCTTAAAATCGCTGCGTGATTATACAGAATAGCACGAAATGACAAAGACAAAGGGCAAGCAACCTGGCACATTAACGGCATGATCGGGAAGTAAAGCGAACAGATCGCAGCTTTACCGGTCAGTTGCATAAATGTGGATGCCAAGAAGCCTCGCGACCTCACCAGTCGGCGGGGCTTTTTTATTTTCTCATCCTCTGCAGCGGATAAACCTTACCGCATACCCTATAGCGGATAAGTAACATCACTAAACTATTTCAAAGGTCAGCCATAGAGCTGGCTTTTTTCTCGTTTTTCGCCCCTGCCAATCAACTTCGACTCTCACCTTTTCCTGTGTGGCAACGGGCGATCTTTTATGCATAAAAAAATCCGCTCACTGGCGGATTATTTCTTATTGGCTACCCAACGGCGGTGCGGTGTTTTCTCTCGACAAGAAAAGACTAACCGGACTTGCTCAGTTCAGAAAGTAGACAATTCCTAATTGAGCCTGTCCCCGTAACCGGGGGTCACATGAGTATTGATATGAGCAAACTGGCATCAGGCGCAGCATATGGCGCATCTGCCGGGACGATTGCCAATGGTCTGCTGACCCGGTTAAGTCCCGATGAATGGAGTGCTGTAGGCGTACTGGCCGGTATTCTGGTCGCGCTCTTCACGCTCGGCATCAACTGGTATTACAAGCGCAAGACCACAATAGCGCAGATTAAAGCCCTTCAGCGCTGGCCCACTGCTCCAGACATCAACGAGGATTAACCCATGGCTATGTCAAACAGCCTGCGCAATAAGCTGATTGCTGTCGCGGGTGGCGGAGCTATGGCTATCGCTACGGTATTTCTCGGCGGAAAGGATGGTGTGGAGGGCAGAGTGTACGAGCCTTACAAGGATGTGGCTGGCGTCTGGACTGTCTGTGATGGTCATACCGGCACGGACATCATCAAAGGCAAGAAGTACACCGACCGCGAATGTGATCGACTGATGTGGAATGATCTGCAACCAGTCAAGAAAGCGGTTGATGGGATGGTGAAAATCCCGCTTGGCGAATATCAGCGGGCCGCACTGTACAGCTTCACCTATAACGTTGGCACCAGTGCGTTCTCAAAATCGACACTGCTTAAACGTCTGAATGCTGGCGATGTCGATGGTGCATGTGAAGAGCTTCGCCGGTGGATCTATGCTGGCGGCCAGAAGTGGCGGGGATTAATGAACCGTCGTGATATGGAGCGCACCATGTGCCTGGCGGAGAGCGCTGATGACCTCAAAGGCTAAAGTGCTCACTGCGTTCATCCTGCTGGTTCTGCTGCTACTAGCCACCTCAGTAGCGTTCGCGCTCTATTACCGCGGCAATGCCATTGACTACAAGGCGCAGCGTGACACCGCAACCAGTAACCTCAAGCTGGCAAATGACACCATCACCGACATGCAGGCACGCCAGCGCGATGTGGCCGCACTCGATGAGAAATACACGAAGGAGCTAGCCGATGCT
>Ga0265797_10004344_pt1 | contig 21782 bp, 21 predicted proteins | sample P2T30metagenome_FD_192433 | JGI IMG/M metagenome (GOLD analysis project Ga0265797, IMG submission 192433) | Plant litter microbial communities from East Loma Ridge, Irvine, California - P2 T30 | ecosystem: Environmental > Terrestrial > Plant litter > Unclassified | place: USA: California... | reverse complement strand
CCAACGCCTGCTCGCAGGCGGCGCGCAGTTCGGCGACGTCATACGAGCCATCGGCGCGCAGCGCCAGCGAGATGCGCGGGCGCACCGTGAAGCCGCCCAGCGCGCGGTTGGGCGCCAGCACGGCGTTTTCGTCGTAGGCAGCCTTGAGCAGTGGCAGCGTCGTGCGGCCCAGCGGATCAAGCGCCAGGCTGGTCTGCAGCGTGCGGCCCTTGATGAGCAGGCTCGCGCCGCCGTCCAGCATCCCCCTGGCGCCCGGCCGCACCTGCAGCGCATTTTGCAGCAGGCTCTTGGGGCCGCCATATTTATCGAACACCACCATCGCGCGGTAGGCATCCCGATAGCTCACCCATTCCGCAGTGTTCGCCTGCGCGACGGCAACGCCGGCCGTCAGCAGCAGGGTCACGCAGGCGGTAATGTGGGCGCGTTGCATCATCAGAAACGGATAGCGAAGGCGGTCGAAACCGTCACGTTGGTGGGCCGCTCGACGAGCGGGCTATGGCGCACGCTGCCGGTCAGGCGCGTTGCTTGTACATTGGTGGTGAGCATCCACGACGGGCTCAGGGCCCAGTTCCAGCGCGCGCCGACGCGCACATCCTTCAGGCCGCCGCCAGGGCGGTACACGGGATTGCCGCTGCTCCAGGCCTCGTTGTCAGTCACACCGAAATAGCTGCGGTTGTAGTCGCGGTTGACCAGCGTAACGCCGGCGTTGAACGAGACCGTGTGCTGCGGCGCGATGGCCACGGCCAGGCGCTGCACGCCCAGTTCCATGCGCGCGCCGTCACGCTCCCTGCCTGAGCCGATCAGCACGCTGCTGGTGAAACGCCACGCCGGATTCAGGTAATAGTTCACGAAGGCGCCGCCTTCGACCCGGGCGCTGATGTCCGGCATGCCGGCCAGGGGATTTTCGCGCTGCACGCGGGCGGCCAATGGCAGCAGTGTCGATACGCCGACGCCATCGATGCCGCCGCCGGTGCCGGACTCGTCGCGGCTGGCGTGAAGCGATACCAGTGGGCCGAACTCGAACTTGGGATCCGTCGACAGATGCATCCCGGCGCTCATGCCGGAGATGAATACACCATTGCTCCACTGAACCTGGAGCACCGGCAAGACCGATGTCTTGCTGCTGTCCGCGCCCTCGTATCGCGCCCGCGACACGGCGCCCAGCCCCGCATACATATCGCGGCTGCCGTCGGGCATCGGGTTGGTGGCCGGCATCTGCGCGCTCGCTGCACTACTTGCAGCGGCGAGGGCCAGGGCGAAGAACTGTTTCATCGTGAGGACGTTCCGGGAGTTCGATTGCTGATATTTTACGTCGAGCAAGCTTCGCTCTCCCATCGGATAGTGACAATTCAGCGTTTTCGCTCTGACAAGCATAAAAAAACCCACTGACACTTGCGCACCAGTGGGCAAACGGAAACCTGATGATGAGGCAAATAGTACGCGCTGCGACCTCTGCGATTCACCCCTCAGATGTCCACCAATTGTCGTCAATTTGTAAGACGTGAACCATGCGCCGGCCTCCAGGCTTACCGTTCCAGCATTGCCGCTGTACAATCCCCGGCTCAGGAGAAACCATGCATTTGGCCGCACTTCGTCACCGACAGTCACCCGGGATGTGCCCGTGAACCGGCTATTTTTCCGGTTCTTCGTGCTCGTCATGCTGTCGATTACCGCGGCGACGTTCGTCATCTACTTTGCCTTCGCGCGCCTGTTCGGCGACCCGCTGGAAGACATCGGGCGGCGCCAGGCCGCAGGCCAGATCTTTTTGCTTGAACACTATGTGGACGAAGCACCCGGCGACGAATGGCTCACGCGCCTGAACAATGTGCGCGAGGTCTCGTCGGTGCGCTACGACCTGCTGCCGCTGGCCGATGTGCGCGAACGACTGGACGCCGGCCAGCGCGCTGCTCTCGAGCGTGGCGCGATCGTGCTCGACGTCAGCGAGCGCGCCCTGTACCGGCGGGTGGACTTGTCGGGCGAGCGCTATATCGGCAGCAATGACGAAGTGCTGCACGCGCAGAACCTGCCGATCGACATCGGCAAGGAGCTCAAGATGGAGCTGCTGCGCTTCGTCATTGTCGCCATCGCCCTGCTGCTGCCGATCGCGCTATGGTCGCGCTCGCACTGGCGCGCCCTGCAATCGCTGTCGCGCATGGCCGACGAGTTCGGCGCCGGCAAGCTGTCGGCCCGGGCGCAACTCAAGCGCTCCGAGATCGTCTATCCGCTGGCCGAACGCATCAACCACATGGCCGGCCGCATCGAAGAACTGATGGCTTCGCAGCGCAGCCTGCTGCATTCGGTGTCGCACGAATTGCGCACTCCCATCGCGCGCCTGGAATTCGGCCTCGAACTGCTGGATGCGCGCGCCAACGACCCGGACCTGAGCCGCCGCATCGCCGCCATGGAGGGCGACCTGCGCGAGCTGAACGACCTGGTCAAGGAGTTGCTCGATATGAGCAAACTCGACAGCGCAGGGACACTGCAGCGCGCGACGGTCGATTTGTCCGACTTGCTGCGCGACTGCTGCGCGACGCTCCCGCCGTCGTCCCAGGACATCACCTGCCGGTTTGGCGACGGGCTCGGCACGATCGAGGCCGACGCCCGCCTGCTGGGGCGCGTGATCGGCAACCTGCTGCGCAATGCCCAGAAATATGCGGCCGGCCAGATCGTGCTGTCGGCAGCGCGGGACGCAAGCGGCATCGAGATCGCCGTCGACGATGACGGGCCCGGCATTCCCGAGGCCGAGCGCGACAAGGTGTTCGAGCCGTTCTACCGGCTCGACCGCAGCCGCGACCGCGCCACCGGCGGCTTCGGGCTGGGCCTGTCGATCGCGCGCAAGGCAGTCGTGCTGCATGGCGGCACGCTGCGCGTGGAAACATCGGACCTCGGCGGCGCGTGCTTCGTGGTGCGGCTGCCCTTGTCGCTGGACACCATGAAATGAACGAACGCTTCCTGATCGCCACCCTGTGCGGGCTGGCCCTGCTGTCGACCGTCGGCGCCTCCCTGCCCTACCCGATGCTGGCGCCGCTGTTTGCCGATGGCAGCATTCATGGGCTCAACAGCTTCCTCGGCTTGCCGCCCAAGCTGCTGCTGGGCATTGCGTTGATGATCAATCCGCTGGGACTCCTGATCGGCAGCGCAGTGCTGGGGCCGCTGTCGGATGGTTTCGGCCGGCGCCGCACGCTGCTGCTGACGACAGTTGGCGCGGCGCTCGGGCACCTGCTCACGGCCGTGGCGATGGTGATGGAATCGTATCTGCTGTTCCTGGCGGCGCGCTTCTTCACCGGTCTGCTCGAAGGCAATGGCGCCATCATGCGCGCCCTGGTGATCGAGCGCGTCACGGGGCGGCTGCGCAATCACGCGCTGTCGTGGCTCAATGGCTCGTTCAACCTGGGCTGGCTCGTCGGCCCGTTGCTGGGCGGCTTTACGATGACGCTGGGCGCCGAGGTGCCGTTCGGCATCGCCGCGCTGGCCCTGCTGCTGGGGACGCTGTGCGTGTTCCTGACGATTCCCGCCACGCCACCGCCCACGCACGGCCTGCGCTGGTGGACGGTGGCGCGGGAACGCCACGCGCTCACGCTGCTGCGCCACGCGCCGCTGCGCACGCTGTTCATCATCCATCTGGGCTATTGCTGCGGCGTGGCTTCGCTATACGAATACTTCCCGCTATGGCTGGTGGACGTGGGCGGCTACGACGCGCGCCAGATTTCCATCGTCAACATGGGCATGTGCGCATTGATGACGACGGCAGCGCTGTTCGCCGGCCATGCGAGCATCGTGGAAGGTCCGCCGGCGCGCCGGCTGGTACGCCGCCGTGGGCGCCACCGCGATCCTGTGCGTTGGCTTTGGCAACCTGTGGATCGGCATCGCCGGCATCATCCTGTTCGGCGCACCGCACGCGTTCTACAACACGGCCCTGCAAACCTGGGCGGCCGACGAATTTGCAGCCCACGGCCAGGGTTCGGTGATGGCCCTGCTGTCGACCATCTTCTGCCTGGCCAATATCCTGATGGCGCTTCTCGGGGCCGTGCTCACGCTGATCGACACAAGGCTGGTGCTGATCGTTGGCGGCGTGCTGGCGGCGTGGGCCTCGGTGGCGCTGCGGCGCTGGAGCGCACGCAGCGCGCATCCGGTACTGGAGGCCTCATGAACACCTCACAATGCCTCCTGATGCAGGTCGCCTGGCTGGAAAAATCACACACGATCCAGACAGTCAGCAGTTGATCCGAAGCGGAAACAAGCTTGATGCGCGCAGCCATCAGGTCCTGCAGACATTGCGTTCGGCGATAGCCCGTGCGACAGGCGTGAACAACTTGCAACAACTTGGAAAAAATGAATCGTGCGCGCAATAAAATCTTTCGCTTATTTTAGTATGTGCATTGTCGATTTTTTAACAACCAAGGAAATCTTGTAATGAAGACTCTCTCAATCCGCCTCCTGTCCAGCCTGGTCCTGCTGGCTGCTTCCTTCTCTGCCTCTGCCGGTCCAAGCGTGACCAAGGCGCTTGAAGTCAAAGGCGTATTCAATGAAAAGGTTGGTCCTGCGCAGCAATGTGCGTCCACCCTCGGCGGCAAGCTTGCCGGTCATGGTGAAACGGCCGATGGAACGCCAGTCGCGTTCGTCGGCGGCGATTGCTTCGCCCAGTCTGGCGCGACATTCACCTTCAGCAATGGCAAGTTCATCCTGCTGTATCCAAACGGCGACCAGATTTTTGCCAACTACAGTGGCCAGTTCGTTCCCACCGGCGCAGGCACCGCCTACGTCATGAACGGCGGCACGTTCACCATCACCGGCGGCTCCGGCACCTATTCGCGCGCACTCGGCGGCGGCTACCTGAGCGGCACCGAAGACTTGTCCAACGGCGCCGGTACGATCGCGTTATCGGGCCATGTTCACTACAAGCCGAAGTAATCGCTGACACAGTGCCAGGCTGCGCTGACAATGCGTGGTCATGGCACAGTAAAAAATAAGCGGTGTAACAAGAGCGGTTTCCATACCGCTCTTGTTCGCACACTGAGAAGCCTGAGGTGACGGCGACAGGCTGGACCCGACCCGTTTTCAGGACGAATCCGACATGTTCACACGACGTCGCCGGCTTTCCTGCGCTACTTCTTCCAGCACCGATTCCAGGTCTTCGACATCGACATCAAGTATTTCGGTGCGTCTGCGTAATACCGCGTCAAGGTCCGCACGTGTAAACATCTCCGTCAGTTCATGGTTGGCCGCAGGCGCCTTGTGAATCGCGCGGTGAGGATAGCGATGCCCGGTGAGCCTGTGATAGACAAGGGCGCCGGCAAGCAGGGCAACAGAATTGAGACCGACCGGGATCAGCACGAACGCATAGCCGAGTGCATGAATTGTGCTGCCTCCCAATACGGCTGTGATCGCCACCGCACCGGACGGAGGATGCACGCAGCGAAACGAAAACATCAACATGATCGTGACTGCCACGGCAACTGCTGCCGCCAGGAACGGCATCGCAATCAAGTAAGCGCAGCTGACGCCTGTGACAGCGCCGATCAGATTTCCTCCGATGAGCGCCCACGGCTGGGCCAGAGGGCTTGCCGGCACCCCGAACAACAGCACGGCAGAGGCGCCCAAAGGCGCTGCCAGCAATGGCAGATTTTCGATTGGCCCGACGAAAAAACTGGCAATCACGCCCGTAAAAAATACCCCGATCAGCGCGCCCAGGCTGCTGCGTAATTGTTCAAGAGGCGCTATTTGCATCGGGGCGGGAAGGAAAGCCCGACACCATTGCTGGAAGGACGACAAGATGAAATCTTTCTAAAAAACGCAATGGATCCGGGTTGCCGCGCCTGGTGCACACCCGCCGGGAGCCCGCTGCGGGCTGTGAATACAAGCATCCACGACCATAAGGTCCAAGACTGAGATGCGATGATGTCGATAAGCAAAACGCATCGTTGGGCCGCCCGTGCTGTTGCGCCAGGTACGTGATGATCTGTGCCGGCTCGTCGCTGACATCCTTTCCCGCTGCACGGATTCAGTTGCCGCGGTAGGTCGAATAGCCGTAAGGGCTCAGCAGCAGCGGCACATGGTAATGCGGCACACTACCGTCGGCCGTAAAGATGACAGGGATCTCGGGGAAGAACGTCGGGCTCTTGTGATCGGCAAACCATTTGCCAGTCTTGAATGTGACCCGGTAAGTGCCGCGTACCATTGCCACGCCGGCGGGGAACAGGGCCGGGATGCGGCCCTGGGCGTTGGTGACGCCTTCGCCGAGCATGGTCCACCCCTCCCCCACGCGCTGCTCAAGAATCACAGAGACATTGGCAGATGGCAAACCGTCCTGCAGGTTGAGGACGTGGACACTGAGCGGATTGATCGCGGCGGCAGGTGCGACGGTGGGCGCGGTAGCGGCACTGGCGCAGTGCGCAGCAGCGCCAAAGGTTACAACGAGCAGGGTCTGAATGAATTTCATGTGTTCTCCGTAGGTATGGGTAGTAATAGCCGGAACATCAATCTCGCCAGCGATCAGGGCGTTTTCCGAAACACGTTGTCGATTGCGGCCAATGCACAGGCTTCGTCTGCGGCCGGTCCGCCAGCGCCGGCAATGCCGATGGCACCGATGAGCTCGCCGTCAGCCATCAGTGGCACGCCGCCACCGAGCAGCAGCAGCGTGTCGACGGTATTCAGGTTGGCTGCTTCGACGCTGGCGCGGGCATTGGCGGCCAGCAGGCGGGTCGCCGTTCTGGTTGACAGCGCCGTGTAGGCCTTGCGCTGGGCAGCGATGGTGTTGTGCGGTCCGACGCCATCGTCGCGGCGCAGGGCGACCAGGTTGCCGCCGCGGTCGACCACGGCGGCGGCCAGCACTTTACCGTCGGCATGGCAGGCAGTCATCGCCGCGTCGAGCAGGCGACTGGCGCCATCGAGTGAAACATCGCGGTGGGGTACGGTCAGCGGAGCGGCAGTGCTGGCCTGGACACAGGCCAGCGACAACACGATCAGCAAACCTGCAGGCAGTTGGTGGTACATGAATCATCCCGGTGGTGTTCGAAAGGCCGCATGGTACGCAGCCCATGGAGACAAGCAGATGACGGCCAGATGACAGTTTTGTCATCTGGTGCGCGGCGGGCAGTAAGATTGCGGAACAAGGAGCCAGGCAATGCGCATACTGATCGTGGAAGATGAACGCAAGGCGGCCGACTACCTGCAAAAGAGCTTGCGCGAGTCCGGCTACATCGTCGAAGTGGCAAGCAACGGCTTTGACGGTCGTTACATGATCGAGGAGTTCGACTTCGACCTGGTGATCCTCGACGTGATGCTGCCGGGCCTAGACGGCTGGGCGCTGCTGCAACTGGTGCGCGCCAGGTCGGCCACGCCGGTGATGTTCCTGACAGCACGCGACGCCATCGAAGACCGCGTGCGCGGGCTCGAACTGGGCGCCGACGACTATCTGGTCAAGCCATTTTCCTTTGCCGAATTGCTGGCGCGCGTGCGCACCCTGCTGCGGCGCGGACCGCCGCGCGACATGCAGGAGTTTCGCGTCGCCGACCTCCAGGTCGATGTGCTGCGCCGCCGGGTCACGCGCCAGGGCGACCGCATTACGCTGACGGGCAAGGAATTCGCGCTGCTGCACCTGCTGGTCAGCCGGGTCGACGAGGTTCTCTCGCGCGCGGTCATCGCCTCGCACGTGTGGCAAATGAACTTCGACAGCGACACCAACGTCGTTGATGTCGCCATCCGCCGCCTGCGCGTGAAAATCGACGATCCCTATCCATTGAAACTGATTCATACCGTACGTGGCATGGGTTACATGCTGGGCGAGACGCCATGAGCCTCGCGTTGGCGCCCCGTTCGCTGAGCATGCGCCTGGCGCTTTGGTTTGCCCTGGCAAGCGCGCTGCTGCTGGGGGCCATCGGCGTGTTCCTGTACCGGTCTCTGGCAAGCGAACTGGCGTGGCGCGACGACATCGCGCTGGCAGGAAGGATTGAACGCATGCGCGCACTGGTTGCCGACAGCGACAGTATCGAAGCTTTGCGCCGGCGCCCGCAGCTGTACGCCAACATGCTGGGCAACCGCGACAACGCCTTGTGGATGCTCGACGTCAGGGGCCGGCCGCTGATCGCTGTCAATCCGGGCGGCCTGGCGCTGCCGTCCCTGCCGCCCGCGCCATCGATCCGCCTCACCGATGTCGCAACCGGCCAGGCGGCACGGCTGGCCTGGGTCGATGTCTGGCAGGGCAACCGCCGTTTCACCGTGGTCGCCGCCAAGGTGATGGCCGAGCGCGAGCGCATGCTGGCCAGCTACCGCATGACGCTGGCGGCGGCACTGGCCGGCGGGGCACTGCTGTCGTTTGTGCTGGGCTGGCTGATCAGCCAGCGCGCGCTGCGACCTGTGCGGCTGATGGCGCAGCAGGCCGCCGCCGTCGACGTGCGGCGCCTGCAGCAGAACGTGGCGGTGAAGCTGACACCGGTGCCGCTGGAAGAAACGCAGGAACTGCAGCAACTGGGGGCAGCGCTCGACCAGATGCTGACGCGCCTGGCCGATGGCTTTGTCCAGCTGTCGCGCTTTTCCGAAGACCTTGCCCACGAGATGCGCACGCCTCTGCATAACCTGATGGGCCATACGGAACACGCGCTGCGCAAGCGCCGCAGCGTTGATGACTATGAACAGTTGCTGGCGTCAAATCTGGAAGAATACGAGCGCCTGGCGCGGATGATCGACAGCATGCTGTTCCTTGCGCGTTCGGAGCAGCCGGCCAGCGGCGTCACTCTTGAGACGATTGATCTGGCAGATTTGTGCACCCAGCTGGCAGACTATTTCGAAGGTGTGGCCGAAGAACGCGGGATCAGCGTGGTGGTGCACGCAACTGGCGAACTGGTTGCTGACCGTACGCTGGTACGGCGTGCCCTCGCGAATTTGCTGGCCAACGCTCTACGCTACGGCAACGCCGAAGGTACGGTGACGATCCAGACCTGGGTCGATGGCGAGACGGTCAGCATCGCCGTGCATGATACCGGCATACCCATCCCGGTGACGCATCTCCCACACTTGTTCGAGCGATTCTATCGCTGCGACCCTGCACGTAGCCAGGGCGGCGATTCGGGTGGCCTGGGACTGGCCATCGTCGCCTCGATCATGCATTTACACGGCGGCGAAGCGCGTGTCGACAGCGATAAGACGGGCAATCGTTTCATCCTGTCGTTCCCACAATCTGAACAACCGTGATCACGCACTATCCGGCCTGTTCCAGCCGCAAAAATCACTGCCGGTCTTGACAGGCCGTTTTCGACCCGAAGCGGCCGTTCGGTACCAGCGGCGTTCTATCGCGCTTGCGGCATGCTTGGCTGCTAGGGAACCGCATGCATGATTCATACTGACGCTAAGGCGATGTCCATGCGATACCAAGACGGCTGGCCATTCGCGACAAGTTCGCGCGATCAAGCTTCAAAGCTCTGGCGGCAGCCGCCAGATTACCGCCATGCTGTTCGATGGCTCGCGTGAGCAGTTCACGTTTGAGTGCGTCAATGGCGGCGCGGAAATCCTCCGGAGGCGTAGAGTGCTGGACAACTGATGGAGTTCGCGATGACGATATGGCCGCTTGCGTTTCCGGCAAGTCCAGGTCAAGCGCATTGAGCGAAAGCACGCCATTGCGTTCGATACCGGCGGTACGTCGTTTTGCCTTGAGCACGGCCCGGGCGATCAAGTATTCCAACTCGCGCACGTTTCCTGGCCATGGATATGAGGAAAGTGCCGCCCGCGCATCGGCAGTAAAGCGCAGCGAAGGCAAGCCGACTCGCCAGCGATTTTCTTCGGCAAAGGCTCCGGCAAGCAGCATGACGTCTTCCCCACGTTCCCGCAGAGATGGGACGCGCAAAGGATAAACGCTTAGGCGGTGATAGAGATCAGCACGGAATCTCCTTTCGCGTACCTCTTCGGCAAGGTTGCGGTTGGTAGCCGCCAGCAGGCGAATATCGACAAAGTGACTTTTGTCTGACCCGACCCGCTGCAGCTGGCCATCTTGCAGAACCCTTAGCAATTTGGACTGGGCAGCAAGTGGTAACTCTCCAATCTCATCCAGGAACAACGTGCCGCCGTTTGCCATCTCGAATTTTCCAAGACGGTTCTCTGTCGCGCCGGAGAACGCTCCTTTGACGTGGCCAAACAGTTCGCTTTCGACCAGGTGCTCGGGCAATGCAGCGCAGTTCAAGCTCACCATCGGCTTGGCAGCGCGCGCCGACTTCTCGTGAAGCCGGCGTGCGACCAACTCCTTCCCTGCACCAGTTTCGCCAGTGATTAATACGGTCAGGTCACTCGGCGCCACCAGGTCTATCTCTGCCAGCAACTGCTTGAATGCGTCGCTCTCACCCACCAAGGGTTGTTCTATGCGCTGGTGCGCAAGTCTATAAGCTTCTGCGCGTCCGCGCTCCCCTTCCACTCGGCGCAGCAGCTCGTCAAAGTGGGATGCTGCCACCACCGTCGCAGCGGCAAAACGCGCAAACGTTTCAAGCGTTTGCAGGTCGTCTTCCGAATAGCAGCCGACCTTCAGGGAGTCGAGCGTCAAAACACCCCACAGCTGATCTTTGATGCGTAGCGAACAACCCATGCAGTCATGTACTTGCAATGCGCTATTGCCTATCAGGCCGTCATAAGGGTCGGGCAACGTGCAATCAGTTGGAAACAATATTGCCTCAGGCGCGTTCAGGATCGTTTGCAGCCTGGGATGGCTGGTAACAGGATAGCGTCGCGCCATGGCATCGATGGCCAGGCCGTGAGCCGCCACCGGGACCAGATCGGCGCCGTCAAGGCGCAGTAATGCGACTGCGTCAGAGGGAACTAGATGAAGCAGTGCATCGATCACCCTCTGATACCGGATTTCGGGTGCAATCTCGTCTGCAAGATCGCCCAATAGCGGGAGCAGGGCTTGCATTGCCTCAATCTGGCGTGTCGGAATGACTCGTTTTTCCATGGGCAGGTCTTAATGACTATGTGATTACGACATAAATCACAGAACTATACGCCGATTTTTCGTCTTTTTCTCAGGCATACAAATTGCTACCTGTGGGTATTGACGACTACTTCGAGAGCCAAAATGCTGACCATTGAACAACGCCACATCATCAAAGCCACAGTTCCCCTGCTGGAAGCCGGTGGAGAAGCTCTGATCACCTATTTCTACAAAATCTTGCTCGCTGATCATCCCGAGGTCAAGCCTCTCTTTAATCAGGCACACCAGGCTAACGGTGCACAACCGCGAGCGCTCGCCAATGGCGTCTTGATGTATGCCCGAAATATTGACCGACTGGAAAACTTGGGGCCGTTAGCTGGGCAGATCGTCAACAAACACGTTGCTCTGCAGATCTTACCCGAGCACTATCCGATTGTCGGCGGCTCTCTGCTTCAGGCAATGGGTGAAGTATTGGGACCAGAAATTGCCACCGACGAGGTGATTGCTGCCTGGGCAGCGGCATACCAGCAACTTGCGGACATCCTGATCGGCGCCGAGCGTGGCATGTACGACACTATCGCAGCAGCGCCTGGCGGCTGGCGGGGAAGCCGTGCATTTACAGTCGTGGACAAGCGCGCTGAAAGCAGCGAAATCACGTCGTTCTATTTGCGTCCAGTCGATGGTCAGCCTGTCATCGCTCATCAGGCCGGGCAATACATCGGTCTGCGCATGAACGTGACTGGACAGGAAATTCGTCGAAATTACTCTCTTTCCGCGCCATCCTCCGGCACTGGCTACCGCATCAGCGTGAAGCGCGAGCCTGACGGTGTAGCGTCAAACTTTTTGCATGACCAGGTCGGCATCGGCAGCGTGCTGGAACTGTTCCCGCCTTCCGGCCAGTTCACACTGATTGATGGGCAAAAGCCTCTGGTGTTGATCAGTGGCGGTGTGGGCATCACTCCCATGATGGCCATCGCACAAGCTGCGCTTGAGGCAGAGAATCGGCAGGTAGTATTCATTCACTACGCGCGCAATACGCGGGTACAAGGGTTTCAAACGGTACTGGACGGATGGGAAGCGCAATATCCGCAATTTTCCGTGTACGTCATACACAGCGAAGAGAGTGACGACACGACCACACCTGCAGTCGCCATCGGTTTCCCATCCGTTGAGCACCTGAAGGATTGGCTTCCCACCGGGCGAGACGTTGAAGCTTATTTCGTCGGCCCAAAACCATTCATGGCATTTATAAAGCGAGCGCTTGAAGAAATCGGTGTCCCTGAATCCCAAAGCCATTATGAGTTCTTTGGTCCCGCCGAAGCCCTGGTGTAATACCTCAACAATCTTTTTAACTCACCCGAGAATGACATGCCTCTATTGAAAATTGACGTGGTCGCAGGCCGCACTGAAGACGAACTCACACTTCTTTTAGACACTATTCATGATGCAATGGTCGAAGCATTTCAAGTTCCCGTACGAGACCGATATCAGATATTGAACGAACACGCGCAATCGCGGATGATCATTCAAGACACCGGTCTTGGGTTTGATCGTTCAAACAAGGTGATCGTCATTACGGCAGTCAGCAGACCGCGGCCTGCTGAAATGAAAAAGAAGTTTTACGCTTTACTGGCGCAAGGTCTGGAAAAAGCGTGCGGAATTTCACCTGCTGACCTGATGGTGTCTATTGTAATTAACAGTGACGAAGACTGGAGCTTCGGACTAGGGCGTGCGCAGTTCCTTGAGGGCGACCTCTGAATGCATGTCAGCCACGACAACACTGCGACTTCTGAAGGCTCGATGTTCTGAGCAGCATGCGCTGGCGCACTAGGGAATTCAGCCGGTTTGCGACAGGCTTTATCGGCAACGCACTGATTGTCGGCGGAACCTTTATGGGCACTGTCACCATCGCAATGCCGGCGGCAAAGAAAGTGTCCCACACGATCAGATTTAATTTGATCGCCATCATGACGGCAGCGTATGGCGTGGTCCAGATCATCGGGCCGCTTTTGCCTTCCAGGCTCTACAGCCGAAGCGGCATCTTTTCCGCGCTCGTGGCCGCTGCGACTGGCCTCCTGTTTTCTGCGGCGCTCACGCTGCGCTATCCAACCATTCGATCATTCTTGGAGCAAGCAACATGACAACGACAATCTTTTCAGCACTGCACATAACATATCCGATTATCCAGGCACCCATGGTGGGGGTCTCTACCCCTCAGCTTGCAGCGGCGGTGTGCAATGCTGGAGCGCTGGGATCAATCGGACTTGGCGCGAGTACTGCTACGCAGGGCCGAGCTCTCATTCAACAGACAAAGGCACTGACAGACCGGCCTTTTAACGTCAACATGTTTTGTCATCAGCCAGCTCGCTTCGACAAGAAACGCAATGATGCTTGGCTAGCTTATGTAGCGAGATTTTTTCCGTTATTGGAAGCCACGGCCCCTACCTCCATGAAAGAAATTTACAAGAGTTTTTTGGATGATGAGGAAATGCTGGAGATGCTTTTGGAGGAGAAGCCGGCAGTAGTCAGCTTTCACTTTGGCACACCTTCTGCGGCATGGGTGGGCAGGCTAAAGGAACAGGGTATCTACACATTAGGTTGCGCAACGACGCCGGCCGAAGCGCAACTGCTCGAACGGGCTGGGGTTCAATCGATAGTCGCGCAAGGCCACGAAGCTGGTGGCCACAGAGGAGTGTTCGATGATGCGCCGGGACAGGATCATCAGATCGGTGTGCTGGCCCTTGTCAGGCTCATTGTGTCAGCAGTGCACGTCCCCGTCATCGCCGCTGGTGGCATCATGGATGGTTCCGGTATCAATGCTGCCTTGGCCCTGGGCGCCTGCGGTGTCCAGATGGGCACAGCGTTCATCCTGTGTCCCGAGTCGTCTGCGTCGCCCGAACACCGAGCTATTCTCAAAACAGGCAAGTCTTACGAGACTCGCATAACGAGTTGCATCTCCGGTCGCCCAGCGCGGGGAATCCCCAACAGTTTGTATCTGGAAGGGCGGGATGAATCCATGCCTGTGCCGGCGGAGTACCCACTTGCCTATGATGTGGCGAAGGCACTGCACGCTGCTGCCAGTGCAAAAGGCTCTCAAGAGTTCGCTGCGCAGTGGGCGGGCCAAGGTGCTCCTTTGGCGAGGGTAATGTCTGCTGCCCAGTTGATCAGGCTGTTCATTGAAGAGATGGGCCACGAAGCCTATAACGTTGGCGATGTAAGCTGATATGCCTTTCGAGACTGGTCTTTTAAGATGCGCTCGAAAATTCATGCGCCGGATTATTGATGAGCCCGTGTCTGAATGTCAGACCTGGCCCCGCCTACGACGTTTGCAGCATCACCGGTTCAGCCACGACGCTGCTCGAGTGTGTATTCGCAAACTGTGAAGGAGTGCGACCGGCATGCCGTGAGAAGGCCGCGCTGAACGTACTCGCCGAACTGTAGCCGACTCGCTCGGCAATGTCGGCGACACTGGTTTTATTCTGGCGCAGCAAGTCTTTCGCCAGCGCCATCCGCCACGCGAGCAAATAGGCCATCGGCGCAACGCCAACCAAGCGCTGGAAGCGATCAAAGAAAGTGGAGCGCGATAGTGCCGATTCTTTTGCCAGCTCCAATACAGTCCATGCTCTCGAGGGCGCATGATGCATTGCGCGAATGGCTGCAGCCAGACGATCGTCAGCAAGTCCTCGCACCAGGCCGGTCGAGGCCGTCGTTTCAGCTGTCGAGCGAAACGCTTCGATCAACAGCACTTCCAGCAGATGCTTGAGCACGACGTCGCGCGCGGGCCGCTGCGCGAGCGACTCGTCATTTAATAGCTTCACCAATAATGACAGCCGTGGTTCACCTCGGATATGCACGAGCTCGGGCAATAGCGAGACGAGCAGCGCCGCGTCCGGCGAGGCGAAACCGCAGTGACCTGCAAGGATGCGCAGGTCAGTGGGACCTTCCTGTTCGCCTATTCGAAAACGGCCTGGACCAAGCTCGACGGGAACCGAGTTGCTTGCAGAGGGTGGCGGCTCATGGCTGGTCATGGCAACCCCAAAAGCCGCCGGAATCAGTGCGAAGTCGCCTTCATGCAGCGCGATGGGCGCACAGCCGTCGAGCGCAAGAAGACAGCGCCCCTCAAGAACCACGCAGTAGAAAGGCTGGCCAGCATCGGACCTGCTTACCCGCCATTGACCCGCGCCAACGATATGTTTCGAGAAACGAGCAGTTGGCTTCAACAGAGTGACTACCTCGGCAAGTGGATCTGTCAATCTGGACTCTCGCCAAAGATAAGTGGACTTTTCAGTGTATCAAGTATGAAGCCGAAGATCTATCTTGACGTCTTCGTCAACTTCAGGAGTCAACGCAACATGAAAACCATCCTCACCACTGGGTGCTCATCCGGATTCGGACTTGAAACCGCACGCTATTTCCTGGAACGCGATTGGAACGTGATTGCCACCATGCGCTCGCCGCAGCTCGATATTCTGCCTGCATCGCCAAATCTGCAGATCGTCCAGCTTGACGTCACCGACAAGCAAAGCATCGAACGCGCCATCGCTGCTACCGGCCCGATCGATGTTCTGGTCAATAACGCTGGTTTTGGTGCGCCGTCGCCGTTCGAGCTAACCAGCATGGACACAGTGCATGCCCTATTCGAGACGAATACGTTTGGCACGATGGCTATCACGCAAGCCGTCCTGCCACAAATGCGAGAGCGCAATTCCGGCGTAATCATCAACGTCACGTCAAGCGTGACCTACAGACCTTTGCCACTCGTCAGTGTTTATCGTGCGGCCAAGGCGGCGGTTAACGCATTCTCGGAATCGCTGGTTAGCGAAGTTTCGCCTTTCGGTATCCGCGTTCACATTGTGCTGCCGGGATCGTCAGGAGAAACGCGGTTCAGGGAAACTGCCCGCGCCGGCTTGCGCGGAATGGACAGCGAAGTGTATGGCGAATTCATGAAAAATAGCATTGCCCGGATGGCCGCATCCACTGGCGCTGGCACATACGCCAGGGATGTGGCCGAAGCAGTATGGCAAGCAGCAAACGACGTGTCTGCACCGCTGCGCATACCGGCTGGAGCAGACGCATTGGCGTGGGCGGCGCAGCCCGGCTGATTTCCCCGTCCCTTCTGGCGCCAGTCGTCGGACCGGACCCGATAGGTTCGGTCAAATCTGGACGAGCGCATGACGGCCGAAGGTGCGCCAGTCGCGTTCGTCGCCGGAGATTGCTTCGCCCAGTCTGGCACGACATGATGATTGTTTTGTGGCGAACTTGAATTGTCCGGCAAAGCACTCTCGACCGCAAAACGACAGAGCGGCGTCCCTGGGACGCCGCTGCGGTACTGCCGACCCTACTTGCTGGCCGTCGTTGCTGATATTACTTTCCCACATTATGCGGCGCAGGCCGCACATTCGCCACGCCAAACCAGAGATGCTCCCACCAATGGTCGCGCGAGCGCACCGTGACCAGGCACGCCTTGTCGAACCCGGACTTGAAGACCATGTCGGGACATTTATTCGTCGCCAGCGCATGGCGCTGGTTTTCGGCATTGACCAGCGCGATACTGAGCCAGATGGTCGCCAGGGCGAACAACGCCGCCAGCGACCACGCGACGTGGTTCACGTTGCTGGTCTCAAACAGCTCTTCCTCTTTGGGCCGTGACCCTTCGTAGATCTTGAGGATATCGCGTTCGACGTCGTCGCTCATTTGGTCTGGGCTGCTTTCGTTACCAGTGCATCGAGAACCTGGCCGGTGGCCGTCATCAGCTGGCCCATGTCCTGGATCTTGTTCGACTGCGCTACCGTTGCCGGCGACACGACATATTTACCATCGATGACGACGGTTGGCGTGCTGCTTGCCTTGTACGCTTCGGCGATCGCCGGCAGACGCTTGAGCTTGGTCTGCACGCCGAACGAGTTCCACGCTTCCAGGAACTTGGCTTTATCCAGGCCGTTGGCCGCTGCCCACGCGATGATGTCGTCGTCTTTCATCAGGCGCTTGCGCTCGACGTGCACGGCGCGGAACACGCGGTCGTGGTATTGCTCGAGCTTGCCCATGGCGTCGAGCGTCAGGAACAGGCGCGCCTCAGGATCGCTGGCGCCCTGGAACGGCAGCGGAATGCGGCGCATCACGATGTTGTCACCCTGCTTTTTGATCCACGCATTGAGCGTTGGTTCAAATGCATTGCAGGCGCCGCAGTGGTAGGCGAAGAATTCGACGACTTCGACCTTCTTGCCGATGGCCTGGGTCGGCTGCGGCGCGGCCAGCACCGTGTATTCGGAACCGACGCGTGGATCAGTCGGCGAAGCATTGGCGAAACCGGCAACCAGGGCGGCAGCAACGAGGGCAAAACGCAGAGTGCGCATAACATCCTTCCACAAATATGATTGAGCGAACGATCGCGAGATTACCACTTTTTGCCCATCCCCTGTCTGCAGGGCGCGATTTATTGCATTTGCTTACCGCTGAAACACGGCTGCCAGTACACGATACAAAACCGCGCCCGCTTAGAACCTATCCCGGCAGATTCTTATTGGCCGATCAGAAATCGAAGCGCAGCGACACCTTCAGCTGGCGGCCATCGCTCGGATAAATGCCGGCGCGGCAGCTGAACGCGTAGCTGTAATGCTGGCGGTCGAGCAGATTCAGGCCGGAGACCGCTACTTCCCAGTCGCCCAGGCGGCGCGCATAGCGGGCATCGACCGTCGTGTATGACGGCACGCGCGCATCGCAGCTGTTGGCGAAGTCATCGCCGAAACGCTGGCTGGCGACCCACTGCGCGCCGACATCGGCGCTGTGCCCATTGCCAGGCGTCCATGCCAGGCGCGTCGTCACGACGTGCTTCGGCACCAGCACCATCTCACGGCCAGCGTTCGGGCCAGCGCGGAACTCGGATTGCACGTACTGCCAGGCGCCGGTGAGACGCAGGCTGTTACCCAGCAGTGCGTTGCCTTCGACTTCGACGCCCTGGCGCCGGGTCGGATCGAGATTGGTGTTGGCGCCGAAACCGCCGGCGAGCGTCGGGTCGAAGAAGAGTTCGTTCGTCAGGCGATGGCGGAACACGCGCGCGGTGGCCTTGCGCGCGTCATTGCCGGCGGAGACGCCCAGTTCGAGGTCGCGCGAGGTTTGCGGCGCCAGCACGCCCGGGCTCGAGCGGTACGAATTCTCGTCGACGTTGGCGATGCGATAGCTGCGACCGGCCTTGGCGAACACGGTCACTGCCGGCGCCACGTCGATGCTCCCTTCGACGCTGAAGGCATTGATCGATTGCTCGGTGTCTTCAGGGGTGACAAATGCGAGCGGATCGGCGTATTCCTTGTCGAAGCGTTCATGGCGCGCGCCGACGGCCAGGCGCGCATTGTGCGGCGCGTTCCAGGTCAGTTCGTCGCGCACGTAGATGGCCTTGGACTCTTGCTTGGCGTCGCCGGCCGAGAAGCTCGACGTCACCTGGCGATCCCAGCGGGTCAGGTCGATGCCGGTGACAAATTCATTGCGCTTGTCGCCGAGCGTGGCCGTATGGCGCAGGCGTGGCGAGAACTGGGTCTGCTCGGCCTGGTAGCGCGAAGCCGACGGGAAGCCCGAGAACACATAGGTCGAGCTCACGTCGCGCTCTCGGTGCGACAGTTCGGCTGCCAGTTCGATGGCGCCGATGCGGTGTTCGACGAACGCGCTGACGCGGTCGGTGTCGAGCGAACCGAAATCGTCCAGCGTGTTGCTCTGGGTCGGATTGGCCTGGAACTGCGCTTCGGTGAGCGAACCCGGCAGGCGCGAATCGGATCGCGAACTCTCGAAGCGCAGGCCGGCGCGGCCGTTCGGCGCGTAGGCGTACTGCACACCGCCGCTGAAGCTCGTCTGCTCGTACTTGTTGTTGTCGCGGTAGTTGTCGGTGCTGCGGTCGGCCACGGCGGCATCGAACGACCACGGGCCGGCGCCATGCGCGATGGAGGCGCGCAGGTCGCGCGCGTCGAAATGCCCCGCTTCGGCAAACAGCGTGCCGCGCGTGCCGCTGCCGGAAGGGCGGCGGGTGAAGATCTGGATCACGCCGCCGGTGGCGCCGTCGCCGTACAGCACGCTGCTGCCGCCGCGCGTGATTTCGATGCGCTCGACCGTGTCGACCGAGATGCTCGAGAGCACCGTGTTGGTCAGCTCGTTTTCATTCAGGCGCACGCCGTCGACCATCACCACCACGTTCTGCGCGCTGTTGGTGCCGAAGCCGCGCATGTCGAGGGTGAAGTCGGGCGAGCCGTCCAGGCTCTGGCGGCCAAAGACGCCGCCGATCCTGCGGATCGCGGCATTCACGTCGGCCACGCCCGCGTTGCGGATCTGTTCGGCGGTGATCACGGTGGCGCCGATCGGCGTGGCGGTGGCCGGGAAGCGTGCAGCGGTGACGACGACCGGTGCCAGCGCCTCTTGTGCAACGGCGTTGGCGGCGATGGAGGAGACGGCGAAGGCGCACGCCAGGGCGATGGGCGCGCGGCGCGCAGGAGCTGCAAAAATCATGATGAATGTATTCTCGGTAAAGGGCGCCGGGCTGCGTCCCCGCAGTCTGGCGTCGAAGGAAGCGCGTGGCGCTTCAGCCTGTTTTGGCCGGTATCCGGGCTGGCAAGCGGGACGCCCTCACCTTCCTGCGCAGCGTGCGCAGTGGTTGTCGAGTTTGTCTGCCGCGGCGCAGGATATGCGGGCGCAGCGCTTGTTGACCGTTGCGGGGGCAGCACACTTCCAGGCCGGCGCGGGGCGCAGGCCTGTCGTGTTTCCCGTTTAACTTCGCGCACAGGGATGTGCGCGAGAGCACCAAAACGGGGCGATTATACCGCGACGGTTGGGTGCGTTGCGGGTGGTTTTGGTGTATTTGGACGCGTCGGCAGCGTAGCTGCCAACCCTACAGGGTGGCAGGGTTGGCAGCTACGCTGCCGACACGTTCAACCACCATATGTATTGACGATAACATCAAGTCCCGCGCTTGCCGCGCGACTGTTCCTCGAGCTTGGCGGCCAGCTTCTCGGCGGCCAGGCGTGCTTTCTCGGCCACTTCCGCCGCGTGCAGGGCCAGGCTGGCCGCGCGCGAATCGGGCGTTTCCAGGCTGATGCGACCCAGCGCGCCCTGGCGGTAATCCTGCAGCAGCGAGTGCGCCGCCTTTTCGTAGTCGTACTCGCCGCCGCGCACGCGGAAGCCCCGGCGCATCGCCACGCCCTCGATCACGCCCACGCCGTCCATGCCGTCGGTTTTGAGGCCATAGCGCGCGGTGAGCAGGTGCGGGTAGCGCTGCAGCAGAAGCTCGCCCAGGTATTCGGCCACTTCTTCTTCGACCAGCGCATTGGTGCCGATGGCGTGGCTCGCCGCCAGCATCAGGCCGTCGCTGGCCATGGCGATTTTTGGCCACAGCATGCCGGGCGTATCGACCAGCACCACGTTCTTGTTCAGGTACAGGCGCTGCTGGACCTTGGTCACGGCCGGTTCGTCGCCCACCTTGGCCACGCGCTTTTTCAGCAGCGCGTTCATCAGCGTCGATTTGCCGACGTTCGGGATGCCCATGATCATGATGCGCAGCGGTTTCGTTGGCACGCCACGGTGCGGCGCCAGAGACAGGGCCAGATCGGGAATGCGGGCCACGTCGGCCGGCTTCTTGGTGGTCATTGGATAGGCGGTCACGCCATCCTGGGCATCGTAATAGGCTTTCCATGCGGCGGTGGCGACCGGATCGGCCAGGTCGATCTTGTTCAGGACCTTGAGGCAGGGGCGCTGGCGAAACTTGCGCAACTGGTCCACCAGCGGGTTGCAGCTCGCCTCGGGCAGGCGCGCATCGAGCACTTCGATCACCAGATCGATGTTTTCCATCTGCTCGGCCGCTTCCTTCTTGGCCGCGTTCATGTGGCCCGGGAACCATTGTATCGACATGCTATTGCTTTCTTTATCTTTCGTTCAAGGTGCTATTTTACGCTGGTGGCGCGCCCGAGCGTCGCGAACCCGCCACAGTCGGCCTTTCTGCTCCGCACGACGTTGAGCCGTTGCAACACTGTTGACATATTCGGCGTGCACACTCGTCCCTTGTCCACGCACGGTGCGTGGGACGCGGCGGAGGTGACATATGCGGGCACGAGACAGACTGAAACGATCGGTGGCGCGCTGGTATGGCGTCGGCTTGCTGTGCTGCGCCATCGCGGTGTCCGCGCTGGTCGAGTTGCCGCTGGTGCCCTACTGACCGGTCTTGACCGGCCTGCAGTCGGCCGGCGGCAGGATGGCGGCCGGATCGAACGCCGATAATTGCCGGCGCGCGGCCATGCGGTCTTTCGCATACTCGGCCAGGTAGCGACTGCGTTCCTCGCTCTGCCATGCGATATCGGGCACGCCGGCCAGCGACAGCGTGCGGCTGGCCAGTACGCGGCCCTCGCGGCGTGGCAGCAAGAGCCGGTCCGGATCGGCGTTCTCGCGCAGCAGATAGCCTTCCACATCGCGCAGCACCAGCGGAAATGGCGGCGCACCGTCGTGCAGCAGCTTGCCGTGCACGCTCAAGCGAACCGCCTGCGCGCCCTCCCCCAGCACGTCATTGAAACTGGCCAGTGCGAACGGACGGCCCTGCGCATCGTCGATGCGGCCACTGACCACGTAGCGGCCGGGCAGGCGCACGTCCAGCGGCAGCGTAAATTCCAGGGCGTCCGGGCCGATGGACTCGTCCGGTGCGCCGCGCCATGTCGCCGGCAGCACGGGCGAATGAATCACGTCGAACAGCACGAATCCCGACCGGCCGCCGGCGTTGAAGCACACTTCACTGCGGATGGTGCCGTGGAAGTCGGCCAGTGCGCCGGCCTGTGGCGCAAAGTCGGCGCGCCAGGCGCCGCCGGCATCCTGCACGAATGCCAGTGTCACGCGCGGCGCCGGTCGGCTACCG
>Ga0265797_10004342_pt1 | contig 21788 bp, 19 predicted proteins | sample P2T30metagenome_FD_192433 | JGI IMG/M metagenome (GOLD analysis project Ga0265797, IMG submission 192433) | Plant litter microbial communities from East Loma Ridge, Irvine, California - P2 T30 | ecosystem: Environmental > Terrestrial > Plant litter > Unclassified | place: USA: California... | reverse complement strand
CCATGCGGAGCCTTGCCGAGCAGCGGCTTGCCCTTCGGCCCCCAGCCGCGCAACCGGGTCATGCTGGTGGTCGTGCCCGTCTCATCGACGAACACGAGGCGGTTGAAGTCGAGGTGGGCCTGTGCCGCGCGCCAGATGTCGCGGGCGATGGCGACATCCACCCGGTCCTGCTCAGCCGCAAAGATCGTCCTTTTTTTTGTGTCGCAGCCCAAGCCGCCTGACCATTCGCCATACGCTGGCGTAACTGACCATGATGCCGCGTCCGGCCAGTTCGTCACGGACTTCGCCCAGCGTCAGTCCGGATGCCTGTGCCAGGCGCTCGCTGATCCAGACGGCCTGTTCCGTCAGCTTCGAGCGACGGTCCCCGCCCATCGGCAGCGGCGCATAACCCTGCGTCTGCTGGTGACGACGATACCAGTTGCCCGCCGTGCTCGGCGCAACATCGAACCCCGCCGCTACGTCACGGCAACTGCGCCCCGTCGCCATCGCCGCTACTACACGATTGCGAAGATCCATCGAGTAAGGCTTGCCCATCCATGCCGACCTCCTGTCCAGCCAGCACCTTGAATCAGAAAATCACTCTCAACGAAATCCGGCGATTCAGCGTGATCGAGTTCGACTCTAGAGCTGGATGACATCATCTGGAACCACTTGAGACTGCCGTCCATCCCGAGCGCAGTCGAGGGATCCCTTCGAGCGAAGTCGAGAAGCTCGAAGGCTGGCGGCCTCGGCTTCGCTCGGCCGGTCCCTCGACTGCGCTCGGGATGGACGGGTCAGCTTGGGGTCATCACTGTCTAGTCGACCGGGGTCGGGTTCAGCTTGACGTTGAGGAAGGCGGGGAAGGGGCCGTTCCAGCCTTCGTCCGGGCCTTCGACCTCGTTTGCGGACCAGCGTTCGCGGCTTTGCGGGGCGCGGCTTTCGCGGACGGGGACGTCGCGACGGTCGCGGCGATCTTCGCGGGGCGCGCGCTCCACCGGAGGTGGGGCGGCGACGACGGGTTTCGCGACGACGGGTTCCGGAGCGGCGACGGGCGCGACGGCGGGTTCGGCGCGCGCCGGCTTTTCGCTGCGTGGGCGGCGGCGGGGGCCGCGCGCGGACGCTTCGCCGCTTGCAGGATCGTCGACGGTGGCCGCCGGGCGGGGTTCGGCAACGGGTTCGGCGGCGACGGGCTTGCCGATCCGTTCGATCGTCGACTTGGTCAGCTTCTCGATATTGGCGACCGCCTCCGCATCTTCGGGCGTGACGAGGCTATAGGCCTTGCCCGTGGCGCCGGCGCGGCCGGTGCGGCCGATGCGGTGGACATAATCGTCCGGATGCCAGGGAATGTCATAGTTGAAGACGTGGCTGACGCCCTTCACATCCAGACCGCGCGCCGCGACATCGGACGCGACGAGGATGTTGATGGTGCCGTCCTTGAACCGGTCCAGTTCGCGCAGCCGCTCGCCCTGATCCATGTCGCCATGGATCTGGCCGGCCTTCAGCCCCGAACGCTGGAGCATCTCGGCCAGATCGCGCACGGTGGTCTTGCGGTTAGAGAAGATGATCGCGCTCTGGACATCTTCCGCCGCCAGCAGTGATTTGAGCGTGTCGCGCTTGCCGCGCGCGGTGGTTTCCACAAGCCGCTGCTCGATCAGCAGATTGTTCATGCCGGCGCGCGCAACTTCGATCTGCTTGGGGTTGGACAGGAAACGATCGGCCAGCTTCTTGATCGGCCCCGGCATGGTGGCGGAGAAGAGCAGGGTCTGGCGCGTGGCGGGCAGCTTTGTGCAGATCTCCTCGATATCGGGGATGAACCCCATGTCGAGCATCCGGTCGGCCTCGTCGATCACCAGGATCGAGCAGCCGGACAGCAGGATCTTGCCGCGCTTGAACAGATCCATCAGCCGGCCGGGCGTGGCGATCAGCACGTCGACACCGCGCGCCAGCGCTGCAGTCTGATCGCCCATCGACACGCCGCCGATCAGCAGCGCCATCGAGAGATTGTGATATTTGCCGTATTTTTCGAAATTCTCGGCCACCTGCGCCGCGAGTTCGCGCGTCGGTTCGAGGATCAGCGAGCGCGGCATCATCGCGCGGGCGCGGCCATGCGCCAGAACGTCGATCATCGGCAGCACGAAGGAGGCGGTCTTGCCGGTGCCGGTCTGCGCGATCGCGATGAGATCGCGGTTCATCAGCACGGGCGGAATGGCCTGCGCCTGCACGGGGGTCGGTTCGGTGTAACCGGACTCCGTGACGGCACGAAGAGTTTCGTCGGAGAGGCCGAGATCGGCAAAGGTCATGGGCGATCCGGATGATAAAGCGACCGCAAAGCGCGCGATCCGCGACCCGGCTGCTATGCCCCTGTCATGCGGATTGTCAAGTTTTTCGCATGGATCCGACCCCGCGTTCGGCGTGGCGGCGCGGTGAGGTCAGTCGGCGAGCATCGACTGCAAGGCGGGGGTGAGATGTTCCTGGGTGATGCCGTCGCATTGCGTGACGATGCGCGCCGCGAGATCGTGGGCCGTGGCCAGCGCCGGCCCTTCGACCGGGCCGAGTACGGTGAGGGCGGTCGCCCATGCATCGGCGATCATCGCGCTGGCGTGCAGGACGCTGGCGGAGACGACATGGTGCGCCGCCGGACGACCGGTGCGCGGATCCAGATTATGGTCCCCGCGTCGGTAATTGCCGGAGGTGGCGACGGCCAGTCCGTGCAGGGCGATGCGGAGTGGCGGGAACCGGGTTTCGGGCGGGTCTTCCAGATCGACCCACCAGGGATCGCCATCGGGGCGGATGCCCTGACCGGACAGTTCGCCGCCGATTTCGACGAGCAGATGGCGGATGCCGGCGGCTTGCAACAGGGCGGCGACGGCATCGACGGCATAGCCCTTGGCGATGCCCGACAGATCGAGCGCGAGGCCGCCGGGTTGGAGCAGGCGGCGCGTGCCGGGATCGAAGCGCAGGCGGTGATGGCCGGACAGGCGGGCGGCGGCGGAGAGGGTTTCGGCATCGGGCGGGGCGACTGGTCCTGGAGGACCGAAGCCGTGCAGATCGACCAACCGGCCGATCGCGGGATCGAACGCGCCACCGGTAAGGGCGGTGATGTCGAGCGCGGTGGCCATGACAGTCGCGAAATCGGGGGCGAGCGCGTGCCAGCGACCGGCGGGCGCGCGGTTGAAGCGGCAAAGGTCCGAGCCTGTGTCCCAATGGCTCATTTCGGCAACGAGGCCGGACAGGCGGGTGGCGATGGCGGTGCGGAGTGCCGCCGGATCGGCGGATGCGGGGCGGGCGAACAGGACGCGCCATGTCGTCCCCATCGTCTCGCCGGTGAGCGTGACGATGGGGGCGGCGGCATCCCGATCCGCGAAGGCCGCGGCGGAGATGTTCGCAGGCAGGGCGATCCGCATTTGTCCGTTCAGGGCGTGAGCACTTCCAGCGTGGTAGTGTAGCTCAGCCGCCGTTCGGTGGCGCGCGGGGTGGTCGGCTTCGCGTCTGTCGTGCTGGCGTTGAGCCAATACATGCCGGCGGCGGGCCATGTGACGGCGAGGACGCCATCCGCGCCGGTGGTCAGTTCCATGCCGCCTTCGGCATCGCGGTAACGCTTGCCGCCGGGGATGACGCTGACCTTTAGTCCGGGGGCGGGCTTGCCGTCGATCAAGAAGCGGAAGCGGGCGGTTTCGCCGGCCACCAGTTCGTCCGGGTGCGTGACGGGTGCGAGTTCCAGCCCCTTGCCGGTGGGGGCGAAGACGGTGGTGGTCGGCGCGCCGGCGGTGACGAAGATCTCGTTCCGACCGGAGATTTCGGTCAGCTTCACATCGGTCGCGTTGGCGGGGATGTCCGCTACGGTCAACGGGGCGGGCGCGCCGGGTTGCGGCGGGCCACGGCGGCCGATGCGCTTTTCGACGCCATCGACCTTGAAGCTGCCCATCACGGCCGTGTTTTCGGAACCGATCCGCCATGTGCCGGGCTTGTCGAGCTGGACGTCGAAGACCGAGCGATAGCGGCCGGTCGCGCCGTTCTGGATCCGTCCGGGCGTGCCGTCCGGCTGCCAGACCTTGATCCCTTCCAGCCGGCCGGGCTGGTGATCGAGAAAGAACAGATCATTCGAGACGGCGGCGTCGACCGTCACCCAGCTATCCGTGCCGGAGAAGACCGTGCCGGACGGCAGCAGCCACATGCGATGGGCGGAAAGGCTGGCGGGCGCGGCGAGGAGTGCTGCGGCGGCGAGGAGGTGACGGGCGATACGGTGCATTATGGACGGTTCCTGTTTCAGCGGGCGGACAGGGTGACGGCGCCGAGTTCGGCCTTGCCGGACGCGCGGCCGGTGCCGTTCGGGACGGTCAGGGGGACGCTGACCAGTTCGCGACCGCCGGTTTCCCGTGCCGCCTCGACATTCAGCACATAGGCGCCAGGCTTCAGATCCTTCGGCAAGGCGAGGCTATATTGGCCGGGCGCACGGGTGGCCCCGCTGATGCCGTCGGCCGGCAGGGCAAGGCTGCGCCCGCCCTTGCGCCACCATGCGCGCAGATCGGACAGCCATTTGGTGCCGGGTTCGCGCCCGGCCTTCTTCACATCATACCAGACGGCCAGCGTGCGTGCGGCCCCGCCGCCGGCCGGTTCCAGCCAGATGGCGACATAGGGCTTGTGATATTCGGCGACGTCCAGCCGCGGAATGGTGACGCTGACAGTGCCCGCCGTGGCGGGGGCGGCGACGGTGCCCGCGATAAGAAGGAAGTTGGTCGGACGCATGATGTGGCCCCTCAATGAACGAACAGGATGGCGATGATGACCGGGATGACCAGCCCGACCAGCACGACCGGCCAGGTGGACGGACGGTGGCGCGCATGGAGTTGCAGCAGCAACAGCCCCGTCAGCGTGAACAGGATGCAGGCCCCGGCGAAGATGTCGATGAACCAGAACCAGGCGGCCCCGGCGTTGCGGCCTTTGTGCAGATCGTTGAGATAGGAAATCCAGCCGCGATCGGTGGTTTCCGCGCTGATCCGCCCGCTGGCGCGATCGATGCTGATCCATGCATCGCCGCCGGGGCGCGGCATGGCGACATAGACTTCGCCATCCGACCATTCGGCGCTGCGCCCGGCGGGATCGAGACCGACCAGCGCCTTCACCGAGGCCGCGACGGGGCCGGGGAGCGGTGCATCGGCGGCGGGAGTGGCGGGCAGGGTGGCGAGCAGCGCCGGGACCAGCCGGGCGCTGCGTTCCGCGACGACCGGTATCGCCCCGATCGACGCGGCATGGTTGAGCGTGACCCCGGTCACCGCGAACAACAGCATCGCGACCAGCGAAACGGCCGCGCTGATCCAGTGCCACTGATGCAATTGCTTCAGCCACCAGCCGCGCCAGTGACGTTTCGGCTTCAGGGACGGGGCGGGGGCGACGGAAATGGGGCTGGCCTCGACAGGAACCGGGTGATGCGCCTTGGAGCGCTAATGCGAGGCATTGTCAATGGCTGATTGACGCGTTCGTATATCAGTGATCGATTGCGCGCTTGCCGCCAAAATTGGTATTATATCTGTATTGGTTTGGACATGGAATTGTCATGCGTCATTTCTAACGCCCGGCCTGTGATCGCATCGTCGCGATCGTACCGGGGAAATCCAGATGTCCGTGTTGTTCCGCGCCCTCCGCGCGAGCCTTTGCCTGTCTTCCGCCTTGCCGTCGATCCTTCTCGCCAACCCTTCCGCAGCGACGGAAGCCGCTGCGCCCGCACCAGAAGAGTCGAGCGAAGCCGGATCGATCATCGTCACCGGCAATCGCACGACGCGATCGTCCGTGGAATTGGCCGGCCTTGAGATCCAGAAAGTGCTTCCCGGCGTCAACCCCGTCAAGGCGATCCAGACCTTGCCGGGCGTGCAGTTCGAAACGGCCGACCCGTGGGGTAATAACGAACAGAATATCTCGCTCATCATCCACGGGTTCAACCAGAACCAGCTTGGCTTCACGCTGGACGGCGTGCCGCTGGGCGACCAGTCCTACGGCAATTTCAACGGCCTGTCGCCGCAGCGCGCGGTCATCAGCGAGAATGTCGGGCGCGTCCGGCTTTCGTCCGGGGCGGCCGATCTCGGCACGGCATCGGCCAGCAATCTTGGCGGCGCGATCGAAACCTTCACCAGCGATCCGCACCACGCCTTCGGCGTGAGCGCGGCGCAGACGCTGGGCAGCTATGATGCGCAGCGCACCTTCCTGCGCGTCGACAGCGGCGATGTGGACGCGCTGGGCGGCACCAATCGCGGCTACATTTCCGTCGTGCGGCAGAAGGCGCGGGCATGGGAATTTAACGCGAAGCAGGGCGGCTATCAGGCCAATGCCAAATTCGTCCATGAGGGCGAACATGCCACGCTGACCGGCTATGCGGCTTATTCCGACAAGGACGAACCGAACCAGGATTCGGTCGCGCGCAATGCCGGCGGGATCGAACCTTATTATCGCACCCTGCTCTATCCCGACTGGAAGGCGGCGCTCGCCTATCTGGACGCGAACGGGGCGGTGCCGGCTAACAATCCCAATAACTATCAGAATTATTATGGGGATGCGCAGCGGACCGATTATCTCGGTTATCTGAAATATGAATATCGCTTTTCCGGCAAGATCGCCTTTTCCAATCAGGCTTATTTCCATCATGACGATGGCGAGGGCCAGATTTCCGGGCCGATCACGGTCGCCGGCCTGCCGTCGCTGTTCCGCATCTATTATCCCGGCCAGAATTTGAAGCAGGTGTTCGGCAATTCGGGTTATGCGCTGCGCACGACTGAATATACCGTCAATCGCGGTGGCCTGATCTCGCGCCTCACCGCGCAGTTCGGCACGCATGAGGTGGAGCTTGGCGGCTGGTACGAGCATAACAAGAATACGGTGCGCCGCCGCTGGTATGCCTTCCCCATCGACAAGCCGGCGACGCCCTATGAACGGGCCGATCCCGCGCTGCGCCGCCTGACCCAATATGCCAGCGATGTTTCGGTCGATATCGTGCAGGCGCATCTTCAGGATCGCTGGCATGTGACGCCGACGATCACGGTGGAAGCCGGGTTCAAGTCCAGCCTGCAATTCGCCGAGGGGGCGGTGCCGGTCCAACCGCGTGCGGGCGCGCTGTCGGGTGCGTCCACCGGATTGCCGGTCGGCCGGATCAGCAACAAGAAATGGTTCCTGCCGGCCGTCGGCGCGATCTGGGACGTGACGCCCAGCGAGCAGATCTTCGCCAATGCGCAGAAGAATGTGCGCCAATTCCAGACATCGGTGGCTGCCGGTCTGTCGCCGTTCAATCTGGGCAGCCAGCAGGCGTTCGAACAGCTGAAGCGCGAGACCTCGCCGGAAAGCTCCTGGACCTATGAGGCCGGGTTGCGTTCGCATCGTCCCGTCTCGTTCGGGCCGATCACCGCGATCGAGGGGCAGGTCAATTATTACCATGTCGATTTCAGCAACCGCCTGTTGCAGATCAGCGCGACGCCGGTGATCGCATCGGTGATCGGCGGCGTGTCGATCCTGCAAAATGTCGGCGGGGTGACCACCGATGGCGTCGATGCCGCGCTGACCCTGCATTTCGGTCCGCATTTCTCGCTGTATAATGCGTTGTCCTACAACAGCTCGAAATATGACGACAATTATACCAGCGGCACCGCGACGATCGCCACCGCAGGTAAATATGTGCCCAATACCGCGAAATGGCTGAACAAGACGGTGGCCAGCGCCAATCTGGGTGCGTTCGACATGCAGGTGATCGGCGATTATGTCGGCCGGCGTTTCGCCACCTATACCAACGACCAGTCGGTGGACGGACGCTTCCTGCTCGGTCTGCAGGCTGGATATCGTCTGCCGGTCGAGGCGATGGGAATCCGCAACGCACGCCTGTCGGTCAATGTCAGCAACGTGACGAAGCGGCGCGGCATCTACGAACTGGTCGTGGGGGCGGCGAGCAAGACCTATAACAGCTATGCGCAGCCGCCGCGCATGGCCTTCGTCACGCTTTCCGGCGAATTCTGACGATCCTGGGGGCGGCCGGCAACGGTCGCCCCTTTTTCCATTACGATACCGTCTGGGAGCGCCCGATGCGCCTGTTCCGAACATTTCTCCTCGCCACGGCAGGCCTTTTTAGCGCGCAGATCGGCGCTGCCGCCACCGCTGCGCCCGTGCTGATGATCTCGATCGATGGCCTGCGCCCGGCCGACGTCCTGCATGATCGGGAACGCGGGCTGAACCTGCCCAATCTGCGCGCCTTGGCGGCGGGCGGGGCCTATGCGTCCGGCCTGCGCGGGGTGTTGCCCACCGTGACCTATCCCAACCACACGACTTTGGTGACCGGCGTATCGCCGGCGCGGCACGGCATCGTCAACAATCTGACATTTGATCCGCAGGGGCGCAATGCGGGCGGCTGGTACTGGTATGCCAGCGATCTTCATGCGCCGACCTTGTGGGATGCGGTGCACGCGGCCGGACGCCGCACCGCCAGCCTCGGCTGGCCCGTTACGGTCGGCCTGCGCTCGATCGATGCCAATATCCCCGAATATTGGCGCGCAAGGACGTCCGAGGACGCCAAGCTGGAGCGCGTGCTGGCTACGCCCGGACTGATCGAGACGGTGGAAGCCGCGACCGGCGCAAAGCTCGACATGGGCGATACCAGCCCGGAGCAGGATGCGGAGAAGACTAAGGCGGCGCTGTGGATCGTGCGGACCCGTCCGGCCTTCTTCACGCTGCATCTGTCCAGTCTGGACCATCAGCAGCATGTCTATGGCCCGGAATCGACCGAAGGTCGTTCGGCGCTGACCCGGATCGACGAAGAGGTCGGCATGGTGGTGCGGGCGGCACGCGCGGCGCAGCCCGATCTGGTCGTGGCGATCGTGTCCGATCATGGCTTTGCGCCGGTGGCGCATGACATTAATCTGGCGGCCGCGTTCGTGCAGGCGGGGTTGATGCAGGTCGATGCGGCCGGCAGCGTCGTGCGGTGGGATGCCGCGCCGTGGAATGCCGGCGGGTCGGCCGCGGTGGTGCTGGCGCGCAAGGACGATGCGGCCCTGCGGGCGCGCGTGGCGGCGTTGCTGACGACGATGGCGGCGGATCCGGCATCGGGTGTCGGCCGGGTCATCGATCAGGCAGGCATCGCGCGGATGGGGGCGGCACCCGAGGCCGATTTCTTCGTGGATGCGCGGATCGGTTACCAGTTTGGCGGCGCTGTCACCGGGCCGCTGGTATCGGCGGGCACCGCGAAGGGAACGCATGGCTATTTCCCCGAACATCCCGAAATGCGCGCGACGCTGATCCTGTCGGGACCAAGCGTGACGCGCAAGGGCGATCTGGGCGATGTCGACGCACGCGATGTCGCGCCGACGCTGGCGAAGCTGCTGGGTGTCACGCTCAAGGGCGCGGAGGGGCATCCGCTCTTCTGATCGGCTGTGAGCGGCGGGGCGGCGGTTTCCGGGAACGGACCGACGGCCCGCCGCTTTCGTCTCGGCCAAACCCAAGAAAAAAGCCCCGGCGTCCCATCAGGACGCCGGGGCTTTTCATGGTGGGCGTGGCAAGGATTGAACTTGCGACCCCTGCGATGTCAACGAAAGCGGAAGCCGCTAAATGATTGATTTTACGGTGTGCGATTTCCAAATCCAAGAGGAACATAGCGCAAACAGAACGGGAAAGACAACCTCTCTCACGCAAATCACACGCAAGTCGCCTTTCTGCACCAATCCCTTTTTGAACCAGTAGCTTGAACGCTCGACGTCAGTGGAACGCTGGATAGTGCGGGGTTGATCAGCTGCGATCATTAGCTTGTCGCGATACAGTGAAAGCGGTGAGCAGCCATTCGTTCAGGCGGCAGGGCAGGGGCCGACACGCCGCTTCCTGGTGGAGAGCGGAATGGCTGCTTTTCGACCGTCACGGTTTGGCCCCGAAGCGTACGAGTTATCGTGCTATGCGGCTCTTGTGCGTTATGCAATTATGCGGAATGCCCTGGCTCGACATCATTGCCGTTGCGCTTGCGGCCGTTGCGCCCTCAAATGCACAGGATGCCAGTCCTACATACGACTTTCGGGATCGGACGCGCGCACTTGCGTTCGACCCGTCTCGCTTCTTCTCGGGGGGCACCGAACCTGTAATGTCGATCCGATATAAGGGAGACGATTTCGGTTATCCCGTTTACGCAATCGCAGTTCAGAAGGGCTGCACTGACGCCGATCTAGGTGAGCTGCACCGGACGTGTGGCGGGCGACTGATAGCTCGAATGATCCGCTCGCCTTATGAGGGCGAACCGGCGAGACCCCGAGCGCGCGGACAGCGACTTTTTAACATGATTGCCCAAGCAAAGCCGCAAAGTGACGACGCCCTGCGCCAGCTGCTCGACATCACCGCAATCGAGTGGCTCGAAGCCGACATTCGGAAATGCCCAACCGCGATGACGCACCTCGCAACTGGTCGAGACTTGAAATTTTCCTCGTTTTTCGATCAATCTGGAGACTTGGAGGACATCGTGCTGCACGCCGATACGGTCTCTTTCGAGATTAGCGATTATCTAATGCGGTCGCGCTACGAAGGCTGGTTAAAGCCGGGCAGCCCCGCCGCTTGGGCGAACCAGCTCGCCAGCAGCCTAGAAACTTGCTGGAGGCCTTCTACGGCGTCAGTCCCTTGGCGGAAAGTCAGGCAGTAGGTCTAGATAAGGACGGGTGTTTAGTGGGATCAACACCGCACGTTCAGACCGCTGCGTTACGGGACAATCAAGCATTTTGCATCAAGCTTGACGCGGTAGGACATCGCGTAATTGCACGATGCAGAAATCCGATGCACGTTTGCGTCGGATTTCTGGGTTTGGTGGAAAGCCGAAAGGCAGCCTTCATCCGTTTGTATCGCCGTGGAATGGGGCTCGTCTGCCGAGCTTCCTGTTTCTGCGAGCAATTACCCGGGAGGCGATGACGATCAGCAAGGCCGGACTAAAGCCGACGAACGAGTAGCGGAACGAAATATCCCAGACTTCTAGAAAGGCAAAACTCATGGCAGTAGCTGCTGACATCATAGCCCATTCGTAGCGCCATTGATGAAGATCGGCATCGGATCGGAAGACCGTCACATGCTGGTTCGGCCTGTGCCCAAGCAGGATGGTGCGCTCCCTGCTTTTCGAGCTCCAGAGGTTCCGTTTCTCACTCACACGTTGAACGTACAAGCAGACCGGAACGGCCGGAAGTGGGCGTTTGCGGACTGGCCGCTGTCGGGCCTCCGCTTTGCCAATCACGAATGTCGCGACGTGGTGGTTAGCTGCCGTCACGTCGGGTAGCTTGGAGACATGAGCATGTTCGACTTTCAAGCATTCGCACGCCCCGATAGGACGGTATTGCCACCCCCCGGGTTTCAGACAGGCTGGGTGAGGATCAGCGATCTCGACGAAACAATACTTTACAGCACGGCGATTTGGTCGCGAGAGGAATACGTTGAACATTGGCGCGACGCAGCGCGACGTCTAGGGAATAACGCTGACTTCGCGGTGTTCTGCACGGATCTAACCGCGGACAACGCGAGCGTCTTTGCAGGCTTTCGCTCTTCCGATTGCGTTTGGTTCGAGGAGTGGGTCATGCCCCGATCGGCGCTTACCGTGGAAGGCACGTGCATCACACTGGTTGCTGCCGCCGCTCGCCGCGAGGAAAGCGAAACTTCCTCTTGGCAGGTTTCGATCGATGACATCCGGGCCTACGCTGGCCGCTAGAAAGCTTCCCCGTGGCGCTATTGCAATTAGGTAGCGATGCCCGCTTTCGGGAACGACGGAAAGGCCATCGCATGTCCGCTATTGGGCGCTTCCTGCCAGTCCGCTTTCCCACCCGATAGCGGTCGGTCGGCTTTTGGGCGATCCGATCGGCTCCAAAGCCTTGGAAAGTCGTGACCTGGTGGACTACGGACTGTCCGCTTTTGGCGGCGCTGGCCTAAATAGTCGACCAGTGTGTAGCGCAGCTGCGTCTCAAACGAAGTGGCTTGAGGAACGAGCAGTTTGACCCGTAGCGGGTGTCCAGTCCGAACCCATCAGCTTTGTGTTTGGCTTAAAACGCACAAAATGCGACGTTGGGCAACGGCCACGGGAGAACTGAGTATGCCTCGATACCTTGTGGCCTTTGCCGGCCTGTCCCTCTCAACGGCCTTTGCGCTCGCTCAAGAACCCTTTGACAGTCGGATGCCGAAAATAGCAGCTCCCAAGCAAGAAGCTGGCACGACTTCTCACCGAGAAGCTGCGTCCCAAGAGCTCGACATTGTCGTTGTCGGGAAGCGTCCCGACGGGGCCGGTACTTCACCCAAGGTTCCACCGCGTTGCGTGAAGAGGCCCGGAGATCCAGCTGACCTGGTGCAGGTCGGCATGGCGATGACAGCTCAGCGCGTGATCGCACCCGACCGAAAGGGCGTGCTTGCCCTGCGACCAGACCGTGAGGAGGTTTCTGGACCGGTGTGGCAGCGTGCTGGCACTGGAATTGGCCAATACGTATTCCGGGTTCCGGATGATGGTTCACCGATGTGTATTGGTGCCATCAAAGACAAACCCGATGGGTGGGGTCAACTTCGCCAGATCGTAACGACTACCAAGGAAATGCGTGGTCGTTACATACATTTATCAACCCTCATCGCCGCGCGCGATGCAGACCTTATTCGCTTTTGGATCGCCGTTGGCGGGACTGGCGCTCGTGTGATGGGTGGCGACACAAGTCAGGCTCCGTTGCATGGAACGTTTGGCTGGCTCCAGGCCGATGTCATTGTTGGACCAGTCCCGCATGGGGCCGATCATATCAGTTTTGGCTTTCTACTGTGGGGAAAGGGTGATGTATGGGTTCTCGATCCACATATTGAAATGAAAACTCGCGAGGAAATACGGGCTATTCCGTCGCTTCCCGTCTCATTCAAACGCCCTCTGGGTGAAAAATCGAATGATCAATATTGACGATGACGTCATGTAAGGGTGCAAGGATTGTCGAGCGCGAATGTTACGTTCTCCGGATAGCCTTTACCCGCAGCTGACTGTCACGGTTGTCACCTCATATGCCCCCCATGGGCGATACTAGAAGGGCAGCTATGGGCGGCGCGGCATACCGTGGTGGTGCAGGTGGTCGAATGGCGTCCGAGCGCTGCCGCTGCGACAAGGCGGGGGCATTCCACTAGCGTCAGAACCGGACCATCAAAGCGGGGGGTCACCGAAGGTGGCTTGCACCAATCGATAGAGCGGCTCGTCGTAAGTCCGCAGTTTCCCCTGATCGGACACGGCGTTGTGGATACCGTCGCCGGCTGGCGGGCCCTCACGGTTGACGGAGAAATAGGACTGCACGCCTTCCGCCCAATATTCGGAAGCGTTCGACGCGGCATAGGTGTTCCGCCACAGTCCGCGCGCCCGGGCGGCGTCATAGGCCACGGCTAGGCTTACCTTAAAGCCGGGATCAACAGACCCGATGCCCATGTCGGCGACAGTATGGGCAAATTTGTGGACGAAGACATTCTCGCCGCCGAAGCCGTCCGCGATGTTAGCTTCGCTCCCCGCGCAGATAGGCAGCGCGGCGGTTGCGCCGAAGCCAGCCCAAAAACGAGCGTTCATGGCCTGACCGAATGCCGCCCCAAATTCAGGGATCGAGCCGGCCGCTTATCGCCTCATGGCAGGAAGCGGGCATGTTCACTGTCATGTTGATGATGCTGGCCATCTGGATTGCGGCCGGATGCATCATCGGAGCAATGCCCGCGATGGCTGCGGTCGCTTTGACGCGCAGGTTTGCCCGACTCAAGCGGTAGCCAATGTCCGCAATTGGGCGGAAGCCGAACGGAAGCTTTTAAGGCGTCACGGCTCAGACCGGACACATACAGTGAAAGCAGAGTTAGTACGAGGAATGAGCAACGCCGACTGAAGCTGTCAGCCGAATGAAAAAGGCAGGCAGCCTGATCCGGACCCGATGTGGCCGGTGATCCTCTGGCTGAAAGTTGCTCCCATGTTGACCTCTCCGATCGAGCCGTCGCTCGACCCCTCGCAGCGCGTTCTGTCGCTCCCGCTCGCCGAGTTCTTCCAGGCACCGATCCCGCTCGGTGCGCTGGCCGGGCTGCCGGCGGGGGCGCTGGACATCGTCTCGGCCAATCTCGTTATGGCCGCAACGCCATGCGACGCGCCGCTGTTCGGCACCAAGGTCGAAGGTGCCTGTGCCCGCTTCGGGCGGGACATCATGCTCGTGCGCACTGGCCTCTTCCCGGAGACGATGAACCCGGTCACGGTCGATATCGCGCTGGTCGGATCGGATAGCCCGTTCACCCTGACCGGCCTCAGCTTCCTCCGTCACCTTGACCACAGCCTGTGGCTGGTTCCGGAGCACACCGGACCGTTCGTGCAAATACGGGGCGAAGGTCTCGCGCTGCAGACCACACCCCCGTTTTCCACACGGGACGAGCGTAGCGATGGCGTCTGCCGTGCGGCGAGCGAGATCGTCCGCCTCGTTGCCTGGCGGCGGGGAAGCTGAGATGGCCGCGCGCAAACCGCACAAGCCGTCGGTCAGGACAGCGCCCACCGACGCCGATCCGCAAAGTTGGCTCTACCTAAACCCCGCCGGTCCTTCGCTGGCGGGAACTGTCTTCGCCGTCCTACGCAAGGCATATGCCGGCCGCGTCAACAGCGCGCTGGAGTTCGGATATCGCAAGGCCAATCTCGGCGTCGTCCCTGCTGCTGCGGACTTCACCGTCTGGTCACCGAACGTCGAGCGTGTCGAAGTGCTTCTTCCCGCCGGAGCTGACGACCATCTCGTAGACCCGGCCACGTTGCTCGCGCAGATGGACCGGCACGCAGTCGATCGCGAAAAGGCGTTGCTCATCTATCTGACGTTGCCGCTCGGCGACGTCGATCGGGTGCATCTGGGTTGGGAGCGAGCGCGCGGGTTCCTGCGCGAACGGTTCGCACGCGACCGTCAGCTCGCCTCCGTACTGATCCTGCATGCGCCAGCGACGATCAACGCCGCTTTCCCGCTTCATGCCCATGCTCTGATCGTTCCCCGGAAAATAACTGGGCTTGGAATCCGACACGGTCTGTATGACGAGGAGCTGATTTACGATGGCGGGCAACCGATCGTCGAGGCGATGTGGGCAGATCACGTCGCCCGGTTCCGATGACCGGACCGGATTCAGATCCCGCTGCCGTGTTTTCGGATCTCGCTGGAAGGATCATGCTGACTCACGATCGCGATCTCCGTCATGCCAAACGCCTATTTACGATCTATCAGGCCGAAGCGGAGGAGATGATCCAGCCGGGCAAACTATCGCCGCCGTTCGACGTCGTCCATCATTAGCGAAGGCAATTGTTCGCGATCATCGTTATGCAGCTGGAATGGCAGCTGCATAAGGACGGCGGTGCGATCCGTAGTGCGTTGGACAGGCCGCTAGACGCTTGGGGATTTCAACCCACGCCACGCTGTTCGGCAGCCGTTAGAAGGATCGGTTAACGCTGGGCAGCGCCATCGATACCGTCAGGCGGCGAGGGTGAAATGATGACGAGTCAGTCACCGACTGATAGTCAGGAGGTTGAGGAGGACAAGCTGATCTTGGAATTGGCAAAGGGAACAGGAGTCAGTGATCATGACACTTGACTGTCGGGATCGGAAGGCTTCGGACCGTTGTGACATCCACCGCGTTCTTCTGCAGATTGAGGAGGATCCGACTATGGCGAAGGCCGGCAGTAGCGACCTGAATGGTGTAGACGACGCGGAGGCGCCCGGCATGGCGGAACGCGCGCCGACACGATCGCCCAAAGGCGTAACGACCAATCTGGACGAAACCGAAATCAACGCAGCTGGCGATCGCGTGCCCCGTAAGCCGGACGACGCCTGAGCCAATGTGCAACCGCGCGCGCATGGCGGGTGAACCCCATACCATCCGGGAACGCTTCGGGACCGACTGGATGGCGGATCGCCCGATGGACAACCGCTTCCATCCTGAAGAGCTTGTGCCGCGCGGACGGGCGTGGATCCTTCGCCGTGACGCGCATGGTCTCGGACTCGACGTCATGGCGTGGGACGTGCTCGGCGGCCAGGCGAAATTCCCGATGACGAATGTCCGCCAGCTGGGACTTCCGCAGTGGCGGCGGCTGGCCGAAAAGCCGGAGAATCGTTGCCTGATCCCGCTGACCGAATTTTGCGAATGGACGCCTGACGTCCACGATGTCGGCGGCGGCAAACCGATCAAGGGTGAAATGTGGTTCGCCGTGCGCGACCAGCCGATCTTCGCCGTCGCCGGCTTCTGGCAGCAGACCGAGAAGGGCAAGGGCTTCACGATGGTCACCTGCGATCCGAATGCCCTGGTCGCTCCGATCCACCCCAAGGCGATGATTACCGTCCTCGAGGAAGCCGACTGGGACCGTTGGCTGACCGGTGGTCATGACGACGTCATCGCCCTGCAGCGCCCCTATGATCCTGAGCGGATGACAGTGCGCGGGCCGGTATTCCCCACCCGCCGGGCATGAGTGCCGTGATCTCGATCTGAGAGACGCGGTCTCGATCTTTAGGCGTAGGCCCGTTGTGCCGACGCGGGACGGACGCGCGTGACGGGTTGACGATATGGATTTGGCCGTAGAACATAAAGGGAACAAGGAGTTCCCGTTCTGCCATGCCTGTCACCGCTTCCATCCCCGATCGTCTCGCCACGCTGCGTGCGGAAGTCGCGGCATTGTCGGCGACGGCACGGCCGGTGCTGCCGTTCGGGGTTCAGGAAATGGATCAGCGATTGGCCGCTGGCGGTCTCGGCACCGATCAGCTCCACGAATTTGCAGCGGGGTCGTCTGCATCGTCCGATGATGCGGCTGCCACCCTGTTTGTCGCTGGACTGGCGGCGCGATTGGCGGCGACATGCGGGCGAACGGTGCTCTGGGCCGTCACGCGGTTCGATCTGTATGCGCCGGGTCTGGAGCAGGCCGGGCTAAGCGCGGCGCAACTGCTGTTCGCCGAGGCCAGTGATGACGCGGGCGTGCTGGCAGTGGCCGAGGACGGAATTCGCGCCGGATCGCTCGCCGCCGTCGTGGTGGAAGTCCGCAAGGCGGGCATGACCGCGACACGCCGCCTGCAATTGGCGGCGAGCGAAGGCGGCGCCCCCGTCCTGCTGTTGCGTCGGCGGCAGCGGGCGGGTGCCTGTCCACTCGAAGAGCCTTCCGCGGCGGCGACCCGCTGGCGGATCGGCTGCGCTTCTTCCGCACCGCTCGGCGTGCCCGGCGTCGGCCGCGCGCGCTGGTCGGTCGATCTTGTCCGCCAGCGGGGCGGTGTTCCTTTTTCCCTTTTGCTCGAGGCCTGCGATGACCAGGGTCGCCTCGCTCTTCCTGCCGCAGCTCGCGATCGAGCGGCTCCGGCGGACCGAGCGGTCGCGCGCGCAGCCTGAGCGGCCCGTGCGCCTTCCCTTGCCAACCGGCGACGACGACCCTGGTGCCTGCTCGGCACCGCGGGGCGGCGGCTGGCGTCCCGGTGCGCGCTGGGCGCGGACCGACGCCACCCGCGCCGGTGTCGATGCAGCCGTGGCATCGCTGCCGCTGCATCAGCGCCCGCCTGGGCGTGAACTGGGCCGGCGGTCGGAGGCGGCAGAGCATCCGTTCAAGGGCCGCGTGCCTAAGACTGGCGTAGCGGCGCCCCGTGCGGTGTTGCCGGCATTGGTGCCGGTAGCACCGGCGCGGCCGTTGGTTTTGGTCGCGGCCACCGGCCAAAAGCAGTTGGTCAGCGCGGCCTGCCCCGCCGCCCGCGCGCTCGGACTGACACCGGGCATGGCGGCAACGCAGGCGCGCGCATTCGTTGCGGATCTCGACGTGCGTCCCGCCGACCCTGCGGAGGATCACGCCATGCTCGAACGGCTGGCGCTGCACGCGGCGCGGCACTGGACGCCGGCAGCGGCGGTGAGCGCCCCCGACGGCCTGTGGCTGGACCTGACCGGGACGGCGCATCTGTTCGGTGGCGAGGCGGCGTTCTGCCGCCGGGTCATCGGCTTCTGCGCAAAGCTCGGGCTGACCGCCTCGATCGCGATCGCGGGCACGCCGGGCGCGGCACATGCGGTCGCGCGGTTCGGGTCGGCGCGGATCACGATCGTGCCGCCGGGCGGCGAGGTTCAGGCGCTGGCACCCTTGCCCCTGGCGGCGCTGCGGCTGGAACCGGATGCGCTGACGGCGGCCGCTCGGTTCGGACTGGAGCGGATCGCCGATCTGTTGCCGATGCCGCGTGGCCCGCTGGCGCGGCGGTTGACGCTGACGACGGTCACGCGGCTCGACCAGGCGATCGGCCGGCTGGCCGAGCCGATCGTGCCGGTTCGGCCGTTCGAAGCACCGTCCGCGGAACGCCGGCTGCTGGAGCCGATCGCCACTGCGGAGGCGATCACGCAGGTCATCAGCGACACGCTGGGCGATCTCATCGAAACGCTGCAAGCGCGCGGGCTGGGCGTGCGGACGCTGGAGATGGTGGCGGCGCGCGTCGACGGCGTCGACCAGCGGATCATGATCGGCACGGCACGCGCTACTCGCGATACCGCCCATCTGCTCCGGCTGCTCGCGCTGAAGATCGACCGGATCGAACCGGGGCTTGGCCTGGAAGCGGTCCGTCTGACGGCAGGACATGCAGAACCGCTCGGCAGCACGGCGATGGCGGCGATGCTGGCGGGCGAGGATCCGGTGCCGGATCTGGCGTTGCTGATCGACCGCCTGGCCGGGCGGATCGGACCGCAGGCCCTGTTCCGGGCGGCACCGGTCGAAAGCGACGTGCCTGAACGGGCGGTCACGCGCATCGGTCCGCTCGGCAATCCGGGTTGCTGGCCGCGCTGGACGCGCCCGGTGCGATTGCTGGCACGCCCCGAACCGCTGTCGGCGGTGGTCGCACTGCTGCCCGATGCGCCCCCGCGGCGCTTCGTCTGGCGCGGCGCGACCCATATCGTGGTGGCCGGCGACGGTCCGGAACGCATCCACGGCGAATGGTGGCGGCGCGAGGGCGAGACCGCCGCGTGCCGTGACTATTTCCGGGTGGAAGATCAGGACGGCGGGCGCTTCTGGCTGTTCCGTCGCGGTGACGGGGTCGAGCCGGCGACCGGCGATCTCAGCTGGTATCTGCACGGCTTCTTCGCATGACGACCTATGTCGAGCTGCAGGTGATGACGCATCATTCGCTGCTGCGCGGTGCCTCGTCACCCGACGAACTGTTCGCGGCCGCCGCGCTGCTTGGCCACGGCGCGCTGGGGATTGCCGACTGGAACACGGTCGGCGGTGTGGTGCGGGCGTGGGAAGCGCAGAAGGTGACCGGCGTGCGCATGATCGCCGGGGCACGCGTCACGCTGCTCGATGGTCGCGCGCTCCTGCTTTATCCGACCGACCGGCCTGCCTGGTCGCGCCTGACCCGGCTGCTGACGCGTGGCAAGGCACGCGGCGGCAAGGGCGCTTGCGTGCTGGAATGGGGCGATGTCGCAGCGCATGCCGAAGGCATGGTGGCGATCCTGCTGCCGGATCTGGCGGACGCCGCGACTGTCAGCGCCATGACCGACCTACGCGCAGCGTTCGGCGAACGTGGCTATCTTGCGCTCAGCTTCCAACGGCGGCCCGACGATCATCGCCGGCTGCACGGCCTGACCCGGCTGGCACGCGTAGCCGGCGTGCCTGTGGTGGCGACGGGGGACATCCTCTATCACGCCTCCGACGCCCGGCTGTTGCAGGATGTGGTCACCGCGATCCGCGAGCGCACCACGATCGATGCGCTGGGCTTCCGCCGCGAGCGCCATGCCGATCGTCATCTGAAATCGCCGGGCGAGATGGAGCGGCGCTTTGCAGCCTTTCCCGACGCGATCGCCGCGACGGCAGAGATTGCGCGGACGTGCCGCTTCGACCTCGCCGAGCTGCGCTATCAATATCCGCTCGAGCGCGTGGTCGAAGGCAAGACCGCACAGCAGGCGCTGGCCGAACTGACCGAGGCGGCGGTGGCGCGCATGTTCCCGGACGGCGTAGAAGACGCCTACCGCACCCAGCTCGCGCACGAACTGACCCTGATCGAGACGCTGGGCTATGCGCCCTATTTCCTGACGGTGAACGCGATCGTGGCCGAGGCGCGGCGGCGCGGGATCCTGTGCCAGGGGCGCGGATCGGCGGCGAACAGCTGCGTGTGCTTCGTGCTGGGCATCACCAGCATCGATCCCATCAAGCATGAGCTGCTGTTCGAGCGCTTCGTATCGGGCGAACGCAAGGAGCCGCCCGACATCGATGTCGACTTCGAGCATGAGCGGCGCGAGGAAATCATCCAGTGGATCTACGAGACCTATGGGCGCAACCATTCCGCGCTGACCGCAGTGGTGCAGCGTTACCGCGCGCGCGGTGCGGTGCGCGATGTCGGCAAGGTGTTGGGGCTGCCCGAAGATCTTACCAAGGCGTTGGCCGGGTTGGTGTGGGGATGGTCAGCCGAAGGCGTCGGTGAGCAGCATCTTGAACAGCTGAACCTCAACAAGGCCGACCGCCGGCTGCGGCTGACGCTCGATCTGGCGCGCAAGCTGATCGGGGTGCCGCGCCACATGTCGCAGCATCCCGGCGGGTTCGTGCTGACCCATGATCGGCTCGATGATTTGGTCCCGATCGAACCGGCGGCGATGGCGGACCGGCAGATCATCGAATGGGACAAGGACGATATCGATGCGCTGAGCTTCATGAAGGTCGACGTGTTGGGTCTCGGTATGCTTGGCTGCATGAACCGCGCGTTCAATATGCTCGAGGCCGACAAGGGCGTCCGCATCGGTATGGCGGATTTGCAGGATGACGATCCGGCGGTGTTCGCGATGATCCAGAAGGCCGATACGCTCGGCACCTTCCAGATCGAATCGCGCGCGCAGATGGCGATGCTGCCGCGGATGAAGCCGGCGCGCTTTTACGACCTGACCATTCAGGTCGCGATCGTGCGGCCAGGTCCGATCCAGGGCGACATGGTCCACCCTTATCTGCGTCGGCGCGAGGGGCTGGAACAGCCGGAATATCCGCGGCCTGAGCTGCGTGCGGTGCTGGAGAAGACGCTGGGCGTGCCGCTGTTTCAGGAGCAGGCCATGAAGGTCGCAATCGTGGGGGCTGGGTTTACCGCTGCGGAGGCGGACCAACTGCGCCGCGCGATGGCGACGTTCAAGTTCACCGGCGGTGTCAGCCATTTTTCTGACAAGCTGGTCGAGGGCATGGTGGCGCGCGGCTACCCGCGCGACTTCGCCGAGCGCACGTTTCGTCAGCTTGAGGGGTTTGGCAGCTACGGCTTTCCCGAAAGCCACGCCGCCAGCTTCGCCAAGATTGCCTATGCCTCGTCCTGGATGAAGCATCATCATCCGGATGTGTTCTGCGCGGCGTTGCTCAACGCGCAGCCGATGGGCTTCTATGCGCCCGCCCAGATTGTCCGCGATGCGCGCGATCACGGCGTGATGATCCGGCCGGTCTGCGTCAACGCCAGCCGATGGGACTGCACGCTCGAACCCGGACAGGGGCGCTATCTGGCGGTGCGGCTCGGCTTCCGGCAGGTGCGCGGGCTATCGAATGTTCACGGCGCGGCGATCGTCGGCGCGCGCGGGGCGGCGCTGTTCGGATCGGTCGAGGAAGTGTGGCGGCGTGCCGGCGTGCCGCGCGCCGCGATCGAGCGGCTGGCGGAGGCGGACGCCTTCCACGAGCTCGCCGCCGATCGCCGGCAGGGCTTGTGGAAGGTGCGCGGTCTGGGTGAGGCGCCGCTGCCGCTGTTTGCCGCCGCCGATGCTCGGGAGGATCAGTTCAGTCCCGAGGGGCACGAGCCGCTTGTGACGCTGCGGCCGATGACCGATGGGCGCGAGGTGGTCGAGGATTACCGGGCCTTGCAGCTGTCGCTGCG
>Ga0265797_10004339_pt1 | contig 21801 bp, 19 predicted proteins | sample P2T30metagenome_FD_192433 | JGI IMG/M metagenome (GOLD analysis project Ga0265797, IMG submission 192433) | Plant litter microbial communities from East Loma Ridge, Irvine, California - P2 T30 | ecosystem: Environmental > Terrestrial > Plant litter > Unclassified | place: USA: California... | reverse complement strand
TGGAAGGACACTTTCGCGACCCTTAGTCCCATAATTCCGGCTGCTTCCCAGAGAGCGCTTATAAGTGTACATTGTATCTCGATATGAATGCCATCATTACTCTACCTCTTGATCCTCCCAAAACACAAGGCACCTAACCTCGATACTCTGTCTTGGACCCCCATAATCTTCTTGGGTCTGGAAAGCGGTATGTGGCGTCCTTCTGGCCCTGCCATCCTTTTTCGAATCAAAACACTTGATCATTAGCACTTCATTGGGCTTCATCTCACTCGCATAATACCACTTGTGTGCAGGGTTATGCGCTACATTGAATACCTCAAAACCGTCTCCGCGAGATACTTTACTTCCGTCGCCCTTAGAGGGTAACTGGGCGAAAACGGTTCGTAAATCGTCTTCAGAACACGACCGCGCGTCGCATACACCTAATGGGTCACGATGCACAGGAGCGATAGGTCTCCAGATGTTGATAATGCCCCACCTGGTTTTCGAGAGCTTCTGAGCTTCGTCACCTAGATTCTCGTCCAGGACCTTTTGGGCGCCGTTGTATGATTGATCTGTAAGATTCATCTCAGCTCAAAGTTCGTAGCTACGTGACGAGCAAGGGGGTGAGAGAAAGAAAGATTTGCTTACCGACGTGGCACACAAGCGAAGGCGTCATGATAGGGATGATTTCTTTAGGGTTGGTCTTCTTGGCCGCTTCGATCGCTGTCTCTACAAGGTTGTTGCGCACTAGATGCGAAAATGGAACTACGCGTGTGGCTCCGGTTCTACAATTCCCAAGGTGTCAGTAATTATCAAACATCTTAGCCTACGCCAAAGTTGTTGAACAACGTCAAGTCTTGGTATTTTACTTACATCTTTTTAATCATTTTGGTAACTTCCTCATACACCACACTCGTGATCCGTTCTCTGTCATCAAACGTGGACTCGGAACACTCGTGCGCCACAAATGCGAAGCCATGAATATCAAGATTGAACTCTTCATGACTTTCCCTAATGTCGTTTATTGGCATCAGTGTCGCTTTTAGGGGTCGCAGTTTATCAATTGCGGTTCCTGGATAGAGGACATCGGTGCCGCCTTCATGGAGTTCGAGGAAGTAGTTGATGTATGCATGGAGGGTGGACCGAGCTGGGGCGACGACTGTCATTTCTGCTAGTTACTACGCATACTGATATCAGTGCTTTGTGTATCTATATGTATGAAAACAAGTAAAATCAAATGCATGGATGCGCAACGAATCAACGGCGGCGAGATCTTCTCCGGCGCCATTCGGAGGCTGCTGCAGGATCCACAACTTAGCATCTCCGAACGCCTCCGAATTCAACCTCTTTTGTTGTTTCGGAACACTAGCAGCTGCTGTGCATATTTTATGCTATTGAATGTAGTAGGTGTCATTTACAAATGTAATTGACGCTTACACAGCAAGTTTTCGTAACGCGGTTTTGCTACAGCAATACAAGGATTAGTAAAGTTACTACCCTAAATATGACAATATTATAGTAAAGCGAGTAGGGATAAGAAAATTTTAAAGGACATTAAAACTAACATGTACTTAAGTAGGTAGTGTGATGAGGCAGGTAGAGACCATGGAAATCCGATAGGTATTGTGGCCGAAGGATCCTTTAGATCGGCGAGACTAGGAAATATTGCGATAGAAAGTTCTGACGAGCATTGAGTAAATAATTGAAAAAAACGTATAAAAGGACTTTACCTTTATAATAACATGTTATTGCGACGGCATAAGGCGTTGTGATAGTTCCATATTTGAAAAAGTTCCTTCATTGTACGCTTATAGCTACCCTTCCTACGTATATTTACTAAGTAAATACTGCATTTGACTAAGTATAAGCTGCTAAGATAGCGCCTTAACTACTTTATTATACTCCTATTACTACAATACCGCGTTGTGAAGATCTGCTGTTAAGCATCGATATCACTTGTAAAATAGTAATAACATGTTAAGTACACGCATGTATAGGCAATCATTCTACTATGATATCACTAAGTGGATAATTTACCTTCTATTCTAACTATTAGAGTAACCTCTTCAACTAGAGCGAAAGAAATGATACAGTCTTTCTATTTCCATTCTACAGTTCAGAATTCTCGGACAGAATGGGCTTCTGTCCCTGGACTGGAAGAAAATTGCGCTGGTCGTTGCCAACATAGCACAACCGACCACTTCCGTCAAAATCAAACTCGTCGCTACCAACCGACATGTGACCGTACAATAGATGATCTGGATCATATTTTTTCTTAATTTGAAGCAGGCGGTCGTAGTTAACTCCATAGGCGGCCTGCTTCCAGTCACCCTTGTAGAGTGGATCGACTTCGTTGAGGTATACACCAGAGTTTGGTGTCACAGCATCCATAGCAGGTGCATACACATCGGCAAGCTCTTGTTTTAGGGCGACGTTTTGTTCTACGGGCGCCTCGTAATTCCAGAAGCCATTGGCAATACAGACAGCTTGGGCATGACGCCAGGCGGGTAGAACGGCATTGTCGGGATGTCCATTGTTAGGCAGATTGAAGATACCGCACCCCATTAGGAATTTGTCCTCCTGCACAATCATTCGCATCGTGTCTACTAACTTCTTGTTTGCTTGCTTGTCTTGCACTACATCGCGAGGAATTAGACGCGCATGCAGGATCGTGGTGACAGGCTCGGCGCCATCCGGGAGTGGTCCGTAATAGTGGTCGAAATGATCGTAGTAAGTTTCAGAGAGTTCAGTTCTGAAGCTGTAAGCCTGCCCCAGATCATCCAGATCCTTCAATAAAGGAGCCATCAGGCGGTTGACAGCGGCAACGTCCTGACCGGGTAGATTGATTGCTTGGGCATCAAGCGTGCTGTTCAGCAGCACGAATTGCGCCGTGTTGCCGTTGACGGTAATCTTGGGGAAATATTCGTACCACAGCTCTACTGCCTTCCAGTAGATCTCGTTCCCAGGAGTGTCGGTGTTGTTAAAGACGAGGGCGCCGCCTGCGAACTGGCCGTCCTTGAAGATCCTGACCGTGACACCAATGACGACACCGTATGTTCCACCGCCACCGCCGCTGAGCGCCCAATACAAGTCTGAATTCTCCTCAGGTGTAGCAATGAGATGTCGGCCATCAGTAGTCACAACCTCCCATTCGAGAACCTGGTCAGAACCTAGGCCATTCTCGCTTGCGAGGACCGAGTGACCACCACCTTGGGAGTAGCCACCAGCAACGCCGACAGTACCACATTCACCACCGACAATGCGGTAACCATACTTATGAACAGCAATGTAAGACTCTCCGACACCCATGCCGGCTCCGAGCCTTACAGCGGGTCCATTGTAGTGCGAACTCTTGTATTCGTGGATGATCTCGGTGTCCTTGAGATTGTACATCCAAAGCGAGAGACTGCTGGCGCCGCTAGATCGTCCATGATAGCTGAAATATATTAGCATTTGGATATGCAATCATAAGTTTATCCGAAACTTACTCGTGGCCAGTGTTTTTGACTACTAATCGAATATTCTTTTGCTTCGCAAACTGAATGCCGGCAACAACATCCCTCGCGCTTGTGACATTTATCGAATAGCTCGCATAATTACCCAACTCGCAAGGAGTATCAGGTGAGGTGAATGGGTCGCACGTGCGGTTTTGATAATATGGGTTCATGATCTCAGAGGCGTGGGTCACACTGTTGATCCACTAGTTAATCCTATCCCGACAGGGATCAAATCGAGTACTTACTGAATCTGACCCATCTCCCACATCTTGAACTTCCAGTGCCGAAAATCCCAGTCCTTCCTTAGTTCATCGCAAGCCGTCAAATTGAAGACACCAAATGGCTCATAATGACACACAGCGCCTAGGGGTACCGTCTGAATGAGCCGACCGCTGACGGTCTGGTTGAGTTGCTGCCATTCCTCGCTTTTTGGCCATTGAGCATCACCGTGAATGTACTTGCAGCCGGGCTGTGGCGAATGCTGAGCGAGCGTAACTGATGCGAAAAGAAAGAGAGCTTCTAAGAACACCATGTCAACTGCTCTTGGCTCTGCCACAAAGATTGTTGAAGGTAAAACTTAAGATAGCAAAAGTATATTTTGCTATTTGAATTATCTTCCACCTCCTTACTCGCACGTGGTATGTCTTTATAGATCCCGAATTAGATACCACCAATATGCCCCTTGCTTCCCTGATCCCTTCATCGCCATATCACTAGGGCTAATATGTGGTCCGGAAATGACCGGAGCACACTAAGAGCTTTAGTCCGTGACGATGCAAACATCGGATACCCGTGCTTTTCGGGGTAAAGGATGTGGTCGCCGATTCGGATGAACAGCGCCGAAGGCCCGGAATGGCTCAGACGCACTCTCTAATTGGAATCTACCATACACTTCCAACTGCCCCTGCTTTCCCGATCCCTCCATCACAATATCACTAATGCTATTGTGCGGTTCCCAATATAACCAAATCATAGTATAAGCTTTAGTCGGCGGCGGTGCAAACTTCGGATATCTGTGCTTTGGGGGCGATGTTGATTCGAATGAACAGCACCGAAGGCCTGGAATGGTTTGGGCACGCTCTTCGATTTAAAGCTACAATAAGCTAGCTTTGAGTTCTTGCTGAGATCGCCTTGGCAGTAATCGGCTATTGTGCGGGCGGCAGAACGCATGTCTTGTCGTTGATGCTGCGGTACTGACTCGCATTTTCTAGGACGTCTCAAACTCCATTGTAATATACCGACCACGAACTACTGAGACAATAAGGGTAGTTAAGTTCATGCTAAATACTCCAACGCTACGCTGTTATTTCTCTTTGTGGTGTATCTGAAGAGTTAGCTACGTGTACCTACTTGCACGACAAATGACAAGACCTCCACACAATTAATAGCTAATCGGATAGCCTGCCTTGATATCCTCCGAGGTCAAGAGTGAATGCATTAGAACTAGAAATCGCCCAATCTAGGAACTATACTACCATATCTGAAATTCGGGCTTAACGGTGCAAAAATGTTGAAATCGAACTGATGTAAAGTCTGTTAGTCCGCGCATAGGTATACGCCGCTGCCGCTGACCGTATGATAAGGAAATGTACTGCGGCCTCTGTTCTATCACATACATTATCGAGGGCTATGTTGTATTGCGCCTTTCTTTCTCTTCCTGTTCTTCTCCCTCACAAACTCTTGATCATCGAACGCTCCCTTAACCACTCTCCCCAACGTAACAGTGCAAAACTCACACCCAGCAGCGGAAGGCAAACAACTGCCAAAATAGTGTTGCCCCAACCCACTCCGAATCTTTCGTATAAACTCAGGCCAATTAGTGGCAAGAATGCGCCAGCCACTGAGCGTACCGCTGTGAGAGCTGCGACAGCTGAAGCAGCGTGAATGGTATAAGAGTCGATGAGATACATCTGAAGCACCATATATAACAGCAACTGTCCACTTCCGATGAAGACAGTACCAATAACGGGTATACTCCAGTGCAACCGAAATTCGGCGGTCCAACCGTAGACCAGGAGCCCAAAAATCAAAGAAAGTACGGCAAACGGGAGGGGCGGGAGACGAAATTCAGGCTTGAGGGCCGCTTGCTTAGCATCTGAGCTGTTGGTTGCGAAAGTGGCCATCTCACTATTGGAGGATGCGGAGGCGGCGGCTTTGGCTTTCAAAATTTTGTCTGAGACTGCGCTGAATATGCCGACGCCGAGAAAGGAACCTAGGCCTAGACCCAGGAAGCAGATACCGACACTGCTGGTATCAAAGTCATAATATTTCTGGAAGACCTCTGTGATGGAAGTAAAGAGAACGTCTTGATTGATACGTTAGTTTAGTGTCAACATGCGGGAACGCCAAGGACTTACACATGTATCCGTAAGTAATTGCAATGAAAACTGACGTGACGATTACGATCGGTGATGATGTGAGCATATTTGCTGGGCGAACGATATTTGTTACGAAGTACGCCAGTGGTGACAGTCCTGTATCAAGTTTCGATCGCAATTGCGTCCTTCCCGTAACCTTGCGCATCTTCGCAACCTTGCGCGCAAGTATGACCGTATAATATGTCTCCCTTAAAACGAATAGCTGCAGCAAGGAGAAGATGGCACCCAAAATGGCCAGTAGCCAGAAATCCCAGCGCCATCCCAGGACATGCGCAAGTAAACCACCCATCATGGGGCCAAGAATGGGGGCAAACAGCGCACCAATGCTATAGCCAGCCATGACCCTTGCTCTCCTTTCTTGAGGTATCATGTCTGTAATTGAGCCCCCACCAATAGTCGCTGGGCATGATCCAAATATGCCGTTGAGAAACCTAAAAACGATAAGGGAGTGCATATTCGGAGCGAGTGCACAAGCAACTGCGAAGATGGTAAATCCGATATTGCAGACATGATAGACCGGAACACGACCATACAGCTCAGACAATGGTGCAATGATCAGTGGACCAGCAGCAAATCCTAAGATGTAAACTGAAACTACAAAGCTGGCTAGTTGAAGGTTGTCGATCTGAAAGTCGGCCATAACTTGAGGAACACCGGGCGCAATTATGGCTAAGAAACCGTCAGCGAGTGAATTCTATACTGAAATGTAAGTGGTTCTTTTTGTAAAACTCACAGGATGCGAGCGCAGTCAAAAATGTCATGCCGCTGACTAGGAGGCAATTCGACAAGGTTTGCCAGCGAGGCCAGTTGTACGGGTGTTCAGCGTCCTCATCTCCTAGATCGATAACATCCGAGTCTTCAACATTGTTCTCTCTGTCGGAGATGATTGAACTTCGTTGTTCTACGAGCAATGGTGTGGATTCGTTGGTTTGCTCATGATGTGTTCGGGTCGGGGGTTCTGGAGATGGCTTCGAAGGCATGATATGTCACTACTGTAGTAACAATATTCGGTTTGAATGACTTTGAAATTTAATAGCGCTCTCTTGCCTTCGTATGCAAGTTGAGAAGAAAATTGTTATCAGAAAGGAAGTTGTCGATGGAAATGAAACCGCCAACCTAACGCTGTTCAGGTTGGGGGAAAAAGACGGAAAAAATACAAAGAGACCGCCGCTAGCAGTTTGGCGAATCGGGGCCCACAATTCGTGATAATTAATTAAGCGGGTCCTACAAGAGTCAGCTTGCATTGATTGATTACCGCTTCTAGCCTAGTATGTTCTTCTAGCATTGTTGGCTTTACCTACATAGGCAAGTGGGTCGAGGAGAGTGGACGGACTTGATTGATTTTTGCGTAGTGCATCGGAGCCCACTTTAGCTTGTTGGCATATGTGATCTGACATTTCGGAGATAGAGCGGTCTGATTGGTAGGTCGTCTCCGACTCACGTCTAAACTGTCCTATCACTGCTGCATTTCGCGGGTCCAATACCGGTCGCGGTAGATTGGCAGCTATGTGTGTACCAACTCTTCAAATATATGATTTCATAGTTAAGATCCCGCGTGCTGCGATCTATGTGTTCCAAAAATGGATGTACCAAACACTAGTATGAAGGAAGTGAGGGGATTGGTGAATTCCATTCCCCTTACAACGTCCAACCTGTTGCTGCTATTCACAGGCGGTGTATGTATTTTTACTCATTTACCAGTGTTTCAAGCTGATACTTGTGCTTAGGTCCTCGCATATTCCATTGCTCGAGTCGTCTACAACCTTTATTTCCATCCTCTTGCGCGCTTTCCAGGTCCCGTATTATGGCGGGCAACACGTTTAGCATACGTTATTCGAATGAACCAAGGCAAGCTAGCTTTCGATATCCTGGAACTATACAAGAAATACGGTCCTATTGTGCGCATCGCGCCCAATGAGCTCGCATTCTCCGATGCAGATGCCTGGAAGAACATTTACGGACACAGAGTGGGAGCGAATCATGGCATGGAGGAGATGGACAAGTTCCATACTTTTTACCGAACCAAAGGTGAGGTCTTAAGCATCAGTTCTGGGGATCGCGAGTACCACGCCCGATTGCGAAAACAGCTGGCATTTGGCTTCAGCGAGCGTGCGCTCCGAGAACAGGAGACGATGATTGGCGGTTATACCACACTCCTCGTGAAACGCCTTCGTGAGCATTGCGTGGACCCCGACCGCGTTGACCATGTCACTGGAGGACCTGCTAAGAAGGATATCGATATCAAGATGTGGTACAACTGGACAACTTTTGACGTTATTGGTGACCTTGTTTTTGGTGAGCCGTTTGGAAGCCTTGAGAAGGCCAAGTATGATCCTTGGGTCGAAGCAATCAATGGTTCCATTCGGTTTTTGGGAATCATCAACGGAATCAAGCACATGGGTCTTGAAAGCCTCTTCATGTGGCTCGTAAAGTTGACCAACACCAGTCGCGCTGAGCATGACAAGCGCATAATGGATAAATTATATCGCCGAGTCTCAATGGAACAGGAGAGACCTGACTTGATCGAGGGATTGATTCAGAAGAGGAAGGAATGGGTGAGTGATTTCCGTATTTACAACTCTTTTATTCAGCTGCCGGATACATGTCCTCTAATGCTTGACAGGGTCTTAGTATGCACCATCTACAGGCCAATAGCAGCAGTGTACTTATCGCTGGCTCAGAAACGACCTCTAGTATGTTAAGTGGTGTCACTTACTTGCTCCTCACCAACCCCGACGCATATAAAAAGGTGGCTCACGAAGTGCGCACTTCGTTTAAATCTGAGGACGAGATAACACTTACCTCGGTGAGTCGTTTGACATATATGCTGGCATGCTTGACCGAAGCTATGCGTTCTTATCCGCCGGTGCCATTTGGTATGCCACGTTTCGTTCCAAAAGGAGGCGCTAAGGTGTCCGGAGAGTTTATTCCTGAGGATGTAAGTCGACGTGCATCATTCCATTCATATACACACAAACTGATATTCTATGCTAGACCGTGGTCGCTGTGTGGCACTGGGCCGCCTATCATAATCCTGCCCATTGGACTGAGCCTTTTACTTATAAGCCTGAACGTTTCCTTGGTGATCCAAAATACGTGAACGACCAACTTGATGTCCTTCAACCATTCTCCATGGGGCCAAGGAATTGTATTGGAAGGCAGTATGTGTTCTCTGTGTTGCATGTATTTTGACAGTCTGCTAACTTCTTTCGCAGTCTTGCTTATGCCGAAATGCGTTTGGTGCTCGCTCAGATTCTTTGGAACTTCGACATGGAGATTTTGGAGAAGAGCAAGTCATGGATAAATCATCTTTCATATGTTCTTTGGGACAAGCCTCCTCTCTGGGTGCATTTGACGCCGAGAACAAAGGGGAAGACTTGAATACATTCATTGACTAGTGCCGTGCGATATTCGCAACTCATGGTAGTGGGGATGGCGAAAGGAATGTGATCCAGAACATCTATCGTTAGAAGAAAATGGAGTCATTATTTTTTTTTCTATTCTTCTGTAGCTGGGATTTAATAGCAACATATTGTGATCTTGAACAGAGAGAGATAGCAAGCCTGATAATCCATCATAGTAGAACTCTATTTTATTCATACTCTAAAGCTTCCTACTTAATATCAAAGCTCGAAGATTGCTAAAAGTACTAGAATGTATCTATAGTCTGTGCTCTACTTGCGACAGTAAGCTACCAACACGGACAAATTGTCCAAAGCACGGAGGCTCCGAATCGGACTCGGCGGACATCGGGCACGGAATCGGAATCGGAGGCATTCGGTGGTTGGCCCTACTAATTTCTCGGTGCTGTTTTGGAAGCTTACTCTGGGTATGGCAACGATTCCACAATAGCTTCGCATTCTACGTGTTTTCAATGCATCAATAATTACATGGAACTTCATACTGGTACTTGATAGCAGCTACTTAAATCGAAGCAATCCAGAAGTGTGACATACAGTGTCCACATTTACTTCAAATACCAGATTCAAACATGTTGCAAGAAAACGTTCACATGAGGACCGCAAGTCAGTTAATTCTATGTGCTAATATGTTGCACCATATTGACTTGAACAAGGCCCATACGAGCATCGTCTTGCTATTCGCGAAGAACTCGGCTTCTACAATGCTGCTGTGCTTGGAGCAGTGTACGAGTTTACTGATTCTGGATTTGACGTCAAATCTGCTCATTCCTTCGTACGTCCCTTGAAGTGCACAATCGAAAAACATGCATACATGGGCGTAGTCTTGAAGGGCAAAGATACTGAGTCGCCGGTTTGGGAGCGTGTACCGAGAATAAAACTGGAAAATCACATCACCATCCTGGATGAGGCTAGCGATGACGATGAGGTGGTTTCGATCGAGAAAATTCTGCCCAATGTTGTTGATACACGACTGAGCGGCCCTTCGCCGCCGTGGAAGATTTTCGTATTGCCGCTTTTGCCAAAGAATGGCAGGCCTCGCGCCTTCATCGCTTTCGCCATGTCCCACTCCATCGGTGACGGTGGAGCTGGACTTATCTTCCACCAGACTTTCCTCGCAGCTTTGCAGCAGTCCGGAGATGCTGACAATAACTTCAATTTTGCCGTGCCAGACCGCGAGCTACCAGAACCTTTTGACACCTCTGAGAGACTTCCCATTTCATCTGAGTTCATGAAATCGGTCATGAGCTCAAGCGTGGTTGGCGCCGGGACCTGGACTGGTGCAAGGATTTTCTTGGGCGAGGGAGGATTGCACACTAAGATCCGAATGCTTGAGGTCGAACCACAGCAGGTGGAGGCTGCCTTGCACGCATCTCGTGCCCACGGCACCAAGCTCACGCCTGTGATTCACCAGCTCATCATTCGCGCTCTGAGCAAGGCTGTGATGGACGAGAACGTGAAAGATTTTGCGTCAATGACTGCCATTGATCTGCGTGGTGCCAGTGGTGTAGGATTGGAGTGGGGTATCTATATCTCTGGGTGTAGTGCTTCACATTCTCGCGTAAACTCCTCCGATTCCATATCAGACTACCAGTGGCAGTCTGCTCGTACACTTTCAAAAAGATTAGGGGAAGTGGCATCGACGCTTGATGACCAGGTGATTGGCATGTTGAGATTTGTCCCCAGCCAGAAAGAGTCCATGACTTCTAAGATTGGCTCTAAACGCGACGGTAGCTACGCTCTTTCAAATATGCTTGCCGTCGATGGTGGAAAGGCCGGTGATAGCGTTAGAATCACCAAGATGGTGGTTGCTAGTTCGGCTGCAGTCCCAAGTGCACCACTCAGTTTCTGCCTCATCAGCGTTAAGGGTGGTAGTCTGGTTTGCACCCTAAATTGGCAGCCTGGAGCTTTGGGAGTTCCGCTCGAGGAGGAAGACTCGTTCGTTGACGGCATCTGTTCTTCTTTAAAAGCCGATTTCACTAGCTTTTAAGGCTGATAGTCAAAGTACCACGATCTCTTATGTAGTGAAGAAACTCAACTTACTCTATAATATCAGAGTTATCTATTGAGGCGGTTTATATATAATAACTGTACCGGAAATCACCTTGACTCCCATGACACCTTATTGCCACAAAATTTCTCCACTCAGTTCGGAAGATGCGAAACCAAATTTTGGCCAGTGTCTTCGGCACACAGGCCCTATGGAGACACTTCATGATAAAAGCACGATCTGCGCCGCTAAAATATCTCTGAAACTCAATCCGCGTCTAAGTTCTCTTTCTATGCAACATCTTGTATTTACAATAGATGGTTACTAGAATAAATAAGAACTGTCCGTCCTGACAGTGCTTGCCTACGGCCTAGTCTTTAGGGACAGCTTCATTCCACACAAAGAGAAGTTTAATAATTGCATGATTATGAGTACGCCTCGTACGCTGCTTCGTTCACAACCTTCACCTCGTTGCACAAGCCTTCCTGTCCAGAGTGAAAAGAAAAGCGTAGAGAAGCTTGTGACAATGATGACCAAGCTATCAAACTAGCTATTGAAGACATTGGAAGCTACAGCGACAAGAAAATGAAGACCGAAGGAGTAAAGATAATATTGCAACAGCATATCGCAAGTTCAGCGTGCTAGGGAAATTACATTACCAGAACGTTTACTAGCGCACACCATCAGAGCCTATCAAGAATTCATCTTAGCTTCGTCAATAGGTATAGAGTTCCTCGTGCACTATGTTACAAGGATACGTGAAAAGTATATCAGTGACTTACACACTACTGTTAGAATCACGGTCGTCTAGTTCAAACTCGATAAGTATTACAGCTCTATAAATTCCATGCCAGTTCTCACCGCAGCAGCACTACCCTATTCAGAGCTACTAATGGAGTCACTGACTCTATAGGACTGCATTATTGTATTTGTGGTTTCCCAAGCCACGGCGCACAGAAAACGAATACGGCCGTTGAAATAGCGGTAAATCCTCCCCCAAATTACGTTGGCCATATTCTTGTCCCGCGCTAATTTCTGTTAGAAAAAGGCCCGCAAGCCGGGCAAACTATCTTGGCCCCTCGGTTGGTTTTCTCCTTCTGGTGCCGTACGAAATATCTTCGAGTAGAGAATAGGCGCCTGTCACAGCTGTACTCCTAATATCATACTGATGTATTATTTTTCTGTTGTTCAGTCTCCGCAATAGCTGGTGTATTGGCGCTCCGGACGAACGTCTTTAATATCTCTGGTCGTGGAGCCGGAATAGAAAGCAGGATATTGTGCCTGTGTTACAGTTCTGGCAGCCTTTACTGGTGGAACTCGGGAAATCTACCTTTTGATCTGATTTCAGAACTAGCCCAGGATAGGGCGTAGGGAAATATTACAACTGAAGGCTCGATTGAAGGACTCGTATCCGCGACCAAGGCGAAATCAATTGGGTTCGAGAGCAAATCTCAGACGACTGTCGTAACCCACAGGGAACCCTACATGTAGTCACGAATTAGTCTAGACGATGGGATGAAATAAGTTGTGATTTTTTGCGAACTAACCTATGCTTCGTAGCTCTGTGCTGTCAAACACATGCGCACACTCCTGCTCGAGGTGATTCATCTGCAAAGTACCTATCGTACCCCAGCAACTAAGACAATTGTAATCAACTTGCGTATTCTTCTAGGCAGTGATAAATACTGTGGTGTATGATGTGAAAGGTCAGGAAAAACAAGGGAACTTTTCCTAGGTCAGCTACCAGAACGCCACGTAACATAGTTAAGCTACTCATTTACTATGCTTCATTGCGCTACAATGATTTGTGTGTAATCGGGAATTACATGCCATATAGCAGTAACCATCGCGGATTCACGTCTTTGACCTGCATGCAGTGCAACCAACTGCGGGAAGAAGTGACAATACGAAGACACGATATTGAATTGATTCTCGGGAAACAACAGAGGCCATAATTGAGCGCGAAAGGCCCCGGAGAAAATATACTGAACGCTTGATTACTGATTAGCAGGCTCGCCCTTCACAAAAGTACCAGTACTATGTGCCCTGTCTTTGCCCGCAGTGAAAAATTCTCTGACAGCTATCTTCGCTTGTTCCACAGCGCCAGAATCCTCCACCGTCGCCGGTATATTGATCTCTTTATCAAACTCGCCGGCAACAGCATTCTCTAAAACATCCCTCAACACCCGTCTCAGCATCTTGCCCGAACGAGTCTTTGGGATAATCCCAGGACCAGCAATATAGCCACCCAGCTTGGCAATAGGTCCGATGGAAACCCGGAGACGGCGGTTGAGATCCTCCAGTAGGTCGGGTGGTGTCGTGCTCTGGCTCTCAATAGTAATGAATGCAATTGGCACGTGGCCTTTGATGTGATCCGAGAAAGGCACAACACATGCTTCTGTAATGGCAGAATGTGATGAAATGGATTCCTCCATGGCGCCAGTCGACAGGCGATGCGCCGCAACCTTGATGAAGTCGTCGTTGCGGCACATGACGTGCACGTAGCCGTCAGAGTCAATGATGCCTGCATCCCCAGTGTCCATCCATTGCCCATTAAACCGCTCTAGATAACTTTGGTAGAAGGACACATCGTCTTGCCAGAGGGTGGTGAGACTAGTCGGGGCTAGCGGCAGGCCAAGGACAATGTTACCTATGCTTCCTCGCGGCAGCTCATTCCCAGCGTCGTCAACGATGCGGACGTCAAAGCCAGGTACTGGTTTGCCTGCACTGCCGGGCTTGATAGGGAGCATTCTGGTAGGTACCGCGGGGCTGGAAAGATCGAACTGCATGCCAGTTGTTGGCATCAAAGGAGTTCCGGTGATGGGCGACCCGGATTCGGTCGACCACCAGTTATCAATAACCATAGCCCCTGGCGCACAATGCTTCGCCAGCAGCTCCGTGTACATGTCGACCAGGCTCGGCTCGCTCCTCTCGCCAGCCAGGAACAGTGCGCGGAGATGCTTCAATCTTCCGACCGCTCCTCGCGCTTTGAAGTTCGAGCTCTGAGGGTCCGCTTGCCGGATTGCTCGCAGTGCCGTAGGTGCGGTGAACATCGAGGTGACCCGGTGCTCCTCGACAATGCGCCAGAAGGTTCCAGCATCCGGTGTTCCAACTGGCTTGCCTTCGAACAGCACGGTCGTTGCACCAGCCAGCAGTGGTGCATATAAGATATAGCTGTGCCCAAGAGCCCATCCAATATCACTAGCAGCAAACATGACGTCCCCAGGCCCTCTGATACCAAACATGTAGCGTATGCTCAAGTTCAGCCCTACTGCATGTCCACCCGCTTCTCTTAAAACACCCTTTGGCTGACCGGTAGTGCCGCTGGTGTATATAATATACAGCCCATCGCTGCTATTGACAGGCACATTCTCTGGTCTGATGCCGCTATTCTTTACTTTCTGAACCAGACACTGCCAGGTTCGCTCTCCGCCCACTTCGCAAACGTCATTCCAGTTACTCTGTGACCGTTGCCATATTATGGTCCTCGGCGGCTTGAATAGGCACTGCGCAATCGCGCCTCGAACCAGCGGCTGATATGGGAGCGGGCCTTTGGCGCCTTCGATACCACAGCTTGCGGTGAGTATAACCTTCGGTTGCGAAGCTTCGATCCTCTGCGCCAAGCTTGCAGATGAAAAACCTCCAAATACAACAGCGTGAATTGCGCCTAGCCGTATTGTAGCCAGGATTCCGATTAAAGCGGCTGGTATCATTGGCATATAGACTACCACGACATCGCCTTTTTTAACACCCTCCTCTCGCAATACGCCCGCCATAATTGTGACCTCTTCCTGTAACTCGGCATAGGTAATTTTCTGTTTACTACCGGAGACTGGCGAGTCCCAGATGATGGCTGTCTTGTCGCCGTTGCCCGCATCGACATGCCGGTCCACACAGTTGTAGGAGGTCGATATCTGGCCGTCTGGGAACCAACTCCACGATGTGTGTGAGGTGCCGCACTTCAGCTGCCTGGTCGTCATTCGCAAAGCAGTGGCGGGAGCCTTGTGCCATGTAAGTTGCTTCGCCTGGCGCGCCCAGAATCTGGCAGGATCCTTGAGGGATGCTTCGTAGGCTAGGTCTTGGGCGTCTAAGGTCATTGTAAGAGAGAGTATCAAGATAACTTTGCCTCAGTTCAAACACGCAAAATCTCGATACACGCTCCGGCTATCGAATTTTGAGATGGGCGTATAGGTCCTCGCGCTGGAGTCGTAGGCGATCACCTATCGTAATGTCGAAATGACCAGCTGGATATACAGCAAGTTCAATGGGACACTAATACAATGTGGTGGTTGGAAGTGAAAGATTAGCAGGGTCAACCAGACAATGGAAGGATAGGACGGTGGAAAGATAGAATGGTAGGAAGATGAGAGGACGAACCACGTCCACCGTACACTTTTATAATAATCAACTAGGTAGTAAAGGACAGATGTTTATATTGAAACTTTACAACTAAAAATGATAAATTTATCTGTATAAAGTTAACAATACACTCATGTAATTTATTAGATAACGTGGCCTGTAAGCCCGCTAGGTGAACATGACATTCTCGTTCAGGATTACCAATGCATAAATTTCTAGCCGACTAACGAATCGGGTGTCAAGGATCAGGGTAGTATGTTTACGGTGATCATTAATTAGCGCGGCCCGAATCCGATTCCGAATCAATCATTGCCTTCTTTACACTAACGCGACGCTAGATGACAGGGTAGCATATGTAAGCTATGCAAAATAGACAAGGGATAATGTATATGTTATGCTCTCCAATTTGCAACTGTGTGCCAATCCGCAAGCCAAAGTCCAATTTTTCGAAACGTATCGATCACTCAGTGTGGTTGATTCGTTAACTAGACCGCCGTTAATAGTGTGTACTTTGTCTGTACCGAACCAAATACTTCAACCTTGACTATCTGTGCACTTCTCCAAGATTCTCCTGGACCCCACCACCCTGTGAGCGTTCCAAACGTATGACTTGACTGATTTCGATTCTAATATTTTTGGACATTCTCAGTAGACGACTGACGATTACAATGGATACCGAAAGACCTCTCTCCTCTAGAAGCGAAAGCACTGCAACAGGGAAGGAAACTCCACCCTTATATTCCAAGCCAGCTGAGGGATATATTGCTGGAAGCATAGATGGCGACGAATATGAAATCTTGTCTGGGTTCGGCACTAGCATAGCTGACAAGTGTGGCATTGCCTTGCTCAGACATGTCCCGGCCACGCGGCAGAAACGAGTCATCATTGTAGGCGCTGGGATTTCAGGCATTCAACAAGCGACCGTCTTGCTACGGGATGGAATCATCAAACACGATGAGATGATGATTTTCGACGCTCAGGATGGCTACGGTGGTGTATGGAATAAAAACAAATATCCAGGCTGCGCTTGTGATGTCCCCGCCATGATTTATTCTACCTCGTATTTTATGAACAAGAGTAAAGCCCATTGTCGTCTCTTGTTCTTCACAGTACTAACATGGGAAACAGAATGGACAAACTTCTTTGCTACGAAACAGCAGATTGAACAGTACTATACAGAATTTGCAGGCCAATATCAGCTGCAGAAATGCACAAAGTTCCACAGTTTCGTGCGGTCGTGCTTTTGGGACAACGAGATTTTCAAATGGTGTCTCACCGTCCAGAACAAAACCACCGGTGAAACGCAGCAGTGGTTGGCAGATTTTGTATGCCAATGTGTTGGGACCTTGGATAGACCTAAATTTGGGACAACAGCTGGCCGTGATAAATTCAAGGGCATTTCTTGGCATACCGCCCATTGGCGTCACGACTATGACCTGACGGGAAAGAAAGTCGCCATCATTGGGTGTGGACCTAGCGCCGCTCAAATCATTCCGGAAATCGTGGACAGAGTAGACCACCTCACTGTTTATATGCGCAATCCTCCTGTCTGTGTACCCCGCAAAGACTTTGAGTATTCTCGGTAAGGATCCATTGTATTGAGAAGACGGTAGCATCAAAGCACTGACGAGTACCCCTAGATTGTTCCGCTGGGCTTGCATTTGGATTCCGTTCTTCGTATACTTTGTCCGCCAATGGATGATCTTCCACTTACGGCTTAACAGGAGAGTAGCTATGGATAATACCCGCGAGAACGATGCTATGAACAGAACTGCTAAGCAGTTCCTGGAAAGCGAAGTCAAAGATCCAGACTTGCGCGAGATCTTAATGCCCCATTCCAAATGTTCGTATTGTCCATCTGATTCCCGGACTCAGCACTGACATACACAAAGATTACTGCAAACGACCGCTTCGACTAGACAACTTCTATAGTTCCCTCGCGAAACCCAACTGCACCGTCATTCGAGAACGTCTCATAGAATACACCGAAAACGGCGTCATATCTGAAAGAACAAGCGACCATACGCAAACCGAACGAGCCTATGATGTCATCATCTTTGGGACCGGTTTCAATGTTGCGCAGTATCTCGAGCATGAAAAGATTGAGGGACTTGGTGGCGTCGATCTGCAAGAGCAGTGGAAGCTGCATCCTGAAGCACTCTACGGTCTTGCGGTCTGCAACTTCCCCAATATGTTCCTATGTTCTGGACCCAATACTGCATCCGTCTGGTCATCTCAACAAGACAATTGGATTCTGCAAGCAAAGTTTGCGGCCAAGGCTATTCGCGCAATGGACCGTCGTGCTCGCAAAGAGCCAGGACTCAAGCTTGCCATGTATCCTAAGAAGGAGGCAGAGCGTGATTACAATGAACTGTTGCAGTCGGAGCAGAGAAGGTTCGTGTGGGCAGATGCGGCGTGTACATCTTACTATAAGAATGATGCAGGATGGATTACGTTCACGATGCCGTGGAGTTACAGCCAATTCTGGTGGATGCTGCGAAAAATTGATTGGAATCAATGGAAGGTTATAAGTAACAAAGACAAAGCATAAAGATAGAATAGGATTTTTTTTAGAGACCGGCTCTAGATGGGTTCAATGGACATTATGCTTGCCCTATGCTGCGTGACTACTACTTCACAATTTATTCCATTGCTTCCTAAGTAATTTTATGTACCAATCTTGGTTCAAAGATGTATACACGCATTATGCTACAAATTACTTGAATTCTGGTTGGCATAACTGACTTTCAGAGGATCGCAATAATGCCAATGTAGAGATCAATTACAAGAGTTATGAATTTGAAGCAGGAATGACGGCCACGGCTGCTATTGCTCGTCTAAATTATTAACGATTTGTTAAAAGTCTAAACATCTCTACTCTACGCATCTGAGGAGAAATCTGGTAGAAGAAAAACATGCAGGCTACCGTGGTCGAGTGCTAAAAGAGAACGATGCTCTCACGCATCTAAGAAGTCATGCACCGCTTTCAACGCCACCCTCAAGGTAGACAAAGCTTTTGCGCTGCCGTGATCCTCCATACCCGTGTGGTCTTGGACCCACCCATTTTCAATCCGTTTTGCATTGCTCACGGCCCCGAGTAAGCTCCTCGCACGTTCGTCTTCGAAAAGTCCTAGATGCACGCCCTGTGTGTCTGTCACACGAAGATCTGCAGGCAGCCCCAACGTGCGCTCAATGACATCGAACTGATGCAGGATAGCATGGATCAGGATCTTGGTCTGCAAGGTCCCTTGGCTGGCTGAGAAGCCGAGAAGCCGTACATCGGGTGTGCGCTGATCGAAACCTCCGTAGCTCGATCCTAGAGGCCCAACACCGCATAGTCTAATGCGGAGCGCGCCGATGATTTTGTCGTAGATGGCTACGATCTGAAGATAGGCAGAAAAAAGGTTGAGGAGGACGACAAGGCTGATCGGGCGGGTGGGACCAATGTCCGGCCCAGAGGCGACACCTTGTCCAATAGGCTCTCCGGTTGAGACTCCTTGCACCTGATCATCGTTTTTCGAGGTGTAGGATCGAATGACGGCAAGGAACTCAGAGAGATCGCCTAAAGCGCGCTCGAATATAGTGTTGATTCCATCACAATCCCCTAGGCCGTTGCTATCCATTTTCGAACGGGGATCATACGACCTTGGCGATTCTCCAGACATTAAACCAAGGCATTGCTGTAGCCGTTTGGAAAGGTCTAGGTTTAAGTTGGATAATCGGGTATTGCATTGCAATATGTTGCTATGCTGGTTGATTGAAATATTGTCAATGCATCCTTGTTGCATATGCTCGAAAGTGACCGAAAAGTCCGCACTGCTGTCTCCCCCATCGATTCCGAACATTGAGGGAGAATGAAAGCTTGGACTCTCATTTGCGAAGAGTCCCGAAATGGAATCTTCATTCGAGACATCCCAAGTCTCCAGTCGAAGCGTCCTTGCTTGACTGGAGAAGTTGTCGGAATGCTCCTCCAGTGAAGTTCGTAGCGAGTCATATGGATTGCTGATGTTCGCAATGAAGCTGGCTGGGTGGTATGCCGTTGATGTGTTTATAGATGCTGCGGCTATTGTGCTCGTCCTGGACATTGAGGGCGTACTGTTCACCGTCGAAGCGGGGGATTGTAGTACATTGGCTGCCTTTGGCCTCAATTCTTGGTGCCCTTGCGACCGTGTGGTGTTTTGTGGAGCGCCGTTGGGCCGTCTTGGATAACTAGTGATGCATTGTGCACCTAGTCGTTTACACCTAGTGCACGCTTCTGTCCCATCCGTACTAGGTGGACATCGAAGCTTCTGAAGGCGACAACGATCACAGGCTGAGCGCTTAGAATTCAGAAGGGGAGGCATTGGAACTGATTGGCTTAGGTTGATGCAATTTGCTTTATGCACTGGATTTAGAGGGTGAAAGTAGAGCAAGTATAGTATTCATGCAGAAAGATCATTGACTAGATGCGCCAGTAGGTGTAGGTAGATGGTGGTCGTCAGGACAACTACAGGCCTCTGGGGATAGATGGCTCTTGTCTACAGGAGTGAAGTGGAGCGGCACAAATACACTCGCGTTCAGTGTCGCGTCAGCTCGCTGCCATGCCTGTCAGTCGGTAGAAATTGCGGCTTAAACTAAGTAGGAAAGATAAAACGAATAAGGGCCTATTCACTGTGGATCCTATGCCAGTATCTAACCAGTGCTAATCCGTAACACAGATCTTTTCATTTGTATCAAAGGGCTGTGCTATGTAGGAATAGGCATAAGAAGTAGCTTTTGGGGGCTTAATAGGAAAGGTCAGATTCAACAAATTGATGCTACATCGCATATGGCACGCCCTGCAGGGTTGGAACGTAGAATCCGTATATTATTAGCCTGTGGGCGGTGAAGGACGTGAGCCATGGAGTGGTCAGGTGCTCCGTGCTGACATGACCGGATCCTTCCGGTGAGTAACCCCTGAGTCATCAACCTCATGCGTTACTCTGCATGTCCACTATCATATACTCGGTATTTACCATGTATGACCTACAGTGAACAGGTCCTAAATGAAAGCCACGAGGCCGGCTCATTACTCATCGCCAACGGCCCCGCCTCTATCATGTATAACCTTTAGCCAAGCCGACGTATTAAGCTTAAATCGGCTCTTGCCGCATTATTTACCGTATTATAAACCGTAAGCATTTTGGCAAATCTTGCCGCGCAAGCGTCAACGCCTTGTATGAGAGCATTGGAACACCAAGAATTCGTCCAGCCACCATTAAAATACCTTTTGTACGTAATGAAGGAGGGTGTTTTTTGCCTTGGCTTTTACGGAAAGATAAGTAGGCTAGCTTCCTGTCCCTACTTAACATCACCATTTGTTTTGGCAGTACCATGCAAACCAAACGAAAAGCGACGGTTGATAGAAAGAGAAGGGCAAACATGCGGAAAGCCTATTAGGCTCGGCTATACAGTTGCTGATAATAACACTGGTGTGTATAGCATCCCTTGTCAATGTACATATGCTTTCCCTGACAATCGGTATTGTACTACCACCAGAAAGACGTTAAAAGATTCGGGCCATTGCTGTAGAGTCAGTGGCTATCAAGTCGCTAGCAATAGGTCTTACATCTGTAGCATCCTTACCGTTTTACATGGACCACCCCTGGTATCTAGTGCCGCGTCAGCACGAGCAGATGATGACGAATTCGAGCTACCGGAGTCGGACGTCCGATCGCTTGTGATAAGCCCGACTGTCATACATATGTCGATCATTCTCACATAAGCTTGGGATCGAATTACGTTCTAAGTAAGCAGCTAGACTTGACCAAGTGTTCTAGAAAGAGTCGATCTCGCTGCAGATCAATAGATTTTATAAACATCAAAATTAATTTCAAATCTAGAGCTTTGTAATAATAATGAGTCAACTATCTACGTTAACTAAATATATACTTTAATATCCAAGACTATATTCTACCATTTAACCAGGTTATTAGCCTCTTCTTTTATTACATAGAACTTGTTACAAATTCAACTAATATCTAGCACCTTTAGTATTTTGTTGTATTATAAGTTAATAAAGGTTTTCTTTATTATTTCCAAGCATCCTGCTAGATACCTGAGCAATAAACAACTATAGTTAGTTAACTAGAACACCAATGCCTATTATTCCCAAGAACCCTATCTAACGTAAGAATCCCTGCTTACCTTGCTATTAG
>Ga0265797_10004338_pt1 | contig 21801 bp, 22 predicted proteins | sample P2T30metagenome_FD_192433 | JGI IMG/M metagenome (GOLD analysis project Ga0265797, IMG submission 192433) | Plant litter microbial communities from East Loma Ridge, Irvine, California - P2 T30 | ecosystem: Environmental > Terrestrial > Plant litter > Unclassified | place: USA: California... | reverse complement strand
ATGGCGATTTGCCATACCGATGACACCTACTGCGAAGAGCTATAGACCAACACATCGTGCGGCGAGCGAGCGAGGAGCGTTGTGTTGGGACGTCAGCTACATGAGCACCATCTCACTGGACGGACGAGAAGCTAGTATAGTCAGCATGCTCAAGCAGCTTGGTGCCGGCGAGAGGGATCTAGCGGTTTGGGGAGCAAAAGGACAGAAATGGCGGGATGGTAAGAGAGCAAGGGAGTTTCTACTCCACGAACGGGAGGCACCTCATGCGCCAATCGCGCCTGTCACCGTAATTTGGTGTGCGGCTGATTTGGCCGAGACAGAAGAAAAGCGTAAACGCCAGGTGATTCTTCGAGTTCACCCTTCGGCGTTCTTGCAGCTGTGGGAGGAAGTCTTGCGGGTAGCAAAGATTGCGAAGCCCGCCGTGATGGTGGAGGATTTGCGTTTCGAAATGGGCAGTATTGACGTGACGGGCCCTGCCTCGACCGAAGCTCTACTCAGTGCTCTCTGGCCCGTTGCGATTCCGAACGGCGGTTCGGCAGTTCTGGAAGAAATTCCAGGGCATGTATTCAAACAACTACACGGCCTTACGAACCCTGCACTCTTGCCATCCGGCGCGATTCTCTCCTTCGAGATTCAGGACCCGAGACTGCACCATCCTCCGCGACTTGTGAAGCCTCCAAGTTCTCCTGATGCCCAGATGAAGTTACTTGAGCTTCTAGCTGAGTGGCCTGCCGATAAGCACAACAACTCAGCCAAGGTCTTTGACCGCAAGGCCAGGATATCAGCTTCCGCCAGCCTTCCCAGTCAGAAAGCCATCAACAGAAGACGAACGCTCGCCACGCCCGGCGAATATCCAGAGCCGATGGCTAAAGACCCACGGATTCCTGTCATGCTATACGTGCTCCCGCAGAACTCGAACAACAAAAATCAGCAACTCACATATCGCCTACTCCTCCCCTGGAAATGCGTCCAGCCAGTTTGGTACTCGCTCATGTACACTCCACTGTCAACGGGTCAGCAGCCCAAATTTGGCGGCGTAGATGAACAGCGTCAGATTGCTCTCGAAAGGGGTGAACACTGGTTCCCTGCTGATTACCCGGGCACCAAGGCGGGCTGGGATTGGGAGATCAAAGAAAGCAATAAGCGAAAAGCCGACTGGGAGAAGAGGCCCAAAGCTAAGCGAACAAGCTGGGAGGCCGTTGACCTAGGCAATGGCAAGAAAGGTGAAGTTGGCCAAGGATGGGCCTGCGATTGGCGCCAACTGATTGGAGGTCCACCGTCAAAGGAAGCTGGACATGTCGATTCGGACAAGGAGCCATCGACGGCAACCACCGTCCTTCCACCCAAAGGTCTGACCCAACTATCACCCTCAACAACCCTTGCGATTCTCAAGAAATTGCCACCACCCACAGCCCCAACCCTCCTCCCAGTCCGCATCAACCTCATCTCGCGCGGTCTTCCAACACCCTGCGCCCGCATCTACCGCCTCCCAACAACGTCTCCCTCCCTCCGTGCCGCCTGGCTCGCTCTCCACCCCTCTAACCAATCAATCTCGACATCCCAACGCAAGAAAGCTGCTCCTCCACCTTCAAATGTGAGAGGGAAAGGCAAATCAGACAAGCTCCCCTCCCACATCCGCCAACAACACCTCGCCGCTTCCCTCCTTGAACCGACGCGTGCAGGCGCGGACTCATATCCGACTTGCCCGGGCGAGGAGGATTTGATCGGTTTCGTCACCAGTGGAAATTACGATTTGGGCGCTGGCAAGGGAATGGGGGTTGGAAGTTTGCTTGTGTCGAAACTGGGGGAGGTTGGGGAAGGTGAAGAGGCAAGGTTGTGTATTGTCAGGAGTGCAGGATTGGGCCTTGCTAGGCTGGCTAGATGGGAGGTTTGATATAGTTGAGACGTCGATAACCCACTCACGCCTCCTGCTCATCATCATCCTCCAAAGCATAAACCTCCGCCTCCGCCAGCATCGTCCGCGCAGGAATAGTAACGCAGATCGGAAACCCACCGTAATCCGGCTCCTCGTTCGGCATGATACAGAAAGCCCCACTCCTCGTCTCATCCCCATTGAGCATCCTCAGTGTCTCAAGCGTGCCATCCTCCCGCACCTCCTTCTCCTCAAAGCGCAAAATCCCAGTAAAGGGCGCCGTCTCATGCTTGAACCTCACCTGGAACCCAGCGCCGATCAGCAAAAACTTCGCCCCGCCTTGGTGAATCACCATTCCGAACCCAGGGCCTGGGTGTCCGAACACGAACGAGCGCTCGATAGTCAGCTCCCAAGGGCCGAATTTTGCTTTTTGAGCTGGTGATGGGTCGCGTGCGTCTGGTCCGAGAGGCAGCTCGTCGAAGAAGAACCCAAAGCTCGTGAGATCTCGCTGAGCGCGTAGGATCTGTGGTGCCACGCGCCGCATGAGGCCGTAGTGTTTCTTGAATGGATTGTCGACAACTTCCAGCGTTTCGATTCCGAACGGCGACGCCCCGAGGCATTGGTGACTGCCCATTGCGGCCCAGATGCGGCGGGCACCGTACTCGTCGCGGCGCTGCTCGGGGATGAAGAGCGGCTGGTTGCGGTGCCTGTATTTGGCGCAGGAGCTGCTGTAGTCGTTGAGGTAGACGTCTGGTGATATCATGTCTAGCGATGGGGCGAAGGTCTGCCAGATGTCTAGAACGTTGATGACGCCGCCACCGGAGGGGTAGTCACCTGGGTTGGAGCCGCCGCCGACTACGACGGGGAAGTTGTTGTCCGTATCTGAAGAGTCGTTGTAGTTTTGCCAGACGTTGGTGTAGAGTGGGATGGGGTATGCTTGCTTGCCGGCAAGGGCGACTTGTTCAAGGTAGACGGCGTAATGGTATGCCATGAAGAGCTCGTCGGTCCGTTTGCTCTTGCCGAAGACTTCTGGCCAGGTGCCCGTCGAGTTCTTACTCACTCGCTCGACTGTCCACCTCAGTTCTGGTCGCAGAATGTCTTCATCTGCTGTCAGTGTTTTGATCAGTTCAGAAGGCACGGCGGAGTTGAAACGTTTCTCCGCTGCGGCGCCGCCGTCTCTCGAGTCGCCCAATAGTCCGGTCTCGTTCTCGACCTGGACCATGACCACTGTCGAGTACTTCTCGTCGACTTCTTTGAGATGGGCCATGAGCTTGCCAAAGGCTTTGGCATCGGCTTTCTGAGCCTCCGAGTGGAAGATGGACAACACATCGCCGATAGCCAGCTCGCCGCCAGCCTGGCGTAGCCGCGCACGAGGGAATCGCTTGGTATTGGTCTTTACCCAAGTCGGTGTATAAGTAGAGATGCCTGAAGTCCAATTAGTAAGAAGGTCACTTGAACGTGTGGCGTATCAAGTAAAACGATATCTCACCATTCTTGAAGCTTCCAAACCAGAGCAGCACAAGATTAAGACCATGCTGCCTCGCACCGCGCAAGCATTCGTCCAACTCCGAAAAGTCGAACTTGTCTTCCTCGGGTTCGATTTGTTCCCAGGTAACACTCCCAAGGACAGTGTTGAGATTCGCTTCAGCCAGTTTCGGCCACGCCTCTGCCATGTACTTGGAAGATGTGAAGGACGAGTTCTGGAGCTCGCCAGCACACATCAAAAATGGCTCGCCATTGACGACGAGTTGCTTGGACGTTGGCGTCTCTCGGAGGTGAGAAATTTGAGCTTGTGTATTGAGGTCGCCCATCTTTGAAGTTGAAGTATCTTTAATGTGAATAGGATGCTTCACGAGTCTGGAACGGCGAAGTGGTAGTTATAAGAGCACTCTCGTCCTTTGCCAATCCCTCTGTGCAATGTCCCCGCGATCGAGGTCCACATTTTGTGTGACAACGTTGTTGGAGTACGCGACGTACCAGGCTTCCGTACGCGACATTGCCTATTAGCCGGTGTCTTCTGATGTGTTCGAGGTGGATGTGATGGGGAACGAGATGCAACATCCCCGCAGCGAGGTGGAGACTGCGGAATAGCAGACTCGTGATTCGCTAGAATGCCGGTCAACCATCGAGTCATTGCGGTTGGAAAGTAAACTATGCATCCTACCGACGCCTCATGGTCGGAATATCGAGTTTGGAAAGTCTGAAGTCCACGGTAGCCAAGCCACATGGCCCTACTTAGACAACACCCACATTTTCCGGCTACCTGGCCACGGAAAACAAGTGCAATGATTGGACGATATTCCGGCTGGGGTCTCCATGGGGTAAGATCCACTTTGAAGTGAATCCAAGCCCAAGGTAGAAGGGGAAGCGTATATATTGATCTGAAGATCACCACACGATCAACCACAGTGTTCACAAGTCCCACGTATCCTGTTTTCCCCTTCTTCGCAAAACACCCTTCGACATCATGGACGAGAAGAAGCTAGACGTCGAAACATCCCACGCAGGTGACGAACACCTTGGAACGAAACTCGACATACCCGAAGTGACATGGTGGAAAGAGCCCGGACTCAGGCACCTTTACCTGATGATGCCCATTCTCTTCCTGGGTTCCACGATCAATGGCTACGACGGATCATTGCTCAACGGCCTGCAAACAATGGAGCAATGGCGAAGCTATTTCGGATATCCCACTGGTGCTGAGCTTGGACTATTCACTGCAATCCAGAATGTCGGTGCCGTCTGTGCCCTGCCATTCTCTTCATATCTTGCAGATCTCTTTGGTCGCCGCGTCGGTGTCGAAGTCGGCATCTTCATGGTCTTTGTCGGTGTAATCGTCCAATCGGTACCCGGAGTCACCGAAGGCATGTTCATCGGCGGGCGCTTTTTGGTGGGATTCGGATCGAATCTGTCTCAGGGATCAGCTCCTCTGCTCATTATGGAGGTATGTGCCCTTCAAGTTGCTGCGTTTGACGTATCAGCTGCTGCCTTCAGACACAGAAAAAGGAGATTGACTTACTGGCCACCGAGAAGATGCATTCATTGACAACCGCCTTAGCTTGCTCATCCCCAACACCGTGGTAAGATCACAACGATGTACAACACTCTCTGGTACGTCGGCTCGATCATCGCGGCGTGGACCGTGTTTGGTACTATCGGCTACAACGGCGAGGCTGCGTGGAGAGTACCAGTTGCGCTGCAGGCGCTCATGCCGGTCGTGCAGTTTGTTGGTATCTGGCTGTTGCCTGAGAGCCCCAGGTGGCTCTGCTCCAAAGATAGAGAGGAGGATGCTCTGAAGGTATTGATAAAGGTACGTGAGATGTGCTCCCCAAAGCACTGCGTGGACAGTCGACAATCCCTTGAGACATGGCCTATATCCTCTGTCAACATCTGAGCTGACGTATATCGTATAGTTCCATGCCAACGGCAATGCTCAAGATGACTTTGTCAGAGCCGAATTCGCAGAGATCCGAGAAACAATCCAACTGGAAAAGCTGAACAAACAGAATGGCTGGAGTGTTTTCCTGAAGACCCGCGGCAACCGCAAACGCCTGCTGCTGATCGTCTTGACTTCTTTCTTCAGTCAATGTTCCGGAAACGGTATTGCTTCGTACTACCTGCACGACATCCTGCAGAGCGTCGGAGTCACGAAGTCGCGTGATCAATCGCTGGTCAACGGCGGCCTGCAAATCTGGAGTTTCCTGGTAGCAGTCGGCTTCTCGCAGCTCGTGGATCGAGTCGGACGACGCAAGCTGTTCCTCATTGCGGCCGTGGGTATGCTTTTATCATTCAGCGTATGGACCGGATGCTCGGCTGTCTACGCTCAAACTGAGAACCAAGGTGCTGGTGCTGCAGTGATCGCAATGGTCTTCTTATTCTACTTTGCCGCTGGATTCGCATGGCCAGGCCTGACAGTCGCATATGTTGCCGAGATCCTACCTTTCAATATTCGGGCAAAGGGAATGGCAATTGGCTTCGCATGCACCTCCGCGGCATCAGTCTTGAACCAGGTTTGTTGACTTCCACGGCGCCTTGGCTGCAGCTTGCTGATGAGTATTTAGTACGTCAATCCGATTGGCCTGGAGAAGCTCGAGTGGAAGTTCTATTTCGTATACATTGCGATTCTCATTATCGAGGTCTTCTGTGTGTACTTCCTGTTTGTGGAGACCAAGGGTCCGACGCTTGAGGAGATAGCGATCCTTTTCGATGGACCAGATGCTGCAGTTTCAGACCAGACCAACAACGAGCAATCACCACAGGAGAAGGCGAACGAAGGCGGTGCTTCACATGTTGAGTGGTCGAAGCAGTAAATACTGTATTGATACCACTTTCTCACTGACTCCTACTCATGCTCGCAAGCCAGAAAGCGCATGCTTCGTGAACTTTCCACGTTCTGAAAGGCGCTGCATCTCTGGAACCTCAGAAGACGAGAAGTCTTGAGGCGAGGTGCCATCTCGATGGTAATCTGATGACTTATCACTAAGAGTGATCGCATGCTCGAGCAAGAATTTGACCATCCAGCGATCAATCTTGTGTGTGTGGGCATCTACGTTGCGCAAGCAGGCCCGTTGGAATAAGAACAGTCGTTCTGTCATCTGACCCACACTGGGCCACCAACTCTTGAGCCGCATCAAGATTTTGAAGTTGGACTCGAGTTGCCGTCTGGCACCCGGAAGCTGCTCTTCACTGCCGAAGAGGAGAGTATGGATCAGAACCGATGAAGACACTACCGCCATGTGGCCCACGATAGTGTACATGACTTCGCACTCTTCGATACTGTACGAAGTCTCAAGTAGATCACTAAACGCGGATGCGTGTTGACGGCACCTTTCTGCGTACGTTTCCGAGTTGGGGATGGCTTTCGAGGACTGGTCCAGAAAGTGGAAGAAGAGCAGTGTGGTGTAGTGAAAGTATCCGAGGTGGAGCGCAACGAATGTTCTACCATGGCCCCGGCTTCTGTGGTAAGCCAAAGTTTCACTGTTCAAGCGAACTCCGAGGGGCAGATCGTTTTGCCAAGTCTGCAGAGTCGAGTATAGCTGCGCCACTTGAGTCGATATGTATTGCTCACTTGCGTTGCCAGACGCGATAAGGCGATTGAGATCTTGGATTGGACCAAAGAGTTCCGCTAACAAGATCATGTAAGCCCACAACCCTGGATCAGTTGAAGCAGTCCAGACCTTCTGGCTAGCATCGTGGTTTTGAAACTCGTACTCGCCAAGTGGCAATCGCTGTGATGTTTGCCTCTCGCCCAACTGCCGTGGTGTATCGAGTCCTGCAGATGACCAGCGGTCTATCATGTACAAAGTCCACCAGGTTCTAGATTTCGTCTCTCGCAGTACGGCGCCGTCGTCAGGGTCGCATTCTCCGAGCTTGAGAATGTGCGCACTTCTGATTGCAATGCCGAAGAACAGGCTCTCCGAGGTAGGGCTAGATTCTGCACCAGCAACATTCCCGGCGAGCACCCAAGCTTGCGTTCGTGAGAGAGACACTATTTCCAGTTCTTGCTTTAATTCTTCTTTCATTTGCCTGGCAAACTTCGAACCCAGACTTCGTACATCCTCAGTTGAGGCAAACCTCGCGCTTATTGCAAGAATACCGCAGAGAAGAGCGGTGTCGATTGTTTGAACAGCGACATCAGCTCGCAGAGTTGGTAGGTGGAACAGTGAATGCGGTTTGTCGTGTATGTATTCAATGTAGAGCTCGACAAGTTCCGTCACCGTCTTGTGGTCGGTGGAAGCAAGTGTGTCCTGGACCTCCACAGTACCGGCGGAGGTGGTAATCTTCGGAGGCTCTGCAGCTCTCAAGACACGATTCGGCTCTGGGTTGGAGGTAATCGAGCAGGCCAAACCTCTTCTCTGGCATGGCAGACAAGTCTCTCCAACCGGTCCATCACATTTCCGCTTTCCTTGTCGGCACTGGCGACAAGCTCGGGTCTTGGTCTTCATGCATTCGATTTGTTGGTTATGGCGCAGTGAGGGGAATGCATTGACAGTCCAGACAACGTGTCAAGCATTTCGGCTAGATAGTTGAGGAGAGGGAGAAGGAGAAGGCAACTTGTTCTTTAACCCTAACCCTACATAATCATGAACTGTGTCGAAGGTGGTGATGTGAAAGTTCCGGGTGTTGAATATTTAGTTGCCACTTCTTAAAGACAATGGCGTACTATTGCTACATGGAGTTTTCTATACTCTAGTCAAGTAGGTGGGCTAATTTTGACGCACAAGACAGCCCGTGCCATTATCTCAGCGGAACATTGAACGACTTCGTGGCTCGCCTACCCTACAGGTAAATCATTCCAACACGGGAGACCAGCATGAGTTGAGCCAAAAGCAATCACCTTCAACCTATCCGCACGACGGAATACTTTCAAGGGAGGAGTCCTCCATCTCTTAGTCCGTGGAAAGCACCTGATCACCAATTTCGCGTCTGCACCCCACCGATCGATAACACTAGGTTGACGCATAACTCCGCTGACGTGCGTGAACTCTGACTCTTGCTCTGGTAAGAACATTAGCGAGTGATAGCCCTCTTGCAGATCTCTCAGGTGAATCCACTCAATATTACACTCGCGAGAGGCCAGGAATTCAAAGAGCGGAGTGAACAAGCTATCCACGGCCTGCACATTTTCTAACGATATTTCTCGGAGTGATGCTGCGTGATTTTTGACAAACGCCAGAAGATCGTCGCTCAAGAGGCTGAGACCTTCAAGCTGCAGGTTACGCAGGAGTGGGAAGGGGTTGGCTTGCGAAAGATGGCGCATGTAGCTTTGTCGAGAGTTCCATTGCGCCACTGCCGCCGTCTCGCCGTTGGGATCGTACATGTACCTGTCATAACGCGACCGGGGCATGAGATGAGACAATCTATACCAGGTGATTTCCAGCTCCTCGAGATGGCGACATAACTGTTGCATTCTCGTGATAGTCTTGCAGTGACGGCTATCGATTTCCCGCTCGCGTTCGATGATTGGCAGTTGTGCAGCTATCAGCGTAGCCGCAAGCTCCGGATCTCTGCCAATCATGTCGAAACAGCCATTGAAGTTGGTCGAATTGAGTCCTGTCACATTAGTGAAGCGATCTGACAGGCGCATCGAAAGCTTCTTCACGGCACCCAGACTTGGCCATGACCTTGAAGGCTCCCAATCGAATAGACTGAAGGTGTCGTAAGGCAAACTACACCATGTTGATGATGGGCTTCCGCTGAAGAGTTCGAAGCGCTGAATAGCAAGTGCGTTGTCTTGCAGCGATGATGCTACAACCGCGAAAGTCCTTGCAGCGCTGCTGAGCCCGAAGCGTCGATTTTGCAGCTCCACTGCGCCTGCAGGTCTCCGATCTGCGATACCATCAATGCGTGCGATTATCTCCAGACGAAGAATCTCGATTCCATGTCCTCCGTAGGTAGAGATATTCCGTAATGCCTCAGACAGCAAAGAGACGTCCATGCCTTGTTTGTGGAAGTCATCATCGTCTGCTTGACATCGTCTTAGCCTGTCGAGAGAAGCTTGAAGTCCGGACAGCTCTTCTCTTCCACACGCTCTACGCTTTGGAGGGAGACGCATTCCTAATGCTGTGTCTGTGATGACCTCTCCTGTATCGAAGACCTCTTCCAATTCAGATATACTGTACTCGACTCCCGTGAGTGTCAAGTGACGCACTCGACAGCCCAAGCGGGCGCCTTGAGATGTTGCTTGCACAAAGGCCTGCAAGCCCAGCTGAGTAAGGTCGATCTTCTTGTGGAGGAAGTAGGACGCGAAGTGGTTTTGTGTGACTTTGAAAGAGAGTACCTTGCTGGCCATTCGTAGATTACGGAGGTCGGCCAAGTCGAGGTACTCTACCATGTCCTCGAACAGCTCGTTCGTCAGGGAATCTAGGCGTGCAGCAGTCATGGTAGCGGCGTCGCGTCGGAGTTGATCCAAGCCACGAGCCAAGCAAGTGCGTATTAGACTGGAGAAGTCTAGAAGTTTGCGTCCCATACGAAGAAGATGTGCGGACACTGAACATCAATCTGGGTGATCCGGAATGTCGAAATGGGATGGACCATGGTGATGACTGCCAGACTGCAACACTTTCAATGTCGCACGAGACACTTGTTGGCTCACAGGCGCGTCCACTGGGCACGTCGCTGTTCCAGAATGAGTATGTGGCAGTTTAAGGAATATCTGTCCATCGACGGGATGTGATGAATACGAAAGTTGCGAGCGACACAAGGCTTTCGTAGCCGCCCAAGCTCTCGAAAGGCGAGAGATCTCCTGCCAAGAGAAACGAAGGAGTCGCCTCGGTTCTGCAGCTGGATTTGGAAGCGTTCACCGTCAGCGAGTCTTCGAGAAAGGGCGTGCATGTGAAAAAAATCATACTGTAAGACTGGAATAGGACCGATGCCAGCTCGTATTATTTAAGACGTTGAGATTGTTTCGATCGATGTTTACTTTTGCTTTCAACGGCCAGCACGGCATACACCGTTGAACACCCTGTCGTGTATCAGCGTATATAGACAAATGGTTCGGCTACCCTCCCACCAAGAATGAGCGGCACCAGGATCATGATAAGAAGGCTATGCGAGTCGCCTCATCAGCAATAAAGCATCGCTTCCCAATCCCGTCTTGTCTTATCAGGTGGATTCTTCCGTTTCACATCCTCGACATCCATCCCCTATGTACGTACCATGGGTAGATTTTGAGACTCGAAGAGGAAACGGGCAACGGCTTCTCCAGAGATCCGTGTGCAAGGACCCAGCCAAGAGCCCCGACCTCATCTCGGCTGACTATTTTTGTCAGCATCGTCAACAACGACGAAGAATGACAACCGCAAGTCCCGTCCTTCTCTCCAACGACTGCCATGTCGTTCCGCTCTGACCTCGGATACACATACCATACCATGTGCCATTCCGTCTGCCGCAACACCTTGAGGCTTACCGACAGAGCCTGCCGTAACCTCAACCCTAAGCCTTAGCGTGGAGGAAGCATCCTGGTCTGGCCCTTTGACCAATTGGGCGCACGTGGCACCGCCTCGATGGTCCTTGGCGTGTGGGGGATGAGGGCTAGCGAGCTTCCATTTGGCGGAGGCGATGGAGACAATGACCAGGGTTCGGTCTTGGGCGACAGATTGGGCGGGATAACCTTTGTTGACCTTCAGGAGGGAGGGCAGGACGACCGAGTTTCGCTACATCTGCCCGCGGCCTCCCTTTTGTCCTATAATATGTGACCACGCGCCGACAAATCTTACAGTTCACTTGTCCTTCCTTGACAACGCGTGTCTCGACCTAAAGATCCTCGGACCGGCTGGACTGGAGCTTCACGGACGCCAAACACCAACCCTCGGGACATCATTGCAGCGATGACCGCCACGGATGTCAAACACGGCCTGACCGAGAAGGAGTACACCGACGAAATAGCACACGATGCAGCTGCGCGAGGCCATGTCGCGACCGATCAGTACGTTCTCATATCGATTTTTAGAGAAGACTCCACCACTGACGCGTGCCTCCCAGGTATGGGCAGCCGCTCTTCCAATTCGATCCGGTGGCGGAACGAAAGCTGAGGATGAAGATTGACTTGATGATTGTCCCTACAGTGGCTGTAAGTTGGCTACCGTAACCCTTTGCTCGCTTGGTGGACTTGATGGACCAGTGACTAACGACCTTCGACTAGCTACTCTATTTGTTTTGCTTCATTGACCGCGCAAACATCGGTAAGAACTAGATACGAGATGGCGTGTTGTAATGGGTTGGCTAACGAGACTGCAGGCAACGCAAGACTGGCTGGCCTTGAAAAAGACTTGGGGCTGACTGGATACGACTACAACGCCGTGCTCAGTGTTTTCGTGAGTATCTGACCTCACTCCTCGACTGAATACGTGACTGACTGTTCATCAGTACGTGAGCTACATCGTGTTTGAAATCCCCTGCAACGTTCTGTGTAAGAAGATGGGACCGGGTTGGTTCATCCCAGCAACGAGTCTTGCCTTTGGCATTTGCTCGTTGGGGACCGCGTTTGTGAACACATACTCGCAAGTCTGTGGTGTCCGATTCTTACTTGGTAGGACTATATCCTCTCCACCCCACCAAGCTGCAAGCTGCTAACATTGAGTAGGAATTTTTGAGGCGGGGATGCTGCCCGGTATTGCGTACTACATGTCGCGGTGGTACCGACGCAGCGAGCTTGCTTTCAGGCTCTCGATGTACATCGTGATGGCACCCCTCGCAGGCGCCTTCGGTGGTCTGTTGGCTTCGGGCATCCTTACTCTTGACAGTGTCGGTAGCCTTACCACGTGGAGGATGATTTTCATCATCGAAGGAATCATCACCTGCGGCCTGTCGCTCATTGCGTTCTTCACGCTGACGGATCGTCCTTCGTCGGCAAAGTGGTTGACAGCCGAAGAGAAGGAACTGGCCATTGCTCGCATCAAGTCTGAGCGCGTTGGAACCACTGAAGTCCTTGACAAGATGGACAAGAAGAAGCTGCTTGCTGGCATTTTCAACCCGGTCGTACTCGGCACTTCTTTCATCTTCTTGCTCGATAACATTACCGTCCAGGGCTTGGCATTCTTCCTTCCGACAATCGTGCGAGTAAGTCACTGCAAACAAGACGACAACATACCAAAGACCAATCAGCTGACACGTTTCCAAAGACAATCTATCCTCCTCCCGTTCACACGGTCGTGTACCAGCAACTCCGCACCGTCCCGCCGTACGTCGTCGGCGCCTTCTTCACCGTCCTATTCCCATACCTCTCAACACGCTTCGACAAACGCCAAATCTTCTTCATCGGCTCAGCTCCCTTGATGATGATCGGTTACATCATGTTCCTCGCCTCCGAAAACCCGCAAGTCCGCTACGGCGCGACCTTCCTCATCACCGCAGGCGCATTCTCCTTCGGCGCCCTGTGCAACGCCCAAGTCTCAGCGAACGTTCTGACCGACACCGCGCGCGCCACCGCCATCGGCACGAACGTGATGTTCGGCAACATCGGAGGCCTGATTTCAACCTGGGCCTTCCTGCCCTTCGATGGGCCGAACTACCCGATTGGAAATGGTTTGAACTTGGCGACGAGCTCGTGCATCCTCGTTTTGAGCGTGGCGATGCTGTTCTACATGAAATCGAGCAACAAGAAGCGGGATGGCAGGAATGTAGACGCTGAGCTGGCGGGTCTGGACCAGAAGGCTCAGGCTGATCTCGATTTCAGGCATCCGTCTTTCAGGTGGAGGCCTTAGGGTTGCATTGTCGACGACGGCCTGGGTGGTAAATTTCATGTCTTGAGGCGCCGTTTCTGCAGATTGCGGACTCGATACAGTCCGTGTGTGTATGTATAGCCGATGATCCTGGATAAGGTTGAACAGTACTTCGTATATAGCGCCCGTGAGGTGCAGCATGTAATTCTCTTCAGAAAAAACAGCTGTCAAGACTACTGAGCGGGCATGAAACTGACATCCGACCATCCAGGGTAAGACAGGTCTTGATCCAACAACCCAATGAGCGAGCTGTTGCCCTGAAACCAGTCATTCAAGTATGTGGCGTCCAATTGGTCGCTACCAGTAGGATTGTTGGCAAAGTTGTCCATGGCAGGCGGCGCAAAGCCTATAGCGGACAGGTACCCGTCTATGTCGTTGATGGCCGGCTGCATAGACGGCTGCGCAATTGGGACGGCGTTGTTGCTGCTCTGCATAGTCGTGCGCATGGCTTCTTGAGTTTTTGCTTTGACGTACAGATCTGCCACTTTCTGGAAGACGTCGCAGAGGCGATACAACTTGCCGACACCCTCGGACAGGTGACTGAGGGATTTCAGGGTCGCTACGAAGTCTCCGAGCAATTGAAGGTCTTCGCTGGCGGTCGTGGGGTTCGCAATGATGTGGCAGAATGTGACTGTGAACGGTGTGAATGGGGCGTGAAGTAGTGTCCAATGGCAATGAGCGCTCCACATCGACTCTGGGAGATCTTTGTGTCTCTTCTTGATGTCGATGGAAAGCCAGAGAGCGTGCCGAGCAGCGCCCAAAGCGGGAGAAGCGCCGTTCTGGGCGGACATGGTTGCATGCTGCACAAGAGTCACTGTGCTATAGTGCATGATCGAATCAGACTCGTGGAGAAGGTAGAGATAGGATGTGGGCGAGCCCGGCAACGCCTGCGAAAGTGAGAGTACATCTCGAGCATCCCAGACCTCCTGTAGGCGCACGGCAAGCTTGTCGGCACGTTTGGAGCGTTCCTCTGGTGGTTGTTGGAGCGCCGCTGGAGACAACAGGTGCTCCACTACCTGGCATTGCACCCTGCCTAGCTCGATCCAGTAGCGAAGCACTGCGATGAAAGCAGCAGGAACCACGCCGTTGTCAGATATCATGGGTACTGTGATATCATGGTCGCGTATTACCGGAGAGCGTCCAAGTCGTATCGAGAAGCCAGTATCGAATATGTACACCATCCAGAAGACGTAAATCTTTTGCTGTCGGACTTGCTCTGTGTCCGACTGCATCGATGACAGTCGATTGTAACCCAGTGAGATGACCATGGAGGCAGCTGTTGATGTCAAAGACAACGCCAAGAAAGGCTTACATAGCTCAATAGCAACAGTAGCCTGCGAGCGTCAGTGCCTAGTGCCGTTTCATGAAGAGCGACGAGATTCAACTCACGGCTATGATCAAAGCGGTGACAGCTTCGGTACTGGGTTTTATCACAAGGGGCAGTTCGGCGATTGCTTTCTCGAGCTTCGCGAGGAATATTCTCGCAAGGACCGAATACCGTTGGGCAAGTGCCACATTGCCATCCACCTCGCTATATTCCATGCAAAGCTCGAATAGAGCGCCAAATACTAACGCCCTTCTGATCGGGCCACACTCCTTCGGGTGGTTGAATGTATCCTCGCACTTCTGTTTCAGTGGTATTATCGTAGCCACGGGGAAGAATGTGAGAAATAGACTGTCTGGGTTGATTGTTAGCTAACGTCTCCTTGAGCGACAGACCGTGCTCACTGTCAGACTTGCGCAAGATCTCGTATATCTCGGAACGTGAAGGGGGAGCAGCCTTGTCGATTGGTCGATTCCACAGAGTGGTGTTGAGATCTGTCGTATGTGGAGTCTCATTGATCTTGCCGAGCATGTCTTTCAGAGAGTTCAATGCAGTTGCTAAAGCCGGGTTTTGTGTCATGACCGGGCTCTCACCGACTGCCTGCTCGATGACTTTACTAGCAAGCACAGAGTGGGTGTTTGTAGTAGCATCGACAGCATCAGTTGTTGCGGCGGGGTCGGACAGTATGCCAGATGACTCTGAGACGCTGTGCACATCTGGAGACGCAAATGCATTGCCGGGAGTTGGAGCTAGACTGGAAGTGTATACTTGGGCAGAAGGAGTCGAGCCCATTGGCATGCGTTTGAGATATGCCTCGATGTTAGCCAGGCGGTCACCAATGCGGTCGATTTTCTTTTCGCTGTCAACTTCGTTAGCAGCAGTTTTCGTGGCGAGAGTGACCATGTCCATACTATTCTTTGGTGATGATGACTCTTGATCGGGGTTCTTTCTCTTCGTTTCGACTTGTCCGACACACTATGTACATAACGCTTAGTGCTCTGGTGCGTGACTTGGAAGCTTGATACAAACCTGCGCCACTACTCTTGCAATTGGAACAAGGAGAGCCTTTATCACATCGGACTTTTCTATGCTTGCATGCATCGCACTGGAAGATGTCAACTGTCTGATGTGGAGGAGGGACAACGAAGGACATACCGCACGCTGCGAGGCCAGGGAGCCCGGCTCGGTCGACATAGCTGCCCTAACGTGTGTATTATCGGCTGGTAGCGACGAGATCTGGAGTCGATATAGTGGTTGCTTGACGGCTGCCTGTATCGCGTTCTTGATGGGTGACAATCCCGTCGTTTTCGGTGTCCTCGGCCACCGTGCCAAGTCCAAGTTGAGTGGAGCCGTGGAATGATAAATCGGCCAATGGAAGCTAATTCTCGGCCACCGGAGGCTTAGCATGATAATCTCATGAATAGCATCACAACCTTCAGAGTATATTAACTTCACAACCACACAACCTTTTGACGAGCTGGTTGAATGAGGCTGTAGCCCTTATTGTATAGATGACGTTGATAGAAGGAATAATAAATCCGATTGGTGGTTGGCCCACAATCTCAAGGCAGGAATCGCTTCTTTTTTCATGTATTTACAAAGTCATGAAGTGCTCAGATCTGAGCTCCTAAGTTGAGATCTCTTCCTATTCACACATAGGTCTGTGAAGCACTAAAGTCGACGAAGTTGAGGAAGTTAAGAAGGCTGTTTTGACTACATAGATTTCAGAAAACGCCAAGGACGCGAAGACTTGGTGAGAGATTAGGGGATTGCTGAGGTGCCACCGTCCACCTGTTTTTCGCGGTAGATTCAGGCACGCCTGAGTAATTGTGAGGTCTGGGTGGCCAAAAATTAGCTTCCAGTGGCCGATTTATCATTCCACAGTGGAGCCTGGCATGATTCGACGTAGCCAATGGAATCGAGTTCTCGGATTCGGACCAACAAAGCATAGGTAAAGTTTGCAGCCTTGTCGATTCGCCGCTATGCACTTGATGAGGCGGACTTTAGACCTTGTCTCGCTTTCTATCTTGACGCCACGCCGCTGAGACTGGAGACCGATCGCTTTCTCGTCGCATGCAGTCCGACCATGTCCATGCTCCATCAAGCACTCTGATGAAAACCCACTGTACTTCCCACGGACATATCGCACATATCGCTTTCGAGAGAACCCCCTTTCCGATAGGTAGGTAGGTAGGTAGCTACGATTGCCATGCATTGAGCACGGATACTGGAACCCGCGGCCTCCATCTATATCACGAGGATATCTATCATCAAGTAATACCCAGGTTCCTTTCTCTACTACTCATCAACCACAGGCAACAGGTGCTTGACCATGACTACGACATCCGAGAAACTCGATCCTAGCGGCGACACCACCACCAAAGATGGCCCGAAAGAAGACAAGACGAAGCCTTCAGGGCTCAAGAGCTATCTGGTGAGCATTATCCAGTTGGATTGTAGGCACACCTAACAAGTTGAACCACAGCGCGTTTTTGGCTACTCGGACAACTTCGCAAGAGTCCTTTACGCAATGTCTGTTATTGCCGCCATCGCAGCCGGCACTGCTCTGCCAATCATGGATATTATATTCGGTAAATTTGTAACAGGTAAGCTTGATACATATCATCTCCTCTTGTTTCCATATCAACAATCTAATTCTCAGCCTTCAACGATTTCGCGATTGGCACATTGAGCCCTTCATCATACATGAATCAAGTCGAGAAGTACACGCTATACTTCGTGTATCTCTTCATTGCAAAGTTTAGCTTGACCTACATCTACACACTTGGAGCGTCTGTCGCTGCAATCCGCACAACAAAAGCGCTTCGCTTGGACTTTCTGCAAAGCCTCCTCCGCCAGGATATGACTTTCTTCGATTCCAAAGAAGGCGGATCCCCTTCGGTCAAAGTAACGACAAGTGCCAACCACGTGAACAACGGCATTTCGGACAAACTTCTCCTACTCATCCAAGCTGTGTCGACGATGATTGCCGCGTTCATCATTGCAGTCGCGGTGCAATGGAAACTGGCTTTAATTTGCGTTTGCATTTTACCAACCATCGTAGTCGTCATGGGCATCAGCGCCTCTCTCGAAATGGTGCAGGAGGGCAAGATCATGAAGATCTACTCTGAAGCTGGATTGCTGGCCGAGGAGGTCTTTTCGAGCATCGCCACTGTTCACGCATTCTGGCTCCAACCACTCATGTTCAAAAAGTACGACAGCTTGCTTGCCGAAACCGAACGCCTTGGCATGAAGAAGTCCCCCAACTACGGCGTGATGTTCTCTACCAGCTTCTTTTGCGTCTACTCGGGATACGGTCTTGCCTTCTGGCAGGGCCTCCGCATGTATGCCTCAGGCGAGATTGCTCAACCAGGTACAATCGTAACGTTAGTATTCGCATCTTGTCAATCGGATACCCATAGCTAACAAGAAAGCAGTGTCATCTTCGCTCTCATAGTTGCAGCAACAGCAATGACAACCGTCATCATGCAGATCTTCAACATTACTAAGGCTGCCTCGGCCGCGTCAGAGCTCTTTGAAACAATCGACAGAACCTCTGCGATTGATCCCATGTCGACATCCGGACTCCAACCTGACGATTGCGTCGGCAATATTGAGTTACAAGATGTAGCGTTCTCATATCCCTCTCGGCCTGATACACAAGTACTCAACGGACTTTCACTTTCCATCCCCGCTAGAAAGACAACCGCTCTTGTGGGTGCCAGCGGCTCGGGAAAGAGCACCATTGTCGCGCTCTTGGAGCGCTGGTATGATCAAGCGTCAGGCACAATCACACTAGACGGCAGAAGCGTCCGAGACCTCAATCTCCGATATCTTCGTACCAAGATTCGTCTTGTGCAGCAAGAGCCAGTACTGTTCAGCGGCACGGTATTCGACAATGTTGCCTATGGTCTATTGGGTACAGAGCACGAGAATGCGACCTCTGAGAAAAAGCTCCAGCTGGTACAGGATGCTTGCAAGGACGCATTTGCGCATGAGTTCATTGAACAGCTTCCCGAGCAATACTTCACTCAAATTGGCGAGCGCGCTAGGATGCTTTCGGGAGGTAAGTTCAATCGAAGCTTTTTTGCAAGCATGATGCAGCTACTGAATCACGGACTACAGGTCAAAAGCAAAGAATCGCCATCGCAAGGAGCATCATATCCAACCCACCGATCTTGTTATTGGATGAGGCAACGAGCGCATTAGACCCAAAGGCCGAGAAGCTCGTCCAGCAAGCCTTGGACAATGTCAGCGCCAATCGAACTACAGTAACTATCGCTCACAAGCTGTCTACCATTCAGAAAGCCGACAACATCGCTGTGATGTCGCAGGGTGCTCTAATTGAGCAAGGTACTCACAATGAGTTGCTCTCGCGCGGTGGCGCCTACGCGAAGCTTGTCCATTCGCAGGATCTCGAACGATCATCCGAAAAGCCCACAAGCGAGATTGATGAAACTTCTGGTGAGGAAGTGGATGAAGAGAGCGATCAGCACTTCCGCAAGCTAGCCCTCAAGCGCACGGTGAGCACCACGGGAAGCACTCACGCGCAGCATGATCAGCCCGATGCAACCGAAACTATGGGCTATGGACTATTCAAATGCCTGGTCTTGCTCATCAAGGAACAGCCGGAGTTGTGGTATCTGTACGCAATCACTGCGGTTGTATCGATCCTCGGAGGTAAGTTTCAATCTTGTGTACACTTTCAAACCGGGTATCTGATCAGAAAGCTACAGGTGGTACACTTGCCGTGCAAGCTATCTTATTCTCTCGCACTTTCAACGTCTTCCAAATGACTGGCAGCGAGGCAATCTCAGAGGGCGACTTTTGGGCACTCATGTTCTTCATCGTTGCGATCGTCAACTGGTTCCTCTACTTCAGCTTAGGATGTGTCTGTAACATCATCTCGCAAAAGGTTACCCGTCGATACAGGCTGGAGCTCTTCCAAAACACAGCGAGGCAGAGTCTTGCCTTCTTTGACAAAGAAAAGAACGCCACTGGTGCTATAACCTCGCGTCTCGCCAGGTGCGCTACGGACTTGCAAGAGCTCTTAAGCGCCAACGCCGGACTTGTCATCACCAATGTTGTCACCACTGTTTCCTGTTCCATCCTCGGTATCGCGTACGGTTGGAAGCTTGGACTCGTGTGCACATTTGCTGCTCTACCACCGCTATTACTAGGTGGGTATTACGGCATCCGTATCTCTACCAAGCTGGATGAAGACACCACAAAGCGTTTTGCCAGCAGTGCTGCCATCGCAGCTGAAGCAGTCGCAGCGATTCGGACAGTGGCGTCGCTTGTCTTGGAGAAGACGATCATGGATGAATACGAGAGACGCCTTTCCGTAGTCGCTGCCAGATCTGCAAAGGCTCTGTCAGTCACGATGTTCTTCTACTCGCTGACACAAAGCATCAACTTCCTCGCTATGGCATTGGGATTCTGGTACGGCGGGAAACTGGTTTCCTCTGGTGAATATACCACAGAAGTTTTCTTCGTCGTCTTCATTGCAATCATCCTTGGCGGAGAGTCTGTTGCCTCGTTCTTCCAGTACAGCACTTCGATTTCGAAAGCGATCCCCGCTGCCAACTACATCTTTTACCTCCGCACTCAGACGCCGAAGTCGGACGATGACAACTCCGAGCCGAAAGACCCGCAAGACTCATCACCTGTATCGGTGACGGTTGACTCGCTCGAATTCTCCTACCCATCAAGACCCCGAGCTCAGGTGATCAAAAACATCAACGTGCACGTTCCTGCCGGGAAGTTTGTTGCCTTCGTGGGACCATCAGGATGCGGCAAATCCACCATGATATCGCTGCTTTCACGGTTCTACGACCCGTCTTCAGGCGCGATCATCATCGACAACCAGGCGATCACTGATGTCAGCCCCAGAGAACATCGGCGCCGAATCGCACTCGTACAACAGGAACCCGTGCTCTACTCAGGCAGCATTCGAGAGAACGTCTCAATGGGCATCATTGAGTCTGCCGAGCCCACCGAATCTCAGATCAAGGACGCTCTGAGGAGCGCCAACATTCTTGATTTCGTCAACTCTCTTCCAGAAGGTCTGAACACCCCCTTGGGTAACCGCGGGACACAACTCTCGGGCGGGCAACGCCAGCGTGTAGCTATAGCTCGAGCACTTATTCGCAACCCCAGGATCCTTCTGCTGGACGAAGCAACGTCAGCTCTCGACACGGAGAGCGAAAAGCTCGTCCAAGCGGCACTGATGGAAGCGGCCAAGGATGGTGGACGCACTACGATCGCTGTTGCGCATCGGCTGAGCACGATCAAGGACGCTGACACGATTTGTGTGTTTCAGGCGGGCAAGATCATCGAGGTCGGCGATCATGCTTCACTGCTTGCTGAGCGAGGGACGTATTTCGAGATGTGTAAGGGTCAGGCGCTTGACAAGGCGACGAGTTGAGAGGATGGGTTCCGTCAGCAGAGGATCTGGGGCTGAATCGGTTCCTGTACTACACGCATCGTGCTTTGTCGATGTCATGCACGCGGAGTTCAGAACAACTCACAACTCTGACGTATACTCGATCTCACAAAGATGCTAGTGTAATATTACGATCTTAAAGTTGTTCTTGTGACACTCCTCTGGCTTGATCGTGAGTTCTGCAGAATGCAACTTTATTTCCGATCGACTTAGCCGACAGCCGGCGACAGTGGCGTCAACGTATTTGGACAGCGCGGAAACAAACACCTCGTAACCTACTTATCCGGTGATATCGGCTTGTTAGTACATATAGGTACTGTACCATCAGCTGACATGATAAGTTGAAGGTGCTACTAAACATTGACATAGGACGAACACCATCAAATTCGGAGTCTCCACTTTCATCCATCACTATTGAAGAAACATCACCTAAAAGATCAACCACTGGACATGTCATCTTCCGACCTCTGGACCGCCCACCGTTCCACCCTAGCCGGTGTCTGGAAATGCATCTCCTTCGAATTTTACTCCACGAGCGACCCCACCGGCAAACCAATCGCCAAACCCCACGGCGACCACCCTCTCGGCCGCGTGCAAATCTCACCCAATCGCTACCTCTCCGCGCACGTAGCGAATCCAGAACGCATGAAAGGCCCTATTCCGTCTGGTAAAGCCTGGCAAGAAGGCGAAGACGCTGAAGTCGCACACGTCGCCAGGGGCTGTAGTATGTATTGCGGGTATTTCGAGTTGTTTGAGGACGAAGAAGGGTTATATTGGAGGACGAAGGTGGAGATCTCGAGTGATCCGGGGAGGGTTGGGGGGTTTGAGGAGAGGAGGGTGGAGTTTGTGGAGGATGGGGAAAGGAGGTTGATGGTGCTGAGGCCGACGGGGGAGATGACTATGGAGGTATGTCTTGCTTCTTCTTCTTCTTCTTCTT
>Ga0265797_10004337_pt1 | contig 21804 bp, 24 predicted proteins | sample P2T30metagenome_FD_192433 | JGI IMG/M metagenome (GOLD analysis project Ga0265797, IMG submission 192433) | Plant litter microbial communities from East Loma Ridge, Irvine, California - P2 T30 | ecosystem: Environmental > Terrestrial > Plant litter > Unclassified | place: USA: California... | reverse complement strand
GAAGGCGCTTCTGTTGAGGACGCTCAGCAGAAAGACACTGACAAGAATTCCGAGAAATCGGTGAATCCGATCAAGAAGGTGGCGCAGAAGGTGAGCCAGAACTTCAGGAAGATGAACATCAAGAGCCATCAGAGCGCGAAACAGAAAGCTGCAAAGAGCAGGGGCAGATTCGGCAAGCGATGAGATGAGAGGATATGCGAGGTGTGCTACAAAAGCACTTTGCGAGCTTCCAATGAACTGCTTGCAATGCTGATTTTATGTACTTTTGGCCGATTTGAGATACCCTATACCATGGCGTTCTTTCCCTATTTCAGCCGCAAAGCATGTGTTGATGGTTTCAGCACAGATCTCTTACCATGATGCGTGGTGTCTCAGTTGATCGCGATGCCACAATATCAGCCTCCTGATAGGCCTGATAGGCCAGATTTCCCTAGCGATAAAGTTGAGCCGTGGCTCAGGATCCACTCACAACCAAGGCCAAGGCGGCAAGAGAGCACGCGACAGTGGCAGTTGGTGAGTGCCGACAGGAAAGCGATGCATAGTCGCTTAAAGATATTAGTGAGATCTTCATGAATGCTTTAATCAATTCCATTGAATTTGTTAAGGACTATAACACTGCTGTACAGTACATTCATCGGCTGAAAGGATGAGAAGAGTGTGAAGAGGCATCTGATTCTTCCAACAGTGGTTGGTCCAGGCCAATTGATGTTCGCGTGCGTCATTGCTCGCTTGTCCTTAGCTCCACGCCAGCCTCGAACTTATCGCCCATGGCCCGCTCGCCCCAGTGACATGCATATTCTCTTTCTGCTGAGATCACCAACACATCCACGCGTTGTGCGAGTCGCTGCTGTCTCATCTGCATCGCCACTCCTCGACATCGCACGCGCGACTACGCCAATGACCTAACAAGTGCCACGCGCAGCAATGTCTTCCAACGCGCAAGACGTCTCCAACGTCGCCGGCCCAGCGGCCATGGCGAAGCCCTCTCTGAACAACCCGCCGAGCGTACCACTCAGCCGTGCAACCTCTTCCACAAACCCCAATGGCGAAGCAAAGCCCAAGAAGAAGCGCCACCGCGCCGGCAAGAACCGCAAAAAGAGACGTCCTAGCTTCGTCGCCGAGTCTGAGGTCTCCGAAGCTGTCGAAGGCGAGGGCCGACCCAGTATCGCAGATGCCAGAGCTACACAGGAAGCGAGCTTCTACAGATTGCGCCAGGGAAACAGAAGCAACACGAGCTTGGAGAGCGAGGCGCTGCTGGACCACAGAGAACAGAGCACACCTACTGCCAGGCGGAGGAGCATTCAGCAGGGCTTCGCCAGACCAAGCTTGCCCTTCGGTCGCGACAAGCAGCGCCCCTCGCAGACTTCTCTGCCTCAGAGTGCTGGACCCAAGTCTCGACTGGCACGCTCGTCTCACGGTGCTGCTATCAGCGAAGATGACGAAGACCATGAACCCGACACAAACGATCGCACGCCGTTGCTCGGAAACTCTTTCGGTCGTCCAAGGCCACAGGTGTCTCGTGACAACTCTACCCAGCACTACGGCAGCAATGGTCTATCGAAGAACCGCCGTACCTCTGTGGGCTCCAAGGCTTCATCCAAGCGCTCGAAGAAAAAGATAGACGTCGCAATGCACCACCGCGACAGATACGATCAGGACGACGACTACGATGTCAACAACCCGCCTTCCATGCCTGGCTCGCCTAAGCTCGGATCTCTGGACGATGTCATGGTCACGGATATGGCCGCGAGTCACTCGGAGAGAGGCCGCGACGCTATCATCAACATTGATTTTGATGGTGACCAGGATGATCGCTTCGAGAGCTCGTCCCCAGATGCTATGCGCAGACGCCACACTGTTGCTGATCTGGCTGAGAGGGATGTTTGCTTCCCTGCTCATGCTTCGGATGTTGAGGAGGTTGACCACCGTTCACACAACAGTTCCCGCCAACGCAAGCGCCGTAGGCCAAAGCAGTGGCCTGATCTTGACATTTTGGAGGAGTGGAGTCGCGAGGAAAAGGAGGAACGTACCCAACAGGAATACATCCGCGCCAAGAAGATCTCAGAGCCTGTCATGGTTGGCGGTCGTCTACGTCCTAGGAAGGCTGTGTGGCACCGTGAGGAGGACGACGCACCTTTCCGTTTCACCTACTTCAACGAGCTGTTCGATGAGACCATCCACGCGCGGACGATTAGTGATCTCTGCCAGGACGGTGGTTCCTTCCGCGAACTCTTCATTCCGGATCCCGTGGAGCTTAGTGACGATAGCGGAGATGACGACTTTGAAGAGGAGGCTGGAGGTCACCCTATGGAGAGACCTTCGATGAATGCGATGCACGGTCGTGCTAATGGCGGACCAAAGGCACCTGCAGTCTTTCCTCAAGGTGATGCTGCTAAAGAGCACTCCGGAAATGGGAAGAAACCCAGTACAGGCACTAGCACTCCTTCCGGTCCTGCTTCGCAAGCACCCACACCCGTCCCTGGCAACAACCCTCAGCCGCCGAAGCGCTATGGAGCAAGGCCGACATTCTGGCTTGATGTGCTTAGTCCTACCGAGGTTGAGATGAAGGTTCTTGCTAAGGCATTCGGCATCCATCAGTTGACGATTGAGGACATCCTCATGGATGAACCCCGTGAGAAGGTGGAATTGTTCCAGTCTTACTACTTCGTCAACTACCGCTCTTTCGAGCAAGACAAAGACAACGAGGACTACATGGAGCCTATCAACATGTACGTCGTGGTCTTCCGCGATGGTGTCATCACCTTCCACCACTCTCAGACTCCTCACCCAGCCAATGTTCGCCGCCGTATCCGCCAACTCAACGACTACATGAGCCCTACAGCCGACTGGATCAGCTACGCAATTATTGACGATGTCACCGACGCCTATGCGCCCATGGTCCAGCACATTGAAGATGAAGTCGACGAGATTGACGATGAGATCTTGTACATGCACCAGCACTCTGGAGACGATGACTCGTCCAAGGATGCCAACAAGAAGAGCAACGACAAGACCGTTGCAACCACACAAGGCGACATGGGCGCCGTCAAGAGCGAAGGCGAAAAGACTGCTGGTGACAGCGGTGGCGACATGTTGCGTCGTGTCGGCGAGTGCAGAAAGAAGGTTATGGGTCTCTACCGCCTGCTAGGCAACAAGGCCGATGTTATCAAGGGCTTTGCGAAGCGCTGCAACGAGCACTGGGAAGTCGCGCCTCGCTCTGAGATCGGCTTGTACTTGGGCGATATTCAGGATCACATTGTCACCATGACAGGCAACCTGAGTCACTACGAGAAGTAAGTACTGACCATCTCCCGGCCACAAAAAACAGAACACAAAAGACTAACACAACACTCACAGCCTCCTCTCCCGCGCCCACAGCAACTACCTCGCCCAAATCAACATCCGCATGAACGAGCGCGCCGAACAAACCGCCGATGTCCTCGGCAAGCTCACCGTCCTCGGCACCATCGTCCTGCCCATGAACATCGTCACCGGTATGTGGGGCATGAACGTCTGGGTGCCGGGCCAAGAGTACGAAGGCGACTTGACCTGGTTCTGGTGCATTACCGCCGGCCTGTTCGCGTTCGGCATCACGTGCTACTTCATCGCGAAGAGGGTCTACGGTATTGTGTAAAGGAACTGTTTCTTTGAGGCAGTGTGATAGTTGTGTATGATTGGCGGAAGGTGTGGTGAGGAGTTTTCTTAATACCCTGTTCTTATCTCTATGGTCATATTTTCTTCTTGGGCGAGATGCGAGTGTGTGTTGAAGCGCATACGATTTAACTTCTTGGGACGCCTTGAGCGGCCAGCGAGCGAGCGAGCGATACATAGATGGCATGGCGTTTTCTTTTTCTCTTCTTCTCGTTCTTTTTTGGTGATGGCAGAGCACATGAAAAATGGGTATACACACGAATTGGCAGTTTTGTATTGGATATGGGCGTCGATTTATTTCAATCAGCGCTTCTGTTGGCCTATCTTTGTCTTCCCTACGCCTTCGGCAGAGATCGTTGTTGTTTTTGATGTCACGGTAATATTGTGTCCGCGAGGAAACCCATATTCGTTAAAACTTATTCGCAAACCGGATAAGTGTCATTCTTCAATCACTTGATTGGTAGTTGCGTGGATCCGGATTGTGGTTGACCATGTTTTCCACAATATTAATGTTTCGCCGTCACAGTCTCGGAGGCTCGAATTCCACGCGAAAAAGTTCCCTTGACGCATTAGAATCAACGCCGCGAAAAACACAACCACATTCTGCCACACCCTCACATACAAACCGGCCTTAACGTATTAATATTCCAAACGAGGCCTGCTCGTAGCACTGAGAATCTGAGACTGATCCCCGGAAGCCCTCACGGTGCCTGAATCTTAGCAACATCATTGAGAAGCACTCACACTAGAATTATGGACGTCGTCTCCATCCAGTCTACCAACCTGGAAATACCCCCTAGTGCAGTGGCGTTCTGTCCTTCGCATCCAAATTATTATGTTGTTGGGACATACTTCCTGCATCCTACAGCGCCAGGAGAGCCTACGGATGCACCGCAGAAACGCACTGGTACTTTGATACTCTATCGGTTGGAAGGGACTGAGTTGTAGGTGAACCATTCCGCCACGCCATGCGAACGACACTTGCAGGTCGGAAGACATTTAGACTACTAACAGCCTTTCCAGCACACAAGTACAGACTGTACCTCTGTACTCGGCAGTGCTGGACATCGAATGGACACCGCATGAGTCAAAGCTTGGATCAACGCTCTGCGTAGCCACTTCTACGGGCTCTCTAGAGTTCTTTGCATTTGATACTTCAGCCGAGAAGCTCGAGCAGACGAGTAGTCAGCAGATCAGCGATAAGGAGACGCTTGTCCTAGACCTGCTGTGGCACCCGAGCAAAGCAGACATCATAGCTGTCACGCTCTCCGATGGCACCGTATCATTGTGCCAGAGCGACGATAGCACAAACCCGTGGAGCTCCTCCAGCCAGACTACCGTCACCGAGCTCACAACCCACTCCCTCGAGCCGTGGACTCTCGCTTTTTCACCAGATACATCCCTTGTTTTCTCCGGCGGGGACGATGCTGTGCTGCAATCCATGCAGGTCTCTTGTGACTCAGAATCCGAAGGAGAAGACATTCCCTCCTCAACGACTCTCTGGACAGATCGGAGATCTCACGAAGCAGGCGTGACGGCCATCCTCCCTCTCGCCAACGATCTCCTCATCACGGGAAGCTACGACGATAACATTCGTCTCATCTCTGCGCCTCCCGTAGGCCGCAGACAAGTCCTCGCAGAACTCAACCTCGGCGGCGGAGTGTGGAGGTTGCGAATGCTAGATGACGGCAGCGCTGCCGACAATGACAGGTAAGTCACCCTACAGTCTTCTTTCCTGCCCAACATCCCGAAGCATGCAGTAAGCTCGCACAACACAAAAGCTGGCAGTTTTTGGTAGCGGGCGTTTCAGAATGATTTCCAGCCTTACCGAGCGAGAATGCTACCTGCCGCCTGCCGAGTCTTACGTGCAGACATATTGCTCTTTTGGCCTAAGCGAGGTACAATGCATACGTCGATCGCGATTCTTTCGGAGCCGGGCGATTGTAAGGATCGAATGCGAAATTAGCACTTGCATCGCTCTGGATACGTCGGCTTATATCGATATACATGCACATGTACCCAACGATGCTTCTCTCGCCTCTTTGCCCCAACAGCAGCTAACACGCCTCCCTCACAGTCCCGAGCACAAATCATACACGCTGCTGGCGAGCTGCATGCACGCCGGTTCGCGGATCGTGCGGCTCGAATCGCCCGGAAGCTCTGCTGAGGGCTTCTCGGGCGAATGGGCTTTCAGCGTGTTGGCGAAGTTCGAAGAGCATAAGAGTATGAATTATGGAAGTGATGTGCAGCCTGTTCAACGTGGGCAGGAAGGAGGGCAGAGGACGATTGTTAGCACGAGTTTCTACGATAAGCTAATGTGCGTTTGGCAGTTTGGGCAGTAGTGTTGGGAGAGAATCGGAGACATGCGATGGGACGCGATAGTCAAGGAAATGGATCCTGATCTTGTTTCTGATTGAGAGGATTGGTTGCATTTTCTTTCTCTCTTTCTTTTTGCCACCAGTATGTCTCTCGTCCGAATCCTTTTTTTTTTTTCCTTCGCTCTCAGTGTCGTACTCATCTGCCGTCGTGGCTTGCCTGTTGTACACAGTCCGAGACCCGTCTTAAAAGAATGTTTAAGGTTCAAACAAGAGAAGGATAATAACAGAGTGAAAATCCAAAAAAAAAAAAAAAAACTCCCCGTCATGTTGTGTGGTATATGTTTTCGCTGTTAACGTCGTCAGAAGGAGCGCCTCCAAAGTCTGGCACACGCGTGCGAGATCTTTGATGCCAACTCCACAAAAAAGCAAATGTTGTTTTCCTCCCTTGTGACACACCCTTTTCGGTGTGCCCATGATATCTCTCCTCTAGCTCTCATCAACGTTGTGGTATCTTGGAATCACAGAGTCCCTCGGGGAGTTTAGCCTTCCCTACAGTTCCTTCACTTCCGGCTTGGAGAGCGGCCCCGTTGGCTTGATCGTGAGCGTGTTCTCGAGCGGCCTGCGCGTCGAGACGAATGGCGCCGGCCTAGTCACGGCTCGCCTGGGCCGGAGATCTTGATCTGTGGTGTAGGTCTAGGTGGCGTGCCGGTCGTATTATCACGAGCCCTTCGCCATTTCAGCACGGGGATACGTCTGTCGCCCTATAAAGATGAGTTTGATTAGACTGTGTCGACACGGGACGAAAATTTATGTTTCATAACAATGGCATGCAGCAGACTTCGCCGTGGTTTCTTGTCTCTTGCGAAAAGCTTACCTTGATCTCTGTCGGCTCCTCGCTGCCGAGAACCAGCACCTGTCCGTCCTCTTCGAACCGATGTGTCCGCACTTGCACGTCGCCAATCCAGCCGGGCAGGTTGCAGACCTGGAACGTATGCCGTAGGACCTCCTCACGGCCAGCGCCTTCATCACTGATATAATATGGCCCACAGTATGCGAAGAATCTCTTGCCGGCTTCAGCCCATTGTGGCTCTTCTCCTTCGCCTCGCTTGAAGCTTTGCTGGCCTGGGATCAACATTTGGGCGGATAGATAGCCGTCTGGGGTGTACATGATGAAGCCGGTGACATTCTTGGTCATGGGAAATGTGGGTCGTTGTATGGGTGATTCGGGCGTTGGGTAGGCGATATATGATTCGAGCTTCCAGGCGCCAACGATCTTCTGGCGCAAGGGCAGCTCAGGCGGGGGAGTCGAGCTGTCGCGAAGGGTGTACATGTCGCCGTTGAGATCTTCGTAATTCGTGGTTTCAATAATAGGCGTCTTGGGTTGTGGTGGTGGACTTGAGACTGATAGGGCTTTGGTGTATGGGTTGTTGGAGGTTCCGTTGGTCAGCGAGTACGTATGTGAGTAGGCGTTGAGCAAGGGTTTGCTGCGCGGCTCAGCCGCAGTCATGGGCGGTGAATGGTGACGGCGGCGATCGTATACTGGGGGCAACACATTGTCCTCGACCGATATCACTTCCCGTGGTCGTGACTTGGAGCGCGAGCGGGACTTTCGGTGTGGCAGCAGCTTGGGCACTTGGAGGTACTGGGTGCTTGGCATGGCAGTATGATATGGTTGCTGCCTCTCAGCGGGACAGCGGCTGAGAACAGTGGTGGTGCACGACGACGATAGCATGTGGGATATGGGTATGTCAGAGAGATCAGAAGGCCGGAGATAGAGAGGGAGTGGTGGTCAAGACGGGTCAGATCAGGTCATCGCAGGCCAGGCCAGGGCACGGCTGCTTTTGCATCCGGACTACACGGCAAAGCTGTGGTATGGCATCACGGCCGCTGCTTTGCTGCTGCTGGAAGTCAACGGCGGGTCTGAGATGGCATGCGCTGGCTGGATGGCTGGCTGGCTGGATGGAGGTGGTGGAGGATGTCTTGACGACATGAAGCACACGCTAGCGAGTGGGGCGACCCAAGAATATCGGACAAGCAGATGGGGAGAGGTTCGAACGAGCGGTGCATCAGGCAGCCCCCGTCTGCTCTCTCTTCGATCAAGGCTGGATAGCGAGATGCCAGCGATGCTCACAGGGTGCTCGCCTGCGCTCTGCCGGTAAGCATCCCCTGCCCATAGCCTTACAGAGGCACATAATCATCGTCACCGTCGTCTACGACATCCGTAAACGATCTACAGCGAGGCACTTCCAAGCCCTAGCCCTGGCGGCCCCAGACGCCGAACGGAAACGCACGTGCGTGTCAGTTTCAGGCAAGATATTGGCCGTGTCTTGCGGAAGTCCGACGGATGGATCGTGGAGAGGAACTTTGCTCTCCAACCACCGAGCTGATGGCGAAACTCGTGTCAGACGAGATCACAAAGCAGCGGTGCGCCTAGGCGAGGCTGATGCTGGGAGCTCGAGATGTGCAAGACCACTATCGGGTGCTCGAGTGTGCTATCATATAACTCGCCGATCACTCGTGTCTGATAACACGAGCAATTACCTTAACTGTCTACAGCGAGTGCGGTGTCTGCCTTTGCGTTCGCAGTCGTTCGTCCCAGATTCCCGCCCAACACAAGCATCGACTGCTGCAGCCGCATACTCTATTAGCCGAAACGGACACCTAGAATTGACACGTAGGCGATGTGTTCTTTCTGTCTGGTATTGGCATTCGGGTAGATCTCTATACCCGGAATGGATCTGCTCTGATCGGTCTTTGGTGGGCTTGGGCTGTGATGATCAATAGGTTCGATAAGCAGCTTGTTGAACCTGTCGGAAGAATCTCCTTGTTCCTCTGTATCCTGAGTGACACAACTGAACACACAGAAAACGGGCCTCTTCGGCTTCATGTGATACCCATGCTCACGTGCCGAGCTTGAGTTAAAAAGTCGCGATAATAGCAATTCTCAAAACATGGTTTGGTCGAAAGTCCAAATCCTTCCAGCCGCAGATCGGCACATCAACGCTTACAGCACACACACTGCCGGCCAACGTCATTGACGTATCCCCCTTTGGCATCTGATTATGGGATACGCAGAGCCTTACTCAAGAGATGACTTCGATGTTGTGGCGTGATGCTTGTCCATGCATGTCTATGCAACGTGTCATCAATATGCGCGAGCATTAGAGCATGGAGGCCGTTGCAGCTTGCACGTGACGATACCCTGCCCTCTGCCAGAGAAACACGTCGTGCGGCTCTGCTGAAGGATCATTATGATCCGATGTCGGCTCCAATGGCGTCTTCACCAGGTCGCTAGACGCATGCCAAAACATTCAGGATAAATAGCACCGAGGGCAGCGCCGCGAAAGTGCTCAGCGGCATAAGCGATTCTGGAGCTACGCGTACGAAGAGGAGCCCAAACTCCAGACGATGTGCTCGGCTTAGTCAATGGGGAAGGCGCGGGATTTCACGACTTGTTATCCAGCAAATCAGAACAGACACCTCGTTGCCATTTAGCATCCATCGTGCTCAATAGCTTCCCCGCTGTGGGGTCCTTCATCCTTGGAGGCTTGAGAAGGGGACCAAGGACCTCATGTTTTTCCGGCCGAAGAGGTATTTATTGTGTTATGACAACCAGGCACATCACTTGTCTTTCCTCTCCCAAACTTCACACTTCCGAATCCAAGATCACCGCCGATCATCCATACTTCGAAGCGTACTCAATCCTGTCCCACGTGGAGGTTGTTCAATGTGTGCTGACTTGCCCTACAGCTTAACCGGATACCCAATCGGTACGCCGTACTTCGACGATGGGTTCGATTCCACATGGGTAATGGGCTTCTAGCCACCATGATCAAGGTACTTCATCATAAGAGTTTGATGTGCACTGCCGGTGTTCACCTCATGCGGAGTCATGACCAGCTTTCCACCCCACGACATCGTCAGCATGACTTTGCGCGCTGCCATCGTGTCAAGACACATGTCTCATGCTTTAGCAGCCGTTGCCAATGCCATCGACGATGCGTGGGAGAAGGTCCGGCATGAGCTCCGTAGAGGTCGTTCTGAGATTATACGGCCAACTTGATCAGGATAATACCTGCGAAAGGAATCGTGCACTCATTGTTCCCTCTTCCATTGCTCGCCATGGAGCGGGAGGACTAACGATGGCAGATCATACCACCCAACCACCACAATGGCCCCCGTCGCTGTCTACCCTGAGCCCGCCGCCAATGGCCAGGCTACTCAAGTCGCCACCAAGATGAGCGCTGTCCCGCACGCTTCTGGTGTGCCTGTCACTGGTGCTGTCAAGCCGCAAGCCACTGTCGAGGAGATGGCTGGCAAGTGGAAGGACTTCAGCTTCAGGCCGATCCGTGAGAGCCAGGTCTCTCGTGAAATGACCCGTCGCTACTTCAACGACCTTGACAAGTATGCCGAGAGTGACATTGTCATTGTTGGCGCTGGCAGCTGCGGTCTTTCGGCTGCCTACTGCTTGGCCAAGGCCCGTCCTGATCTGAAGATTGCTATCGTCGAAGCTAACGTCTCCCCTGGTGGCGGTGCTTGGCTCGGCGGTCAGCTCTTCTCAGCCATGATCATGCGCAAGCCTGCCGATGCCTTCTTGAGGGAGGTTGGTGTGCCGTATGAGGATGCTGGCGAGGACTCCAACTACGTCACTGTCAAGCACGCCGCTCTCTTCACCAGCACCATGCTCAGCAAGGTTCTCCAGTTCGACAATGTCAAATTGGTAAGTCCACGAAGTCCACTAATCGTACGTTCCCTTATTAACCAGACTTCCAGTTCAACGCCACTACTGTCGAGGATCTCATCACTCGCAAGGATGCCAACGGAGGTATCCGCGTCGCTGGTGTTGTCACCAACTGGACACTCGTCACCATGCACCACGACGACCAGTCCTGCATGGACCCCAACACCATCAACGCACCCATCATCGTCTCCACGACTGGCCACGATGGTCCTTTCGGCGCCTTCTGCGTTAAGCGCATGGTCGCCATGGAAGCCATCCCAGCCTTGGGTGGCATGCGTGGCCTCGACATGAACGTTGCCGAGGACGCCATCGTCAAGGGCACTCGTGAGGTTGCTCCCGGTCTCATCGTCGGTGGCATGGAGCTGTCCGAGATTGATGGTGCCAACCGCATGGGTCCCACTTTCGGTGCCATGGCCCTCAGTGGTGTCAAGGCTGCTGAGGAGGCGCTGAAGGTGTTCGACATGCGCAAGGAGCAGTGCATGGAGGGCGGAAAGTGGGAATAGATTCTTTTTCTCTTCTGCCAAAGCTTCTCCCTTGGACGAGATTGTCCTGGTGGACGACGATGATGACGACGAACACACTCACTTTTGATGGAAATGTTTGGAGAGTCGTAGGTGTTAGCAACAAATGTACTTCATGACATGGCCACTTCCTCGTCTGTTGGCTCGATTGCTTTCGTTGTGACGACTAGCTGTGCCATATATACTCTGGCTGGTTTCGAACGAATCTGTATTGCAGGTCATCCGTGGTCCAGGCCAAAGTCCAGCATGTACGGATATCTTGTCCTCAAATTGTAGCATCATATATGGCTTCCGCTCTTTTACTGGCAGCACATTGTAACTTTTCCACAAACCTACATTTGTGCTCGATTCTGTTATGATGTACTCACATGCCACTCCCTGGTGGACGGGAAAGCCACACGCTGGCTGGGGCTGGCAACGTGCTCACTTGGAAGCGCTTCTCGATATACATTGGCGTGGTGCAGAGCAGAGACGCAATAAACTCTGGCCTGGCAATGATGTTCATTCGAAGTACATGGAAAAGCCTCCTCCTGCCGAGGGAGTATCGACATCAGTATGTGCTGCCTGACTTTGGAAATGTGGATAGCTGCTTCTTTGGCGATCACATTGTTCGAAATCAGATCATCTTGCTGTTTCGTGAGCTATTTCGAACATGGTAAACAGCATTCTCTTCAATGGACCATATCTTTCAAACCATTGTCAAGATACATGTATATGCGGTGGTAAGCGAGAGCAATCCTGCCCGCTCTCTCACAGGTTAGTTTGTTGGTATTGCGTACATGTATTGCCTTGTAAGGTTGGGGTTGGGGTTAGCAACGAAGTCGGCGATGCTTGTGCTCCGAGGTCGGCTTGGCGCGGGTACGAAACCCTTCCTTCCAACCGTTAAATCCGAAAGCATGCCGTTCTCGCTGATGCAAACACGATGATCCATGATGAGATGGAGGGAAACATCGGTCGCTTCGCAGACTTGCAGTTGCGATGGCGGACTACACACAGGCAGGAGGAGCCAAAACTCCGTTCTGCAAATGAGTAACATACTACACAAAGCAAGTCATATAGTCTGAGACGCCTTCCGTTCTTCACCGGACAGCAAAAGCATCAAGACTCCATGGAAATGACAACTCCCAGCAAGAGTCTTGACGCTCAAGAGAAATCACCCTCACGGCAGTCTATCGATTCCAAGACTAGCACACGCTCCAACTCCAAAGCCCCAAAGGATCATGGCGAAGATGCAGTCCAATCAAGTGCAACTGGCGAGCCCGCTACCGAGCAAGTAGACCGCTCACACTTGGTGGCGAACGAAGACTATTCAGTATTCACCGTCGGACAAAAACGAGCCATCATCTTCGCTGGAAGTTTTGCTGCCTGGTTTTCGCCGATGGTAAGTTGTACACATCCCTCCACTCTCGATGAATACCGACTGACGTTTCAATAGACCGGTAGTATATACTTCCCAGCATTGGACCGTATCGGCGAAGACCTCGGCGTATCGGATTCTGCAATGAGCATCACGGTCACAACATACCTCATCATGCAAGGACTGGCACCGATGATGATCGCCGGCTTCTCTGACACAGCAGGACGCCGCCCAGCGTACATCCTCTGTTTCACCATCTACATGATTTCCAACCTCGCACTCGGCTTGCAGAACAATTACGTTGCTCTACTTGTGCTACGCCTGTTTCAAAGCGCTGGCAGTAGTGGCACTGTTGCATTGGCAAGTGGCTTAGTAGGCGATTTGGTCACATCGTCTGAAAGAGGGCAGTACATTGCCTATTCTTCGCTGGGCTCTGTGCTTGGACCAACATTATCTCCTGTCGTTGGTGGCTTGCTCAGTCAATACCTCGACTGGCACTGGATCTTTTGGTTCTTGTTGATACTGTCGGGAGTCTTTTTCGTGCCATTCTTTCTGTTCTTTCCAGAAACATCTCGGAGATTGGTTGGAGACGGATCCATACCACCGCCTTGGACAAGCTGGAATCTAGCAGACACCATACGACACAAGAACAGAGCCAAGAAAGGTCTTGTTGTGGACAAAGAGAAACTCGCCGAGCTTCACGGGAATATGCGAATCAGCTTCCCTAATCCCATGAGCACGCTCGTCATCTTTGGAAATCTGGAAGCCAACCTAGTCCTCATTGCCACCGGGTTTTCATTGGTGTGCTTCTACGCAATCTCCACAGGTGCGGCATCTGTTCTTTCCAAAGTGTACCATTACGACGAAGTCCACATAGGACTTGTGTTTTTATCGATCGGCGGCGGCAGTGTCATCTCAGCTTTCACGACTGGGAAGATTGTGGATTGGAACTACGCACGCCATGCTAAAAGAAACGGCTACCCGATCGTCAAGAACCGCACCACGGATCTCTCAGGATTCCCTCTAGAGCGAGCCCGCGTGGAAGTCGGCTTACCGTGTTTCTTGCTCGGTGTGCTGACCGTCATCGGGTATGGCTGGATCATCGACTTCAACCTCTCCGTAGCTGGGCCGATCGTCATGCTGTTCCTGTTGGGATATGGACTTATAGCTGGTTTCCAGAGCTTGAATGTCTTGATGGTCGACCTTTATCCCAGCCAGGCATCTTCAGCTACCGCAGCATCCAACGTCGTACGGTGTCTGCTTGGAGCCGCAGCTTCAGCTGCCATTTTGCCAATGAGCGACGCTATGGGCGATGGCTGGGCATACACGACAATTGCATTGATGTTCCTGCTCTCATGCGGGGGTTTGTTGGTGATTATGAAGTATGGCATTGCATGGCGAAGTGAAAGACAAGCTAAACTGGAAAGCAAGAGGGAGGCCTCATGAGCTTCAATATGTGATCAAGGATACAGTTACTTCACCCGAGACCTACAACGACGGTGTGCGATTGCCATTTGAGGATAGACTACAACTATGTGATGAACCTTTTTGAGCTCTCGAGATCTTTCAAAACCCAAACGCAAGCCACGAAGCCAAAGCCCGAAATGCTTCCAGATACGCGCAAACTCAATCATGCCAATTGTAATGACACCCCCTATTATTAGTTTTGTCACTTTTGTTCTACCTTGTCTAGGCACTCTGGAGCAATTGCGTGTCAAAAGCAAATGCCGACAGATTATACTTTACCGTTCCCCTCAATGGCGCTACCGTGTCCACATGCCGCAAGTTGTTTGCTTCTAGAGTCAGCACAACACCAAATCTTATGCACTGCTCTGCAGCCGAGGCGGCCAGAACTACTAGCAGTTTGTAGTTGCAAGACCGACATCTCTGGTACGCCAGCGCAGCGCTGCGTCGCGAAGCTGCAGATCTGAGGTCTATCGTGGAGGGACGTGGGATGGTTATCCCAACGCAATCCTTTGGCTTTGAATAACATTTGGAGGAAGCAGCCCACAATCGCTCGCCTAAGCCCGGCTTGGTATTTCATCCGAAACCTGGAGATCTTGACTTGCTACGCTATGCGAATAGCCTTTCGTGGCTTCTGTGTTGCTTTCGCTGTGCTTGGTCACATGACTTGCGGTCACTGCGCGCGAGTGGGTTCAATGTTGTCAATCTCTACGCACGGAGCGAGAGCTGACCTTCTCCCTCACTCGCGTTGTGACATGGCATAAAGCTCCAAAACCACTCTTTGTTTGCTTGCCGCGCTGCTGAGGTCAAACGCTTACCTGTGGAACACCTGCGGCATCTCTGCGAATGGGGTCCAGGGACGGTGGTACCCGGAGGGTCCGTACCACGCGTTTGGCTCCTATGCAGCCTGAAGTGTGGGATACATGTATCAGAACGACGACGCGAGGGATTTGCTTCGCCTACCGGGTCTCGCTTCAGCAGGTCGCCGTAGTGGCATTTCCCGCCCGTGGGATTGCAGCCTCCAAGACAGATGACGATCTTCCCACGCGGCATTTCCCATGCTTGGTGTCAAGGCACACACATAACACTCTAGATTGCCGTGCAAGGTAGCATTCCTAGCCCTGACGAGCCACACTAACACGCAACGTCGGGTTGAGCAGGAGGCGTAGGGCTACAGAAATCGTCCGAGCAGATTCGAAATGTGCTCTGAAGCCTGCGAACGGTCCCCCCTCTCGTGGCGCATCCCACGCTGCAGAAACGCCGCATCATCACAACATATGCGAGCCTGCAGAAAACGCCAGCGGTTTGTGTGCGAGCAAGACTCATAGCTTTGTCATTGAAAGAGCTAACCGTGATGTCTTCCACGTGCTGTTCGGGTGACATTCTGCAGAGTCGTGCGATCAATCAATAGTCCTGTGGGTCGGGAACCACTGTTTGAAAAAGCGTTGGACCCCGGAACGTGATTGCAAGACCGCGTTCAAGAAAGTCGCTCTGCCTAATATTAACAGACAGACTATCTGTTATCACGACTTGATCACCGGAGACCTCTCCTACGATCGCAGAGTCAGCCGCCGTTACTACGAGCAAAAGTCTTAACGTTGTATTGCGTGAATGCCAGCAACCTTCAGGCCACCAATCAGTGGTCCTAACCCCTGGAAATCAAGGGTGTTGCCGTTGTTCAAACTTCAATCAAAGAATGTGCCGCAGCGACTCTGATCGGGCCGCCGACCACTTGATCCCTACTGTAGCTTGATAGCTATACGATCAAGACCAGTTGAATAGCTTGCACAAAAGCGTTCATGGTACAGCTATACTTGGACATCATGACGAGTCGGCAGACCCTGGCGGGTGCGTATGCAATGCACGCAGCCGTCTCGACAACGTATACATACATATACAGCGACGACAAACGCCGCGCACCATGGACCAACAACAGATCCACCGGCAGGTTTGTGCAGACCCGCGCCTTGTCGGCAGCACACCTACCAGCCACGGGGAAGCACGGAGATCGATCTTGGTCTGGGAGGGAAGGACCATGAAAGTCACTACTGCAGAATTGTCAAGTAATTGATTGGCACGGGGGCTAACCCGGGGCCCATGGTGTAAACCGACAGAATGTAGCGACATCTGCACGCGTCCTGATGCGCTGGTGTCACCGTCCGGGAAAGTGAAGACTTGCACCGGATCACAACTGCTGATACATGCATCATCGCACACCTGGGTTCGCAGCGGAGGATGTGCAGTCTGCAGCCCGGACCATGAAAGGATTGCAGGAGTCCTTGCAAGGTCCAAGCCAGTGTGGAGCCGCAGAGAGTCGAGGCGTGGGCACACCCTGGCTGCGAGGAAGCAGCTCGAATAGAAAGTCGAGAAGCTGTGGATTCGTGATCTGGGTGGCCATTTATTGAAATACATACCGCCATATCGCTAAGCTGTCCATGCCAGCCCTGCAACTGCTGTTTGAGTTCGCCGCTACGGGCGAATGCCTCCCGATCTCGTCGACTATAGTGTGACCTGTCGATAATAACAAGACACGGCGCGCCCGCAAGGCGGCTCAGGCAGGTGGCCGCAGTCGATGGAGGTGTTCCAGGCATCGACACACAGACAGCATCCATGTGGTCGCACGTGGCCCGACGGGCGCAACCTTTGCCTGCGGCTGTGCACGATGATGGATGCTGAGGCAGACGAGTAAGAAGAAGGACGAGCGCCCACCAACCTTTGGTGTTTTGCCAGGGTGCGCTGCCGTCTGGAGTGGACCAAGGACTGAGATGGAAGAGGGCCTGCCGAAGAGCGGAGCCCAGTTGCAGGGCGCTGAGAACGGCGCCGCATATGCATGTGCTAGAGGTATGGCTGGTGAAAAAAAATTACTACACACGCCGCCGCCAACCGCACTGCCCTGCTGCATCTACTACTGTACGACTGTATCTTGCCATTGCCATTGATATACGTACTGCTTGCTATACTTCCACCACCGTCCCCTCTACCTATCTATTCACATTGTCCCCACCACCACCGCCACCACACAACCAACATCCTCCACCACTGCCACCACCCTATCCTCTCGCCCAGCCTCCCGTAGTAGTTTCAACACCTGAACCCTGACTACACTACTGCCCTTTGCCCCCCTTTCCTCCAAAGCTACACCAGCTGGCGGCACCCCAACGGCGGCACCCGGGAGCCGGATCGAGGCGGTATTCGACGACGGCGTGTGATTAATTAGGCTCTGCGCTGCCGATCGCTTGCTTGCTTCCACTGCAAGTCTGTACCCGGCCTAGTCCCGAAAGCACATGGTCGCGAGGAGCTCGTGCTGTTACCTACTCTGCACCGCAGCGCGTCCTTGCCCAGACACCTCTCTCTGCTTACTCCAAAGCAAGCAAGCAAGCTTCGGTTGAATCACCAGCTGCCTATAGGAACCCCTCCTTCCACTACCCTTCCACTCTTCCACCAACCGAGACGAGTCTTTCTGCCTGCTGCCAACAACCTACTGCTCTTCTGCCCTCCTCGCGACAAATTCCCGCCTTTTACCCAGCCAGACCCAACGGCCCGCAGGACTCGCCCGTTGATCAGGGACCTCGCCTTCTGGAGATACGGACGGGCGATTTACGTGACCTCGCCCGCTGAGCGACGTTACGCCTGCAATTTGAGGAGGCAACAAGCACCCCCTCTGCCATACTTGAGACGTGGTAGTGCCACCCGCACACGGCTGCACCGCGCATAGCGAACCTTTCAACAAGCACACCTGATTCAAGATGTCGCACGGAAAGATGACCCTGTACAAGCTGGTGGTGTTGGGCGATGGCGGCGTGGGCAAGACGGCCCTCACCATCCAGGTTCGTATCTCTCCACTCTTCCTACAGGGACATATACTAAACTCTCGCAGCTTTGCTTGAACCACTTCGTCGAGACCTACGACCCTACCATCGAGGACTCCTACCGCAAACAAGTCGTGATCGACCAGCAGTCATGCATGCTCGAGGTTCTGGATACAGCCGGCCAGGAGGAGTACACAGCACTACGAGACCAGTGGATACGAGACGGCGAAGGCTTCGTGCTCGTCTACAGCATCTCTTCTAGAGCATCGTTCGCCCGCATCGAGAAATTCCACCACCAGATCCAGAGAGTCAAGGAGTCCGCCGGCGCCGGATCGCCCACCTACCCAGGTTCACCGCTTTCTCAGACCATGAACGCTTCCTACGGACCAGCTCCCGTCATGCTTGTCGGCAACAAGTGCGACCGCGTGACGGAAAGAGAAGTCTCTACACAAGAAGGCAGCGCCCTTGCGAAACAGCTCAATTGCGAGTTTGTCGAGGCATCTGCGAAAAACTGCATCAACGTGGAAACGGCTTTCTTCAACGTGGTGCGACAGCTGCGCAAACAACGAGCGAGCGCGCCACCACCCCGTGATTCCAAGGGCTACAACGCATCCGCGGGCAAGGGCAGCCGCCCTGCCAAAGACCAATATCACGACAACGACCGCAAGGAGGACACTCGCTACCGCCGGCCGCGAAAGAACCGTGAGCGTGGCTCCAAGTGCGTCGTCCTATGATCAACGCTCATTTTCCACGAGAGTACACCAAGAATTCAAGGTCGGCCTGAGTTTCGGTGCTATCCAAGGCACCCTGTGTGTGTGTCTCGTGCATTGCCCTCGCTCGCTAGGGGGTCTGGTCTCCCCGCAACATCTGTTGGGCGTCAACAATCTCGAGGGCACTCCAACCGAGACTCACTTTCCATGCCTGTGCGGATCTGCACTTTATGGCATGCCCTTCCGGAATGACGGCCATAGCACCCGCCACGGCCATAGTCCTGGTCGACCGGGACTTTCGGTTCCACGTGGCGACCGGTGCGGAGTGCAGGCTGCACGGTATGTCATTGCGCAGCTTCTTGACTTTGGCTATTCGCGCCATGGGCAACTGGAGCCCGCGGCGGGCTCGACCTTCCACAAGCCCAGGCAGATCTGCAACTCGCCTCGCAGAGGATTCATCATTCCTATCGCCGCGGGTGGCTTGCGGTTTTAGCCTGTCAATTTCCCACGCGAGCGGCGCATGGTCAAGCGAGATGAAGCCACGCGGAGGATCTTCGCGCTACGCAGGAGGAGATGGTCACATGACTAAGGGTCACACATTGGCAAGGCGGCACTTTTTGCTCGTAGCCAGCGGAAATGCGGATTATGTGGGTGCACACGCCCACACTCTTCCGTCGACGGTATCCGGTGGATTTGGTGGGTGGTGTCGTACAGGGGGAACGAAACGGACCGACTTGTGCATTAGATGTTTGCTCAGGCTCAGACGATGATTTGAGGATGAATTTATTGTAGACAGGATTAACCTTTACCACGATTTTAATGACAGAGTTCAGGCGTTGCCTCTTGCTTTTTGCATTCGAAAGGCCAGTTTGTCAGCCAGTCTAAAAGTATATTATTATGTACGAAGTAAATCTTTCGACTCGGTGTCGCGGAAGACAACCAACCAACAACGCCTACGCAGACTCTCGAAGAGCTGCGCTGACGGCTCGATATTGCAAAACTTGTGCTGATCCCAAGGACATTCTCAAAGTCCAGATTGCCCTCAAAGTGACAAAGGAAACCAAAAACGCCGTAAGGAGCGCCGTCCCTCGCTAAAAATCCTCGCAGGGAATGCCCAGAGCAAAAGAAAAACCCAGCGCAATGACAAAACAAATCAAAAGAACCCTCCTCCTGGCGCTCAAGTTCGCGGAAGATAACAATCAATCCAGCAGGATTTACAGAAGTCGCGATCAAATGTCGCAGGGCCATCGGAGCAGCGGCAAACCCAGCCCTGTTTCGGTACTGCAGATCACAACTCGCCCATCGGCAGACTGCTGCGCTGCCTCCTGCCCCTCCGCTGCCTCTTCATCTCGAGCTGCGCGTCCATGAGCTTGGCTTGCACCCAGGCACGTTTCTGCTCGTTGTGTCGCACGCCGGGTCGATTGAGGAGTTCGGTGAGATGGGGGATTGTCTCCGCTGTGATGATGGCTGGGAGCGACATTTCGTGGCTGTAGTCTGTTGATGGTGACGACGATGAAGGTGATGTTGGTTGATTTAGAGGTTCGTTCTCGGGGATGCTGGGAATGCGAGTGGAATTCCTTGTGATTTGAGGGCCTGCTTGTGGCGAGGGCATTGTTGATGGTGGGAGGGAGTCCATTTTGTGAGATGTACGGATGTTGTGTTGTTTGATGTGTGGTTTCCTCTTTAGCTTTTATGGAGGCAAGTGAGGTGGTACAGTGATATAGTTGACGAGCAGATGAGTAGTGTTTGAAATCATTCGATAAACAGGTAAGGTAAAAAGTAGGTATAGCCAGGGTTCAGATGATACAAATGCACGTCAGCCTTGCGTCCTTTCTACGGAAGAGGGGAGCAAAGTCTAAGAGTAGAGCAGCCACCCAGCGGTCAATCGCACGATGAGGACGCAAGCACGCCGTCAGGCGCCTTAGGGGTTGGCAGCAGACGACGTGATTTGCGCGAGCGGTTGCTTCATCACGATTGTCAAACGGACTAAGGGTTGAGATTGGGCGCTTCGCACGTGTATGTGGGGACGAGGCGAGGATCGAGACTCTCACCACGGTCCCGTTCTGTCCCGATTCGGAGGCCTGAAGACCGCTACCATGGGCTTGCTTCCGCTAGATGCGGCTATTTTGGGCTTAAGAGCTTGATGCCCTTCCCCTTTGCTGCCATTTCGTACGGCTATGTGGTGCTGAGTTCGTCTTTCGATATCGTTCTTGGTGTGTTCTCCTGAGGGATTCTCACTGCCGGAGGTGTCGTTCACTAGCCGTCATTTCGGTTGGCATTTTGCGATCCGACCACAACGTTGATATTGGATTGCAATCCCGGAGTTGCTTCCCCATGGCTTGAACACGCGGCAGCCTTCATGTGAAGACGGCTGTGGCTACCCTTGGTACTCCCTAATTTACGTGGGACCTGTCTGAACGACATGGCGATCACCTGTATCAAATCAAATATATTACCTGGAACAACCACAGAATATTACTTTCATCAATCCACGGAACTGACACTCAGCTGATACCACTAGAGAATGCGCGCTTTATCGTGTGGCGTCTGCAGAACTATTGAAACCTGCTCAGCCAAAATCGATAACAGATACCGCCTCCAATACTTTCCTGCACCATTATCTCTGCGCCACTATCATTCCATTGCCGCATCTGCGACTTTCAGCGTCTCAAAGTTCTCGCGGAACTGCTCCATAAGCTTGCGACTTTCCCAGAACTGCTTGCCATAGCTAATCAGGATCTCATCACCTGCTCTAATTCCGTACTTGCGTTTCCCTGCCTTACCGGCAGACAGCACGAAAATGCCGACGCGACGTTCCCACTTCATACCGCCCGCTCGTTTCGTGCAAGGGACCTTGATGAAGCAGTCGCGGAACTCAGCGTTGGGCCGGTCGGCAATACCACGGTAGTCGTTCGCACATCTGGACTGGTTCCCAGACTTTGAGGCATCGACGCTCAAATCGATGTCGCGATCGAAGCAGAGATCGTAGTCACTGTTTGGATCTGTGTCTGAGGCGGTGTTGTTGTGGACATGGCCCATATAAAGACACACGAATCGGTCTGGCTCCAGGTGCTCCGCGGCGAAGAGACCTCGCTGGCCGTGAGCCGGATGTTTTTCGTCTTTGATGAAGGTGATGGCACATGTTTTGGAGGCACTTGCTAGCTGTGTGGCGGAGACTTTGCAGTGCGATTCGAGCTCGACGGCGGTCCGACTTAGTTGTGCTCGTTGTTCGG
>Ga0265797_10004336_pt1 | contig 21813 bp, 27 predicted proteins | sample P2T30metagenome_FD_192433 | JGI IMG/M metagenome (GOLD analysis project Ga0265797, IMG submission 192433) | Plant litter microbial communities from East Loma Ridge, Irvine, California - P2 T30 | ecosystem: Environmental > Terrestrial > Plant litter > Unclassified | place: USA: California... | reverse complement strand
GATAGAGCGGACAGATACGGCGTGGGGAGTGTCGCGATCTTGGAGGCGCGTTCCGACTGCTTGCGCTTGCTGGTGGTGGAGAGTCAGCTTGTGGCATTGGCCGAGGTGTGGGGTGTTGGAAGCTTGGAGCAACTCACCAGTCGGCCTTGTGTTGTCTGTACTCCGAGAGACCCATATTGAGGTTGCAATTAGGAAGAAGATAAAATGACCATAGAAGAAAGCTTCAGAAGAAGCCGTAAGGCCCTCGGGAACGGTTATCAGTCACATGTCGCGTGAGAGCCGCGAGTATGCGTCTGGCTATCTGGGAGCTGTGTCGCCTGGACCTGCCGCATTCGAGCTGACCCGGGCTGGATGCGGGGAGCTCCTATCATCCTCCCTTTCCAACATCAGAGGAACAACCCCCATCTTCGATGCTCATACGCGACTTCTCGCGAAATCCTGACTATGAGATGGTCTTGATCGACTTGCACATATGCAGCATCGCGTAATTCGACCACGGGCACGGCGAGCGCTGTACTAAACCATCCAACAGCCGTCCGGCACAACTCTTCAGCCTGGACGCCTCACTTCCAAAGTCTCCATTTCTTAACGCTCTTGACGCGGGCACCCATCTGAATCGCGCGTAAAGATCAGCTAACCAATGCTTACGAGATACCACCAAGCCGCCAGCAGAGCATTGACGCATATCGTCGCGTTGTCCTCTCATCAGCGTACGCGTTTCTTCAGCAACGCCATCACCAAAGCACAGAACCATTCCTTCAAACATTGTTTCCACCTTCCTCGCATCTGATTGAGCCTCAACACTTTCCCAGCATAGCTCCCGCGCGCGAGGTAGGGCGGGAGGTCGATGTGGGACCGCGGAAGCTTGAACAACACCCGCAACAACACCTCTCACCCAGTCGATCTAGACGTCAAACTGTGGCTCCACATGCTTCAGGTACCGCGCAGATTCCACACACCTGAATGGCTTCCCCAGACTTGACGTTCAGGCTCGTCATGCTGTAAGCGCCTACGTGCATCAGTGCGGCAGCTCGGGCCATTTTATGAGATATCGCCGCTTCGCGCTCTCATTGGCTCCTCCAGCGACTACTCGAGATGCCATGAAACGACTGTGGTCCAGACACACCATGAGCAAGAATAGCAGCAATCTTGACTATGCCCTTTGCGATCTGTTGTTGAGATCGCGACCAACTCTTCGTTGTATAAGATGTGCTGGACGCAACGTCGTAGTAACTCATCACACACATCATCAACCAGCTCATCACAACTCACTTCCTTTTCGTCTTTTTTTCTCTGTTTCCTTATTTCCTTGTTTCCTATCTGGGTCTCATTCATTCTTCACTTTCTACGAAAACCACTCTCTCTTCTGCTGTGCAGACCGCTATCCATTCCTTGCTGCCTTAATCGCCTCGTCTGTCTACTTCGACATCGCATCCTCAGCCTCATTCACTTTTCGACAACCAACTTCAATCCGCCAATATGCCTGTCCCCAGCTACAACGCCATGCCTTTGAGCAAGATGTTCCTTGGCGCCCGTGTTCTCCAGGCTATCTGCATGATCTTGGTCATTGGCATCTGCTCCAACTTCATCCAGATGATTGTCACAACCGGTGTTGAGCCACCCAAAGAGTTCGTCGGCACACTGAGCGTGGTATGTAACTTCCTATGCCATGACTGACTACCTCTAACATCACTAGACTTGCATCGCTGCTCTTTACATCATGGTCAGCGTAGGCTACTACTGGTCGCAAGCCAACCTCGGCCTCCTCGTCATGACCGGTGTCGACTCTCTCCTTCTCATCGCCTTTATCGTCTGCGCAGTCACTCTCGGAAAGCCCATGTCGTTCCTTAACTGCTACGTCATCGGCAAGTCATCCGCAGAGATCGATGCCCAGTACGCCAACGCCTTTGTCACTGCGACAGTTGAGAACCTCAACAAGTCCACCTCCAGCTTGGGCCACTGGGCCGGTGTCACACGCAGCAACTGCTTCCAGGCCAAGACTGTCTGGGGTATGGCCATTGCTCTCTGGTAAGTTCTCACACGACAGATCATGCCTGATACACTACTAATACGACTCAGCGTACTTTTCACCGTCTCATGCGCTCTTCTCCCCACTCTCTGGTACAAGAACAACATGAAGAAGCCCGCCAAGACCGTCGAGGACGCCTAAACGCGAGGACCCTCACCATCGAATATGTCGAGCAAACGCGACGACTCAGCAAAAAAAGGAATGTCCTGTCAAGAGCGCTCTCTGCCAGTCTTCCACCCCCTCTATCACACCTATACTCATGTCTTTCCTTATCTTTTTGTCAAAACTATAAAAATAGTCTGCATTGCGAGGGAGTTTGGAGTTGTCTTATCTTGTTTCTGTCTTCTTCTTCAGACATTGAATGTCTATAATCCTAATGGATAGTTTTGGGCCTAGGCGCCTGTATCAAATCAATTACATTGACTTTTGTATCACATGCTTATCTTTGCTTAACGTGCTATCCTACTCAGTCATTTCTGGCGCTGTTGCTTCCATCACTGGCAGCCTAGTCGGTTACTCATCGCTGTCGTCATGTAACACGCATTTCTTTGTTCGATTTACGCACTGTTGCCAACGTCCTACATCACTGCCGTCCGCACGCTCCACCTTTTGGCAGTGCTTGATCATGTGGTTTCCATGCGCAAGGACTACTCTGTGGGTGTGATAGCGCTGCTCGGTAGAATCTCCTGAGTAGACGCCACCCTGCGGAGAAAAGCATCCCCGCTCGATGCCCACAAGCTTGTACTCAACTAACCTAGCGATGCGAGGTCCATGGAAAGCTCAAGCAAGAGAAAGCCAGCTCGAACTCCAGGCCAGTGCTTCGACGTAGCACTTGGCTCATCGATATCTCCAGCTGTTATGATGGAGTCAGACATACGAGATGCTCTATAGAGTTATTCGTATACATCATAGCTTTTGAAAGTATAAAAGCTAGAGGATGAGCTCTCTTCTCTCCTCCTCATATCAACAAGCTACCATATCCTTGAAGTTGATACAGTATATTTTAGCCTCACACAGGCGCTCGAAGACAAGAACAAACTCCGCCCGAACGACGAATCGGCAAACCCAAACATCACGTCAAGAGCAAGATTCACGATCTGAAACACATCCCACAATGTGTATCGGCAATTACCACGTCTGCAACAACTTTCAGCCAGTGTCTGGAAGCTCTCGAAAGCTTTGCTTCAACCCAACTGAACCCCTTTGGTTCCACCCGACGGAGCCATGTTGATATTCGAAATACAGATTCAACAATCACAGTAGCAATCTCGTTCCCGATGGCTGGGAGTATGGAAATTATGGCCTTTGCGATGATAAACAAGTGGAGTTCGGTAAGCCGGAGCCAGAATTCTTTAAATTCTATGGCACACCTCGACCCACAGGGCGACTTTGCCCTGATTGTGACGCGGAAGCTTATGCCGCGGCGTCAAAGAAGGGCGGAGGAGTGAAAAAGGAAGAAGATGAGGATGGCGATCAGAAGCTTGGGCAGGGTACTGTGGCTGGACAGAGTGGTATCGCACTCAAGTGATGATGGTATGGTGGTCGAATTGGAAGCCCATGGGAGAGTTACAGAGGCATTGCACTCATTAGAGGGTATTGGTCGCATGGTCGGCTTAGACGATCATGATGCAATCTAAGGTTTCTCTCGAACATATTCGACTCTCACTGTCTGCTGAGCCATATTCTCGCCACTCAAAAAGTCGTCTTGTTGTACTGGTGTTTGCGAGGGCCAACAGTGTCAAAAAACGAAATCGATGAATTTGGCATGTCGCTTGGAACGCAACGTACGCCGGAGAACGAGAAGGGAGCTTACTATATCAATTTATGACATACCTAGTTAAGGCCAAATGAGCCAAGAACGTCACTGATGTCACAGCATACAGTGTATGTCTTTCTCACCCACCATTTGAATGGGCGGCAGGTCTTCGACAGCGGTATTGCGGTGATTGAAGGTCATCCAAAATATCCGGTGGGACCGAGAACCGTACCCAGGCGATCCTGGACATGCCAGTCTGACAGTCATCACGTCAGACCAAACCCAGTGCATCTTGAAAGCATAATCCTAGAAACCCCAGGGGACATGGGAACGACAGCCAAGTATATACCATGGAGATCTAGACTTCTCCGACGGAGATGCATACTTCCACCCCTTGCAAACCGATAGAAATCTCTGCAATCGCATTCGTTCTCACAAGTTTCGAAATTACTGCATCGGGAAACGCCCGCAGAAGGCGTCCATCGTGTATCGGCGTTCAGCGAACAGGCGGAGGTGGTAAAAAGGAAAATTTGATGCCATCCCATCTGCACGGTTACCAAAGCTCCCTGTCCGCGGCTGACTCGCGCGTTCATTGGCTGTCGCATGCAGCAAGCCTCACCAACGAGCTTCAGAGCATCGCGACTTCACGACGTGCGCGAAGGTGGATGATGACCGTAAGATCCAATGCAGATCGCCTGAATGAGCGCATAGCCTCCATGTAAATGGCTCGCACGTGGTGAACTTCGTAATGGAATCCTAAAAGCCGAGCATTTGGTGATCACGCGCGAACCAGCGCGTCGGATTGTCAGCGCCTTCATGCACCCGGCTGCAGGCCAGTTAGTCCCCGCTTTACGCCATTCGACGCCGTGCTTGTGTATATAGAACCCTGATTCCCATCTTTTCCAGTGCCACGGGATATCCAACCGCGGACTTTGAGATCGTGGTTCTTGTTGAGGTAGTTTGGTTGGCCAATTGCTTCTCTGAGGGACCTGAGCTTCGTCGGTACGACGTCATCCCCGGATAATCTTTGAACGCGAGCCGAGAATCTCAAGACTGTTACTTTTTGCGATATTCTTGAGACGACTTATTCACAATTTATTTTTCTGGAAAAAGGGGAGATATTAGCCCAGCATGTCGCTCACGCAACGAGTGACATCGATGGAGGAGCATGAGCCGTGGAGTAGAGAGGCGAGCCCGGACTCTAGGCACCGGAAGATGAGCTTCAACCCAGTCGGCACCTGGACGGAGCAAACAGGCGAAGAGCCAACGATTGGCGCGTTCGAAGTGCCTAGGTGGAAAAGACTGCGTATGTATTCTGGAACACAACATGGGCGCACACAGGCTAACATCGCGTAGTCCAGGTCTTCTTCGCCGTTATCTACTGCCTCTTCGCCGCCGGTGTCGTCTTCGGTTACGCCGCGATAAAACCCGTACTACTCGAGGAAGGTGTCTACAGAGACTACTGCACCAAAGAAGAGCTGGATCAAGATGTACACGTCTGCTACGAACAAGAGCTCCGGCTCAACCTCATGTTCACGATCGCTGCCGTCTCCACGAACGTCGTCGCGCTTCCCGTCGGTACCATCCTCGATCGCTTCGGACCACGCGTTTGCGGAATAACTGGTGCGATATCCATAACAATTGGCGCATTGCTGTTCGCATTCGCAAAGGAATTGGCTTTCGACGCGTTTATCCCTGGATACTTGTTCATGGCGCTGGGTGGACCATTTATCTTCATCTCGTCGTTCCAGCTTAGCAACACGTTTCCGCAATACTCTGGACTCATCCTGGCGCTTTTGACTGGAGCTTTCGATACCTCGAGCGCGATCTTCTTGATGTACCGACTCATCTACCAAGGCACCGATGGCAACTTTTCGATCAAGAAGTTCTTCCTTATCTACTTGATCGTCCCGGCATTTATCCTCGCAGTTCAGATTCTATTCATGCCATCGGTATCGTACAAGACAGTTGGTGAACTCGTTACTAGTGCGGAAGAGGAGCAGGTCATTCACGACTCGGACGATGAGATTGAAGACGCGGCAACAGTCCGAAGCCTTCAAGATGCGCGACGAGCACACCGCGATAGCATTGTTAGCGAGATTACGTCTTTGCTTGGCACGAAAGATGGTCAGAAACAGGCACAAGAGGAAGACAAGAAGAAGAACATTTCAGGTGTATGGGGTGCGCTACACGGCCGTACCGCCAGCCAGCAGATCCGCACGCCCTGGTTCATCCTCATTACGCTGTTCACAGTGCTGCAGATGACGCGTATCAACTACTTCGTTGCTACGATCCGGACGCAGTACACATACCTTTTCCATGACTACGAGAAGGCCGTCGAAATCAACAACTTCTTCGACGTGGCGCTTCCAGTTGGTGGTGTTTTGTCTGTACCATTCATCGGTCTACTTCTGGACAACACAAGCACTACTTTTACGATGGCACTGCTCGTCACCGTTGCTACCACAATTGGTGTGCTAGGCGTGATTCCGGAGACATGGGCTGCATACGCAAACATTGTCCTCTTCGTGCTTTACCGACCCTTGTACTACACTGCAGTTTCGTAAGTTGTCCACTCATTACTCTCAAATCGCTTGCTAACATCCCCAACAGCGACTACTCCGCCAAAGTCTTCGGTTTCGCCACTTTCGGAAAAGTTTATGGCCTCATCATCTGCCTCGCCGGTGTCCTCAACTTCTCGCAATCTGCTCTCGACGCCGCTACACACAAGACCTTCAAGAACGACCCTGTACCCATCAACGTCATCTTGCTTAGCTTGGCGCTGCTCGTCGGTCTAGCCCTCGTGGCGTTTGTGTGGCGAAAGAGCCACAGGATCCAAAGGGAGAACATCGAAGAGGAGGCTGAGGAAGCAAGAGAAACGCTTATGCCGGACGCTAGTGGAAGTCAAGGAGCGAATGGCTATGGGTCGATGAATGGAAGTGGGACTGTCAGTCCTAGTGAAGACAACAGGGGCAGAAGATTGTAGGGCAAGGTATGTGGCCAACCTGCATAGTGATGTTCTTTGTATCGCGGTATCTGGCACGCGGGCTGTGTGGCTTGGAAACCCAGGCGCATGTCCCTAGCCACTTCACAGCCGACCCTGGCCGCATCTTCAGTGCAAGGACATATGTGTACACTTACAGTACTTCCTCGTTGTAGTTCAGCATGGCGAGGCGTTTGGGATCATATTGCAGTATAATGTATGAAAGCATGGTGACATGCGCGGGGCACATTGTTTTCTCAGTATTGCTATGCCAGCTGCCGCCTAAGAATTATGGGGCAAACATCAGACTAGTGTAAAGACCCAGCGTTGTTGTTGTTCATGGAAGTCAGCCGCAGACCTGCCAAGGTCGAAGCGAAGGGGCGGGGTCGGGGCTGTGTCTTTCAGGCTAAGAGGATGCCTTCGTCACAACCTCAACTTACCGAATGTCAGCCAGATCCCACAAGCTCATTCTATCATCGGATAAGCTGGTATTCAAAGAGGCTTCTGTCTCTCAAATTCAGATCACACAATGCCATCATATGCTAGTCGCCTCGGAGCTCCTCATCAGCTAGAGATCCTGGATGGGGAGAAGCAAGCCTAAGGCTGCTCTAGCCTTACGCCTCAATTACACCAAAAGTTTGAACAGGCAAGCTTCGCCACGCTTTATACTACTAAGATACACTTGATGCCTCAGCTGGAGCACTTAGCGCCAATTTTCAGATCGCGTCAGGCACCAGCCCACATTCGCGGAGAGATCTCTACTTCAAAGATGATCCTCTCTTTCTAATGTCTCACAAACCACCCCGCTGATCCACCATTTGAGTTTCTCCGCGACGACAATGTTCGTCTCTGAAGCGTTAATCACGCATCGTGCTGCCGGGAGAGACATTGGCGTAACCAACATTTTCTACCTTTTTGGATGGCGCTGGATGGTCTGCTGCAGAGTGGGAGTTCAGTTCTTGTTAATCCAGTTCAGAATCCCCCCTTTGTTTTTCGTTTGGTTACTCATCAGGTTCTTGTCAATCGTTTTCTCGAAATGCGGACTTGGAACAGGAGACTTCGCTAGTTCTGTCAGGATGCGCGGGTTTATACTGGTGTGTATGGTACAGTCTGCATGCCATGAAGTCAATACTAAAACATGCTAGCGTTCGTTTCTGAGGATCATCTCGCGACAAACGAATCCTGCATGGCACTTTTTCTGGCACATGTACTTTGTGTGCGCAAAAGACGGAACTGAATTCATTGAAGACTATACGGCAGCATGGAGCATTCAACAAGGGTTTGATAAAGAATTGATCATGTTTGTGGATAACGGCTGGCGTCTCGCGGTTCCCTGCTTAAAAGACGCAAAAGACAAGGCGCTTCTAGAGCATCTGCGGATGTTTTACGACCTGACCCGGACGGGGCGCGGTGTTTTCGAGGTTCTTGGACTGAAGACAAGCCAGAGAATCGATATAGTAAAGGTATGAGATTATGAAAATCATTTACGCTATCGCCGCTCTTTTGCTAATGTTATAATTAATCATCAGCTGCAACAAGACCATGCAGTTGGCGATCGTCTCGGAGTTTCCCTAGAATTAGGTCGACATGGGTCCTACAGTCGCCAGATCTACTACTTCAGAGATCCATCTGATGTTACAGGAACTGCCATACGGGACAGGCTTGTGACGGAGGACGTTTTGACCGCGAGTCACCAACAAATCAATGCACTCAATATTGTGCGAGGCTGGGATCCACATGTCGCCAGCTTGGTCGTTCTCTTTCCGATTGCACTGAGTCTTAGCATCTCGATCATTTGGTCTGCTGTGGCAGTAGCAAGCTTCAAGGCGGATGTTCAGACCAGCTTTCAGACAGGTTTCACTATCGGAAGCTATGTGGTAACAGCAGGTACACTCAAACCAGCACACGTCTTGTTGATTGATAAGGGAGCTGACACAAACAGGAGCGCTTCTTATCGCTCTCGTCGCATTTCTCGATACAAAAACGAATGCCTCGTAGCATTCATGTTTGTAATGCAGTGCAAGGTTGCGTCTCAGAGACACGGATAGAGGAGTCTGGCAGTGCTCATGAACTTTGCTTGTAAGAGAAACATAGCCGACGGTCTATTGTTCTAGCTCAATTGCCTAACAAGATTCCGCGCGCCTCACACTCGGCTTCGTATGTCGCCAATTGCTCCATCTTCTTTTCAACGATAGAACTCATCTCCTCTTCCAAGTTCTCGCTCAGCTTTTCATCTCCCGGTTCATGGAGAGCGCTCCAATATACCACGTCAACATCCCAGCCTTTCCTGATACCGTAGTTGAACCAGAACCTCTTTGACGTCCAAGAGTCTCGCATGCGATCAGCGAGAGAGACTATCTCTCTCGAATGTCCCTCTATCTGTTTTGCCTCAACCCTCGCCATGGCTCGGAGGAATTGCTCTAAGCGTGGCACGTACAAGGCTTCGAAGTCCTCCATAGCGAATCGCTCAAGCATAAGGCCAGGACTAACCATGGCAAGCCACCATGGTGGGTCGTAAGCGAACGGAGCGGGCATAGTATTGACGAACTCGAAATCTAGAACCGCCACGATCTTCAGTGATCCGTCATCATATCTGGCGAGCATGTTTTTGGGACGGAAGTCATGGCAATACGGTATGAATGGGCCCTCATCGGCTTCGGACGGAGGGTAATATCGCTCAATCAGCTGTTTGAACTTGTGGCGTGCAATGAAGCATCTCTCTGCATCCTGACGACTGTGTGCAAGGTTCCGCTGTACTTGGAGATGGACCAAATTCTCGTCTGCACGGTAATGAAGGAAGGCTTGGGTGCTGGTGAACGCGGCTTTAGGAAACTGATCTACCGGGTAGTCTGTAACGACAGAAGCTAGGTTGTTCATGTTTGTGGTGAGGGGACGGTCAGTCACCGTCCACGCTCCCGACGTATCCTTGTTGACAGGTCCAATGGCCGAAAAGTGCAGTCGCGAAATCTGGAGCATGTAGTCGGCTATCTGCTCATATACGAGATCGACTTCTGCTTCTTTATGATCGTCTTGCAGCTGCTGCAAGAGCTCCGACAGCTCTGTGCCCTCAATATAATCCATGATGATATATGGACTAAGCTGAGAAGGGCTGTCCTTAGCTGTACCCCAGTCACGTATCTTGGGAACAGGTAGTGTAGTCTTCTCTGCCAGATACTCTAAAAAGCGAACTTCGTTCTTGACCTTTTCCTCGAGAAATATGGCAGCAGTTATTCCTCGCTTCGGGAAACGAATGATGACGATGTCTTCTTCGCCGAATCTTACGACAAGATTGACATTGTATGAACCTTGAAGGTATCGGACGAATTCTCCCGGAGCATTGGTCCTCAGCTTCTGGCCTACGAAAGTGACAATCTCTTCGTTCGCGGCTTTTACTTTCGCAGCCCAAGCCTCGAGCTCAGCATTCCCAGCATCCTCCGCGATTTTGTCAAATTCGGTCTTCATTGAGACCGACAATTATGTACATGGTGTGTGTCTGCGATATCAAAGTACGCGATTCGAAAGGCAGCTATACGTAGAATGCAAGGGTCGAGGGTAATGCGAGGGTTTGAGTGTAGGGGAGGCAGCGGTTTGGTGTCCATGGCTGGTGTCAACAAGCGCTAGCCTGATTTCAGTCTAGCGTTATCGCGCCAGGATGTCGCGTCGCGGCGTGGCAGTCGCCAGCGGCCAGCCATTGCGAACACCTACCATCCTCACACCTCACGAGGAACATCATGCGCCCGATACCCAGTGTTTTCCCCATGGAATCTGAAGCTTTCTGGGGCTCTTACATCATTATCTGTCACAAGCGCTGTCGGCGGGTGTGACGGGTTGCAGCAAGTGTTTGGCATTAATCGCTACATTGAACAGTCAACATATCCTATGCCGTTCTAATACGACCAGAAAAGCGTACAAAATTCATGCTCTCTCCGAAACCTGCGGCCCTACTTCCACGTGCTAGCAACAGTGGCCGCGCTCGAGCACCCCTTCGGCACGGTATACACGCGGTTAGCACCTGACTCGTAGGTCACGGTACCACTGCTTTCGACCTTGATGAACTTGTACTCGAAGCTGACACCAGCCGGAAGGTTGATCTTTGTCGACCAAAGCGGGTTTGCGGTGGTGTATTGGCTTGCAGAAAGCGCAGGCGCAGACGCTGCGTTCCAGCTGCCGAGCTGTGCAATAGAACCAACGATCTTGACAGTCTGGCCGAACGATGTTGTGGTCTTCGAGTTGAACATCACAGCTACTGTGGATACAGGCGATGCGCAACCAGTAGGTGCCGCCGTCGAGGTTGAAGTCGCCTTCGTTGAAGACGCGGGAGCCTTGCTCGAAGCTGGTGGGGTTGCGCCGCCCGAGCCACTACCAGTAATCTTGATGTCTGCGCAAGTCAGGTACACTTGCGGAGTCTGGAAAGAATTCCACTTGAACGACAGCAGCGTGTGGTTGCTTGAGTAGTTAGGGATCTTGATCTTCGAGCTGACTGTGTATCCGCCTGCGATGCTGGTGTAGCACGAATTGAGTGGTGCGTTGTCGACGCTCCTGCATTTCGAGCCATCGTTGAAGCCACCGCCTTCTTAGGGTCAGTATCGAGTTATTGTTCTGATTTCCTGAGATATACTCACATGTGAACCAGTCGTTCCTCCAGCAAGGCTGACCTTCTTGACAGTCAGAGTTGTAACCACACGTCTGCCCAGCAACATCGGTGCACTTCAGCTCACCAGCCTCGAAGCAGTCTTCAGCAGCCTGCTTCTCGGTTTCCGTAGGAAGGTAACCCGGTGTTAGAAGTTTGTCGACGAGAGCCTGATTCTGGCAGATGCGGTAGCTGAACATGCCACCATGGTCACCATTGGCATCAAGGCACCATTGTACATCGACTACATCACCGGACTTGTAGGTGATGACGGGTTGCGAACCCCAGCGAGGACCGGGCTGATTGTAATCGACGGACACGCGGGCATTGTATCCGCAAGGACCTGAGCGACCCACCGCTGCGGCGTCAAGGTCGGGCCATGCTGTAACAGGTTCGAGGATGGTACATTCCGGGCATGTATCAGCGCCAGACTGTAACGTGTTAACGACGGGACGGGGTATACCTCTAATGTCCCCAACTGGACGCCATAACTTACCTGAGCATTCAGACCAGTCCTGCTCATAGGAGAAGAGAGATAGCCATGTGCATTTGCACTGGCCACAAGAGCGAGAAGAGATGCAATCTTGGAGAACATGGTCGATAGATCTGTCGTCTCGAAAGCTCTTGGGGAGAAAAGAAGTAGTAGAGATCGACTCTTGAGCGATTGACTGACCTAGTGAAGGGCATCTGGAAGTTCATCTTTCCTGGCTATATACATGTTTCTCGTCCAACATCGCATGATCAGCGGATCTTCGATGGCCTCCGTGGACGCGACGATCTCTTGTTCTCGGTTGTAGATAGTCTCCCGGTATGCACATAGTTTCGGCTTCTATCGAACTTCATTGGTTTGAAGTCGGCATGTAGGTACCCTGGAGTGCTTGACTGACCACATGGACAGGCCCCAAGAAAAACAACGAAGTCCGCTTAATTGCTTCCACAAGTTTCGCGAGCCGCACAGCATTAGCATGTCCGGCACACACCCATGTACACCCCAAGTACCGTACCCCAGATTCGTGGAACATTGCTCCGTCAGATGCATCGACCCGCTCCGGGCACCAATTACTATAGTGCGTCCGTCTCTTACACCAACTATTACTGAACAATGTAAAGCGCTTCGGTCGCTTTCCGCATCCATCGTAGTTCTCAAAATCGTTGACTCAGCCATTGGCTCGCTGTCGGGATGACAGGAAACATACTAACCTACCTAGGTAGTTACGATAACTAGTGTAACATAATGATCATGGGGACTTCAGAACGCTTCTCGGCCCGCACCTTAAATTTAAACAGCATGTTTGATGGAAGCTTTGATGCGGGGAATCGAATTCTAGACGATGAGACTAACGATGAGCCGAGTTGTATCGGCTGCATCATCCTCACTGTCGCCAAGCACCCAAGCAGATTCGCAAAAACACGCTTCGAGCTGGCGCTTAACTCAAAGCCCAACTCGTAGTCCACCCCCGTATACTCTCCGGATTTCAAAGTCCACGTTCCTAATACTCAGCGTTATATGCATCCAGCTGCTCCATCTTCATCTCCACAAATGCCTCCATCTCGCCCTTCAGAACATTGTCTAGCACCTCAGCACCTGGCTCATCCAGCGCAGCCCAATACACAGCATCGATACTCCAGCTGTCACTCATGGCGACGCTGAACCAAAATTTGTTAGACGCCCGTAAGTCTCGCATGCGGGCGGATAGTGGTGCCACCGACCCACCGTTTTCTTTCTCCTTCTTCTCCATCACTTGTAAGAACTGTTTGATGTGCGGCTCGAGCCTCGCCTTGCCTTGAATGCTCCAAAATCAAAGTCATTGTCAATCCAAGTAGTAGGTCGCAGTGTTGTAAGCCACTATGGCGGATCGTGGGAGGACTCTGCGGGCAGAACGGTACAAAGTTCAAAGTCCAGTACCCCTTTGATGTTCGACTTTTCGTCTAAGATCATGTTCGATGGGCGGAAGTCCTAGCAGTATAGCTTAAATGGACTGGTGTCGGCAGCGGTAGATAGGTACTGGTCGATAGACTGTTTGAGGCGGTGACGGGCGATGAAACATCGTCTAGCATCTTCGCGGTTCGCTACGGCGTTGCGTTTGGTGTGTAAATGAGCTAGGCTGGGGACAGGCAACTCTGGAATGAGAGCGGTTCGAAGGTCTTCAGCCTTACGAATACCGATCAGTTTCGGAGACTTCCCATGGCACCACGGCCAACGCGATAACACGAGGTATTGACCAATCGAGTGTAGTTTTTGTGATTTGTTGTTTTCGTCGGTTCCACAAAAACCAATCAGAAGGGTGGCTCCTACAGATCGTTCATTGAAGGCGTTGGTGAGGCTTGAAGCTAGTGCCAGGTTTGGCCTCGTCCGCAGGAAAAGCACTTCGGACCCGCTGGTTCTCTGCCTCATCGTAGCCAGCGATCTGGAGTCTAGGCGAACTGGTGGCAAAGAGTTGCAGAGCTCTTAGCTTAAAAAGGTTGCATTTATCCTATCTCTCTTATAGCCTAAGTTTTGCTAACGCTATAACTAAGCTATATTCTCCTCTACTTAATAGTGTTAGACCTTAGGTCTTTACTCTAATATAATGTCTAGCTATAGGTTAACCTTAGCTAGGGCAGCTGTAAATGTAGAGTCTCTAGCAATAGTATAGCGTTCTAAGAGGAGTTTGTACGCCTCTACTACTTTATAGTAGGTAAACTTAGCGTAAACGTAGATAAAGCTACGCTTTTTAAGATAGTAGCAAGCAGGCTTAATATAGTAGGGGAAGGCGTTAGAGGTTTTATAGTTGCTATAGAGTGTGTAGAAGATGCTCTATAAGGTTAGCTTTTTTCTTCTTGTAGGTAGTAAGGCTTACTAGTTGCTTAATGTTAGTAGAGTTAGTTAAGTTATCTAGGTTGTTAGTAGGTAGAATTAACATAGTAGCTTGTAGTAGTGTGTTTAAAGTAGTGTAAGATAAGATAGAAGCAGCAGCGATTAAGTCTTTTTAAGTATAGACTTGTAGCTACATCTCTGCTAGCGAGCGTTAGTAAAATCTAGCTTTAACTAATAGGCAACAGGTTATGTAATCTCTATAAACTATAGAAAGGTTAAGCTTCGAGCGAAGCCTGTCAGCTGCAACTTTTACCAGCCAGTAGAAACACTAACGTTTGCTGCGAAGTAAGAGAATCTGTGCCGCCTTCAGCCTCATCCACGTCTACTTTATTCACTCTCTAGAACTTCTAGACACTCCAGCATTTGAGACAAGGTTCTGCCAGATTCCTGCCGGGGTGATCTGGTTGTGCTTACAGGGAACGAGCATGATGGAAAAAAAATAGGGATCTAGAGTCTGCAAGGCTGCCACTGATGCGTGATGTGTACATAGACAAGCAATGCGTTGATCCTCCCAGCACCTCATGGACCTCGCAGCGCACGCGAGACCTTCGCGAAGTATTTGACTATAAGAAGACATTTCCCAGTAAAGCTAAGACAGAGGGGTATTCTTTGTCGCCTAATTTAGCAGCCCGCATAGAGAGAAAAGTGGCGAAGAGATTGATTGGATGTAATTGCTTTATCTCCATTTATCGCTACACCTTGCTACCAATTCAGATCAAGATTCCGGTTTGCCAGTGTAGTTCCGAATTTTCAGCCACCATGTTGTTAACAGTACCGATGAGACACTCTTATGTAGCTTCTGCAGGGTTCCGGTTCCGGTGAACAGGAGGTGTCGCACATGGGCGTTGACCCACTGGTTCGTCCCCAATTGGCGGATCGTTGCTTGATAGGGATATCAGGAGTACGAAGACTGTGCCTTAGGATAAGCAGTGCAGGTCACAAGGCAGACAAGTGAGCATGTCAACAGGCATGTTCAAGGATTGTCGATATTGACTTTGTGTCATTTATCCAACCGACTGCACAGAAAGCATATCTTTAGCCTTGTGGGAGCAATTGAAAAGGTAGATGTTCAGTGACAATTGTCTTCCCTCACTTTTATGAGATTCCTCGTTGAATTTGTAAATTGTTTTTACTTGCAATTTTTTACTTTCAAAGATGTCTGCGCTGCCAAAAGTGGATGTTGCGATCGAGGTAGACGCTATTGATAACACCCACACCACTGCTCGAGTCTCCTGCCAGAAACCACCCACTATCACTAAGGTCGAGGACGTGGTTGCAAACACCACCAAAACATCGCAAGTGAACCCAACAAAAGGTCCCGCCAAGCCTTCGGTGCTTTGCGACGGGTTCTCACAAGCATGGGCTTCGTTGTCGCGCTTTATAGTGCGTTGCGAGGACCGCTGGATCTGGGAGATCCTAGGTTGTTTCCTCGCAGTGGCTTGTTTGATAGCAGTCATCGCCATCTTAGCCAGCACCCAAGGTTCTCCCCTGTCGGAACAGGATCCATTGTCAATCAACGCCTGGGTCTCCATATTCACGGCCGTGATGAAGGCGGCCATCATGCTGGTCCTCGCAGAAGGTACGTACTGACACTCTTTGCGCGTATGCGAAGCATCGTCAGAGTACTAAGACCATTAGGCTTGTGCCAGCTCAAATGGCTCTGGTTCAGAGACCCACAACCTATGCTTGATCTGGACAGATTCGACAGCGCGAGCAGAGGCCCATGGGGTTCGTTCCTATTGCTTCTTCGCCTTCGTCCCCAGTATGTTCATGCCCCGCATTAATTACACCTCAGCTCACCCACGTGCAGTTACTTGGCCACTTTCGGTGCTGTCCTCAGCATCGTTGCTCTCGCCATCGATCCATTCTCGCAGCAGATCATCCGGTACTACTCCTGCTTTCCAGCTTCTCATACTGAATCCGCGAAATTGCCTCGCGCGAACAACTACACTCGGGACGCCGTCCCTCGAGGCATCGGAAATGCCGAGCTAAACACCACGTTAGCCACGTCTATCATGGTTGGCGCAATGCCAGACCCCCCAATAAATTATACAGAACTCATGTCTTTCGAGTGTCGAACCGGCAATTGTACCTTTCCGGCTACCGATACTGGTGAAATGTTCCAGACTTTAGGGCTATGCCATCGGTGCTGGGACATTGCGAATCTCATCCAAGTCAACAACACAAATACATCCCAGGGCTGGTCACTTGCGAACTGGGATGTGGGCGATGATTGGAACTTTGCTAGACGGCCTGCTTATGTCGGCGAAAACGCTATACCCCATGAAGCGGACAACAACTCCAATGCTATGTACTGGAGTCGCAAGACACTGGCCATGCGAGCCGACTTTGACGACCTCATCACAGTTGATGGTATCATGCTCAACGTGAATAATGACTGCGATGTTGAGAGTAGCAAACACTGCCCTAAATATCCTTGGGCCTTCCGCTGTGCGATATATCCCTGCATTAAAACCATGGGTGCGAAGATTTTGAACTCGAAACTCGAAGAAAAGATTCTCAGCACATCCTCGCTCCGCAGAACGAATGAAACGGCTCTCGAAGTCACAACTTCCGTCAATCTGACGTGGTCTTTAGCGACCCATCGCGTGCTCCGAAATGGCGCATGGGCTCAATGCAACCCTAGTTGGAATCCCACATCGTCTGAGTCTGTCGCGGTCAACTCTGAAAGGTATACCCTCTACGCCGGCCGAAGCGAGAGGCAGCTCAATGTACCGCCATCATACTACCCGTCCGACTGTGTCTTTAGTCTCGGCTATGAGATCAGTCTGGGTATCAACCAGTATCTATCCTGGATGTTCGACACTTCAGACACAGCACCTTACGTCAAGAACGGAATAATGAATACTGTAAGTCGCCACCATTCTCGCCACCTTCGTCCCCAATCATCATGCAGGTCACTGACCCGCACTCAAGTTCTCCACTCGCGGCCCCCAGCAATACAAAGCCATCTACCGCGCCGGAAAAGCCACACTCGCGACTACCGATGCATACTTTGCGCAACTAACCTCCTTCATCACGGCCATGATGCGACAACGTGGTGAACACGCGCCAGATAATTGGGCGCAAGGACAAGTCCTGGTGAATCAGACATGCGTAGGTGTGCAATGGCCTTGGATTACACTACCCGTTTTCATGGTGTTCTTTGGAGTAACATTCTTCCTTGCAACACTGTGGCAGAGCTTACGTAAAGGCGTGTTTGTAGGTGCTTGGAAGAGTAGTGCTGTGGCGCCTATTTGGGCTGCGGGGTTGGGGGGAGGTATTAGAAGAGGGAGGAAGAGCGATATTCAGAATGGGGCGGAGAGTAAGAGGATAAGGCTAGTTGAAGAGCAGGGGGCTTGGTTGTTAAGGGTCGAAGAGGGGATCTTTGCGGATAGGCGTGGTGAAGCGTAAATATTGAGTACTCTTTTAGCAAGCAGATAGCCACACTATTAATTAGTAGTTCAACGTAGGTATATCCCAGAGTTTCATCTCGACACCGCCGTCGGTCTTAATAGGCTGTTGTATCTCTTCGATCAATCGTCTGCCTTCAACATACTCCATTATGATGAATGGACCGATCTTCGATAGGCTATCACTGGTTAACCCCCAGCTGTACACCTTCGGCAGGGGTAACATGTTCTGGCGCAAAGATTCCGTGACCTGGACTTCATTTCGGACCTTCTCATCCAGGAAATGTGTTGCCGTTGGTTCCAGCTGTGGAAAGCGTATCACGTATGTGGGCTTCAAGTTGACATTAACGACCAGACAGATGTTGTAGGATCCTTTGAAATAGCCACCAAACTTTCTAGCGACTTCACTTCCCATTCGTTTGATGACCAAGTCAAGGATCTCATTCTGCCCTGCGTCAAGTCTTTTTTCCTACGCCTCGCGCAGCAGCTCTCCATCTTCCTGGGCTAGCGCGTTGTAGAGCATCATACTTGCAGCTGGGAGTAGGTGTGGGTGACAATGATAGGTGAAAAGTTTAAGAGATGGAAAGCGGTAGACGGCGTTGTGGTTGAAGTGTCAGGAGAGAAACGCATGTATACGCCCAAGACACTGGGTCGGTCCGGCTGTCGCTGACTAACCTATTCGTGATGTAGCGCGCTCTCAGGTTATGTGACATTGCGGCACAGCACACGATAGCCACGTAATTAGGGAGTATGGTATGATGCGACGACACGGACTGTAGGTTTTGCCCATTTTGTCAGATGTTCTGTCTTCCACTTCTGGCTGTATAACCACTGGATACTCATCCAGGTTCTGGGTCTTCTCATTGCACTGTAGTTGCATCGCTCACCCTTCTGACGTTCACTGAACTGTCCGTTGCGGTCATAGTTCCTCTCCTTCGGCACGTCTCTTTCCCACTTTTTGGTGCTCACTGTACCGCGACTTCGCGTAACCATCCGTTATTCTTCGCTGGACGACGTTTTCGGTTGGGGCCCTTTAAAATGCCTCATCTCGAAATCATGGGGACAACCGTTCTGCCGCCCCTGGCTGTTCCAGATGACACGAAACGTAGCAAATTCGCGGGCACGCGTCTCTTCCTACAGTCAATAACATATACCAATGGCGATTCGTGTCCGCTTAGCCCTCAAATTCCGGTCTGCCACCCACATCCGTTTCGTTCTCAACACCGTATGCATCTTCAAAGCTCGCCAACTTGACACCCCACATATCTCCAGCCTTCCCAGGTCTTCCCTCATCAATGTCAATCTCATCGTCACCATCCCAGTTGCCGTCACCAGGCCACCGAAACGCCAAGACAGCGCCATCCTTCAGCCCAGCGCCCTTGGGACATTGCTTGACATTCGCTGCGCCTGCTTTCGCTCCGTTGGCGCTCCCACTGGCTTTCGCTTTGCCTTTACCCTTGCCGCCCTCCTCTTCCTCTTCGCCAATGTTATATTCCCATTCTCCTAATTCGAAACCCTCGTTTGCGTCGTTGATGTTCACTGGCCGACCGAGCTGGATGTCTGACGCTGATGGAGGTAGTGGTATTGACTCGCCGGTTTCGGGGTTCTTGAAGTCGGTTTCTTGTAGAGCGTCGTACAGGTATGTCTTGATCGTGTCGAAAGTGTGTAGAGGGTCGACGTGTAGGATGACGGTGGTCTTGTGCGCCTTGAGACGAAGCGTCCAGGTCTGCGGTGAAGGTGTCGCCATCGTGATGTAGTGGTAGGGTATGAGAGGATGCAGTCGTTTAGTATGGATTGTACGCGTTCAATGTATATGTTCGAGTGTTTGCGAGTGAAGGTGTAGCATTCAAGAGAAAGAGACGCGTCGTGCTAAGTAATGGAGGGGATCGCGGGGAGGAAGGCGCGACCTGAACCCTTGCTAGAAATCTTGGCGAGTCGAGCTCACGAGCTTCCTCGACCTTCACCTCACCAGATATCTATTCCAGCCCGCATACCACGAGACTCACTTGCTCTTTGGATCTTCTTAAGCGCATTCAGTAAAGTGTGTCTAGTGTATCACCCGCAAATTCAGCGCGCGCTCGGAGGTCTGACGAAATCGGACTCGAGGCTTCTCCGCACCACCTCCGCACCCGTCGCAAACCTCACCCAACGATTACATTAGCATCGCAACTACGACTGTGTACCGCGCCCAAGGGCACCACACTTCGACAATGGCGATAACTGCGCCCACATCATCCACGATGCCACCCCCAGAAATGCTCGCGACACCACCCCAACGGCCTACACAACCCCTCCCTTACGCACCCCGCCTAGGCATGCCCTTCGACCGGCGCCTCCTCCTGACGACCTCACTCTCCTTCCTCTCGGGCTTCACGCTTGGCTCCCTAAACGCCGGTCACATGGCCTCCCTGCGCTTCCGCGCCGAAAACGCGCACCGCCTGCCCATCTCAAATCCCGGCTGGTACCTGTACCACAAGTCGAAAAACTACTACAAATGGCGCTATGGAATCGTTGAAGGACTAAGAAAAGGCGCATATATCGCAGCATGGTCATCGGTATTCTTCATCGTGGAAGAGAGTCTAGATGTGTTCCGGGGTACATGGAGCGCGGGACGTACAATGGAGGAGATGGAGGGTGTGGATGAGCTGGACATGCGCAGGATAAACAAGGGGATAGCGGGGAGTAGGGATTTCATTTCGAGTGGGCTAGCGGGTATGGTCACGGGTGGATTGTGGAGTGCATGGCATCAGTTCCCTGTTTCGACGGCTGCGAGAACGATTCGGTTGGGTCTGTTTGTTGGGGCTGGATTTGGGCTGGGTCAGGACGGATTAATATGGGCGAAGAACAAGTGGGGTGGTGATAAGCAGGAGGAGAGTTGGATTTATAAGGGTGCGAGGAATAAGATGGTTGAGGAGGATGTTAAGAGTAGTTTGGAGAAGGAGTGAGACTTCTGGCTTAGGGGCGAATACGATGATGTTAGGGGATCATAAACACAGAGGCTGCGACGGGGGTCGATACCAGTGCGCAGAAAAAGCGCGAAGCTCACATGGGCGGAAGCCATCGTGATGGGTAAGTCGCGGCACGACGAAGCGAAATGCTTCTCAAAAGATCCAAGTACCCAGCGCCGAGGTGTTGCCAGTCAATCAATGGCCGGAGAAGTTGGCACAGGGGATAGTAAATACTCTGTAAAGTAGCAACAATGAACTCATCTCTCAAAGTCATCTCTCAACAGCCATTTTGGTCTTGATTTGGATATCATTTGCACAGAGTACGTTCTATCGTTACAATCATGCGCATCGTCTACTTTTCTCTGGTCAACCACCTTATTCTTTATCAAAGCGCACGGCCGGCTGTTCCCGAATCCAGCTCAAATCCACCTTGTGACCCAGCAACTCCCTGATATTCGAAACCCCATACTTCATCATCGTTGGCCTCTCCAGACTGAGTCCGAATCCGTAGACGCGCATATCCTTGGGCAGACCCATGGGCTCCAGCATCTCCGGCCTGAACATGCCACTGTTGCCAATCTCGATCCACTTGTCGAGACCGACGTGGAAGCCGAAGATCTCCATACTGGGCTCGGTGTAAGGGTTGAAAGCGGGTTTGAAACGGAGGTTTGTCAGGCCCATGTTGGCGAAGAAGTCTTCTAGGAAGCGCATAAGACCGCCTAGTGTGAGGCCGAAGTCTGCGATGACACCTTCGATTTGGTGGAACTCGGCGAGATGGGTCGCGTCGACGGTTTCGTTACGGAAGACGCGGTCGATGGAGAAGTAGCGCGCGGGGCGTGGGTCTTCGGCGAGGCGGTGGAGAGCCCATGTTGAGACTGCGGTTGTGTGCGTGCGGAGGACAAGGCGGAGGGATTCATCCTCTTCCCAGGGGTATCGGTCTGTGCAGTATTAGTATAGGTTCATGTTCAATGGCGATTTAGATAGTAACGAACATCCTATTGAGCCGAAAGCGCCCTCTTGGTGGACCTTCTTCACGTCTTGCCAGTACTTCTCAAAGTCCCTGGGCTTCTTTTCCTTCTTCTCGCTCTCGGGTGTAGAGAAGAGACGTTTTGATCCAGCCTCCATGCGGTCCATTGTCGCTTCATTCGCAGGGTCTAACCGCGGCTTATCGGCTTTTGGTGGATATGAAACGAAGAA
>Ga0265797_10004335_pt1 | contig 21814 bp, 4 predicted proteins | sample P2T30metagenome_FD_192433 | JGI IMG/M metagenome (GOLD analysis project Ga0265797, IMG submission 192433) | Plant litter microbial communities from East Loma Ridge, Irvine, California - P2 T30 | ecosystem: Environmental > Terrestrial > Plant litter > Unclassified | place: USA: California... | reverse complement strand
CCTCGCCCTCCCAACCCCACCTCCACACCTCCGCTCCCTCTCGCACCACCCTACCGCCCGCCAACTTCTGCTTCTCCCGCCCTCGTCATCCTCCCCCGCTGCCCCTACCATCTTCAACATACAATCCTAGTCAGGCATATCCACGTGGTAGGTAAAGAAGCACAACACTGAAGACTAGTAGCGCCGGGCGAAGTAACATGTCTGCTGTGACCCCAGCCCTTTTTGCCTGTCACCAGTATACCCCTTGCCCAAGGAGAGCGAAACACAGATTTTACGCGGCGCCGAGTACCACGCCGCACGGATCGACCCGTTCCATCACAGTGGACTCCGTACACGGCAAGCTACAATGTTGTTACGACGGCAGTTGTACGGCAGGCTTGATAACTCTCAACTACAAGCAATGGGCATTAAGTAACGCCCATTTGCAAAAAATTTCAATATTCAATCCTAAAGCAAATCCATCTCACTCCTAGACTCCAACACCGAAAATCGCTACAAATCGCTCTACTGCCTCCACCTTCGCCAACACCTTGACCATTTGGCCAAACTCTGAATGAGCAATAAAACTGTCCATCCTCAAAGCACCATAACCCCCCCATTGCTGTAGCCTCGTAACCAAAACCGCTGCCAAAACCAAATCACCGCCCAGCTCGAAGAAATCGCTGTGGTAATCCAACGCCATGGTCTGTTCTTCAGAAAGGCCCAAGACCTCGCGCCATAGGGCTGCTAATGTTGCCTTTGTCCCAGTGTACTCTTCTTGTTGGAAGTCATTGACGCCGTTCGTGTGGCCATTCGTGTAACCATCGTCGCGGGTCAGGGGTAGGCGTAATCCACTTTCACTCCGCAGCACTTCTTCCACACTCTTGCTCTCGTCCTGGCCAATAGCTGAAATCATCTCGCAGAGCACATCGAGAACAGTCTCCCACTTCTCCTCCCCGATGATGACATTTGAGCAAATCATCGCCACCTCCATCACTTGACCGTCCTCTTTCGGCGTAGTTTTGATCGCTACATCGGCTTCATCAGCTTCCGGACACCAAGCACCCACTTCTCCTGCTTCGGTCGTCTCGTCAATGTTTTGATGCTGGACGATACTGCTGAAGCGGGTGTGTTGTGGCCAGGGGGTGCACTCTTGGACAATCGTTCTTGTGCCGAGGGTGGCTTCGAAGGGGTAGCTCGAGGCGTGCTGGTTCTGGATCTGGCGCAAAAGACTGAGGATCGTGGTCGTGTTTTTGAGATTTACTCGGACAGGAACGATGTTGAGGCAAGGACCCATGAGCATCGTGAGGGATGGTGGCCGGCCGGAAACGACATGGCCGAAGGTTATGTCGGTAGACGAGGACAGGTTGGAAACTGTGAGAGACCAGGCGAGTTTCAGGATTGTGGCAAAAGTTATGCCATGCTTGGCTGTGATGGTGGACGGGGTCGGAACGGTCCTCGTGAGGTGGGTGTTGTAAATATTCTTGTAAGATGGTCTTTCGTGCAGGTGCTTGACAATTGGAGTCATGGTTGAGCCGCTGAGAAGAGATTGCCAGTACTCTACGGCTTCCGATTGTTTGGCTGGTGAAAGTGCTTGCGCCTGGAAATACGGTGCCATCGATGTGGTTGGTCCCGCCTGTTTACCTTGCAACGCTGCTGCCAGGGAGTTCAAGAGCTGCGGTAGACAAGAGCCGTCATACTGTGCATGTGATATGCGCATGATGAGCCGGTATGAAGCTTGCGAGCCAGCTTTGCCCACCACGAAGAACTTCAATAGTGGGTCAGCCATAATCACTGGACGCTCGGCATCTTGTTTGCAGATCTGCTTGGTTAGCGATTCGATGTCGCCTGCGGCCTCGTGCCATTCGATTTCGTACGGGAGGTCATGGAGAACCGTCTGAACGATATCTGCTTCGTGCACAGCGAATACCGTACGGAGAATCTCGTGCTGAGCCACGAAAGCCTCGAGGGCAGCAGTGGTAAGTTTGGTCTCCGCATCGCCATCACGGTCCAGCCAGAGGTAGTTTCTGAATCCACGGGTCTTCATCAAGGCATGTGCGATGGCATTCTTCTGGAAGTCCGTTGCTGGCAGAACGTCCAAGATGTTCTTCTCGGCAGTCTTGATCTGGGCCGCCAGCTGTTCTACCAGCTTGGGTTGTGGCGTTTTTGTGATGAGAGAGAATGGCTCGTAGGGCGCAACATCTTTTCCTTCTTCGGGGCGTGTGCGGCCGTCGACGACCTTGGCCATGTCCGACAGAACGGGACTTTCGAAGAAATCTGTAACTGACAGCTGGATGCCTCTCGCCGCGGCTGTCGATACCAGCTTGATAGCGAGGATTGAGTCGCCACCGATTCGGAAAAACTGGTCTTCTGTACCAATTGTCTCGACGTCTACGCCCAAGGTTTGAGCCCAGAGACCACGCAGGGCATATTCTGTTGGAGTTACTGGCTGTTGTTTCTTGTCTCCCAACGAGGTCTGTAGACCATACTCGAGCAGCTGCTCCCGGGTGAGGGACGAGACCAGTTCCTTGAGCTTGCGGCGGTCCGTCTTCCCGTTGATTGTCAGTGGTACCCGAGAAATGGGTATGAAGTAGTTGGGTAGCATATAGTGTGGTAAAGCCCCTGAGAGCGATGTTTGCAGTGCCACTAGGTCTTCCTTGATTGGGTCCAGTGGGAGAAGATGAGTTTCTTCAGCTGCAACAGCACTGGGTTGGAGGTATGCAATCAATGCAGTTCGGCCATCAAGACTCTCTGGGCGAGCCGAGTCGACAACGACATGCCCCAGTGTAGGAAATCTGGCCCGAATGGCGTGTTCGATTTCGCCGGCCTCGACCCTCTGACCGCGAATCTTCATCATTGTGTCTTTGCGTCCTACGAAATGAATCGTACCGTCTTCATTATAACGAACTAGATCTCCAGTGCGGTAGAACCTCCTTGGTTTGTCGCCTGCCTTGGCCCAGGCAGGATCGGTAACGAATGCAGCGGCTGTCTTCTCAGCGTTATGCAGATACCCTCTCGCAACCGTGGGTCCTTCCAGTAGTAGCTCACCCGTGCAGCCGATAGGCACAAGCTTGTTGTGGTCTGAAGGATCCACGATCCAGTTCAAGACGCCAATGGGAGAGCCGATATCAGCTGGATCACTGGAGGCTGTAGCTGGCGATGCACCTGAGGAGTAAATCGTCGTTTCAGCTGGTCCGTAGCACACAATAAGGTCCAGGACGCTGTGCCATTTGTCAATGATAGCTCTGGTGCTAGCTTCGCCACCAAGAACCAGTTTCCGAAGGCTAGGAATACCTTCGGCCGGCAGCAGTGAGGCGACCGTTGGAGTCAAGAAGGCCCAATTGCATTGGAATCTGTTGATGGCGCCTGCGAGGTCGTTTAGACGCTCATTCTCAGAAGGCACACAGATACAGCCACCCCTTTGGAGTGTGGTGAAGATATCGGCCGCTGAGACATCGAACGGGTAGGCTGCGAATTGAAGAAGGCGAGTCGATGGCCCAATGTCCCAGACTGTTCCGTGTGCCTTGCTGCTGGAGCAAAGACTGCGATGCTCGATGACGATTCCTTTGGGGAGTCCAGTCGATCCAGAAGTAAAGAGAACATAGGCTGGATTTTGGGGGCTGATGAGAGGTAAAGCAGTGGTGCTTGCAATGGGCAGGTTGGCAAAGTACTGCTCGTCAACAGCGATTGTTGTCAGGCCGGCCAGTTTGTCGAACTTGCTTGCCAAATGAGAGGCTGTTAGCACAATGTTGGCTTTGGCGTCTTGAAGTATGAGCTGAAGACGGTCCAGGGGATGAGCTGGGTCCAAGTTGACGACGGCACCACCTGCCTTCATGACGGAGAGTTGTGTCGCCACGGCCCATATGGACTTCTGGAAATACAGTGGGACCAAGACTTCTGGGCCTACTCCATGGTCCTGGGCTAGCTTTCCAGCTAATGCGGTTGACAATCGATCTAACTCGGCGTAGGTGAGTTTTCCGTCCCAGGCATCAATTGCAAGTGAATTAGGTCGTAGTTTGACTTGCTCTGCGAAGACTGCGGGCACAGTGGTCTCCAGCACTTCTGGGTATATGTCATTCCAGTCAAGAATCTGACTCACTTCATCGGTGGTGAGCATGGTGATGTCTTCCATCTTTGTCTTCTCGTTAGCTTGCTGGAAGCCTGACACAATATGCTCAAAGTGACGGAGCATCCTTTCTACTCGATTCTGTGGAATAATGGTCTGATCGAATCGGGCTTCAACATGGACATCTTTCTCATCAAGGCTGCACTCCCAGACCAGCGGGTATGTGTCAAAGTTCTTCAGAGGGAGGGCCACTTCTTCCGCACCAAGTAGCTCCTCTGGCTGGATGTCGAATCTTTGCGCCATGGGCTGAACAACGAAGAGGTTCTGGAAATGTACGGCTGCCGCAGTCTCTGCATTGATGTTGGCAATATTTTGCAGACCAAAGTGCTCGAAGGGCATCATGTCCGTCGCCTGGTCCTGCACTGCCTTCAAGAAAGCCCTGACACTAGTCTCTCCTGTAGGAATGCCCATTCGAATAGGTACTGTTGTGATGGTAGGGCCAACAATTTCTGTGATTCCATCGACTGGGCAGCTGCGACCCGAAAGGGTGGTTCCGAACACAATGTCGTTGTCTTCGCCGGCGTCAGAGTATTGGGCGAGTACATATGCCCATGCTGCTCTCAGCAAAGTTGCTGTTGGCACATCGACGTCTGATTTTGGCTGCATTGCGATGTACTGATGTGCTACTCCATCAACTCTGTCTCGGTGAGTATGAGTAGCCGCAGGAGGTTCCGGGTAGGCAATAGTTGGCTTTCCACCTGACAGAGACTTTGTCCAGTAGGTCTTTGCTTCGTCGTGAGTGGTAGAAGTGATATATTTGACGAAACTGTTGAAGCCGGGAGCGCTCTTCGGCATGTTGTTCGTGTAGAATGTACGGACTTGATCAAGGATCAGTGGTAGAGTCCAGCCGTCGTAGATGGAGTGGTGTGCTGTCCAGACAAAATGGCCGTCTCCAGTGATGCCGTAGCGAGACAGTGGCGTTCCAAAAGTAAACCTTTCCCTTTCGTCCTGGTCAAGGTACTCCTGGAGGCTGGAAGCTGTGCGCCACAAGCTTGTGGAGTTGTGCTTGAGCACGGCCTGCAATGAGCCTGCGTTTCGATCCTCAACGATTGTCGTACGCAAGATTGGATTGTTAGCGACCGTCATCTCCCAAGCATCCTTGAACATTGGCAAATCAATTGATGCTGGCAGACGGAGAACCTTTCGCAGAATATATGACCCAGGGTTCAGGAGCGAAAGTGCCATGAGACCTTCTTGCAACGGCGTGCATGGATACGCGTCTTCGAGACTGTCAGAAGAGATATTTCCTTGAGCTTCAATGGAAGCTATAGTTGTGCTCTCTTCAAGAAGGCTGAATGGAGCAACTACCTCGCTGCCACTTCTGCGGCTGGACGACTTGCTGCTGGATACAGCTGCCATGTCTGACAGAACGGGATTTTTGAAGATTTCTGCTACTGTTGCCACTCTCTTCGACGAAAGCACCATTGCCGAGATTGAATCACCGCCCATTCTGAAGAAATTATCATCCGATCCGAGACGGGAGACTGGTACATTCAAGACCTCAGCCCAGGCGAGAGCGAGGGTCTGCTCTGCTGCAGTAGTCAACGGCTTCTTCGAGCTTTCCGTTTGTGAGTACATGCTCAGCAGCTCCTCTTGAGGCATCATAGCTATCGCCTCACGGAGAGTACGTCGGTCAAGCTTTCCGGCAGTGGTTGTTGGCATCTTGCTGACAGGAATGTATAGAGCCGGAACTTCATATGGAGGTAGTGCTGCCTCGAGAGCCCTCTGGAGCCGTACAATTTCGTCTTGTAAAGATTCAGATACCGGTAGAAGCAAGTCTTCCCCCGGAGGCGACTGGTCTTTATTCTCAAGACAGAAGAAAGCAGCGAGACAAGCTTTGTCTTGTAGACCACCTGGAAGCACAATGTCCACGCAGACGCCGCTTGCGTATGGTAGGTTCTTCAAAGTATGAGTCTCGATTTCAGCAAGCTCAATCCTCTGTCCACGTAGTTTTGTCTGCTGATCAGCTCGGCCAAGGTATATGATGGAGCCGTCAGCATTGTAGCGAGCTCGATCGCCGGTATTGTATGCTCTCTCGCCTGGCAAAAAGCCGGGGCTACTCAGGAATACACTGTCGGTTTTGGCCTGATCTCTTAGATATCCGTCTGCAAGCGCTGGTCCGGAAAGATGGAGCATGCCCACGGCTCCCAGCGGCGCAAGCTGGCTAGGGTCATCCGGGTTTACGATCCAAGTTTGGGAGGCAACGCCTCTGCCTAGGACATCATTTCGGTCCGTCGCCCCTTCGAAGGTCTTCATTACTGCAAACACACCTGAAACATTGGGTCAGTCTTGCTCAAACGTTGGGAGGTAAATACTTACAGGTCTCTGTTGGGCCGTATCCATTCATCAATCGAAGTTTGCTTGCCCATGTGGCGATGTTGTCAGCCCCAAGAGCTTCACCTCCAAGTATCAAGGTCTTCATTGTAGGAATATCGTCCGGTTTGAGTATGCGCACTACAGAAGGAGTCATAAAGGCGGTATTGACTTGTTTCCTGTTGATGAAGCCGACGATATCGCTCATCCTCTCATCGTCTGAAGGGAGGCAGATCGTTCCACCGTACATGAGAGTTGTAAAGATCTCCAGGATACAAGCATCGAAAGTGAAGGCGGAGAACTGATACATGCGTGTGGAGCTATTGCAGCCTATGAGGGCGCCATGGTGGAAGGTGCTGCTGTTTACTGCTCGGTGGCTCAGGACCACGCCCTTAGGCACGCCACTGGTACCGGATGTGAAGAGACAGTATGCAGAACACTCGGGAGTGACAGCAGGGAGGATAATAGAATCCAATTTTGTATCCGCAAGGGTCCCGGCAGACACTGTCAAGACGCTGTCTGCCAGCGCCTGTATTCGCTTCGTGTTTGTCTGCGATGCCAGGACCAGCCGGACGTGTGCAAGCTGAGAGATGATGGTCTTCAAACGGTCATCTGGATGGGCCATATCGAGAGGAACATAACCAGCGCCGGCTTTCATGATGGCCAGCATAGACACAATGGCCCAAGCACTCTTTTCAAAGGCGATGGGGACGAAGTCGCCGACTGTTACTCCTTGTTGCATGAGTTGAGTTGCCAGTATGCTGCTCTTGAGATCGAGCTCGTTGTAAGACATCGTACAGTCGAAAGAATCGATGGCAACAGCTTCAGGAGTGCGCTTGACTGACTCCTGGAAGATAGCGTGAACACATTTGTCAACCGCTGCAGGTATATCCAAGTTCCAGGAGAATATTTGTCTTCGGCCTTCATCGTCTGCCATTTGCAACTGTGCGACTGGGGCTTGCGGTTGATCCAGAATAGAGGTGAGTACATTTGAAAGGGCGTTGCTAACACTCGCTGCCTGACCATCAGACAAAATACTAGCAAAGTAGCTCATCTGCACATGTATCTTGCCAGCGTCGTCAGAGATACTGACTGAAATTGGGTACTCTGTCGGATCTACACCGTCAATGTAGCGAAGGTGTAAGTCGCCAGCAAAGAAGTCTTGGTGTGGTCGTCTCTGGAAGCTGAGCACAGTATTGAAGAGCTTTTGGCCAGAGGATAGGCCAAGCTCGTGCTGGATCTCAGCAAGGCTGACATGCTGGTATGGAAGAGACTGCAGGTATTCGTCCTGCAATTTGCCCAAGGACTGTACTGCTGATTGCTGCGAGGTGGTATCGAAGTTGATTGAGCAGACGAGCATGTTGATAAATGCGCCGACTGCTTCTTCGATCCCCGCTACAGGGACTTCTCGGCCAGATGCCAAATATCCGAAACAGACTTGATCGTCTCCCGTAAAGGCTCGGAGAACCTTTGCCCATGCCAGCCGGAAGATGCTTGCCAAAGTGATGTTGTGCTCTTGGCAGAAGATCCGTACTTGAGAGGCTTCAGGAAGCTTGACCTCGATTTGACGAAGAGGGTGGGCTTCTTCAGATTCGACATTTGACTCTGCGAGAGTTGGGAAGTGGCATGCCCTCACACCATTCAACTGGCTCTTCCAAAAGTCGATGGCAGTGGCTCGAGGCTGCGACTGAATGTAACCAATATAATCGCTGTAAAGCGGACCAGGGCTGGCATTCGACGGGTTCTGGTAAGCCTCTACCCAGTCCGAAACAAGGATAGACATCGATGTGCCGTCCACCAACGCATGGCTAATCTCTAGTTTACAGAGAGTAAGGCCAGTCTTGGTGTCGTGCAAGACCGTCAGGCAATGCGGCGGCTGGTCTGGGCTGAACACCTGTTTTTGGGCATTCAAGAAGCTCACTGCATCTCCTTCGGGCGGGTTTAATAGCTTGACCAAGGAAGAATGTTCCTTAAGCAAGAGCTGATCGTATGGACGGTCGGACAGACCTTCCACAAAGACAGTCCTCAGCACTGCTTGTCGGTCAACCACCATCTGCCATGCCTTGACCAGTCTTGATACATCGATTGGTGCACCGCGAACGGATGACACCTGCACTACCATTTCAATGTGGTATGCGCCATCCATGCGGTTCTGGGTGAGCAATATGCCCTCTTGCATTGGGGAGCAGGCGTAGATATCCTCGATATTGTCAAAAGTGATTAAAGAAGGTTCGAAGCGCTTCTGGAGACCCTGAAGGCTGGCGTACGATGTGTTCTGAAGCAGAGGGAAGTCTCCTGGGGTTAGTATCCTTGGAGACTGCTCTAGGGTGCGAATCATGTCGCCGAGTGTCTGTTGATACAACTGTACCCAGCGCTCAATCTGATCGATATGTTTCATCTTGCGGTTGTAGGTGAGTGAAACGTGAGCTATCCCATCGAGGACGTATGTGTTGATATCGATCAGGGAGAACCGGTTAACTCGAGGACCGAAGTCACCTTCGTTGAAGGGTATGATCTGTAAGAGACTAGCGTCTTGACCAGATGTGGGTTTCTGTTCTTGTCCTTGATATACTCCCAGATAATTGAACAATATTTCGACCGGCCAGTGCTTCGCAAATTCAGCTCTACCTGATAGATTAGACAGAGCTGAGTTGAAGTAAGACCAGCCTTTGCGTGGTAAGGATCGTCTCTGGTCCTTGAGTTGCTGAACAGTGCCCGTGAGATCGTTCTTGAGAGGCGAGACATGCAAAGGATACATAGTAGTAAACCACCCGATGGTCTCTGTGACATCTATGCGAGAGCTGTCCCAAGACTCTCTTCCGTGGCCTTCGTTGAAGATTGCTGGTGGTGTACGCGAGAATGCTTCCGCAAAAGATGAGAAAGCAGCAGCCAGTAGGATGTCTAAAGCCTCAGTCTTCATGGATGAGTGGGACTTCCGTAACAGTCCGTCGGTACCGTTGGCATCCAGGGTGAACTTGAACTCGGCTATATCGCCTCTGAGGTTCTGCTCCCCTTGCATGCCCCAGTAGCTGTAGTCTGCTGCTGGGACTTCGTGCAAGAGAGAGCATTGTGGAGTGAGATTTTGAGTGCTGTATTCAGCCTGGGCTTTTATCCAAGAGTGAAATGGGAACGGCTTGGGGGCAGGCAGCTGCGATCCCTTGACCGTCAGCAAGTCCTCCAGCTGTCGAATGATGGTCCTCCAAGAAACCAAGTCAATTACCAGGTGATGAGCTGTGAGGAACAGAAGCTGTTTGCCAGTGGTATTGATATTTAGCAGCACGGCAGCGAACACAGGCCCCGTCTCGATGCGGTGCTGCTCCTGTTGCTTTCGGGCAATTGAACGGGCCTCTTCATCCGATTCGACAGCGTGCCTTGCGAAGTAGAAGCTTCCTTCTACCTGCTTCGGAATCATTTGCATCCAATTTCCGTCTTTGCCGAGAGAGTACCGAGCTCGCAGCAGCGGGTGGTACTCAACTATTTGCCGTAGAGCGTTCTCTACTTCATCTGCACCCTGCTTGGTAGTCACAGCAAGCAAGAAGCTCTGATTGAACTGGTTTGCTTCCGGCTCCCGGGAGGACCTAGCAATTTCGGAGAAGTACAATTTTTGAATAGGCGACAGCTCAAAGGGAACATCAACCAACTCTTTCTGCTGCATGCTTTGGGCTTGATCCGACTTATCAGCGGCCGCTGCGAGGCCATGAAGGTTCTTGGACTGCATGATATCTTTAACCGTCAATCGCAGGCCTTCTTTCCTACACTGGACAACTGTGCCAATGGCTTGAATCGAGTCTCCTCCAAGATTCAAGAAAGACTTATTCAAGTCGACCTGGTCCCGTGGTATGTTCAGGACGGTGGCGATTATGCGCTGGATCAGCTTAACCTCAGGGCTGAGGTTTTCCTTTTCCAGAACCGCACTGTGGCCCGCGGCTGCTGTGGTATCTAAAGCTTGCGTGTAGGTTTCAATTGATAGCATCTCAATCCAACGAGCAATATTGACACGATCGACCTTCTTCGACGGCGTCAAAGCCATGGACTCCACAATGAGCCACGATGTTGGCACCATGTACCCGGGCACACGACTACGAAGCTGCTCCTTGACTTCTTCGATCTGCTCAGCTGCCGACTTGGCATTCTCAGGAGAAATTGGACGCAATTCCCTGGATTCCATGGTATTTTCAGAGAATTGCTGTAGAGCAACGACGGCCGTAAGCTTCCGTTGGCAAATGCCCTTCTTTGGCACGGAGATGACCGCAAAGCGAACGAGGCCATGGCAGGCGACATGGCGTTCAATCTCAGAGCATTCAATTCGTTGTCCGTTCAGCTTGACTTGTCCGTCTTGTCTGCCAACAACCACGATAGTTCCATCCTCGTTGTATCTGACCAAGTCTCCAGATCGGTACAAACGGGTGTTGGGGTTGTCTTGTGAACGCCATGGCGGAGGTGGAATGAAAGCTTCTGCAGTCTTTTGCAAATCGAGGTAGCCACGGGAGACAATCGGTCCTTCGACCAGGAGTTCTCCAGTCGCTCCAATAGGAGCTAATTTGGTTACATCTGTAGTGTCAGCGATCCAGAGAAGAGAACCATAGCCTCCATTCCCTTTATTGATTGTGGCGGGCGGATTCCCATGTCCTAGGTCTGCCATACTGGTCCATACCGAGCATTCAGCCGGACCAAAGCTGTTGATCACCCGTGTATGGTCTTTCCAAGTATTGACAATATCTTCCCTAACAAGCTCACCGCCCAAAGCTAGTGTCTGAAGATTGGGAATGTCCGTGGGAGCCAACAAGCTTGCCATCGAGGGCGTGAAGAATGACCAGTTGACCGCGAGACGATTCATTGCTCCGGCAGTGTCGTTCAGTCTCTCGTTTTCGGAAGGAATGCAAACACATCCTCCTAGTATCAAGGTTGCCCATATCTCTGAGTTGGAGGTGTCAAAGGTGTAGCTTGCGAATTGGAAAACACGAGAGTCAGTTCTGATGCCCATCTCAGGGTTGTGGCCCACGACTGAACTGAAGGAGCTGTGAGTGATCGTGATAGCTTTCGGTCGGCCGGTACTACCACTGGTTGTACAGATGAAGGCTCCATTATCCGGCAAGGATACCTCATCAGGGAGCTCTGAGTGGCCCTGAAGCTGCGCCAGCAAAGTCTCGTCGATAGTCATGACAGGTTCGATGACAGCCTTAAGCCTCTCAGCATACGTATCGGAGCCAGTTAGGAGTAAGATAGGTTCGGCCTGTTCAATGATATTCCGGTAGTGCTGAGGTGGATGGGCAGGGTCAATGGAGAGATATGTGCCTCCTGCCATGAGAACTGCGAGCATTGATACGACGGCCCACTTGCTCTTATCAAAAGCTAGAAGTACCTTCTGCTCAGCTAAGACTCCGTTGTTCCGTAGATGATGAGCAAGACGACCTGCAATGGAAACTAGTTCCTCATATGAATAGGAGCCGTCCCAGGACGCAATAGCCGGAGCACTGGGGCGTTCAGCCGCTTGACGAGCAACTTGTGCATGGATGAGGTCATCAAACGCTGGCGGAACTGCTCCATTCTTGTTTCGACACAAGATAGTCTGCTTGTCTTCCGGCGTAATGAAATCCAAGTCGGTGAGTGGCGCAGTTGGGTCTTCTAGCATATCGGTCAAAATCTTTGAGAATGTCTTTGCGATCCGCGTGGCTTGCTGAGTTGTGTAGTACGTCGACATGTAGCTGATATTTGCATCAACGACTGATTCACTGGCTGTGATGCTGACACTGCAGTCATATTCTGTCGGGTCGTATGAATGTACACATTCAATCTTGATCGCGTTTCCATCGTCGTCTGTTGAAAGTGGCCGTTGGATCGATAGAACAGAGTTGAAAAGGCGCGAGCCTGCAGAGGCGTCCAGAAGACTGTGCTGGATCTGACCCAAAGGAGTATGCTGGTGAGGTAAGGAGTCTAGGTAGTCGCTCTGCGCCTTCTGGATTGTAGTCAATATGCTGTCCTTATTCGAAGACTTTGCATCGACACGGCAAATGAGCATGTTGATATAAGGGCCCAGGGCGTTCTCTAAACCGTCGAGCGAGATGTCACGGCCAGACGCAAGGAAGCCAAAGACAACATCGGGGTTGCTACTGTATGCCCGAACAACTATAGCCCACGCAGTTTGAAGAATACTGGCCAAGGTGACTGCGTTAGCCTTGGAGAATGCGTGAAGCTTCTTGACGGTCTCAGAAGGAAGGGTGACCTTGACGTTCTCCAAAGTGTTTTGAATGGGTGGACTTTGGTCAAGCAGAAGCTTAGGCATGATGCAAGGCTCAACACCTTCAAGGTACTGGCTCCAGTATGTGAGGGAACTCTCTACCTGGGTATGTTGGCTCTCGACCAGCATAGAGATGTAGTTGCGATATAGTGGTGCAGTACCCTGGCTTTGATGTTGATAGGCTGAGACAAGATCTCGGAGAATGATGGCCATTGAAGCACCATCAATCAAGGTATGGCTGATCTCAAGATTAAAATATATCTTGCCGTCTACGACACTCTCATAGATTGTGAATCTGTGCGGTGGAAGGCCGTCTTCGTAGTCGATAGGGTTGGTCCAGGGGTAGTCCAGGAGTGCCTGATAGTCGCTGACTTGAGCCTCTCTAGCTCTAAATTGTTTTAGCACGGCCTGAGTGAAAAGAGCGCTAACAGCATCATCGTCTGCGTTGCTTGTCTCGACAAACACAGTCCGGAGAATGGCATGTCGGTTGACAACCTCTTGCCATGCTGCCTGAAGCCCCTCGACCGACACCTTGACGCCCGGTTTAATTGCAGTTGCCTCACAGACCGCAAAGAACTTGTAGTTACCACTTGCTTGGGCCTGGGCAATAAGTAGACCTTGCTGCATGGGACTAGCTGGGTAAGCATCTTCCAAGTCATCTGAGCCTGAGTGACCGATTTTCTTCACATCCTGATCGAGAGCTTCGAGTGTGGCATTTGCAAGCAAAGCAAATGGCTCATCACTACCAATCTTTCTAATAGGTGCGGATATTATCGGACGGGCTTTCTTTGCAAGTTCTCTCAGCGACTTGCTCAAAAGGACGTCCTTGACAGTGACAGACAGCCCGCTTGTCCGGCATTTTGCTACGGCTTGCATAGCCTGGATAGAATCACCGGCCAATCCTACGAAGCTTCGATCCATGGAGATCTTTGGCTGCGGCTGCCCAAGAACGCCGGCGATGATGCCCTGTACAGTGGTTTCTGTCGATGTCAAAGGAGCCGAAATCTTGGTCTGCTCCTCAGGGGCAGTTGTTGCTACCCCTGGAATAGCGGTCATCTCCTGAACATATTGAAGCACACGGACACGATCTGTCTTCTCATTCCGGGATAGCGGCAGTATGTCAAAACAGAGCCACACCGATGGCATCATGTAGCCTGGTACACGTTGACCCAGGTATGCTCGACCCTGTGATATCTTCTCGGCTGCTACCGAACTATATGAAGGGTCAATGAGTCGGATCGTTTTTGTGTCGTCTTTCGCGGTAGATGACTCGCGGAGAGCAATTACTGCCACTAGTCGCTCCTTGAGTGGTCCACTTCGAGGGTACAGCACAACTGCGTTGGCGATGCTGTCGGAGCGCAGGATGTTGTACTCGACTTCTGCCATCTCGATACGCTGCCCATGAAGCTTGATTTGCATATCCTTTCGGCCCACGATGTTGAGCGTGCCGTCGGAGTTGTACCTGCACAGATCACCGCTGCGGTATAGCTTCTCTACGGGAGATATCTGCATGCCTGCCTCGACCATCCATCGAGGTGGCGGGATGAAAGCTGCAGATGTCTTTTGAATATCGTTCAAATATCCGCGTGCAACAATAGGTCCTTGTATGAGAAGCTCTCCGACTTCACCAACATGACACAGCCGGTCAGGGTTGCCAGCATCCGTGACCCACATACGTGCTCCAATTCCAAAGCCGATATTTCCAGGGGCAGTGGTAAGGGTGACAGGAGAGAGTCCTGTAGAGTACACGCTTGTCTCTGCTGGCCCGTAGATGTCGATGAGGTGAAGTTTGTCTGCCCAGGCTGCAACGTTCTCCGCCCGGACGGCCTCACCTCCCAAGACGAGGACTTTAAGGCCCGGAACATCTGCTGGCTCCAGAAGACTAGCTACTGAGGGCGTCAAGTAGGCGATGTTAATGTTCATCCGGTTGATGACTCCAGCCAGATCGTCCAGGCGTTCTTCCTGGGCAGGGATGCAGACTGTTGCTCCCATCTGAAGACCTGAGAAAGTTTCGCCGATACTGACGTCAAAGGTATATGAAGCGAACTGAAGAATGCGTGCCCCAGGTTGATCGTACTTCATGACGGGGCCGTGTGCTGCGGTGCTGCTCGCCAAAGCATGATGCTCGAGCACGATTCCTTTTGGTTTGCCGGTCGAACCACTTGTGAACACAACAAAGCAAGGATTGCTCGGTGTTGGTTGTATCCAGGTTTTTGGAAGGGTAGATTGCCTCTCCGATAATTTATCGATTAGGGACTTGCTGATTGCTAGGGCTTTGCCGACCAAATTGTCAAAGAGATGGACATACTCAGGAGAGGTAAGTGCCATCTTGGCATCACACTGGCGTAGCAACTCATCTCTTCGCTTCTCAGGGTGTGCGGGATCCATTGATACACAGCCTCCTCCTGCTTTCAAAACTGCTATCTGGGCTACAGGAACCCAAATGGACTTCTTGAAACAGAGTGGGACTAGAGTCTCCGGACCAACACCTAGCTCATTGAGATGAGCTGCAAGAAGAGAGCTGATTGAATCGAGTTCAGCATAAGTCAAGCGGCCGTCATGGGCGTCGATAGCGAGAGCGTTTGGCTTCCGTCTTGCCTGTTCAGAGATAACATCGTGGATGCATCGCCGGTGATCTTCCCACACCTTCTCATTCCATGAGAGAATCTGCTGCTTATCATTTTTGCTGAGAAGATCGACTTCATTGAGACGCTTTTCGTGGTCCTGAACGATGGTCCGGATCATGTTCTTGAAGGTCTTCAAGACATTGCTTGCCATCTTGTCACTGACCTTTGAAGTGTAATGGCGGAAGCTCAGGTGAACATCTTCTCGAGCGACGGCAATGTTGACCGAGATGTCGTACTCTGTCAAGTCAACTTCATCCACAATCTTGAAAGCTACGCTATCCTCGCTCGCCTGAATGACTTCTCCGAGCGCGCTTTGCAAGGATAGAACGGTGTTAAAAAGCGGTCCACGAAGTTGTAGCTCATGCTGGATCTCAGCTAGTGAGCAGAGTTGGTGAGGCATGGATTTGAGGAAGGACTGCTGTACGGACTCCGCAAGCTGGAGAAGATTACTGGATGCAAGCTCACCCAGGTCCAATCTACAGACCAGCATGTTAATGTAAGCACCAACGGCATCGTCAATGTCCTGGACCGGGAGATCTCGTCCGGCAGAAAGGTATCCAAAGCAAACGTCTTCTGTGCCGCTATAAGCTCGCAAGGTCATGGCCCACGCTAAATGCAATAGGCTGGCAGGAGTGATATTATGCGTTCTGCAGAAGTCGTGTAGTCCGAGGCTGTGATCGATTGATGCTGTGAGTTCATGTAACTCATTTGGCCCTTGAGAGTCGTCATTGAGGACTGGAAAGTAGCAACTGGAAATATCTTCCAGATAATTCTTCCAGAAATTCATGCTCGCGGACTTGTCTTGTTGCTGCAAATACCCAACGTAATGTGAGAATCTTGTTGTGCGGGTAAGATCCAGATGACCGGCGTACGCAGCACTGAGGTCACGGAACATGAGCAACACCGATACACCATCGATCAATGCATGGTCGACAGCAGCCATACAATACAAATGCTCTCCCGTCACATATATGACAAAGTCAACTCTGGGTCTCTGGCTGTTGTCGGAACTGGCGATGCTGTATTGATGAACGGCTTGACGGACTTCCGCCTCGTTACGACATGAAACGATGCTGATTTGTGGTTCAACATCTTTTAACACAAGCTGATCGGAGGGTGAGTCGTCTGAGAGACTAGGAGTGAAAATCGTTCTCAATGATGCATGTCGGTTGGTGACCCTCATCCATGCATCTTTGAGGCGGTTGATATCGATAATTTCTCGCCCGTGTGAAAGAGATGCCCGACACAAGATTCGCAGCTCGTAACTGGCTGACTCTTGCTGTTGACTTAGCAGAATACCTCTTTGCATCAGACCAAGAGGGTACACTTCCTCGATGTCTTCTGCTTCCACGGGAAGGGTGGGGAGAATGTCGGACTCAAATCTTGCGCGATCGTATCTGACAGGGTATGTCTTCACGTTGGTAACCGCATCACCAGTTTTGGCCCTCTCAGCCAGTTCCGATAGTGACTTCGTCTCGAGCATGTCTTGCATTGATACAGCGATGCCCAAAGCTCTTAATTTCGAAAGTAACTGCATACCCAGGATGCTGTCAAGACCATTGTGGATGAATGAGCGGTTGAGACGAATGCTGGACGTGGGCACATTCAGGATTTCGCTGCATACTTGCTGAATCTTCTCCTCAATCGGGCTCGCGGGGATGATGGCAATCTCAGAATCGTCTCCGGTGACAAGATTGTAGGTCTCATCGTCCATGTCGTTAACGAACTGGGTGACTACTGAACGGTTGAGCTTTCCAGATATTGACAAAGGGATTGAGCTTGCGATGATCCATAACGAAGGGACCATGTAGGCTGGTAGATGGGCAGACACATCTTGCTTCACCTGTATGACGTAGTCGAGGTGGCCCTGAAGAAGCTGTATTCCTGTGTCCGACTCCGACTCAGGGGCTGTGCTCAATGATAGCACAACTGTCAACTGATCCTTGCACAGGCCCTGGCGTGGCAGCAATACAGCTGCTCGCCTGACGGCCTCATGCTTGGCGATATGATGCTCGATCTCACCAAGCTCTATTCTCAGCCCGCGTAGTTTAACTTGCGAATCTTGCCCCTTCCTACCCAAGAAATGGACAGAACCATCGCTGTTAAAACGCGCAAGATCTCCTGACTTGTACATTCGCCTGGCTTCTCCAGAGTCAGTTCTGGGTAGCCATGGGAAGTCATCATCAATGAAAGCAGCATTTGTTCTCTCTGCGTCCTTGTAGTAACCGCGGGCAACGATGGGCCCATGAACAAGGAGCTCTCCCGGACATCCAGGCGGAACTAACCGACGGTGATCTTCGGGATCCACAATCCATATCAGGGCACCGAGAGGAAATCCGATGTTGTTCGGGTCTGTATCTTGAGACAGGTTTGGAAATGCGGTTGCGGCTACACTGCATTCCGTTGGTCCGTAGCCATTCGCAAGTTGGACATGGGTAGGTGCCCAGGTCTCCACGTCACCTTTGCCAAGTGCTTCGCCGCCGAGGACCAGGAAGCGTAGGGTCGGGACCATGTCAGGAGTCATCAGCTTCACCAAAGACGGCGTCAAAAATGCCCAAGTCACGCCAAACTCTTGGATGCAGTGAGCCGGTCCGCGTGAACGCGATGCGTCCCCTGGGATACAGACACATGCACCCGTTATGAGTGAAGTCATGATTTCGAGCAAGCTGACGTCGAAGGAGAAGCTAGCTAACTGCAAGACACGGTCCGTATCTCGCATTCCACTGGCCTTTCGTTGAGCATATGAGCCGGTAAGAAACTGGCGATGCTCAACGCAGCAACCCTTGGGTTTGCCGGTGGAGCTAAGGTAATGGTCAGTAGGTAATCCTAGCTGATGACAGTTTCGCTTGCTTACCCCGAAGTGTAAATAATGTACAATGAGTTGTTTGGCCTGACGGTTGGGGTAAGTGGTGAGTTGTCCGAAAGGCTGTCCAGCAAAGCGGAGTTCACTGCAAGAACTTCTGCACCTGTCCAATCCCACAAATCGGCATATTGAGGTGCTGTTAGCATGAGTTTGGCCTGTACTTGTTTTTGGATTTCTTGAAGTCGAGCCATTGGATGGGAAACATCGAAGAAGAGCATGGTCGCGCCTGCTCTGACCACCGCCATCATCGCCACAACAGCCCAGGCGGACTTTGGAAAACACAAAAGAACAACGTCTTCGGGGCCGATAGACTTTGCTTGCAGTGCCAACGCTAGCTTTCGCGATGCACTTTCAAGTTCTGCATACGTGAAACTCGCATCACTAGCGTAGATGGCCATATTCGTTGACGTGTAGCTGACTTGCTCTTCGAAGAGCTCTCCAACACATCGATTGACTGACTTTGGAGCCATGGAATTCCATTCAAAAAGTTTCCTGGAATTGTTTGGATGAAGTACTTGAAGCTCAGAATAGAGGGCCGCAGGCTTCGTAATGACTTCACTTAGAACCTGCTGGAATGTGTTGACAATATCTGCAGCATTGCCTTCCCCTAGGAATGCTCGTGAATAGATGAGCTTCGCCCTAGTATTGTGATTGGATTCGTGAAGATGCAGGCAAACAGCCATGTCATCATCTTCTGGGCGGATGGTGCTATCGAAGATTACTGCCGTATTGCAGAAAGGACGGCCGCTCAATCCCAGGAACAAGGGGTTGCTGTTGAGCCCCGGGACTTTGAAGTTTTCACTCTTGGCCAGGTCCTCTCTCAGCATGCTTCGAACCGTCTTTACAGTCGCGTCTCGATCAACCGTTGCCGAACATAACCTTGACCGGCCTGACTGGCTCGTCAATCCGAAAGATACGGAAGCATTTCCGGTGAACAGCTGCAATAGAATACTCCATGCTGTCACGATTTCCAGTCGATATTCTTCACCGGATAGAATTTGATGGTGCATCTCCAAGATTTCCAGATTAATATCTTGCTCCGAGTGACCAGATTGTGCGATATTGTTCTCGGTCAAGGAAGGAAGGTAACATGGTGTGGCATGTTCTTTCCATTGCGTCCAGAAGCTTGCGGTTTCTGGCTCGCGGTCAACTTCAACTTTGTGAACCATGTTGTGTGATTTTTAGGAAGTGATTGATGTGAATAAAGCGTGAAGCGTGAAGTATGAAGCGCGAAGTGTGAATGATGGGTGTGAGTTGGAATAGATGAGGTCTCAGGTCTCAGGTATGCCAGCTTAGTAACAATTATCATGGACAATCCGTTTATTCTGAACTTACTATAAACGATCTTTACCCGTGCCACAGTCCCTATTTACTATCCTTGTCCGTAAGCGAAGACGTTCCTTCTGAGCTGAAGTGAGAAATATCCGTATTCGGGTTTTGACGCATAGCAAGGGTCTCCCTGCAAGGCCATCGGCTCACAGACCGCCGCAGCGCCCCGCAGATGCGGCTGAGCTGTACAATGACCAGGGTATATCGAGCAGGATTAGTAGTGTCAGATGTGACATCGAGCCGGCAGTAAGAACCGTAGGGGCTGCATGAAGTGTGTGTGTGTGTGTGTGTGGGCCCTTTGGTCAGGCCGCCTGCCGGTCGGCGCTTATTTGGGGAACCTTGTCCTACCGAGGCGGCAAATATGTTCCTCCAATATGCCTGTATGTGCTAGATGAGGCATCCACTCGAGCCCATACAGGTTGTACTGGGGCTATGACTGTGTCTCATTAGCAAATTTTTCACAATGGCCCCACATCGCATAAAGTGGCTGTTTGTACAGACGTATCGTAGATAGCAGATTTCTCCCACGAATCACGGGTTACACAAAGGCTTGCATTATTGCATGTGTAGAGATTCTAATCTACGAAGAAGTAGAAAATTCAATTGCATTCTATAGGCCTATGATAGCTATCTTTGGTCTCTAAATCACGACGTCTCCATAGTAGACACAGTCTTTGAACGATTTTGCAAAACAGGTCGTAGCTCAGTCACATTCTCAAACACCGGCATTCCCTTTGGCATTGCACGTGGCTTGAAACGAAGATATGGTCCACTAAGACTTGTCAGAAGGTGGTTGTAAATGTTGTGACCGTGACTTACTCTTTCGATGCCGTGATGTGGTCTCTCAACTTGAACTCGTCTTCGATGCCCCACCGTTTGTCGGTAGCTTGTTGCTTCTCGGGATCAAACTCAAAGTCCAGGGTGTAGACAGCATATGCGACTGCGAGGGTTAGTTCGACAATAGCCATGTGTTTTCCGACACAGCTTCTTGTGCCGACGGAGAAGGGACACCATGCTGCTCTTGCTGCTTCAATGCTCTTCTTTGAGGTACCCTCATTCTCTAGCCATCTTTCTGGGCGGAATTCGAAAGGAGATGGGTAGTATTCCGGATTGTGCTGGATGGCGTAGATTGGGACACCAAGATCTACTCCTGGAGGGAACCACTTTCCGTTGACAGTGGCACCGTCGTGCAAAACTTCCCGGTACAGTGAAGCCCCTGTAGGTGGCGACATTCTTAGGGCTTCCTTAATACAGGCTCCCAGAAAGACAAGCTTGCTCAACTTCGGGCCGATGCGTATCTCCTCTGCGGAGTCGAACAACGACCTGACTTCATCTTGAACGCGTTGATAAGCCTGAGGCGAATTTGCCAGGTAGAAGAATGTGGCTGACATGCCAGTCGACGACGTGTCTGATCCAGCAACACACAAAGTAGTACTTTCAGCGAGCACTTCTTTGGAGCTCAATTGCTGACCGGTAACGGGGTCGTGAGCTCCCTTCAATATTGACACAACTGTAGTCGTGGCCTGAGGGCTGCAATCGGGCTTCATAACTTTGTCGACAAGTCCTCGAACAAAGACCAAAAACTGGTCACGAGCCTGAATAGCCTTAGGAAACAACCAGCGGTCAATACGAGCGATTCTCGGAGTCACTGGGCTTTGTAGAAGTACGCTGACGCGAACATTGGATCTAGAACGAATAGAATGATTAGCATAAAGTCCCTGCAATTGATCATGGGTTGTGACTAACTGTTCGATCGCATCAGGTATGGCACGGTTAGCTGTCGACCCCAGCAGATTGTACTGCATGCCGAAGACAACGTCACCCATGATGTCAAAGGACAGGTAGTTGAACCAGCTTGCCACGTTTTTCGGTTCATCTGTCGCTGACAGTAGCGCGAAGCACTTCTGGATGTGGGCCATCAATGTCGGCTCGTGGAAGCGAACAGCTGCATCCGATAGGCCTTGTGAAACGATTCGACGGCGACGAGCATGCTCTTCCTTGTTGATCATCGTCAAGGTATTAGCGGCTCCATGTCTTAAAACTCGGTAGTTGGAGCTGGGAACATGTCAGTCAGCATTGCGCGCGTCAGAAAGAGCCATGTTCTCACCTCTTCTGGAAGTTCCTTGCACCATTGATGTAGATCTCTTTCAGGGCTTCGGCAGTATTGAAATTTAGTTGGTTTGGAGAGTACCGGACGATGGGCCCTTGATGACGTTTAGTTGTGATGTCGATAACGACGTAAAAGGAGAGCATACCATATCGTTCATGTTGCCTCCACATGTCGATGTGGATATCACCTTTCCAGGCATGATAGGCAGCATAGAGATCTGTAATTTTGG
>Ga0265797_10004333_pt1 | contig 21818 bp, 15 predicted proteins | sample P2T30metagenome_FD_192433 | JGI IMG/M metagenome (GOLD analysis project Ga0265797, IMG submission 192433) | Plant litter microbial communities from East Loma Ridge, Irvine, California - P2 T30 | ecosystem: Environmental > Terrestrial > Plant litter > Unclassified | place: USA: California... | reverse complement strand
GCCAACCCTGCGGACGACGCGGACAACATGGTCCTGCTGTCAACGGCGCAACTGCGACAGATCGCGCACCGCGCCGCGGTCGGCCGAGGTGGTCAACGCCGCATACGCCTGCAGCGCCTGCGACACATAGCGCTCACGCCCGACCGGCTGCCAGGCGTCGGCGCCACGCGCGTCCATCGCCGCGCGGCGGTGCGCCAGTTCCTCGGCCGTCACGCGCAGGTTGATGGTGCGCGCCGGAATGTCGATGTCGATCAGGTCGCCTTCCTCGACCAGTCCGATCGCGCCGCCCTCGGCCGCTTCCGGCGAAGCATGGCCGATCACCAGCCCCGACGAGCCGCCCGAGAAGCGCCCGTCGGTAAACAGTGCGCACGCCTTGCCCAGGCCCTTCGACTTGATGTACGAGGTCGGATACAGCATTTCCTGCATGCCGGGCCCGCCCTTGGGACCTTCGTAGCGGATGATCACGACGTCGCCCGCATGCACGGTGTCGCCCAGGATCGCCTCGACCGCCGCGTCCTGGCTTTCGAACACGCGCGCCTTGCCCGAAAACTTCAGGATGCTGTCGTCGACCCCGGCGGTCTTGACGATGCAACCCTTCTCGGCGATGTTCCCGTACAGCACCGCCAGCCCGCCGTCCTGCGAATACGCGTGTTCGCGGTCGCGGATGCAGCCGGTGCTGCGGTCCAGGTCGTTCTGATCGTAGCGTTCCGATTGCGAGAACGCGACCTGGGTCGGCACGCCGCCCGGCGCCGCGCGGAACCATTGGTGCACGCTCTGGTCATCGCTGCGCTTGATGTCGTAGTGCTCGATCGCCGCGCCCAGCGTCGGGCTGTGCACGGTCGGCAGCGAGGTGTCGAGCAGGCCGGCGCGCGCCAGTTCGCCCAGGATCGAGATGATGCCGCCGGCGCGGTGCACGTCCTCGATATGGTATTTGTCGGTCATCGGCGCGACCTTGCACAGGCAGGGCACCAGGCGCGAGATGCGGTCGATGTCGGCCATCGTGAATGCAACCTGCGCTTCGTGCGCCGCGGCCAGGAGGTGCAGCACGGTATTGGTCGAGCCGCCCATCGACACGTCGAGCGCCATCGCATTCTCGAACGCGGCCTTGGTGGCGATCGCGCGCGGCAGCAGCGACATGTCGTCGCCCTCGTAATGGCGCCTGGCGATATCGACGATCAGGCGCCCGGCGCGCAGGAACAGTTCCTTGCGGTCGGCATGGGTGGCGACGATGGTGCCGTTGCCGGGCAGCGCCAGGCCCAGCGCTTCGGTCAGGCAGTTCATCGAGTTGGCGGTGAACATGCCCGAGCACGAACCGCAGGTCGGGCAGGCCGAGCGTTCCACTTCGGCCACTTCGGCATCCGACACGCTGGCGTCGCCGGCCTTGATCATCGCGTCGATCAGGTCGAGCTTGATCACCTTGCGCTCGTTGTTGACCACCTTGACGACCTTGCCGGCTTCCATTGGCCCGCCGGACACGAATACGGTCGGGATGTTCAGGCGCATCGCGGCCATCAGCATGCCGGGCGTGATCTTGTCGCAGTTCGAGATGCACACCATGGCGTCGGCGCAATGGGCATTGACCATGTACTCGACCGAATCGGCGATCAGGTCGCGCGACGGCAGCGAATACAGCATGCCGCCATGGCCCATCGCGATGCCGTCGTCGACCGCGATGGTATTGAATTCCTTGGCCACGCCGCCGGCCGCCTCGATCTCGCGCGCCACCAGCTGGCCCAGGTCCTTCAGGTGCACGTGGCCGGGCACGAACTGGGTGAAGGAATTGACCACCGCGATGATCGGCTTGTCGAAGTCGCCATCCTTCATGCCGGTGGCGCGCCACAGCGCGCGTGCGCCCGCCATATTGCGGCCCTGGGTCGTGGTTCGTGAACGGTAAGTCGGCATGGGATTCTCCTGGCAGAAGCAAATGAGCAAAAACAATGATGGCATCAGGGTGAAGCCTGGACAAGCATTTGTCCAATATATGATGGTAATGCCTGTGATCTGTTTCTGGTATCACAGGGAGTAGCGCTGTAGAGCTCGGCATTCTGCTGCTATGCTGGTGCTTTACTCGTCAGGGAGCGGCACGGCATGGAGCGCAGGGAGTTCGTGGGACTGGGGCTGGGACTGGGTGCGGTGATGGCTGGCGGCCTGCCCGGTTCGCTGGAAGCGGCGCCGAAGGCAAACGGGACGCAGGCGGTCGGTATGCTCGACGCCGGCGTCAGCGCCCAGCAGGAAGCCATGCGCAAGGGCAAGCTGACGGCCCAGTCCCTGGCCAGGCGCTACCTGGCCCGCATCGAAGCGGTCGACCGCGCCGGCCCGCGCCTGCGCGCCGTGATCGAGACCAATCCCGATGCGCTCGCCATTGCCGCCGAGCGCGACCGCGAACGCCAGGCCGGCAAGCTGCGCGGCCCGCTGCACGGGATTCCGGTACTGCTGAAGGACAATATCGCCACCCATGACAGGATGAGTACGTCAGCCGGCTCGCTGGCGCTGGACGGCGTGCGTGCGGCCAAGGACGCCTACCTGGTGGAGCGCCTGCGAAACGCCGGCGCCGTCATCCTGGGCAAGACCAATCTGTCGGAGTGGGCGAATATGCGGTCGACGCGCTCGACCAGCGGCTGGAGCGCGCGCGGCGGCCAGACCCGCAACCCGTACGCGCTCGACCGTAACACCAGCGGCTCGAGCTCGGGTTCGGCCGCAGCGATGGCGGCCAGCCTGGCCACGCTGGCGGTGGGCACCGAGACCGACGGTTCGATCGTGTCGCCGGCTTCGAGCTGCGGCATCGTCGGCATCAAGCCGACCCTCGGCCTGGTCAGCCGCGCCGGCATCATCCCGATCGCACATTCGCAGGACACCGCCGGACCAATGGCGCGCAGCGTGGCCGATGCGGCCCTGCTGCTGGCGGTGCTGGCCGGCAGCGACCCGCAGGACGAGGCGACCGCCAGGGCGCGCGTGGGCAATTATGCGCGTTCATTGCGCCGTGACGGCCTGCGCGGCAAGCGCATCGGCGTGGCGCGCAATTTCTTTGGCAGCAATGACATGGTCGACGCCATCATCGCGCGCGAACTGGCCATCCTGCGCGCGCAAGGCGCGACCCTGGTCGACGTGATCGTGCCCAACACCGATAAATATGGCGAGTCCGAACTGACCGTGCTGCTGCACGAATTCAAGCCGGATCTCGAAGCCTGGCTGGCCGCGTATGCGCCGCAGGCGCCGGTCAAGACCATGGCCGACATCATCGACTTCAACTTCAGGAATGCGAAGGCCGAGATGCCGTTCTTCGGCCAGGAGCACCTGATCGCCTCGCAGGCCAAGCCGGGGCTGGATTCGCGCGAGTATGTCAAGGCGCTGGCCAACAACCGCCGCTATGCGCGCGACAAGGGACTCGACCAGGTGCTGCGCGAACACAAGCTCGACGCGCTGGTCGCGCCTACCGGCGGGCCGGCCTGGCTGACCGACTACATCAACGGCGACCACTACGGCGGCAGCTTTTCGTCGCCGGCGGCGGTGGCCGGCTATCCGCACATCACGGTGCCGGCGGGGTTGCTGGCCGGGTTGCCGGTCGGGCTGTCGTTCGTGGGCAAGGCCTGGAGCGAGCCGCTCCTGATCGGCATGGCCTACGCCTACGAGCAGGCCAGCCGGCGCCGGCGCGCGCCGACCTACGTCGCCAGTATCAAATTGTAGAGATCAGCGGCGTGCCTGCCTGGCCTGGGTGAACACCGGCCCCCACAGCGGGTGGCCGTGCTCGCCCGGGCCCAGGTCGAAGGCCGGATCGAGGCGCAGCGCCCGGTCGAAACTCTGGCGGCACAGCGCCTGGCGGCCGGTCACGCAATAGCTGAATGCGGTGTACTTGAGCGCCGCCAGCCGGTTGCGCAGGGCGGCGCCGTTCATCTCGGGGCCGTTCAGGCGCTTGATGGCGCCGTTGTAGTTGCCGTCGTTGTAGAGCGCGATGCCTTCGCGCAGCGCCACGTCGTCGCTGGCGGGCTGCTTCGGCTCGGGCTTCGGCGCGCGTGCCACCGCCGGCGCGCGCGGCCGCACCTCGTCGGCGCGCGGATGGTGGCGCGCCGGCGTGCTGCCGCCCAGGATCGGCGCGACCGGCGCGCAGCCGGCCAGGGTGACGGCCAGCAGCGCCAGTGCGCCAAGGCGGGGTGTCGTCAGGGTCACGGCGTTTCCTCTTCAGTAAAGTCCAGTTCGATGGTTCCGCTCGCACCCTCGGTCGACTGCACCGTCACGGTATGCTCGGCAAAGCCCGGGTTGACGATGGCGATCGTGTGTTCGCCCGGCGGCAGCGTAATGTGCCTGAGCGGCGGGCTGACGCCGCGCTCGACGCCGTCGACCACGATCGACGCCCATGGCTTGATCGCCAGCCGGTAGGTGGTGCCGGCGATGGCCGCGCCGGGCGGCGTGCCCTGCGGGGCCAGGCGCACCGCGGTCGGCGGCGCCGCGCCTTCCGGAGCCGGCTCGGGCCACGGCGTCGGGTGTGCATCGGACGGCGCCGCGGCGCTGGTTGCAAGCGCGGAATCGGCCGCGCGCGCGTCGATCACCGGGCCGTCGGGCTGCGCCGGCGGCGTGACGGGCACGGTCACCAGTGTCGACCTGGCGCCGGCATCCTGTGCGGGCTGCGCTGCGCGTTCCTGCTGGACCGGCAGCGCCAGCGCCAGTGCGTCGCTGGCATCGGTCTGGCGCAGCAACGAGAACAGCGCCGCCAGCGTGGCCAGCAGGACCAGCGCGGCGCCGCCGATCATCAGCCAGCGTTTCAGGCGCGCGGGGATATCGGCTGGCCCGGCTTGTGGCCCGACAGCCGCCAACGGCGAAGGCGGTTCGGCGGACCGACGCGGCGCGGCCATGCGCGGCTCCGGCATGGGTGGAGCGGGCATGGGCGGCGCAGGCGAGCGGGGTGCGCTCGCGCGGACGTCAGGCGCGTGCGGTTCGGTCGAACTCCTGCGCGCCGGCACCGGCATCTCGTGCAGCTCGGGCGGCAGCGCCCCGGCGCTGGGTGGCCCCAGCACCACGATGCCGAGCAAATCGCGCAAGCGGGCGATCGTCTGCGGGCGGGCGTCGGGCGCGGCGAACAGGCAGGTGTCGATCGCGGCCAGGAAGGAATCGCTGTAGTCGGACAGGGCGCGTCCGCTCAGCGGCGCGGTGGGCGCCAGGTCGAGCGTGATGGCGTAATGGATCAGCGCGGCCAGGTCGTGCAGGTCGCGCGCCTCCAGGTTGTCGGGAGGCGGGTCGAGCGGCGCGACCACGCCGGCGAGCAGCAGCGGATCGCCCGAATCGAGCACCTGGACCGAGTCCGGCGTGATCGGGCGGTGCGGCATGTGCATGCCGTACTGGACCTCGAGCGACTGCAGCAGCTGGCGGATGATGCGGCGGCACCAGGATTCGCTGACCAGCTCCTGGTTGTATTCGACGATGTCGCGCACGGTGCGGCCATCGGTCTGTTGTTGCGGGATATTCAGGGTGCTCGTCGTCATGGCCTCGTGCCGGTCAGCGCGGGGCGCGCCGGACAATGTTATTTGTTGCTGTATTTGCCACAAATAATGCCAGATTTACGAGGCGGACGGGGCCGGTTGGTCAACCGTGCGCCGTCCTTACAACAGATCGTCAGATCTCGATGAAGCGCATCTTGAACCAGCGGCCCTTGATGGCGCCGAAATCCGGCCCCGGCGCATCGCCCTGCGCCAGGCGTTTGACCGCCACTTGCGCCGCGCGCCGGTCGAGCGCCACGTAGCTGTTGAACTCGCCGATCGAGATCTTCCCGACCTGGTCCTTGGTCAGGCCGGCGTCGCCGGTGAGCGCGCCCAGCAGGTCGCCCGGACGCAGCTTGGCCTTCTTGCCGCCGGCGATCGACAGCGTGACCATCGGCGCCGGCGCGGCCGGCTCCGCGTCATCGCCCAGGCCATCCAGGCTTTCCCATACCGCCGGCGCGTCCTGGTATTCCTCGACCAGGCGCACCCATTTCTTTTCGTTCGGCGCGCACAGTGTGTGCGCCATGCCGCTGGCGCCGGCGCGGCCGGTGCGGCCCACCCGGTGCACGTGCACTTCCGGGTCCTTCGACACATCGACGTTGATCACGGTATCGAGGTCGGCGATGTCGATGCCGCGCGCGGCGACGTCGGTCGCGACCAGCACCGAGCAACTGCGGTTGGCGAACAGCACCAGGATCTCGTCGCGCTCGTGCTGTTCGAGGTCGCCGTACAGGGCCAGCGCCGAGAAGCCTTCGGCGCGCAGCGCCTCGGCCAGTTCGCGGCAGCGCGCCTTGGTGTTGCAGAAGGCCAGGGCCGACACCGGACGGTGGTGGCGCAGCAGGCGCGCGACCGCTTCCTCGCGCCCCTCGAAGCCGATCTCGTAGAAGCGCTGGTCGATCTTTTCCGCGCTGTGGCTGCCTTCGACGGTCACTTCGAGCGGGTCGCGCAGGAAGCCGGCGGTGGCGGTGCGGATGTCGTCCGGGTAGGTGGCCGAGAACAGCAGGGTCTGGCGGCGCAGCGGCGTGGCGCTGACGATGCCGGCGATCTCGTCATAGAACCCCATGTCGGTCATGCGGTCGGCTTCGTCCAGCACCAGCATCTGTACGTTCGACAGGTCGAGCGTGTTGCGGCCCAGGTGGTCGCGGATGCGGCCCGGGGTGCCGACCACGATGTGGGCGCCATGCTCGAGCGAGGCGATCTGCGGCCGCATCGACACGCCGCCGGTCAGGGTCAGGATCTTGACGTTGCCGACCCCGCGCGCCAGGCGGCGCAGTTCGCCCGCGACCTGGTCGGCCAGTTCGCGCGTGGGGCACAGCACCAGGCCCTGCACCGCGAACCAGGCCGGATTGAGGCGCTGCAGCAGGCCGATGCCGAAGGCGGCGGTCTTGCCGCTGCCGGTCTTGGCCTGGGCGATCAGGTCGCGGCCTTCCAGCACGGCGGGCAGCGTTTCGCGCTGCACCTGGGTCATGCTGTTGTAGCCGAGCGTGGCGAGATTGGCGAGGAAACGCGCGCCGAGGGGCAGCGCGGTGAAGGAATCGGATTGCATCGTGTAGCCTCCAGCCGGCAGGGCCGGGCTATTGGGGATCGGGCGCCCAGACCGGCAGGCCGGTCAGGTCGAGTTTGTCGTCGCGTTTCCACACCGGCAAGCCGGAGGCATCGGTTTCTTCGATGAGCGCGAGTTGTTCCTGCTTGAGTGCGGGGCGGCGCACGCGCGGGCGTGGGCCGCTGCGTGCAGGTTCGACAACAGCAGCGAGCGGCGCCGGCGGCGGCTCGAAACCCGGCAGGTCGAAGGTCGCGTTGTCTTTCTTGTCTCGCATCTTGCCGCTACTCCGCCGCCCACTACGTCTGCACGTGGCGCAAAAACAAAAGCCCGGCTCGCTGAGTCGGGCTTCGTACTGAATTTGGTTGCGGGGACAGGATTTGAACCTGTGACCTTCGGGTTATGAGCCCGACGAGCTGCCAGACTGCTCCACCCCGCGTCTGAGAACGAGAGTATAGCGCGCCTGTCACAAAATTGCAATCGATGCAGCCAACGCTTCCAGCTAGCGCCTGAAGACTGCCCCCGCGCAGGCGGGGGCAAGTTGCTGGGCTCAGCCCGCAGCCGCAGCCGCCAGACGCCACAGCGACGTGACTTCCTGCGAACGCGCCATGTGCAGCGCGTCGTCGGCATCGCTGGCGCGCGGGTGCACCGGCCGCGTATCGTGGCGCGCCACGACCTGCAGCCCGGCCGCCCCGATCCAGCCGAGCAGCTGCTCGCGGCTGCGCAGGCCGAGGTGCTCGGCCAGGTCGGACATGATCAGCCAGCCTTCGCCGCCCGGGGCCAGGTGCGCCGCCAGCCCGTCCAGGAAACCACGCAGCATGCGGCTGTCGGGATCGTAGATCGCGTATTCAATGGACGAGCTCGGTTTGCCCGGCAGCCATGGCGGATTGCACACCACCAGTGCCGCCTGGCCCTGCGGGAACAGGTCGGCTTCGATGACGTCGACCTGGCCGGCCAGTCCAAGGCGGCCGATGTTCTCGCGCGCGCAGCCGAGCGCGCGGACATCCATGTCGGTCGCCGTGACCCGCAGGCCGCGCCGCGCCAGCACGCCTGACAGTACGCCGGTACCGGCGCCGATGTCGAAGGCGTTCCTGGCGCCCGGCGGCAGCGGCGCCTGCGCCACCAGCTCGACATATTCGCCGCGCACCGGCGAGAACACGCCGTACCACGGGTGGATGCGGTCGTCGAGCGCGGGAATCGGCACGCCCTTGCGGCGCCATTCGTGGGCGCCGATCACGCCCAGCAGTTCGCGCAGCGAGGCGACGTACGGCTGGTCGGCCAGGCCGTAGGCTTCCAGGCAGGCCAGGCGCGCGTCGGGCGCGCGCCGCAACGGGATCGCGTGGTCGGCCTCGAACGGAATCACCAGCATGGCCAGCGTGCGTGCGCGCTGCAACTGCTGCAGGCGGTGGCGGTGGAAGGCCTCGAGCGGCGTGGCGGCCGGCTTGCCGGCCTTGCCACGGCGGCCACGCTCGCCCTTGTGGTCGATGCGGCGCACCAGCGCCTGCAGCAACTGGCGCGCGTTCTGGAAGTCGCCGCGCCAGAGCAGGGCGGTGCCGTCCAGCGCCAGGCGATAGGCCGCGTCGGCGCTCATGGTGTCGTCGGCCAGCGCGACCTTCTTCGGCGCCGGCCAGCCGCTCTCCGAGCGCCACAGCGCGGAGTGCGATTGCCCACCTTCTTGCCACTCGATGCGTATCATGTCAGTGGTGGTGATGCCAGTTGGTATCGTGCGACTCGACGTACGACTTGACCGCGTCCGGGCTGCCGGTGGCATGGCGCTTGACTTCGCCGCAACCGCAGATGCCCTGGTAGGGCTGGATGTGCGAGCAGGCGGACACTTTTTGGAGGAATACTTTGACCGGCTTGGTGCACTTGGTGCACTTGAAGGTCAGGATGCGGGCAGGCTTCATGATTCAGGTGATATGAACAGGGGGAAGAGCGGCATTCTACACCGCCCGTGGCTCCCGCATTTGCGCCGCATTTTCGCTGCATTGGCCGCGCATCGGCTCCGCATCACCCCTTACTCGACCACCACCGCGCTGCTCCCGCCACCCGCCGGCCGCACCAGCACCCTGGTGGCGATCCGCTCGGTCATTTCCTGCACGTGCGAAATCACGCCGACCTTGCGTCCCATCGACTGCAGCGCGTCGAGCGCATCCATCGCCACGCCGAGGGTGTCCGAATCCAGGCTGCCGAAGCCTTCGTCGATGAACAGCGACTCGACCCGCACCCGGTTCGACGACAGCGACGCCAGGCCCAGCGCCAGCGCCAGCGATACCAGGAACGATTCGCCGCCCGACAGTGAATTGACCGAACGTACTTCGCCGCCCATGTCCTGGTCGCGCACCATCAGCGCCAGCGACGGCGCGCCCTGGTAGCCGACCCGTTCCAGCCGGTAGCGTCTGGCCAGCTGGCCCAGGTGGGCGTTGGCATAGCCGAGCAGCACGTCCAGCGTGAACTGCTGGGCGTAGTTGCGGAAACGCTTGCCGTCGTGCGAGCCGATCAGGTCGGACAGCTTGGCCCAGCGCTCCTGGGTCGCCTGCTGGCGTTCGATCCCGGCCAGGCTCGATGCCGCCTGCACGCGCCGCTCGTCGTCCTGCATGGCGCGCAGGCGCAGGCTGGTGGCCAGTTCGACCGCGTCGCGGCGTTCGGCGTGCACCGCCTCGAACGCCGCCTTCACCGCGTCGTGCGGCGCGATGTCGGCCGGCTGCGCCGCCAGGTGGCCGGCGCGCTGGCGGCGGCGCTCGTCCAGGATGGCCTGTGCGGTGCCGACCGCCGCCGCCAGCGCGTGCAGGGCGGCACGCTCCTGCGCCAGCCAGGCGGCGCCCACCTGTAGCAGGCGCGCCAGTTCGTCGGTGTCGGCGATGGGGTCCAGGCCGTCGGCGCCGCTGCCACTGCTGCCACTGCCACTGCTGCTGCGCCGGTAGTCTTCCAGCCAGTCGGCCAGCGCCGTGGCGGCGGCCGCGCCGGCGCCATCGAGTTCGGCGATGCGTTCGGACAGCTGGGCCAGCGCCGTGCGTGCCCCGCTGGCGCGTACGGCCGCTTCGCTGGCGGCGCCCTGGCGTGCCTGCACGGCCTCGCGTGCGCTCTTGAGCGCCGCGGCGAATTCACGTTCGATGTCGCCGGCGGCGCGCCCCTGCCACAACGCGGCGCGCGCGTCGCGCTGACGGCGCAGCTCGTCGTCGATACGGGCGAAAGCGTCTTTCGCCTGCGCTCCGGCCGCATCGACTTCGGCGATACGCGCATGCAGGGCATCGGCTTCGATCGCCAGCGTGGCGCTGGCGGCGGCGGCGCGCGCATGCAGGTCGGTCTGCTCGCGCCACGCGGCCGCATCCTGGGCGCGCGCCTGGCGCCAACTGGCCGGATCGCGGCGCCAGGCCAGCTGCCAGCCGTCGCCGTGGGCGGCCGCCATGACCGGATCCAGTTCGGCCAGCAGGTCGCCCAGCTGCTGCGCCAGGGTTTCCTGCTGCTGGGTACGCGCAGTTAGCTCGGCCTGCAAACGCACGGCGTCGGCGCGCGCCGCATCGGCGTCGCGCCGCAGCGCCGCCAGCACCGACTGGGCGCCGTCGACGTCGCTCTGGGCCGCGTCGCGCGCAGCGGCGGCCGCGCGCCAGGCCTGTTCGCGTGCAGCCAGCGCGTCGAGGGCCGCGCGCAATGCGGCGCGCTGGGCGCCGAACCACTCGCCATCGCGCACCTCGGACGCCAGCGGATCGGCGTCCCACGCTTGCTGCAGCCGTGCGCGGCGCGCTTCCAGGTCGGCCCGCTCGGCGGCCAGCGCGGCCAGGCGTTCGCCCGCCGCACCCACGGCCGCCGACTGGGCGGCCTGCAGCGCGCCGTTGTCGCGTACCTGGCGGCGGCAGGTGTCGACCTGGTCGCGCAGGCCGGCCAGCATCCTCTGCAGCGTGGCGTCCTGGTGGGCGTAAGGATGGTCGTGGGCGCCGCACACCGGGCAGGGCGCCGCGTCGACCAGGCTGGCGCGCAACTGCTCGACCCCGGCGGCGCAGGCCAGCTCGGCGGCCGCCAGCGAGCGTTCGGACTGGCTCATGGCCGCTTCCAGCGCCGGCGCGGCGCCGATCGCGCCGTCGAGTGCGCGCTGCGCCGCCAAGCGCGCGGCCGCATGGCGGTCGGCCTCACCCGTCAGTTTGACGAGCAGGTCGCGCACGCCGGCCAGGTCGGTCCAGGTGCGCTCGGCCACCGCCAGGCTTTCGCGCCGCGTTTCCAGCGCCTGGCGTTCGGCGGCCATGGCGCCGCTGTCGAACTGCGCCAGCGCGGCCATCGCGCCGCGCCGCGCCGTTTCCAGTGCATCCTGCCGCGCAAGTGCCTGGGCCAGCGCGCCGGCGGCTTGGGTGTCGCGCCCGCTGGCTTCAAGCGCGCCGCTGCGGGCCGCCTCCAGCGCCGTACCGGCGGCGCGCTGCGCATCGAAGGCGTCGGCCGCCTGGCGCAGCACCCGCTCCCACTGCGGCCAGTGTTCGGCCAGCGGGACCAGGCGCGCCTGCGCCGCCAGCCAGGCCGCGGCGGCGTCGCGCGCAGCCAGCGCCCGTGCCAGTTCGGCCGCTTTCTCCTGGTGCCGGCTGCGCGCCTGGCGCGCCGCCTCGCGCGCCGTTTCCAGTGCGCTTGCCGCCTGGGCGTGGCCAGGGGTGAGCGCGCCCAGGGTCGCGTCGAGCGCCTTGGCCTGGTCCAGCTGCGGTGTCGCCAGGCGCAGTGCCTCCTCGGCGCCGTCGAGTCGTGCGACTGCCGCATCGACTTGCTCGACGCTGGCGCGCTGCGCTTCCTGCGCCGCCGCCAGTTCGGTCTCGCGTGCCAGGATCGCGGCCTGCGCCGTGCGACGCTCTGCCTCCAGGCGCTGCACCTCGAGCGCCAGCGGGCGCGCCGGCTGCACCGCTTCCAGCGTGGCCAGGCGCTGGCGCCGCTCGCCGGCTTCCAGTTGCGCGGCCTGCGCGGTCCCCAGGGCGTCGAGCGCCTGCGCTTCGCCCTGCGCCAGCTTGTCGGCTTCCTGGTGCCAGCGCAGCGCCGCTTCCAGGGCGGCGTGGCGGGCGTCGAGCGCCTGTTGCGCGGCATCGGCCGTGGCGCGGTCCAGGTCGAGCTGCGCGCGCTGTTCGTGCGCCAGCGGCGCGTGGCTGGCCAGCGCCGACTCCAGCAGCGCGGTGCGCGCCTTTTCCAGCGCCAGGCGCTCGTGGGCGCGGCGCGAGATGTCGCTGTAGATCGTGGTGCCGGTCAGGGTTTCCAGCAGTTCGCCGCGTTCGTTCTCGTCGGTCTTGAGGAAGGCCGAGAATTCGTTCTGGGCCAGCAGCACGGCGCGCGTGAACTGCTCGAACGACAGGCCGATGCGCGCCACGATCTCGCTGGCGGCCTCGGTATTGGTGCCGCCGATCTGGGCCAGCTCGGGCAGGCGGTGCAGCGTGACTCTTACCGGCTGCAGCGCCCCGCTGGCGCGGTTGTAGGCGCGCCGTACGCTCCAGCGCGCGCGGTAGCGGCCATCGTCGCTGCCGACGAAATCGACTTCGGCCCAGCCTTCGGCGGCGCCGCGGCGCAGCAGGGTGCGCGGATCCTGCGCGGTGACGGTCTCGCTGCCCACGTCCGGCAACTGGGCGCCGGCGCGCTTCTGCAGGCGCGGGGTGGCGCCGTACAGCGCCAGGCACAGGGCGTCGAGCAGGGTGCTCTTGCCGGCGCCGGTCGGGCCGCTGATGGCGAACAGGCCGCTCTCGGCCAGCGGGCCGGTCTCGAAGTCGACCACGAACTCGCCGGCCAGCGAGGCCAGGTTCTTGCCACGGATTGCCAGGATCTTCATTTGCTGTTCTCCTGGGCCTCGTGGAACAGTTCGGCGAAGGCGTCGAGCTGCTCGGGCGGGGCGTCGGCGCCATGGCGCTGCAGCCACAGGCGCTTGAAGATATCGTCCGGCTGCAGGCGCGCCAGCTGGTCGAGCGACAGCAGATCGGGTTCGCTCATGGGGGACTGCTTCCTGGTCGGTTCGATCTTGGCCAGGCGTACCGGTTTATCCGCCAGGACCGCCTCGATGCGGGCGCGCAGACCCGGTTCGGGGCCGTCCAGCAGCACCCGCACTTCGAGGTAGGGCCAGGCCTGTGACGGCAGGTCGGGGTCGGGCTCGAGCGCCGCCAGGGCGGCCAGGGCTTCTTCGAGCGGCGCCGGCGTGGCGGGCACGCGCAGCAGTTCGACCGGGCGCGGCACGAGAATCGGGGTGATCGCGCTGGCGCGCGGGCCGTCCAGGTCCACCCGCACCACCTGGTGCTGGTAGCCCACTTCGGAAAACGACAGCGGCAGCGGACTGCCGCAGTAGCGCACGTGCTCGCGCCCGCCCACGCGCTGGGCCAGGTGCAGGTGGCCCAGCGCGGCGTAGGCGATGCTCGGGTCGAACATGCTGGCCGGCATGGTTTCGCTGCCGCCGATCACGATACGGCGCTCGGAATCCTGCGACGCCTTGCCGTCGGTCATGTGGCAGTGGCCCATGGCGACGATGGCGCCGTCGGCGCCGGCCCGTTCGCGCGCCAGCGCATGCGCCTGGTGGTAGAGCAGGGTGGCGCCGGCCAGATAGGGGTCGGGCGCCGCTTCCCCGTCGTCGCGGGCGATGCGCGGCACGTCGCCGGGACGCAGAAACGGCACCGCCAGGCACCAGGCCTGGACGGCGCCATCGCGTCCGCGCAGCGGCACCACCAGCCGTTCGAGGTCGACGTCGCCATCGCGCCCACGCACCACATTGCCGACCACGGTCGTGTTGTAGGCTTCCAGCAGTGGCGTCGGCGCTTCCAGCCGGCCCGGAGAATCGTGGTTGCCGGCGATCACCACCACCTGCAGATGCGGGACGCGGTTGCGGGCACGCTGCAGGAAGCGGTACAGCTGGCGGTGCGCCGCGGCCGACGGATTGGCGTTGTCGAAGATGTCGCCGGCGATCAGGAGGACGTCGATGTCCTGCTCGACCAGCGTGTCCTCGAGCCAGTCGAGAAAGCACTGATGTTCGTAGGTACGCTCGAAATTGTGCAGGGTCTGGCCGAGGTGCCAGTCGGAAGTGTGCAGCAGCCGCATGGGGTAAATTCGCCGGAATCGAAAGTCGGCGCCTACTATAGCGCAGCCGTGGCCTGGCTTGCCCGGCCTCATTGGCACGGCAATCGAATGTGTTGTTCGGGAAATTGAACATTCCTGACACCACTCGCATCGTGAAATGCGGTTTGATCGAGATCAAACCCGCAAGCCCTTGCCTCTCTACACTACGAAGTTCTTGCCGGCCAGTGACAATACAAGACCAGGACCCGGCCATCCCTTGCAGCGCATCCCGCCCGTCGCCACATGCCCCGTGCATGTGGCTGGCGCAGCCATTCCGAAAGGAGACATTCATGCCCGAGAGGAGACACGCATGCTGACGTCAACCTATACGCTGGTCGCCTTGTCCGTCGAGCAGGCACGCACGCGGGTCGAGGTGCAGGCATTGCTCGAGCGCTGGCGTCCCAGCGCCTGGTGGGGCGAGCCGCCCGCACTGCGCCAGTACGAGCAGGCCTGTGACGCCCTGCGCCGCGTGGTCGACGCCTGCCACTGGCGCAAACTCGACCGGTTCGTGCTGCCGGCGCTGCGCCGCCGTTGCGGCGGCCACGGCGCCGAGCTGGACGCGCTGCTGGCCGAACTCGACAGCCTGAGCTGGCGCGCCGCCGAGACCCGCAGCGCGGCCCAGTCGGCCGCCGGGCGTGGCGATCCGGGCTGCCTGGCGCAGGTCGAACGCTGTTGCCTGGTGCTGCTCGAGCGGCTCGAGCTGGAAGAGCGCGCATTGCTGCCGCTGGCGCGCAGCGTGATCCCGGGCGACGGCTGGTTCGCGATCGCCAACCAGATGCTGGCGCACGACGCCTACCGGAGCGAGCGCCGCGCCGGACCGCCCAGGCCGGACGCCAGCGGTCCGCCCGCGCAGGCGCCGCTTTTGCCGGACAAAATGATGTCTTGTCTATCGTAAATTGGCACCCGGGCGTGCGCCGGCCCGGCAGGTCGCGGCGATGGTTCTTTGCTATGATGGGGGTTTTGGCGGCGCGATTCCATCATGTTCGAATTTCTCTTCAAGCGGCAAGGCAGTGGCAAATCGGCCGCATCGGGCGAACAGCCAGGCAAGGGCAAGCCCGGCGCGGCAACTCCGGGTGGACCGGCCGCTGCCGGCAAGGCCGCGCCGGCGCCCGACAACCGCGCCGCCCTGGCCGATGCCAAAGCGCGCCAGGCCGAGCAGCTCGAACGGCTGGACGGCAACGAAGCCGCCGCCGTCGATTTCATCCTCGCCTCGGAATTTTCCGAACTGCGCCTGGCTGCGGCCGAGCGGCTGCACGGGCGCGAGCACCTCGAACGCGTGCACGGCGCGATGCGCAATACCGACCGTCGCGTGGCCAAGCTGGTCCAGGCGCGCCTGGACGCGATCCGCCACGCCGAGGCCGAACTGCGGCGCGGCCAGGAAGCGCTGGCCCAGGCCCGTTCGCTGCTGGGCGACCTGCTGCTCACGCCGAATCACGTCGCCGAACTGGACCGCAAATGGTCGGTGATCCGCGCGCCCGAACTGGTCGCCGAGTTCGACGCCGTGCGCGCCGAGCTGGGTGGACGGCTGGCCTCGCAGGTGCAGTTGCAGCGCGCCATGATCGACCGCCTGGCCGCGATGCGCCAGCTCGCATCGAACGATCACGACGCGGCAACGCTGGCGGCACGCCTGGCGGCGCTGCGGCAGGAGCAGGACGCGGCGTTGGTCGACCCTGGCCACGCTTCGCTGCCACGCGCACTGGTGGCCGAATTCGAGACCGAGCACGCGCGCCTGACGGCCGGCCTGGCAACGCTCGAGCAGGACCAGGCCGCGCTGCGCGCCCGTGGCGAAGCGCTGGACGGGTGGGGGGCGCAAGCGCCGGCCGAACTGAAGGCGGACCAGTTGCGCAAGGACTGGCAGCGCCTGCCGGCGCTGCCGGCCGGCCCTGCCGGCGACGCGCTGCAGCAGCGTTTCAATGAATTGCTCGCCACGTTGCCGTCGGCGCCGCGCAAAACGGCGCCGGCTACCGCAGCGGCTACTGGAGCGGCGACCGGAGTGGCCACCACGGCAGACCGGCAGCCGCGCGCAGCCCGCGAAGGCAAGGGCGCCGGCCGCGGCGCCGACCAGTCTTTCCTGGACAATCTGGATGCGCTCGACGCCGCCCTGCAGCAGGGGTCGCTCGGCAGCGCCGCCGACCTCGACAAGGCATTGAAGGACGCCAAGGACAAGGGCGTGCGCCTGACGCCGGCGCAGTCCGACCGCCTGGCCCACCTGCGCGCCGAACTCAAGCGCTTGTCCGACTGGGCGCGCTGGGGCGGCAATGTATCGCGCGAAGAACTCATCAAGGCGGTCGACTCCCTGCCGGCCCAGAACCTGGCGATGGCCGAGCTGGCCAGGAAAGTGGGCAGCATGCGCGACCGCTGGAAGGCGCTCGACAGCCTGTCCGGCCCGGCGCCGCGCAGCCTGTGGGAGCGCTTCGACGCCGCCTGCAGCACCGCCTACGCGCCGGCCGCCGCCCATTTCCGTGGCCTGGCCGACGAGCGCCACGCGAATGCGGTGCGCGGCCAGGCGCTGGTCGAGGAAGCGCGCGGCGAGATCGCCCGCCTGCAGTCCGGCGAAGCCGACTGGAAGCATGTGTCCGGCACGGTGCAGCGCCTGCGCACCGCCTGGAGTCATCTGGGCGCGGTCGACCGCAAGGAAAAGAAGCGCCTCGACACCGAATTCGCGGAGGCGCTCACCACGCTGCAGCGGCCACTCGAAGACCAGCGCCGGGTCGAGATCGCCGTGCGCGAACAATTGATCGAAGAAGTGGGCAAGCTCGACCCGCACGAACGCCATGCGGTCGACATGCTGCGCGAACTGCAGGGCCGCTGGCAGGAGCACGCGCGTGCGCTGCCGCTCGAGCGCAAGGCCGAGCAGGCGCTGTGGCAGCGCTTCCGCGCCGCCTGCGACGCCCTGTTTGCCGCCCGCAAGGAACAGGCCAGCGCCGCCGACAGCGAGCGCCGCGGCCACGAAGAAGCGAAGGAAGCCATCTGCGCCCGCCTCGAGGCGGCCGCCCCCGACGCCACGCCTGCCACCGCCGGCAAGCTGCTGCGCGAGGCAGCCGCCGAATGGCAGGCGATCGGCCCGGTGCCGCGCGCCCACGAAGCGCGTATCGACAAGCGCTACCAGGCGGCGGTGGCCCAGGTGCACCAGCATGCCGACGCGGTGCGCCGCGCGCAGGAACTGGCGCAGGCCGGCAGCATCCGCGACAAGCTGCGCCTGATCCACGCGCTCGAGGCCGCGCTGGCCGATCCCGACGCGCAGGTGGACGCAGCCGACTGGCGCCGACGCTGGGAAGCCCTGGTGACGGTCGACGGCGGCTTCGAGCCGGTGCTGCAGGCCCGTTTCGATGCGGCCCTGGGGGCGCTTGACGATGGCCGCGCCGCGTATGCGCAGCAGTTGGCAGTCAATCAGGAGCGCCTGCACGAAGACCTGCTGCGCCTCGAGATTGCCGCCGGCATCGACAGCGGCGCCGAATTCGCGCGCGAACGCCTGCGCCTGCAGGTCGAGGTGCTGCAAAGCTCGCTCAAGTCGGGCAACCGGCCCGGCGCCCAGTCGGCCGGGCTGCGTGCGCTGCGTGCGCTGCTGGCGCTGCCGGCGTCGGCCGACGCGCGCACCCAGAGCCGCATCGAGCATCTGCTGCTGAGCCAGCCGAAAGGCGCCCGATGAATATCGTGCAGGTACAGACCGCCGACTTCGACCTGGGCCACGAGGTCGCGCGCCTGCGCGAAGGGGATGCGCGCATCGGCGCGGTGGTCAGTTTCGTGGGCACCGTGCGCGACCTGAACGACGGGTCGAAGGTCGCGGCGATGGAGCTCGAGCACTATCCCGGCATGACCGAAAAATCGCTCGAAGACATCGCGGCGCAGGCGCAGGCGCGCTGGCCCTTGTTCGGCACGCTGGTGATCCACCGGGTCGGGCCGTTGCTGCCGCTCGACCAGATCGTGCTGGTAGCGTGCAGCGCCGCGCACCGGGGCGACGCGTTCGCCGCCTGCGAATTCATCATGGATTACCTCAAGACCGACGCGCCGTTCTGGAAGAAGGAAGACACGCCCGAGGGCGCGCGCTGGGTCGATGCGCGCGTGACCGACGATAAGGCAAAAGCGCGTTGGCAGGCTCCCTGAGCTTTCTGGCGATCGGCCTGGGCGCCGCATTCGGCGCCTGGCTGCGCTGGGCCCTGGGCCTGTGGCTGGGCGGCCTGCATGCGTTTGTCCAGGTCGGCACGCTGGCGGCCAACCTGGTCGGCGGCTACCTGGTCGGCATCGCGCTCGGTTTCTTCGCCGCCCAGCCGCAGCTGGCGCCCGCGTGGCGCCTGTTCGTCATCACCGGCTTTCTCGGCGGGCTGACCACGTTTTCCAGCTTTTCGGGCGAATCGGTGACGCTGCTGCAGCGTGGCCAATATGGCTGGGCGCTGCTGCATACGGGCTTGCACCTGGCCGGTTCGCTGCTGTTGTGCGCGGCGGGTTTCGCGACCTGGCGCGCGATCCGCGGCTGACACCTTGCCGGGCCAGGCGACAAGCTGTTGCTGATCCGCCGCAAGCCGTGGACGAGGGCGGTTTTTCACGGCCCGTAACATGGTAGAGTTTCCGTCGGTTAATTAACGGAGGTCTCATGCAAACCCAATACCGGCCGACCGCGGCCTTCGTCGGCGCCTCCTGGGCGGCGCTGCTGCTCGGCATGGCCGCCTATCTGATCGGCCTCTGGAACGCCCAGATGGCGCTCAACGAAAAAGGCTATTACTTCACTCTGCTGCTGTACGGCCTGTTCTCCGCGATCTCGCTACAAAAGACCGTGCGCGACCGTTCCGAAGGCCTGCCGGTGACCGGCCTGTACGCGAACCTGTGCTGGTTCTCGCTGATCGCCGCGATCCTGCTGCTGAGCGTCGGCCTGTTCAATGCGACGCTGAGCCTGAGCGAAAAGGGCTTTTATGCGATCTCGTTCGCGATGGCGCTGTTCGCCGTGATCGCGGTGCAAAAGAACGTGCGCGACCTGCAGGCGGCGGGCCCGGCGCCGGAATTCAAGCGCGCCGATTCCTGACCGTTCCACGCTGCCACCACCAACGCCCGCCCCGTGCGGGCGTTGCGCATCTTGAAAAGGTGCCGCTCAGCCCTATCTTGTTCTCTGACTAAGAACAACCACCTCTAGGGAGCAACACCATGCGGCAAGACAAACTGACGACCAAGCTCCAGGAAGCACTGGCGGATGCCCAGAGCCTGGCGGTCGGCAACGATAACCAGTACATCGAAACGATCCACCTGCTGGTCGCCCTGTTGAACCAGGACGATGGCAGCGCCCGCTCGCTGCTGCAGCGCGCCGGCGTGAATGTCGGCGCCCTCACCAATGCCCTCAAGGCCGGGCTCGAGCGCCAGCCCAAGGTCAGCGGCAATGGCGGCAATGTCCAGGTCGGGCGCGACCTGATGGCGCTGCTCAATCTGTCCGACCGTGAGGCGCAAAAGCGCGGCGACCAGTTCCTGTCGTCCGAGATGGTGCTGCTGGCGCTGACGGACGATAAATCCGACGCCGGCCGCCTGGCGCGCGAGAACGGCCTTACCCGCAAGTCGCTGGAGTCGGCGATCTCGGCGGTGCGCGGCGGCGAATCGGTCAACACGCCCGAAGCCGAAGGCCAGCGCGAAGCGCTCAAGAAATATACGCTCGACCTGACCGAACGCGCGCGGGCCGGCAAGCTCGACCCGGTGATCGGCCGCGACGACGAGATCCGCCGCGCGATCCAGGTGCTGCAGCGGCGCAGCAAGAACAATCCGGTGCTGATCGGCGAGCCGGGCGTGGGCAAAACGGCGATCGTCGAGGGCCTGGCCCAGCGCATCGTCAATGGCGAAGTGCCCGATTCGCTCAAGGGCAAGCGCGTGCTGTCGCTCGACATGGCCGCGCTGCTGGCCGGCGCGAAGTTTCGCGGCGAGTTCGAAGAAAGGTTGAAAAGCGTCCTGAAGGAACTGGCGCAGGACGAGGGCCAGACCATCGTCTTCATCGACGAGATCCACACCATGGTCGGCGCCGGCAAGGCCGAGGGCGCGATGGACGCCGGCAATATGCTCAAACCGGCGCTGGCGCGCGGCGAGCTGCACTGCGTGGGCGCGACCACCCTGGACGAATACCGCAAGTACGTCGAGAAGGACGCCGCGCTGGAGCGCCGCTTCCAGAAGATCATCGTCGACGAGCCGAGCGTGGAAGCGACGATCGCGATCCTGCGCGGGCTGCAGGAAAAGTACGAGCTGCACCACCAGGTGGACATCACCGACCCGGCCATCATCGCGGCCGCCGAGCTGTCGCACCGCTATATTACCGACCGCTTCCTGCCGGACAAGGCGATCGACCTGATCGACGAGGCAGCGGCCAAGATCAAGATCGAGATCGACTCCAAGCCCGAGGTGATGGATCGCCTCGAGCGGCGCATGATCCAGCTCAAGATCGAGCGCGAAGCAGTGCGCCGCGAAACCGACGAGGCTTCGCAGCGCCGTCTCGAGTTGCTGGGCGAGGAAATTGCGCGCCTGGAACGCGAGTACAACGACTACGAAGAAGTGCTGAAGGCCGAAAAGGCGCTGGTACAGGGCACCACCCATATCAAGGAAGAGATCGAGCGCATCCGCTACCAGATGGAAGAGGCGCGCCGCCAGAGCAACTGGCAGCAGGCGTCCGAACTGCAGTATGGCCGCCTGCCCGAGCTGGAGGCGCAGCTGCGCCAGGCCGAGGAAGCGGCGGCGCGCGCCGATACCGGCGACGAGAACGGGCCGCCCAAGCCGAAGCTGCTGCGCACCCAGGTCGGCGCCGAGGAAATCGCCGAGGTGGTGGCGCGCGCGACCGGCATTCCGGTGGCGCGCATGCTCCAGGGCGAGCGCGACAAGCTGCTGCACATCGAGGAAGAGCTGCACAAGCGCGTGGTGGGCCAGGACGAGGCGATCGAAGCGGTGTCGGATGCGATCCGCCGCTCGCGCGCCGGCCTGTCCGATCCGAACCGCCCGTACGGCTCGTTCATGTTCCTGGGCCCGACCGGCGTCGGCAAAACCGAGCTGTGCAAGGCGCTGGCGTCGTTCCTGTTCGATACCGAGGATGCGATGATCCGCATCGACATGAGCGAATTCATGGAGAAGCACTCGGTGTCGCGCCTGATCGGCGCGCCGCCGGGCTACGTGGGCTATGAAGAGGGCGGTTACCTCACCGAGGCGGTGCGGCGCAAACCGTACAGCGTGATCCTGCTCGACGAGATCGAGAAGGCGCATCCGGACGTGTTCAATGTGCTGCTGCAGGTGCTCGACGACGGCCGCATGACCGATGGCCAGGGTCGCACGGTCGACTTCAAGAACACCGTGATCGTGATGACCTCGAACCTGGGTTCGCACCGCATCCAGGCGATGGATTCGGACGAGCCGGCCGTGGTCAGGATGGCCGTGATGGCCGAGGTGCGCGGTCATTTCCGTCCCGAGTTCATCAACCGCATCGACGAGATCGTGGTGTTCCACGCCCTTGACGAGAAAAATATCGGCGCCATCGCCCGCATCCAGCTGCACAACCTGGAAGCGCGCCTGGCGAAGATGGAGATGACGCTCGACCTGGACGAAGAAGCGCTGCAGAAGATCGCCGAGGCCGGCTACGATCCGGTGTACGGGGCGCGTCCGCTCAAGCGCGCGATCCAGCAGCAGATCGAAAACCCGTTGTCCAAGGCGATCCTGTCGGGCCGCTTCGGGCCGAAGGATGTCATTGCGGTGCGGGTGCGCGGTGGCGAGCTGGCGTTTGGCGAGGAAGCGGTCGATCTGACCAAATA
>Ga0265797_10004332_pt1 | contig 21823 bp, 25 predicted proteins | sample P2T30metagenome_FD_192433 | JGI IMG/M metagenome (GOLD analysis project Ga0265797, IMG submission 192433) | Plant litter microbial communities from East Loma Ridge, Irvine, California - P2 T30 | ecosystem: Environmental > Terrestrial > Plant litter > Unclassified | place: USA: California... | reverse complement strand
TTATGTTGTCTTTACAGAAAAATAAAACGCAATCTCATGCGTACGCATAGCTAGGTTACTTTTGTTACGATTCTATGCCGAAGAGGAATGATTAATAGATCGATTGATCTACTATAACAGCTTAGCCTTTGCAGAGGTATGTATGTATCTAGCTTAGGTATGCTGCGGACGCGTATTCGTTTCGTTCGTTCGACATTCGATATTATTCAAACACTTGCTACGTAGAATTTGTTCTTCTAGCTCGACTCCGGTGCTTACTTGCTTGCGAGGACTGTTACTACCAAACAGACGGATGGACAGACGGATGGACAGACAGATAGACGGACAGATAGACGCGTTGAGAAATGATATTGAACTCTTTAGGTATGTAGGGAGGTAAATAGGTGAGTGGGTGTTGCATTGATAGGAAATCCGCAGTAGAGATACCGGAAAGAAGAAAGTTTATTAACTCTCCCTTTCGCTTCTCTAGAAGGGTGAAAGGAAAAGAATGACAACAGCACAGCACAGCCGCAGCAAACTCATCAAGCTCCCGTCCCACTTAAATATCTACCAACCTCCCCCCACCCACCCATCCACCACACCCCCCTACCCTTACCCCTGCCCCTCCCCCCAAGCAACCCACCTCCTAACAACCTCATCAACCCCCCTAACCCCCCTCTCCGTCCCCTCAACCTCAAACCACTCCCTATGCTCGCGCCCGCAAACCCCACAGTCCCGCATAACCCGCCTCTCCGCCAGCTCGAGATGGATCAGCCGCTCCACGCGCTTGACGCAGGGGACTTTGCGCACGAGGGGCGAGGAGGAAGCCCGTCTTGCTGCGCCGTCGGGTCGTGAGGCGCTGTGGTGGTGTTGGGGAGTTCGGGGGGGACTACTGGTACTGGGAGCTGGGCTGGGGGCGGTGGATGTGGATGTGGATGATGGGACGTAGGGGTACCAGCGTACGAGGGAGAGGGCGTAGCCGCATTGGCGCTGCCATTCGTTCATGCGGCGGGTGACGTTGTTGGCGCGGCCGATTTTGAGGAGTATGGTGGTGTTGGGTTTCGGTTTGTTGCTTCCTGCTGGGGGTTTGGCGCCGCCGCGTGGTTGTGAGGCTGGTGTGTAGGAGAATTCGCTTACGACGTCTGAGATGCGGCGCTCGCGGCGGGAGGGTGTTGATTCTGGGGATAGGAGGGAGCGCGCGGTGGTTGTGTCGGGGGCTTTGGCTTGTTGTGGCGTGAGCCAGAAGATGTAGATGTAGCCTTCTTCGTCGTTGGGGTTGGGGCGCTTGCTGAGTTCGGCGAGGAGGGCGGAGGCTGTGGTTGGAGGGAGGGTTGGTGGGATCAAAGATAGCAGATTGCCTGTTGGAGAGTTCGGCGATGCTTGGTTGGTAGCCGGGCGAAGAGGCAGTTCGGTTGTTGGTTTCGATTGACGTCCGTGACTTGATGAGGGCTTCGTTTGTGCAGAGGCAGACGGCCTCGAGCTCGTGTTGGTCGGTCTGGAGTCTTGCAGTCGCTTTTTGTGTCGCACAATCTCCACATAGTCTTCATCGTCGTGTCCACCACCACCACCACAGCACAGCGCTGACCAAAAAGAGCCATTTCCCTTCTTTCTTTGCCTTCCTTCTCCCTGCCCACCAAGTCCGTACTTTTCCCCGTACGGCGCATCCTGCCTGTTCTCCGGCCTATTGCGACCATCATGCCTCTTCCGCCGCACCTTTGTCGAGATCTCGCTCCCCACACCTTCAACACCCAGCCTCTGAACCAGCGTATCGACGCTGTTCCTCGAGTTCAAAGTGAACAGTTCCGTCTTGGTCCTCGCAGCCGACTGCATGCTCGTACTTGGTCCCACATTCCCCGCCTGTGACTTGTGATCGTGGCAGTAATAGCTGGCCTCTTCTACAATCCCCTCGTCGCCTTCCACAATCGCGACAACGCCGCTTTTACGCGCTAGGGCTCGGCGACATGGGCGGCCGGAGTTGGTGATGCCTCTGCAGGTCGTGGCCGGATTCTTCGAGTCGTTCCGGCCCACGAGCGCTTCTGGAGTCCGGCCGATGAATGGATGCGGTGTCATTGGTGAGAGTGCTGCCAGGTAAGAAAAGGCTGAACAACTGGAGGATTCACAGCCGTGGGTTGGATTGGTGAGGTGACGGATTTGTGGAAAGAGGAAAGAAACACCTAGCTGTGATCAACACGATAATGCGATTCTTTGTGAATGTGCGATCGCGGGGGCCAATTCACTGTCGCATGGCGGGCAGTGCATACTGGGCCGAAGCAAGGCCATGGTAATTGTTCGACGTGTGTGGTGGTGGTTGGGAGGCCAAGTCGGATTAGGCAGCATTAGATGAGGCTGGTGGAGCGCGCTTAGACTTTTCGCCACTGCACGTTCGCACGTGACCAAGACATTTGGTCTCGCACTACCTCATACCTTTCTATAGTGGATTCCTTCCATAGTACTTGGAACTGATCGAAGTTGATGTCTCTATCGTGTGATAGCTCTGTACTTGGGAACTACACCTCGCGTCTGCGCGTGATCTCCCTATGCACCAATAGATACTCTTATTGCACTATTCGCAAGCACGTCGATAGGGCGATACCGCCGACAAGGTTGCAACACGGCAACACGGTGCTGGATTGAGATCAGACTGTTCCGATTTACTTGGGATGTTATTGATATCGCAAAGCTGTTATACACTCGAATCCCTCCATCAGCACGACAGGCCATTGCAACTGCCTCAGCGCGTGCTGCTATGATCCCGGATTTGTATACTCATAACGTAAGCTAATGATCTACAAGTACAAGCCTTCCGGCTCGCCCTCGGTCTTCGTCTTCAGCACATTCTCTCTCGCAGCCCTGAAGTCGGTCATGTTGACTCTCATTCTCCTCTCTCTCAGCGCCAGCAGACCAGCTTCGGAGCAGATGGCCCTGACATCGGCACCACTGAGGTCGTCCTTTTGTGTAACAAACTCGTCGATGTCGACATCTGGTGCCAGACTCATCTTTGAGGTGTGGAGGGTAAAGATCTTGCGCTTGGTGTTCTGGTCAGGGTTCTCGAAGAGGATCTTGCGGTCGATACGGCCAGGACGGATGAGTGCTGGGTCGAGGGTGTCGATCTTGTTTGTTGCCATAATGACTTTGACATCGCCGCGATCGTCGAATCCGTCGAGCTGGTTCAACAACTCCAGCATAGTTCTCTGAATCTCACGCTCGCCTCCGGAGCTGGATTCGTAGCGCTTGGTACCGATGGCGTCGATCTCGTCGATGAAGACAATAGCGGGCGCGTGCTCGGCGGCTGTCTGGAAGAGTTGTCGTACGAGGCGAGGTCCGTCTCCGAGGTATTTCTGGATCAGTTCGGAACCAACAATGCGAAGGAACGTGGCTGATGTTTGGTTGGCGACGGCTTTGGCAAGTAGCGTTTTTCCGGTACCTGGTGCGCCGTAAAGAATGACACCCTTCGGAGGCTTGATGCCCATCTCCTCGTACAGCTCCGGGTGCATCAGGGGCAGCTCGACGGCCTCGCGCACCTCCTGGATCTGAGTCTCAAGACCTCCAATATCTCCATATGTCTCCGTGGGTGCTTTGTCCAGCTTCATGACGTTGACGGCTGGGTCGGTGTCATCCGTCAACACACCCACCACTGATACAGACTTGTGGTGAAGGAGAATCGAAGCGCCAGGTTCCAGCAGATCCTTGTCAACGAAAGACATGATCGAAACGTAGTACTCCGGTCCGGTAGCCGAAGACACGATCGCGTGGTCATCATCGATCAGCTCCTCCAGGTTGCCGACACCCATCGGCGAACCTCTCATATCGTCCACACGACCTCTCTCGTCGGCATTGCGATCGAGAGCGTCGCTGTCACCTCCAGCCGATGAAGGCGTCACTACACTCGCTGCCTTTGCCTTCCTGAGACGCTCTTGGTTTTCCACAAACTCCTCTTCCAGCAGCAGGTGATCGTGCACACGCTGCATGCGCAGCATTCTGAGCTTGCATCTTGCCGTCGGATAGACTGTGGGCAGTTTTGCGGCAGCTGATGCACCAGCCTGCTTTCTCTTCTTGCGGCCGATGCGTGTGGTGGGCTGTGGCGGCGGCTCGTACTTCGGCTTGTCCTTCTTGTCTCCCTTCTTGTTGTTGTCGCCAGGCGCGCCCGGAGGGCCGCCGGCTCCTCCAAGGCCGGACTGGTTTTGGCCCTATGCGATAGGTGTTAGCAATGCCGCTGACGGAGGTGTTGTTTGGTGATGGGAGCGCTTACCATCGCCGTTAAATTTGCGGTGACGTGTGGCTATCCAGTGTATGAGGAGAGGTCTCTCGCTTTTGTAGGCAACGAGGTTGATTGAGGTCGTACGCGTGACGATGTGTGATGAGTTTGGTGAGGGTGTTGATTGTCAAGGTAGTGGTTAGCACAGGCGAGCGTCACCAGCGACCTAGCAGCTGGGAGCCGATAGCTGCTGCCTCAGGTTCATATGACATAACATAACTTTATGTCCCGCGCTTTGAACGGCATACATTAATGGACCAGCTCGACGTCGACTTGGACCTTTACTCATTCACCACGGAACCCACTAGCTGTACGATACCGACCGCTCCCAAGTGAGCCCTCAGTCGCTGGCCGCTACATCCTTGTTGTCGTGACACGGCTGGCCGACCGCTCGACATCGGCTTACAAGCAGCTGTTGGCTCACGACTTTCGCTCCAAGCCGACATCGCGTGACAGCCTCGCCTCAGGAACCTTCTCATACATTCCTACGACCCGGAGAACGAGTGTCGTATTGTCACCCAATCCACCCTGTACATCACTTCTGTCTGTATACACGACAACCCGACTTCCCCAAGCACGAGCCTCACAACCTCACAATCAGCCTGCACGCAGCTCACCACCCCCACCAAACCCAACATGGGTGCCTCCAACCGCAATCGCCGCCTGCAAAAGGAGATCCAAGATATCCTCAAAGACACCGACTCCGGTATCACCATCAGCACGCCTTCTGGGAGCACCGAGTTCACAGACCTCACTCACTTTCACGGCCACTTCACCGGGCCGCCAGACACACCGTACGATGGTGGTAAGTACGACGTCGACATTCGCATCACAGCCGAATACCCGTTCAAGCCCCCAGAGATGCGATTCGTCACCCGCATCTGGCATCCCAACGTCAGCAGCCAAACCGGAGCAATCTGTCTCGACACCTTGGGCCAGCAGTGGAGCCCGGTACTCACGCTCAAGAGTGCTTTGATCAGTCTTCAAAGTCTTCTGAGCAGCCCGGAACCGAAAGACCCTCAGGATGCAGAGGTCGCCTCCATGTTGATCTCACGGCCAGAGGAGTTTGCTCACGTCGCCAGGGAGTGGGCGATCAGGTATGCCAGTGCTCCCAAACCATCAGCAGGGTCGGGCCGCACAGGTGCAGGGTCATCTGGAGGACTCGACGAGGCAGCATTAAAAGCACGGAGCAAAGCAGACGAAAAGGACCGCAAGAAGAAAGAAGAACAGCGCCAGCGCGAGGCATACCACGGCTACAACAAGGATATGGTCGACCGGTTCGTCGAAATGGGCTTCCCTGTCGAGCGTGTCGTGGATGCGTTCGAGTACGTCGGCATCGATAGAGCCGGTGGCGAAGAGTACGAGCTGGAGGAGGAATATCTGGGCGACGTTACGGCCAGGCTGTTCAACGAGATGTAAGTACGCACTGGCGACCGAACGAATCCTGCAGACAGGACTGCATCGGAAGCAGAGTCATTACGAAAAGCTCTGGGAGAGCATACATACATATGCGGATGAGCATTGTTACACGAGTTAGCGAGGCGCTGGGAAAGTTTCCCCAACGATGAACGAATGACACGACATTCCACAACATGTTTGCCTTCTAGGCTTGCTGATTTTCGATTTCCCTCCGTCGATCCTTGCAGAATCTTGTTGACTCTATGGTTTTATACTCCTCTCCCTAAACATGATTTCCGTTCCGCGCAGTCGTCGTATCGTGCTCGTCGGCAGCACATACCACATCATCAGGCTTGTGTGCCAGGTATATTCAGCATCATTGCTTACACCCTCCTGCCTTGAGACTTACCTTCATCCATATTCCCAATCTTCACTTCAAGGCTGCTCTCGACATCTAGGTTGTCATTCCTAAACAATCAGTCCGTCACTGTCTTCCAAGCTGAATCTCCCTCCTTCGGTAACTCATCCCTCGTCCCTCGCTACTCTTCTGGCACAACGTCGTTGCCAACCCTACCGTGAAAGGACACTGGTGCAGTGGTGAGTGAGTGGGAGGCCGGAAATTTGGGCCTACTTTCTCTCTCTCTCTCTCTCTCTCTCTCTCTCTCTCTCTCTCTCTCTCTCTCTCTGGTATTACAATTGAAGATTCCGATTTCAAAGAAGTCGCCGGTATGCCTGCAGATTAGCGCGGGCAAACCAGTGATGAAGATGCCGTTGATTATCCCGCCAAAAAACAATCAAAAACCTTTATGATCGTTTTGGCTGGAAATGCGGCATCGAGTCATGGAAGTTCCGTTCACTTCATGCAGTTCTTACTTTAGCTTTGAAGATTTTATGGCCAATTGGAGCCGTGATTGAAAGGATTACAGAAGAAAGGGCGCTAATGAGGAAGTGAAGTCTTGCCCATTCCTTAGCGCGAGGGGCCAGACGGGCCAATCATAAAGCTCTGGTACAGTGGATCACGTGATAGCCTCGCGTCACGTGCGTTGGCACAACGTCTGATGTGCATGATGGTACGCTATGGCAGTCCAGGAGATGTCATGAGAATTCCAAGCTCTTCGATATTTGCTGATCTTGCAGAGCAAGTTTTGTGTTGAAAGCGTGGCGAAGAACTCTGAGTTATGTGGCAAAAGTCTGTACTCGTGCCTGCCACTAAAATTGTGTAGCGTCCAAGAAACATGAGATTGTACGCAAGAAACACAACAGGCAACCATCTTCGAATTCGTCATCAAGACGATTGTATGTACATGTATGCACTCTGGGATCCACCGATGGAATCAAATGACTGCTAGGCTTTGAAAAACATCTGCACATTCCCACGGTCGCCGCTGTCGACTTCTTCACTTTACTTCAAAGTCCCGCCACCATAGGTCGCAAGCATAAGCAGCACAGACAGGCCAAAGCGGCATCGCCTCAACCTCGACACAGAGCTGGTCACTCCTTCAAGATGGGACAGGATGAAAGCAGCCCGGTGGACGAGTCCGTACCCCCGACTGTCCTTACCACCAGGAATCTCGATGGCATCGCAGAGTACATCCGCGATGGAAAAGCCCGCACAGTCACAGTAATGGTCGGCGCAGGCATCAGCACGAGTGCCGGTATCCCAGACTTCAGATCGCCAGATACAGGCTTGTATGCCAATCTTGCGAGGCTGGACTTGCCCTATGCCGAAGCCGTCTTCGACATCGATTACTTCCGCGAGAAGCCAGAGCCCTTCTACACCCTTGCGCACGAACTATACCCGGGCAAGTACCGTCCTACGATCACACACTCTTTCATAAAGTTGCTATACGACAAGGGCGTGTTGTTGAAACTATTCACGCAAAACATCGACTGCCTTGAACGAGAAGCCGGCGTGCCCGGCAATAAGATTGTGGAAGCCCATGGCTCTTTTGCACGCCAGAGTTGCATCGAGTGCAAGTCCGCCTATCCGCAGGAAGAAATGCGAGAGCACATCGCGGCGAGAACAATTCCCAGATGTCACGAGTGCAAGGGCCTGGTCAAGCCAGAGATTGTCTTTTTCGGCGAAGCTCTGCCCTCAGCTTTCTTCGACAACCGCCATCTGCCCGAAGAAGCAGACCTGTGCATTGTCATGGGCACAAGCTTGTCAGTACAGCCCTTTGCCAGCTTACCGCAAATGGCTCAGCAGGGCAAGCCGCGAGTTCTCATCAACCAGGAAGTCGTCGGTGGACTCGGTTCCCGCCCGGATGATGTCCTGCTCTTAGGAGACTGCGACACTGGTGTTCGAAAGCTCGCAAAGGCTTGCGGCTGGCTTGAGGAGCTGGAAGCACTCTGGGCCACCACAGCTCCCAAAGAGGCGACTGAGCTTGGTGCCGAATCAAAGCCTGAAAAGAGCAAAGACGAGAAGCTAGACGATGAGATCAACAAACTCACGGCTGAGATAGACGAGTCCCTCAATCTTTCAAAATGGCACCAGGAGAAGGCGCGAGGCAGTCTGCCCCAGCTACCGGCGAAGAAAACATCCCCTGAGTCAGACAAGCAGCCCAACAGCTCTGGCTCGCCTTCTTTCGAGAATGTTCTCCATCACGACCCGAACGGAAACCTGGGACATGTCTTTGTGTCTGATGCGCGCGAGGATAGCAATGGGAAAAAGGATTCCGACGAATGAACGATTGCATCAGAGTGCCGAGACTGCGACATAGAACTGGTTTTCCTTTTGTTTTTGGAGTGCCAAGATACTTTCTCGAATCAAAGACGTCGTTGTCTTGTTGAGCTCCGCCATCATCACCGCTCTTGGGTCTTGCTCACGATTATCTCGCCGGAGTCATCATTTTCACGTTCACGGGACCCCATGCCTAACTATGCACCCACAATCTCTGGCTCTCTTCAATTCACAATTGACTCCCTTTCCACACCTGGCTCGTCACACCTGGTTCGTCACACCTGGTTCGTCTGAACCTGTGGCTCGTCGTCATCATCGTCTTTCAACACCTTCTCCCACTGCTCTACCGCAGCAACGATCTGTTGCCCAATCCAGAGGTCCTCTTGCTCTTTCGGCAAAGGATTAGCCTCAAGCGCCTTCTTGTCTGCTCGAGCTTTCGTTTGCACCATCTTTGCATTCATCAGGAGCTCTTTGATACTCTCGGCTTGTTCCGGTGTAGGTGGCGGCATGCCAGGCGTATACATGTTCTCGTACATGCGGACTGCTTGATCCGCATGCCAGACGTAGTCATCCGGCGAGTGTGCGAGGATCACATGCAGACCAGCTCTGTGGAGCCGACCTAAGCGAGGTTCGAGAAGAAGTTTCTCGCTGAGACTGTTGGCCTAGGGGAGACGTCAGTGTTATCTTGTGGATGCTGTCGGTGGATGAGGATGATCAGGCACTCACCTCGTCGTACTTCAGCTCCTCGAACAAGTCCCATGCTTGGATGAACAGGCTTTCGAACACTTGAGCGACTGGATCTTTATCGCTGATGGCTGGCATTTTGCCCTAGAGTGTTTTGTGTCGGAAAATTTTGGTCTGTTTACTCCGTTTGCACTCAGGAAGCATCAGTACATGCATGTGATTCCGTGGACGTCACTGCAGCATTTGTGCTCTGGCGCCCGTTTGCAAGCTGGTCGCCACTTCCCTTTTTACTCACCTACTCACTCGCGACTTCCTTTCGCTTGCACCCGCTCCTCCCCACAACCACGACAGCTCGAGTCAGCTCAACATGCCACCCAAACGTGGTACGAAGAGGGCTGCGTCAGAATTGTCTACGAGCGACAACTCAGGTACTCCGGAAGGAACAGGTACCACTCACCAACGCGCAACGAAGACCGCCCGCCATGCACCACCACAGGCGTCCGGCGCCAGAGCACAGCAAGTTCCTACTGTTTGTCAAGGGAGAGACATTTTACAGCGCACGCTTTTATCTCATTCCACCAAGTTGCGTTCGACAAGCTTCAAAGATGTGTCCGCCGACTTCGCCTTGACTCAAATCGAATGGCGAAACGATGTGATCAACGCTCTTCGTGTCGTCGCATACCATCATCGTGAAGGCACAAAGATCTCCAGGTGGTGCGGCCCTTCTCCTATGCCGCGACTAGAGAAAGGCATGGTCGACGAAATGTTCACAGGGGAGGCTATTGCTGGTAGCAACTGGAAGTGTGAGGTTGTGCAACACACGGTTCCCAAGAAGAACATTGAATGTGCCATTTATTGGCTCGTTGAAAAACTCCACACATGAGAGAAGATGGGCCGGATCAACCTTTTTTTCCGCACAGTGTGACATGGCCTTCGCCTCGCGCATTGGTATCGATATTGCCAGTGCCGCTAACCAACTTCCCGGAGGCGTTCGATGCTTGTCCACAGAGAGAGTCTCGCCGAGTCTCGCACCAACAACAACAATGCGTTTGGTTCTTGAAGCTGCAACAAGGAGGCAGACAATTGGTCACAATCTCTGCCAACGAATCTTGCTCGCTCCAGCTTTCCAGCCTACTACATGAAGTGGGCAGCTTCTTGCATCGACCCTATAACATCCCAGCGCTGGGCCCTCAGAGGTGTGGTTAGTGTTCATTCTGCCGTCACCAAAGCCCCCAGCTAGGCCCTCAAAAGCGTGATAACTGCACATTATCCTGCACGAAACGGTCTTTTCCCACCGCTGTACTTTCCGGATGTCCAATTTGTCACCAAAGCCGGGACGGGCTTGCTTTCGGTGCGCCGAGAAAATGGGCTCATTGTACACGAATCCATTGTGCCAGACCAGGTTCCCAATATTTCCAAAACGTGGACCTCGATGTTCCACAAGCGCGATGCAATTCTGGAAGCAGAAGAACTGGCTCGAGCGCTTACTGCGGTTATGGACGGCAGAGTTATCAGCAAAGCCAGTGTGGATTCAACAGTAGATCACTACTCTCGCAGCTGCGGGTCCTACAATCCAGCTGATGGTACAATTCGAAATGACGGTCCAATCTGGGACAAACGTCCCAGCGACGATAAGGACAGTCACGTCAGATACACATTTCTTGACCTTTCGATGTCTGCCAGAAATCTCGATCCCACATCCAGGAATCTTCCAGCAATACGGGTCCAGTCAGGAAACATCCACTTGGTCTCGACCCACGTGGACATGACCTGGATCATGACAAGCAATGTCCCGGAAGCTTGGATTAAAGCCGCCAAATCTGCTGAGCGATACGGGTGTTAACAGTTTTACACCCACTCCTCGCCGCAGTACGTGGGATGGGATTCGCCAGTTTGATCCATCCATGCGGCCGTTGCAGCGTCAACTTTCTTTGCAAGACATGGATGGAATGACGGCGTCTTTGGTTTCCGCATTCGTGGTCTCTTCAAAATTAAAGACTGCAGGGCATACTCTCAGGATTACACATTCGCGGCACTCTTTGTGCGCTCGGAAAATGTCATCGTGTTAAGCCTGAGGCTTGAGGCGCTTTGGATGAATGGGAATAGAAAGGAACATCAAGGCTGCCAACGAATTAGAACGGATCAGACATCCAAAGCAGTGACCAGCTCATGCATTGAAATGGTCTCTCGAGTGCTAGGGTAGTAGCACTTAAAAAAAAAATACGGAATGAACACGACAAGTTAGAAAGTAAACCACTCCCAGCAACACAATCAGAACCGAAACGAATCGACTCTCACTCACTCACCACTCCTCATCACTAGTATCAGTATACCAAAGCAACTCATCCATCTCATAACTAAACAAATCCCGCCCGTACCAATGACCATCAACCAAAGCCCGCAGACGAGCACCCACAGTCTCCCTCGCTCTAAAGATAGCCGCTCGGCGCTCCGCACCTTCAGCGTCAGGATCACTGTGCGGCACACCGACTTCCACGGCAATATTCTCGTAGTCTGTGAAGTTGTCCGCACTGTCCATCGTGTCCCAAATAGCATCACTAGGTTGCCGTGGAGGCGGAGGCAAGGTTTGGACGAAGCGTATGCCGCCGCTGGCTTGGCAGAGGTGGTACAGGAGGAGATAGCTGAGATTGGGGCAGGAGGTCGAGAGGAACGCGAAGACGGGTTTCCAGGGTTCGTTGTTGTCGACGTCGCCCTCCTCCTCCAGCAAACGGATATCGCGGAGTTTGATGCTTGTCAGATGTGGTGCTGAGGGTTGGAGGAAGGAGATGAGGGTTGAGGGCAGCGCGACGAGCTTTTCGAGCTTGAGGCGGCGGAGGTTGCGGAGCTGGACGGTTTCCGTCACGTGGGTTAGGAGTAGGTTGTAGCCTTGTTGGGACCAACCTTCTTCTTGAGAGTGGCGATTCGGGAAGATCATGAGGCCCAGCTCCCGCAGATTCGGGCACGCGGATAATAGCCTGGCCAGACCTGCTCCCTGGGACTCCGTCATGCCGAAATCTGGATCGTCCTCACGTCGATTGAGGAAGACGTCCGTCATGCGTTCCTTTTCCGCGACGTTGATCTCCAGGTATAGCAGAGCACCGCAAGCCTCTTGCATTACCGTGAGGGGAAGCATTTGCGCAGAGATGGCGTCGATTTGTACAGCATCGGTATAGAAGCGCTGTATTTGAGATCCGCTGACACCAAGGGCGTGAATCAAAGCCAAGTACAAGATCGTTGGTCCAGGTATCGCTCCGTACCCATTTGTGGGATAGTTACTCGCGACTCCAAGCTCACGAGGGTCCTTTCCAACCGCATCTCTGAGCCTAGACCAGCCCCAAGGGTTATGTTGCTCGGATCTTCGCATACCAACCGTCTTGAGGTTTGGCAGTGTGGCGAAGGCCGATCTCAACAAGCCGGATAGGCGTCCATCGCCGCTTAGAAGAACATGGTTGTCAATTTTGGCTTGACTGCGTATGTGCTCGGCTCTTGCTTTGGCCACTTCTTCAGAGTAAGGAGGTTCTGCATCCATAATGCTTACTCTTCCGCGATCTCTTCCAATACCAATAGGGACCACAGTCGGTATAAGGCCGTACGTGTAGCAATCCGGATTGAACCACACATGTTGAACATAGAGACGAAGCTTCTCGTGAGATGCTACGGACTGCAGGACCTCGAGGCTGGGAGTTGTGATCATGTACCCTTTCTTACGGAAGAAGCGTTTGCCGAAGAGGGTGAAAGAGGCCTGCTCAAGAGTCCGATTCGCAAGTCGTCCCGCATGGAATGAAGCGTCATCGAGGTGATGAAATATGTTCGCAAGCAGTTCCGGCGGGAGACTGAGAAGTGTCGTCATTGTCATGATTTCAGAATTGATATCTCAGTGGTACAGCCGATTGAAGTCGAGTTGGAGCCAAAGGTAACGTAGTTGACCGCTTAATGTTCAACCCGCCAAAACTCGGGGCGAGCCGAAAATGTTAGCATGTCTTCGGAGCTACCTGCTCATCTGATGGTAAGTTCCATTCAAAAGCCTTTTAATCAGGGTTGTCATGTTGCTGTCGCGAAACAATCGGCATATGAAAGCTGAGAAGTGAAGTCCGGAAGTTCACTTCTTCCCCACCAACAATTCCATCATAGCAACACCAACACCAACACCAACATCAACATCAACATTAACATTGATCATCCAGCACAAACAACACCAACATGACACACCAATTACCTCCCGAGGTGCGCGTCCTGACCGAAGACGACATCTACCGAACCTCATCACAATTCCGAGTATGGTCATTCTCACCCGAGAGCCTTGCAGAACGGCGGCGGAAAACACACGAGATCGCGATTGAGCGCATCGAGCGCCAACGAAACAAGAGCGTCGGCGCGAACGGCGCGTCAAGTAATGGCGAGAATGGCCATTCGTACGAGGAGAAATTGGACTATCTGACGGAGGAAGAAGAGCTGCGCCTGGTGCAACGATACTGCGACATGATCCGGCAAACAAACGACCACCTAAGCTGGCCCGCAAACGTGAAGGTACACAAAGAACCAACTGAACCGTCTCTCCAAGAAGCGAAAAAAAAAAAAGAAACAAAACTAACACATATCCCACAACGCACCAGGCGACCGCCATCCAATACTTCCGCCGCTTCTACCTCTCCAACTCAGCCCTAACGTACCCGCCCAAGGAAATCTACAAAACAGCCCTCTACCTCGCCAACAAAGCCGAATCCAACGGCTGGGCCGTCTCGGCCTTCGCCCAACGCATCTCCGCCAAACCAGACGAAATCCTCGCCTGCGAATACAAAGTCATCCAAGCCCTGCGCTTCACGCTCGACGTCCGGCAGCCCAACCGCGGCCTCAAAGGCGTGATGATGGAGCTGGATAACATCGTCGAAGGACGACACGCAGACGACGCGCGACAGAGAAGCGAGCTAGAAATGTTGGAAGCGCCGGGCCAGGAAGCGCGGACGTCGTGGCGCGCAGGCTCGAGCGTGAGGGAGCGCGTGCAACTAGCCTACTCGGCCGCCCGCGGCATGCTGGACTCGCCGGCCCTGCTGACCGACGCCTACTTCCTCTTCACGCCGTCTCAAATCGTCTTCGCGTCGCTCCAACTCGCCGACCCGCCGCTCGCAGACTGGTACATGGCGACGAAGATCCCGCGTTCGTCACCCATCAAGCCGAAAGTGCTGGCGACGCTGCGGGCGTGCGCGGAGGTCCTGGCGAGTTTCTCGCAGGGCGATGTTCTTAGTAAGGACGAGCGCGCGGCGCTGGAGGCGAAGCTGGATAGGTGCCGGGATCCCAGCACGGTGGATATGGTCAAGGCGCATCTTGCGAAACAGCGCGGGGAGGGGGAGGGGGGGGACGAGGAGAAGGCGGAGAGGAAGAGGTTGCAGCGCGAGGCGAGCGCGAGGGCGAATGCGGATCCGTTTGGGCCCAGTATAGGATGACCTTGGCGAGGCGAGCTCGAGGTGAATGGCGCGAAATGGAATGTATGCTCGGGGCGACGACCTGAAAGCGTTTTCTAGATGCTGCTGCGACACGGAAGCATTGGATGTGTGCTTCGATTTGGTGCATCATCTAAGGAGAGACTCTCTCACACTGAGTGGCTCTATCTTTAATTGGATCTAGCAAAGTCGCTGGTAATTGCCAAGCATCATATCTGATAAGAGAGTCTATGATCTAAGAAGCACACTCTCTCTCTTGTTGGCACTGCATCAAACTACCACAACACCGCTGTTGCGCATACAATCTATCCAACACTGCGCACACTCGACACTCAATAAGGCGCACACTCCCTCTCCAACCACTTGCGCGTCTTCTCGTCCTTTTCAAAGAAATGCCCCGTCTTCTCGAGCACCTCCCTATGATACGAGTTCAACCACTCCTTCTCCTCACCACTCAACAACCCCACGTCGATCAGCTTCCTGCACATCGGCACCATGGTCACGTGCTCGAAGCCCAAGTACGGCTTGTCGCCGAACTTGTACTTGGTCTCCGCCTCGGCGACCATGATCACGTTCTCGATGCGGATGCCGTAGTTGCCGTCCTCGTAGTACCCGGGCTCGTTGCTGATGACGTTGCCGACGGCGAGCGGGACTTCGGAGTATTGCACGCGGGTGCCGATGCCGATGGGGCCTTCGTGGACGTTGAGGAAGGAGCCGATGCCGTGGCCGGTGCCGTGGCGGTAGTCCAGGCCGTATTGCCACAGGTACTGGCGGGCCATGGCGTCGATGGCGAAGCCCGAGGTGCCTTTGGGGAAGCGGATTTGCTCGAGGGCGATGTTGCCCTTGAGCACGAGGGTGTAGGATTCGCGTTCTTGCGGGGTGGGCTCGCCGAAGTGCAGGGTGCGGGTTGTGTCGGTGGTGCCGTCGAAGTATTGGGCGCCAGAGTCGCAGAGGTAGACCTTGGCTGGGTCGATGACGGAACAGTTGCCGGGTTCGGCCTTGTAGTGGATTACTGCGGCGTTTGGTCCGGTTGAGGAGATCGTGTCGAAAGAGAGGCCGGCGAACTTGTCGTGCTTGCTGCGGATTGCCTCGAGTTTGTCCGAAGCTTGCACTTCGTCGAGGGTGGCCTTTTGTTCGATGAGCTCGTGCTCTAGCCAGGCGAAATACTCGCTCAGTGCTGCGCCGTCGCGGATGTGACATTGGCGCATGCCTTCGAGCTCTGTTGAGTTCTTGACTGCTTTGGCGTCGCCCACAGGAGATCGCACCTCGTCGACCTTTTCTTCGCCACCGAGAGCAGACGACAGTGCCCATGAGGCTTTCGTCGAGATGAGATATTTTCTGGGTTTGGACTCTGTGGCGGCAGACGAGGACAGGGCGGCAATATCCGAGAAGATCGATTCGTAGGGACGGATCGTAACGCCGGAAAGATGTGACTTGGCGTCTTGGGGCAGTTTCGAGTCGTCAATGTAGAGAGTGACCGTAGAGGGCGTGACAACGGCGTAAGAGAAGAAGACAGGGTTGTACGGGATGTCGTTCCCGCGTAGGTTGAACAGCCAAGCGATCTCGTCGAGCATGCTGACAACGAACCCTGCGGCCTTTTTCTTGTCCAGCTCTTTTCTGAGCTCCTCGATCTTGTCTTGGAATGCCTTGCCGGCAAACTCCCGACCATGCACCTTGACCGGCTCGTTCGGTCGTGCTGGTCTCTCGGCACCCCACACCTTGTCCACGAGGTTCTCGTTTACGGCGACCAAGTCCTTGCCGCCCTTCTTCTTGATCTTTTCCGCAAGTTTGCGGGCATCCGGTGCAGTCACAGTCGTGGGATCTGTGCCAACGATCTTCTTTCCAGCGCCCTCCGCTGACTGTTCGGCGGCCCAGTCTTGCCAAGTGGGAACATCCTGAAGACCTTGCTTGAGGAGGGTCCAATTGGAGTCGAGTTGTTTGCTCGCCTGGTTGAAGTATCTCCCGTCTGTGGCCAGGGCAGCCTTGTTGTGTGTGATGACAGCAGTACCGGCAGATCCAGAGAAGCCGGAGATGAATTCACGGCGTGCATCGCTTGGAGCTATGTACTCGGACTGATGTGAGTCTTCCGAAGGTACGACTGGAGAGGGGCGTCAGTCAGCTTTCGTGGTTGGCTGTGATAGCGTATCATACTGTAGATATCTACCTTCTGCTGAGCCATGAGCTCCCGCAGGCGCTGCAGGCGGGCGGTTGTGTTGACCTGATCCATGTCGACTGGTCGTTTCAGCGATGGCGAAGTGGTGAAGTTCCGGATGGGCAAGCGCGTCGAGTTGGCGACTGCGCGGGAAAACGTCCTAAACATGAGAGTGTTGGTGACGGGAGTGGATGCTCGGTATATGCATCGTCGGCTTCATGCAGGCATTCGGGTAAGTTAGTTAGTCTACTCAAGCCGGCGTTAGTCCCTTGGTGGTTGGTCGAGTAAGGTACCTCAGGCTCAGGGCAGGTTTAGCGGTATCAGATTGTGGATTGCGCGACATGTTGACTCCTACCTTACCCTTCCTTGCACCTCACTGCCTCTGCGTCACAAAACACCTACTGGTGTTCGCTCTTCTTTGCACGTACATTGTGTGCAGAAGTGCATATAGCCAGGCTTAGAAAGCGTTCACTCACATATACCAACCCTTCTGCATTGGTCCATCTCGAGTTCCGCTTGTCCATTATTGGCCCTCCCAAGGTCCGCAGCTCGCCCCATTGACTGCACTACCACAGCATCTGCACCTTTTGGCACCGGGTCAGCACACCGTCTCACGCCAAACGCCGCCAGCATGGCTTCTAGGACAGCTCATGCGAAGCGTGTCGTTTCGGCCGTCTTTCAGATCAGACAATACTCGGCCCCTGCAGACCGCGCCATCCCTCCCGCGAAGCAAAAGTACATTCCCACTTCAGGCACTTATCCCAAGGGTTTCCTTGCCGGCAGTGCCCATGCTGGCGTCAAGGCCAGTAACACCAAGTATGATGATCTAGCTTTGGTCATCTCAGAAAAGCCTTGTGCGGCATCGGCCGTCTTCACGCAAAACATCTTCAAGGCCGCTCCTGTCACGGTGTCCAAGGGCTTCCTAAAGGAGCGTCAAAGCTCCGGTTTCCGTGGTGTTGTCGTGAACTCGGGCTGTGCCAATGCTGTGACTGGCACTGGTGGCATGGAAGACGCCAAGGCAATGGCTCAAACGACAGACAAGGTCCTAGGCGCCCAAGAAGGCGAACTGCCTTCAACCTTGGTCATGAGCACCGGTGTCATTGGTCAGCGTCTTCCCATCAAGAAGATCACAGATGCAATCCCTGCACTTCATTCCTCGATCGGCAACACTCACGAGCACTGGTTGAATGCCGCTCAAGCCATTTGCACTACCGATACTTTCCCTAAGCTCATCTCCCGGTCCTTCACCCTCCCTTCGCAACCCGAAACCACCTACAGCATTGCAGGCATGACCAAAGGCGCTGGTATGATCCACCCCAACATGGCAACTCTTCTCGGAATCGTGTGCACCGACGTGGCAATCGATCCTATACCCATGCGCTCTATACTTCGCACCGCCAGTAACCGAAGTTTCAACTGCATCTCCATCGATGGCGACACAAGCACAAACGACACCGTAGCATTTTTCGCCAACGGTGCCGCTGCCCCGGAAGGAACTGTTCCTCTACATCTAAGCAATAGCAATGCCTCCCAGCCGCACCCCGATCTCGCCGCCTTCCAAAAGGTTCTCGAGGAATTCATGGTCGACCTGGCCAAGCTGGTTGTGCGCGACGGTGAAGGTGCGACCAAGTTCGTCACCGTCCGCGTGCAGACCGACTCGGACACTGTTACCGCGAGGCGCGCCGCCGTCAGCATCGCCACCAGCGCGCTGGTCAAGACCGCCCTCTACGGCAAAGACGCCAACTGGGGCCGCATCCTCTGCGCAATCGGCTATGCCCCGGGCATCATGGAATCCCGCGAGGTTCCACTCAGCCACGCCATCGCAGAAGGCAAACCGGCCAGTAAGCACATGAAACCCTCGGCGAGGAAGTTATCCATGTCATATACACCAGTCGTGCCGCAGCACACCAGCGTCTCCTTCATCCCTGCTGATGGCAGTGAGGAGCTGAAGCTTTTAGTCAGAGGCGAGCCAGAGCAGGTAGACGAAGAGCGTGCCAAGCAAATCTTGGAGATGGAAGATCTTGAGATTTTGGTCAAATTGACCGACACCCCTGGCAAGAAGGGTCCGTCGCGCTTCCAGGAGCTGTTCTGGACTTGTGACTTCAGCCACGAGTATGTTACCATCAATGGCGACTACAGAACTTAGGTTGAGGGGGTTTGTAAGGTCATTTTATGCGCGGCGTATGTTAAACCAGTATCTGTACATTGCTAGACTCTGAATTTTTGTTGCCATTGTGGATTGATCAGTTCCGGTCTAAAGGCGACGAAAAGCTATGGTCTCGGTAGAAGTCTGCCACACTCGACACTACTGTTTGTCATTCTCAGATTTCTCGCTTCAATTATATTATTCTCAGCCGAGCAAGAATGAAGAATGAACAGCGTGCATACATATCGCAGAATGTTAGCTCTCGGGGGACAGGTATACTGGGACAGATTTTGGCGACGCTGGCGGTGGTCTGTTCCGACTGGATTGTCTACTACGATATTGACTTCTGTAGCACATTCATCGGTTTTAGAGTTTGCACCTGCAGCGGTTCTGGCCGCTGCATGAAGTGTGGCGTTGAGACCAGGTACGCTTCAGCCACATCAAAACGCAACTGCCCCTCGATCCGAGTTTCAAAATCCAACATCCAGAACAGAAGTTCCATACCAACATCAGACGCCACACAAACACTGTGACAACGCTTGAACCAAACACACAATCATGGCCTCACTCGATCCCCATGTAGCCAAAGTGCTGGACAGGCAACAACCCACCGACTCGGACGACGAGGACGCCCTCATTGCCGAACTGGAAGACGAAGAATCAAGCAGTGCTGCCTTTGCCGCCATGCGCGAGCAACGCCTCCAACAACTCCACGCCGAACTAAACCGTGCCAAGATCCAGAAAGAGGCCTCCTACGGTACCTACCAGGAAATCAAAGACGAAAAGCAGCTGCTGGAAATCACGACCAGCAGCAAGTACTGCGTCGTGCACTTTATGAAACCGGACTTCAACCGCTGCCGGATCATGGACGAGAAACTCAAGCCGATTGCGGAGAAGCACTACGAGACGCGCATCATGAGCATCAACGTCGAGAATGCGGCTTTCCTGGTGGTCAAGTTGGGCATCCAGGTGCTGCCTTGTGTCATCTCTTTCATCGACGGTGTGGGCGTTGACCGCATCATCGGCTTTGAGGGATTGGGCACGAAGCCCGACACTTTCAAACTGGCACAGTTGGAAGACAGGTTGCTCGCTTGTGGCGTTTTGGCGAGAGCCAAGATCACCGAGGGCGATGAGAGGATGAGAGTCAAGCAGACCAGGGCAGCGGCAGATTACGACGATGACGAATGGGAATAGAGGAGCTTCAAAGTTATCTACAGCAGCTTCCACCGGAGTCTCGCGACGAATGCTGTATTCACTCAGGCCAGCGAGCACGACCTCGACGTCAAATAAACCGCACAACATCACTCTGGACCAGCAAAGCCCTCCTCATCACTCTCCTCAACCTTCTCCAACCAAGTCCCATGCGGCAGCACCTGATCGTCCTCGCCCTCCTTCTGGCCAATCTCCGCCCCACACCACCACTGAGCCTCTTGCCCCCTCCAAACACAATGATTCTTCAACCACCAATCCACAACCTCCCCACCAACCCAATCCGCCGAACCCATCCCACTCTTCTCCCCCTTGAGGTGAACCCTACACTTCGGCCCGCCCGCAATCCCCTCCCCACACACAAAATCCCTCTTGTCCTCCAGCACGCGTGACCGGTGCGTCTCCGTCCACACCACACCCGAGACGATCAAGCCGCTGCCGACGAGGAACACCATGGCGAGCACGAACTGCAGCAGCCGGTCGCTCTTGCACCGCTTCATGAACGACCGTTTCTTCCCCTTGTTTTCAACCTGTCCGACCTCGGCTTCGATTGTTGCAGGCTCTCGCGAGGGAGTTTTATCAGACGGCTTCTTGCCACCTGTGGCGCTGATGCGGGGATCCCAGAAAATCGACCATGAGCGTGTTCCGAATAGCGAGGCCGCCGTGCTTTTCCGCCGGGCTGGATGGCGGGTCTGGGTCGTCGATGGCGTCGTGTTGTCGTTGCTGTTGTTATGATTGAGCGGCGGGACAAAGCTGTCGGTACGTTTGGTGCTGCTGCTGCTGCTGCCGCCACTCCCAGACCCAGAACCACCCCTTCCGACCGCGGTCGTCGCACTAGACCATCTCTTCGCCCTGCCGCTCCCTCCGAAATCCGGCTCCTTAAAGCGCACCGTCGTCCGCGATCGATCCAGCGTCGTCTCTCTTGTTCGGGACCTCTGCAGCGTCTCCCTCGGAACGGCAGCCGAAGGCCTCAGAGGGTTTTGCCTGGTGATTGCTGCTGCTGCTGCTGCTGCTGTTGCTGTTGCTGCTGGAGGAGGAGGGCGAGGCTGTGTACAGGTACAGAAAACGGGCTTGTCAGTTTCTGGGATTACGGTGTGCTGGCTGGCTGGTGGCAAGAGGAAGAAGAAGAAGAAGAAGAAGAAGAGCAAAAATGACGCTTTTCTTCCGAGTCAAGGCTGCTGTTTACTGTTCTATTATATTTATTACTCACGTGGATGGGTTGTACGATCGCTACGCTGTGCGCTCTGCGGTCTCGCCTCATGGTTGCGAGTTCGAGGTGTGGGTCTATGCTGCTGTCGTTGGGCGATGACGAGGGTGGCAGCGGCGGTGGTGGGGGCGGTGGTGTTGGTGACATCTTGATGTGTGTGCGTATGTGTGTGAAATGGATGAAGGGAGGAGCTCGCGGGCGGAGCGATAGGGTGGGATGAAATGGGATGGGGATGGGGATGGGGGATGGGGGTTGGAAATAGAGGGTGGGAAACCACTTTCACTTGTTGCTTTGCTCGTACAACCACACTGTAAAGCATTCTACTTTCCTGAGAGAAAGAGATTCCGACAGACTGTCTGTCTGTGCAAGAAAGGCTGTGCTCCGTGCTGCTTTTTCCACCTTTTTTGGATGTCTTCCATCATCACTTTCTGTGGAGACTTGAGTGTTGGATCTTTTAAGGTGTTTGGGTCGTATGTTAGGTATGTAACCCCTCAGTTCAAAAGTGTGGTCCCTTTTCCGTGGTGAGGAGAGATCGTTTGGGAGCTTGTCTGCTTGAGAGGTACAGGTATAAAAGCAAAAGATCAAATTATGGTTCTTGAGCGGATGTAGACGGATGGGTGGTGGTTGGTTTGGTTCCAGGTTGGTTGAGTGGGAATACTGGCTATCTATCTGATC
>Ga0265797_10004331_pt1 | contig 21824 bp, 17 predicted proteins | sample P2T30metagenome_FD_192433 | JGI IMG/M metagenome (GOLD analysis project Ga0265797, IMG submission 192433) | Plant litter microbial communities from East Loma Ridge, Irvine, California - P2 T30 | ecosystem: Environmental > Terrestrial > Plant litter > Unclassified | place: USA: California... | reverse complement strand
AAGAGCCAGGCATTCTTCTGGAGTGTCCGCCATTCATTAGCCGGTCTCGACTGCGCCATCCTGCTAGCCAAATGGTGCACCAAAATATCGGCCACCATGCTGGAGTCTCCGCTCAGTGGTACGTTTCTCTCGTGTCAAAATTACCAACACACTTTGAAGGCAGGCACTCTCTCTGACATTGGCATACAGACAGCGAAGAGAAGATCATCCACTGGGTCCGATCCATCATCGACGAGGCATACGCGGTGATCGACTTCGACCCATCGGCTGGACCGCCAGACTTCCAAGACCCCGCCCACCTTGGCCTGGGAGTGTTGCAGATCTGGGCGCACTTCTTTTCCAGCAACACGCAATGGCCGTTCATCAATGTCATCGGGAGGAGTCTGGAGAAGTATCGCTCAATGGCAACATGCTAGAAAATACTGTGCTGGAGTCGATGATATTACCACAAACGATGGTTCGGTCCACCGATGGACTGGCATTAGTGGATAGTTTAAGGGTTTCCTTGTGGTGCAGCCTCGGCTTTGGTACGTCAAGATAATGAACTCGCCGGTTAAAGACCTCCTTCGAGATACGTCCAAAATTGTGCCCGCACCAGTGAGGACTACCCTTACAAAACGAGGGCAGAGTCCTGGATTGTTCAGATATTTGGACTAATGCTCGCAGTGCCGCTACCCTTCGTCGTAACTCCGCTTATAACATCCAAAGATCTGAAAACTATCACGAAGGAAAGAGTGCCTTCGGTCATTTTCATCGTCATTTTCGTCTTCATTCCATAGTAATCAACCATCTCCCTAGGCAATAAGGCTACTCTGTCATGTCCGAATCCAAAAACTAGTAGGGCACAACCTTGACCTTAGCCCTCAACTCCTCCGGCACATCCTCCTCCCTCACCAATCCCAACTGCAACATGTCGCCCCAGAAGAACATGGCACGGTGCTGCGCATAACCTAAATAGTCAAACTCCTCATCATGCTCCTCCTCGTCCTCGGCAGTAGAAGCGGTCTGCGTGCGCGCGAGAGCCTCAGCCGTCTCGGTCTGCTCAGCGAGAGCCTCGCGGCCTGCGTTCTCGAGCAGAGGTTCGCTGGCGGACGCATCGGCGTTGGTGGCTTCGCCCGAAAAGTCGGGCATGCCTGGGACTTTGGCTTGGACGATTCCCCAGGCGACCCATTGCGCTGTGTTTGCCAGGCGCCAGAGGCGGGTTTCGTGCAGGATACGTGCTACTTCGGCGTCTTCGGTGGCTTTTTCTGCGGACTCGGAAGGCGTGGCGGTGGTGGGGGTGCCAGGAGTACCGGGCTGGCGGGCATCAAGCATAAAGTTGGAAATGCTTGAAGTGGTGCGTCGAGGGCCGGCGACGGCTTCTTCGGTCGTCGGTGGCGACTGGGGACGCATCTTCGGGGTGGAGATATTGAATTGCGGCCTGTGGCGGATGTAGGCGCGAACGAAGCGGTCTTGCTCCTCGGGAGTGGGGTAGTATTTCGTGTTGATCGCGTAGGGCTTCTTCTCGTCGTGGTAGTTGTAGCACCACTCGGTAAAGTGGTTTGCAAACTCAAGACCTGGAAGGTTGGCGTTGGAGTACTCGAAGTCGATGACGATCAGCTGCTTGTGAGAGTTGGCGGGAAGCAGGAGGGGAGATTCGCTGGTGGGCACCATGCGAAGGATGTTGCCGTATTGGGTGTCATTGTGAGCGAAGACCAGTTCTTCGCAGACTTTGTCGATACCTCCGTACTGCTCCTCGAGCCATTTGCGGTACTTCTCCACTGCGTCGCGGAAGAAGCGCCATTCCACACCGCAAATGTAGCCTCGACGCTTCCAGGCTTCGTCGCCGGTCGGCTTGGTACCAGACGGCACGCTTTGAACTTCGCGATCGAGCCATGACACGACAGATTCCACTCGTGCCACCCACTTGTCCCAGTTGAGCCAGACGAAGGGTCCATCGTTTCGCTCCTTGTCGGTGAGTTCAATACCATCGTGAAGTTCCCTCATACGCTTTGCGATCTGGCGGCTAGTGTCGGGGTTGCGTAGCTCCTCGGGTGTGAGAGGCATGGCGTGGAAGTACTCCTCAAAGCGTCCGTTTGCAAAGGTGCCGAGCATACGTGGGCCGATACGCTTGCGAGCCAGGCGCTTCAAGATCGCCAGCTCGGACTCACGGTCGATCAAGTGTTCCACTTGCGGTCCATAGATTCGGAGCAGCAACTTCGGTGGCGGCGGCTTGTGTGCAGATGTTACTCCAGTTTTGCCATCTCTGGAAACAGGACGCTGTGGAAGCTCGTCAGGCGGCGTCACTACGTACACAGCGTTGGTGAGAGCACCGCTCAGCCTCTCAACAGTAATCTGGTTGCTGAGCTCCATGGGCACTCTCCTCCATCCCTTGAGGCGAAGTGTGTGCGTCAGACGCACGATCTCAAACTTGAACGAAGACCATGCATCGAGCTCCGGGCGAGATGGTGTCCTCTTGAGCATTGACGATTCGTCTTCCGACTCGGAGGCGCCACCGGGCTGAGCAACCGTCTTAGAGTTGTCCAGAACGACGTCGCAAGAAGGAACAAGCACATCGCCGTCGACGTAATCAGTATCGGAAGAGGCAGCAGTGGAGTGCTTTCGCCTATGTAGCTTCTTCAGGGAGGGCTTGTGCTTGAGACTATGTTTCCTGCTCTGTGAAACTTCCAAAGAGGCGGTCCGCTTGAGGATGTCTTCCAATTTGCTGAGATCATCGGAGTTGTCGGAGTCCGAGTCCCTCGCTGAAGGCTGTTCAGACGTGCCTTCGGTCGGAAGAGCACCGCTCCGCGCAGCATGCTTCTTCTGCTTACGGCGTGCCCTCCTCTCCTTCTCGTTCCTCACCCAAGAAGAGACCTCATCGATCAAGCTGTCAAGGTGCTTAGAGTGAGTATGCGAGTCACCAGCAGCACGTTCCGCGATTTGTGGCAGACTATCGAGGGAAGCTGTAGACTGCGAAGGGTTGATAGCGGGGCGTCCCTGTAGTCTGTGGGCGCTAGCGCTCTTGACAATCGGCTTCCGTGAACCGCGTTCGCCCTCCAGACTGAAGTCGTCTGTCGGTTTTTGTCTGCCCAAGACCAGAGGAGAGATTGTCTCGGCATTTGGTGCAATGGAGACGGATTTCCCCTCTGTCTTGGGACTGGATGGGTAGCTCAGGCCGAGATAAGAACTGGGTGAAGCACAAGAAGCGCTCAACGAAGCATCCTGAGACTCCTGCTTAAGGATTCCAGGCCTGGGCGAGGCACTTCCGGCGTTTGTGGCGGGCATTCTGGTCGCGTCTGGCGTGTCACAGTCGAACAAAAGTACCTTTGTGTTTGTCGTGGAGGTTGGGATGTTCAGGGTCAGGGTCCGGCGCAAAGCTTGGTCACGGAGAGATGACGATAAGGCTGTGGAGTTGGTCTCGCTTGCCAATGCAGGTCAAATAGTGGTTGCAGAGTTGGAGTGAAGAGCTCTAAGTGAAGTGAATGTAGTGGTAGGAAAACAAAGGTGAGGTCAAAACAAAAGCGAATTGAACCAAAGTGCCCAACGGATCGTCAGGCAGCGCTTCGTGAGGGCTTTCAGCAGGATCCACGTCGCCTCTCCAACTTTCCAAATGGCATGTGTCACATGCTGTTTTATCGCCCAAGATCACGTCCGTGCCAACACGACCCTGCCCCTCTATCTGGCTTCTGGTGCCACATGCCGCCCACCTGCCAGAATTACGGCTCTGCCCACGTGCTCGACGTCACTGCTTTTCCAGAACAAATATATACTGTACATGTACCTGTACCTATCGATCAAGTATTGATTGATGTGAGTAGCGCGAGATAAATAGAAAGTACTGGTCAAGTTGCAGAGTTACAGATCGAAGTCAATACAAGTGTACACAAGAATGCACATTGGTATGTAAAAGCCCCTCCCAACCAGAACCTTTTGAGAAAGGAAAATGCAACACCCAGAAGAAAGAAAGTGGTATCATCGCGTGCAATCGTCATTACCGAATGGATGCAAAATCAGTGTAGTAATCACTGTTTCACACCCTCGGGTCTCTCAGCCCGCCAGTCCCCGGAACGTCAACCCTCGACACTCGCCTGCCCAGCCTCTCTCCAGTAACAGGGTCAACTGGATGTGCGGTCGTGCCCTGCTCATAACCGTTGCCCTCGCCGTTACGGCCGATGTTACTGTACCCGTCAATCTCCACCGCGCTGGTGGTGTAGCCGTTGGGGTTGCCTGCACCATGCATCGCGAGTCCGTTTGCTGCGCTGTTCTGACGACCCATGTACGAAGGCGTCGCGCCAGTGTTGTGCCATGGACGAGTTTGGGAATCTGAAGGACCCTGGGGAGCCTCTTTCACAGGAGAGACGTTTGAGGAAGAGTGATAGCTGTATGTGGTTGGGGACGATTCAGTCACCGGCTTTCGAGATGGAGGTGGCGGCATAGCTAGAAGAGGAGGCTGGGAAGTGTGGTCTTCTGGGTCACGGAAAGGATCGTTCATTTGTTGAGAGGGCGGGTTTGCGGGTCCATACAAGGACGACGCCTCAGATGGTCCGCGTTGGTGTTGGTATTGCTGGTGGGGTGGAGGACCAGATGGCACCTGGTAGTTGTATCCGTTTGAGTTTGATGCATCGTGTGAGCGGCTGTTTGTGCGGGCGTGATGCAGAATCGGAGACACTGGAGAGTGGCCGTTGGAAAAGTCGTTGACAGGCGCTGAAGTTCCTGCTGGTTGGAACAGGCTTTCCGCCTGTCCAGCAGCGGGAGGGCTTGTGAAGGCACCGTATCCATCGTTCATCGCTTCAGGACTCGCAGCTTCCGTCGCCGCCGTGCCCAGCTGTCGTCGTGCGGCCAACATTGCACGCTGATATCTACTGCTTGCCAGACTGAGTTGCTCGTTCGTTTCAATCAGGGTCAGCATTGTGTCGTCGTCCGGCGCAGGTGAGTCGCATGAGATGTAGGTCTGCATAGACTTCTGTGCAGACTGACAACGCTCGGCGAACTCTCTCACCAGTCCATTGCTGACCAGCTCCTCAGACGAAGATTGCGAAATGAGCTGCAGCAGGATCTTAGCCGTGTTGCGCGATTCCTCAATCCTACTAGCGAGTTCGGTGGGCGGAGGAAGCTGATTACGCTGGAGGACGCGCTCGTTGTTCTGCTGTTGGAATCCACCACCCTGGTAGCCTCCCGGTCCTCTGCTCATCCTCGGATTCAATCGGTTCGTGGCGCCTTTTTCCTTCCTCCACATCGCGATCAATCCTTGTGCTCCCTCGTCGTGTGATTTATTGACTTCGATCGAGTCCAGAGCCTCTCTTAGGATTTGTTGCGTCCCGTGATCTTTGCATCCTCTCAACAGCTCCTTGACGTTCTTGACGAAGCTTTGGTCAAAGCACTTGGTGAATGTAGGTCCTGGGTTGTCGCTCAAGATGCGCACCAGCATGATGGCATTGTATTGTACGTGAGGCTTGGTCGCATAGTCGCGGGAGAGGAATTGTTTGATCTGCTGTGCGGCGGCTGCGGCGGCAACGGGCGAGGACTCGGCCGCCTCGACGATTACAGGTAGGTGGAGGACCTCTTCGTCGGGGTTGGCACCTGGCGCGGTGTCGCAGAAGAGGCGGATGCTGCGAGTGGCGTTCGCTTCGGGAGAGTCGACGGGAGCATCAGATGCGATGTTACGAGCGCTGCTCGAGTCGCTACCTGTGAGGTTTCTTGTTAGAGGCGGTAGCCATGAAGGTGGATTGACGGGCGCGTACTTTTGGTCCGGTTAAGGAGACCGGTGAAGCGCTTTTTCAACATTTCTGTCGAACGCGCGAACTGTCGATATGAAATCGAGTACCGCTGTCGCCCAGTATATTACTGTAGCGCTGGGGTCCTGGTGAGTTTATGTAGGACGAGGGTGGTTTGCTGGCGGGCGATCTTCAAGTGGTAGGGATTGAAGGTTTAGGGTCTCTGGGGTTGTTGCGCGGAGTCTCTTGGCATTTGACCAAGGGACGCCTCCGTTCCGAGGCGCCACCAACACGATTCACAATATCTTACGAGGCTTTCTTGGCTCCTCGTGGTCGTGTGATAGTATCGTTCAAGTTGCCACGTACGTTGGCTGCGTAGCGGTATGGCGGTCAACTGCAACGTCTGCTCTATACTGTCAACGTTGAGCCGTCGAACTGAGTCTATCAAGACCTCGAACAACAGACAGCTATCTATCTTTAGCAACGAGGGTGGCAATAGTGTCACGTGAAACCCAATTCCTTTGTGATCGACGCTGCGGCCTGACGATGATTCGTTGTGTGCCTAGATGAAGTCCCAATCCGCGAGAAGACACCGGTGAACACTCACAAAACAGCGAGCTAAAGAGTGCTCACCTATATTGGATTGCAGAGCTATCGATTGACATCAACCAGAATAGGCTAGGGTACCAAACTGCGATGAGTCTCGATTGTTGATGACTTCTGTAAGTCGAGTGTATCTAGCGAGATGGAGACGCGTGAATTTGGCATCGAGTCAGAATCCCACGCATATGTAATCTAGGCCTTTCGACGACACACGAGCTGTTGATCACATTTGTAGTAGACAGAAAACTGCTCAATAGGCTTACTGAGATACATGTGCAATATTGAATCACAAGATGTTGAACTGATCCATTGCGAACGAGATTCCTGAAGATGATTCGTTTCACCCTAACCCTAACAACCCCAAACGAGACAAACAGACCTACATGATTGCTAAGGTATTGAGGATCTAGGAACGAGCCCAGAGAATATTTGCAGAGTCTCCAATAGCGGTGTACAGCTTGAAATGTCTCCTGAGAAGTCACTTTCTAGTCTGAGTCAACCATTTTCTTTAGAACAGCCTCGACGTCAATCTTGAATCCGCATCGATACCAAGTAGTTGCCAGCAAGGTCGGCATGAGGCGGATGAAACATTAGACAATATAATCAGTTTTTCATGCTCCCCGCCATCGATTGATGACTCAATTCCTACCGAAAAACGGTTCTATAGTGTAGCGGTTATCACTTCCGGTTCTGATCCCTCGCCCTTTCAAGGGCTTGTTTGGACTGTCCGGGCGACCCCGGTTCGATTCCGGGTAGGACCTTTCGTTTTGCTTTCGTTCTGTTAACACTTTTGTATTTTTGCTGATTTTTCCCATGTAAGTGAATGGAATTGGGTGCTGGCGCCGTCTTGAGCGCTGGCTGCCAACCGAAGCGGGGGAACTTTGCGCAGACATTTTCTCGAATTCGAGGATCGATCGTCGCGATGTACGGAGCTGATTACATGTTGCTAGGATTTTTTTTATGGCGGGTAGGCGGCGCATTTAATTTTTGGGACGCCTGTAGCCTGTACCGACACACTGATCGATCATGTATCATCTTCAGGACTGGAGGTAGCTCGTCAAAGACTGCTAATAGCTAAGGCGTGATGCCAAGTCGATCTGTGTTGTTGTCGCTCACACAATAATCGAAAAATTGAGGTAGCAAATTCTGGCTCCACGATCGATCGGTCTCTATGGCATACCAGAGATAATCTAGACCAGGCATCAAACACTAGAGATACAGGCAGACAGAAATTACTCAAACTGGTACCTCTGTCGCTGCCTACGCCGAGTTACCAGCGCCTTCAGAACTAGACGAGTGCACACTATCCCCCATCTCCCATACCGCCGATGCGAGATTGACGAGTCTGCACGCGAAGGAACAGCCTGCTAACATGAGCCTCTCTTAGATGTGCTCTCTAGAATCATCTTGGTGTCGGTGTTGCAAGAGAAGAAATCGGTCATCGCTGTAGACGCGAGGAAGCTGGCCATGCAAACAGCTGCCGCAACAAGTAAGAAGTAAAGCCGAAGGTTACCAGTCATCGTATGGAGCCGTTGAGCTCCATCTCGCTTCGGGTATGACTGGCATCATAGTGCCGTACCTAGCCCTTGATGAACATAGACTGAGGCTGAAGTCGATACCTATAGGCGACGACAGGTTTGTTGACATGCATCAATAACAGACGCCAAGTCACTCAGCCTCATCACTCCCTGTGAGGTGCATGCCTGACGTTGCCTGCATGAGATGAAATGACTGCGCACGGTGTGTATATCAAACCAGGCCGCACAGGACACGCATTCGAGGGTAATGCACCGCACCAACTCCATCGAGAAACTACACATTCTGAACGTTGATAGCAAGAATCTCTCGCGGTCGGAATGCATACGTCTGGTGCGCCTTGACAAAGATTCGTCGGCTGTTATGACCAACACCGTCGTCGACATCATGACACGCAGCTGGCGGTGATCGCCTTCGCGAGAGCAGGCAAGGCTGTGTAGCAGTGGCGAACGAATGTATACATCATGAGATGGCTTTGAGCCAGACAAAAGTCAGCCTCGTATGCATACAACAAAGACCAAGACAGGAGCAAGAGTAAAACATACATGTACCTAATTATGTAGACGCCTTGGCCAATGCGGGCGGCAGAAAGGCACGCGGCGGTCGGCCCACGGGGGCAGATCTGACTGTGCGCCGTGAACCATCTCGCCATCAGCCCATCCTCCATCCATCCTTCCTCTCCTCAGAAGGCATCACCGCCAACTCCGGCTCTACGGCTCAGCACTGCAAAAGACAACAAACGCGGCCGGCGCATCGCAGCCTTCCGTCCTCCAATAGGCGAGCTGAACACGCCGTCACTCATCTCGCGAGTCATAAGCGATGGCGCTATATGTGGAGGAACAGACACGCCTTGGCCGCCAACCAGACGGTGTGGGCGGAGCCTTCAGCCTAGCCTCAGCCCCTACCTGAAGGAGCGAAAGAGACAGGCTGAGGGCAACTACCACTGCATTGCTATGTTCAGCACCTGATGTTCAGCCGCCGCCCCCATGGCAGAGGCCGGTGTGCCTGATGGAATGGTCATATATTCGACCACTCCTTCCATGGAGTGGCTATAACCCACACTGCAATAGCACACCTATCTCTCCATCTTCTTGAATGCTTACTCGGAACATATTACGGCCCCACAGTTTCTTGGTATCTCCCAAGTCACTTGCAACATATCTAGGTCACCAACGCCATTATCTTGCCTCTCTCAGACCTACAAAAGCCATGTCCGATACCCTTGGAGTCAATGGACGCCACTCACGGCACAGCTCTGTGTCGGCCGTCGCCCTTGGCCTACCCAAGAAGTTAATCGTCTGTTGCGACGGCACATGGATGGACGCAGACAGCGGCTGGGTCAAAGGGGCGCCTCAAACTCCATCCAACGTTACTCGCATTGCGCGTGCCATGAAGGACCAGGACGACGCACACCATCAACAAATCGTTTACTATCAGGCCGGCGTTGGAACAGGAATCGGCCTTTACGACCATCTAGTCGGCGGCAGTACCGGCGCAGGTCTCTCCGAAAACATCCGCGAAGCGTACTCATTCCTCGTGAGCAACTACTCGGAACATGATAAGATCAAACAGCCAGACTCCATCTTCCTCATCGGATTCTCTCGCGGAGCTTTTACAGCTCGTAGCATAGGTGGTTTCATTGGTGCTGTCGGCATTCTCAAGAAGATCGCCATGCCTTTCTTCTACGAAATCTTCACCGATTGGGCAAACGCAGGCAACCCGAAACGCCCACCTAGGTTTTTCGATACTTACTACAAGCTCAACCCTGAGGTGGAGAAGGTCCTACCACCGCCTGAGTTCATCGGCAAGAAAGACAAGATCAACGAGTACATGAAGTCTTACCGCGAGATTCTGCTCTTACTTAACCTGACTCAGGAAGTCAATGTCAAGTGTATCGGAGTTTGGGACACTGTCGGCGCACTCGGCATCCCAATCAACCCAGTCCTGCAGCGGGTCTTTCCATTCCTTCCATCGTTCATCAGGGAGTATCGCTGGTATGATACGACCATCGACGACCACGTCGAGAATGCCTTTCAAGCCCTTGGCCTTGACGAGCGACGCTTCCCTTACGCCCCAGCTGTTTGGGAGCGACCTGATGACTGCCAGACCAATCTCAAACAAGTCTGGTTCGCGGGCGCACACAGCAATGTCGGCGGCTCATACGCAGATCAAGGCATGGCCGACATTGCTCTAGTCTGGATGATGGACCAGCTCGCCGGCCACACCAGACCAATGGAGAAGGAGTATCAAGCTCTTGATTGGATTCAATTTGACGACAACTACATCAAGAACTTCCACCGCCTCCAAGTCGAGCAGTACCAACAATCCGACAAACCAACTCCGTCTCACCGTGGCTGGGCAAAAGGCCGCGTCTACGATTCCCTCACATTCCCGCAATCACTCGCAGGTCAACGAATACGCGCACCCGGACGATATTGTCGTGCGAACTACGCGACCGGTGACCTCACTACAGAGCTCATGCATAACACGCACGAGTACGTACACGCCTCCGTGCGCTACCGCATCGACGTCGGTGGCTCGCCGATAGAATCCAACTGGGACAAGGCATTCCCTCGCGGACTCAGTTTCCAGCCTTATATCCAGTGGCTCTCGCGCAAGATCACCCCACAGACAAGAACCCCCACATACCTCCCGGACAGGAACAAGGGACCACTTAATAGGTGGAAGCTTGTGGATGGCCATGCCGATCACAATTCGCCGAACGGAGTTCCAGAGGGCATTGCGAAGCCGGCAAAGTGGATTTGGCTGGGAGAGTCCAAGGTTGATAGGAATGAGCTGCCGGAGGACGTGCTGGGTCCATATGAGATGCAGTTGAAAGATATGGATAGAGAGGCGAGAGGGGTGTTAGAAGTTAGCAGCAATGGCGTGGCGGGTAAGGTGAGGGATTACTCGCATGGTAAGACGATCTGAGAACCTCTTCTTGGAGGCATCGTTTTGGGACAAGCGGCTGGGCGTTTGAAGGCCTGTGGTCGACGTTGGTCTTGCGGTTGTATCTGCGTCTGATTTTTTTTCTAAATAGCGATATACCACTGAAATAGCGATTTGATTCTGTCTGCTTTTGTGCGGTGACATTTCTATTTTGCCATGGATGGCGACCATTGAGATAACTACAAGTATCATGTCGGCCAAATTTCGGTGGCCTTCGGTACTGCACAATTCCCACTCGTCAAGCACCCACTGTTCTCTACCTTACCTACGTATATATCAACCTACAATCGCAACGACTTCATTCCGCCATCGATTGCGTAGCGAGAGTTAGAACTCCAAGCTTGAAGAGACTTCGTCGCACGCAATGCCTACATTCAAAGCCAACGACGGCATAAGCCTCCACTACGAAACGCACGGCTCCAAAGAAAACAAGCCATTGATACTCGTAAATTACTCCTCCTCTCATCACCAACTTAGTACCAATCATCTCATCGTCATCGCCAGCTACACGGCTTCACCGGTTCCGGCCAAGTCTTCAAACGTAACGTAAGCGCACTCTCGAAACGCCACTACGTCCTTGTGCCGGACCTTCGCGGACATGGAGACTCGGGAAAACCCAAGGCCGGCTACCACGTTGCCCGACTGGCAATGGACTTGCAAAACTTCATCGACCACATGAAACTGGACGAGGAAGGCAGTAAAGGACGGATCTCCGCAATCGGCACGAGTTTGGGAGCGGCGATCTTGTGGTATGTTGCCAAGTCAATCCCCCTCCTGCGTCCACAAGAGCAGCAGCGCTAAAACAGCACCCAAAAAACAGGAGCTACGCCGAACTCTTCACCACGCACCCCTTCTCGCACATGATTTTCGTCGACCAAGCGCCCCTGCAAAACTACCTGTCAGACTGGGGCTCCGAATACGGAAACCGAGGCCTCAACAACCCGACAGCCCTAGCAGACCTGCAGGAAACTCTCGAAACAGACCCTGCAACCGCCCACCGCGGAACCATCGCCGGCTGCCTAGGGTACAGATCCCATCCTGTTTCCGGCGATCCGAGTTCTTCTTCAGACACCTGGCGCGAGGACGAGGCTTTCTTCCTGGCTGAGGCTATGAAGGGTGATGGGTGGTGGTATGGCAAGTTGATGGCTGACCACACCGCGAGGGACTGGCGGAGTCCGATCGCGCAGAATTTTGGGCCGGGGAGTGGGTCGGAGACTAAAGTGCTGGTTGTGGCAAGTGAGAGGAGTGGGTGTTTCCCTGCGGCGGGGCCGTTGAAGGTTGTGGAGCTTGTTAATGGGCAGAGGGATGGAGGAGAAGGGAAGGCGAAAGGCGTGGCTGTTAGTTGGGGTGGGCATTGGTGTTATTGGGAAGAACCTGACATGTTCAATGAACTTGTTGGGGACTTTTTGGAAGGTTGAGGGAACGATTTTGTTGCGACGGGGAGGTTTCGCTCTACGACGAATTTTTTTCATCACTGGCAAGACGAGTTGAGGCTTGCAACACGAACGCCGATGTTCATTGTGTTGTATCTGGCTGGGGTAGAAACCAAAAAAGGAATGCTCAGTATGCTAAAGGAGTGTGGTGTGTGCTCATGAGGTTCAAAGGCTGGCAGGCCCATGAAACCCCTCAAAAGCACATCTCAAATAATTGGTAATTCGCAACCGTCGGACCGGGCAGTGTTGTGAAGATACCATCTGCTGGATAACAACTGAACGCAAGATTTAGCACTCTGCGAGTGCGTTTCGGTGGCTTTCATCATCCAGTGTCAGAGCAAGTTTAAACCAAAGACCACACCCTCAAGTTCACATACCATGTCAACGTTCTAACTCTACTTCTTGTTGGACTGGCCCTGGCCCTGTTGGCCCTGCTGAGCAGCGTTGTTGGCGTTTCCTGCAGCACCAGACTGGGCACGGGCGGCGAAACGCCGGAACTCATATCCTTGCCTCCTTGAGCCTTTGGAGCTTGTCAGAAAAGGCGCGAAAGACAGTCTGGGTTTAGATGGACTTACTTGGGTGGATTGAATCCGGGCGGCATCGGCCTGTGACATCTTGTTGCCTTGGCCAGACATGCTGAAGAAATTGTTGGTTGGTTGGATTTTCTGGTGGTAGTGGTTGTAATGTGGGTGTGCAAGTTGAAGATCGCTGGTGGTTCTGGTCTACTGCAAAGAAGATGAGTATGAGTCCAGCGTATCTATGTCTTCCTCCCAACCTCGCTTGCGCTCTCTCTCAATAGACGGAACCAAGCATCCAAGCGTTTCCACCCTCTTCTCAAGTTACACAGAAGCTCTCTCCATGGTAAGCTCCCCATTGTTTGGATTGAAAGTCCCGTACTCTTCCAACATGCGTCCATTTAATTCGCATCAACAGCATGTGAAGACGATGACTCGAAGAGCATGCATACCTTTCCCCTCAAAATCCCGCCTTCTGTGTAACTTCGAGAGACGAGGGGAAGCTTCACTCGTTGACATTCGGGACGCTTGTTACTTCACGCCAGTCCAGTTTGGCAGTGATCGTTGCCATGAACGAGGGATTTAGATGTATGCGATCGGTCTTTCACAGAAGTCTCCACTTCGATGTGAGTTGTCTGAGCCGTTGGCCATGTCGGTCAGAAGAAGATCCGTTTCTTGAGCGCAAATAGGCGCCTGGAGACGAGAATGGAATCTGCAGAAGCTTTGATGTGAAGAGCGCCGGCAATGATCTGGTAGCGCGCAACGTACGAGTCGCTTAGACATAACTCTCTCAAGTCGTCTTGCCTGAATTGTCATAGGTACTCACATTGATAGCGCGGTGAGTGCTAGAAACTTGTCAGTTACGACCAAAGTAGTTGGCGTCAAGGCAAGAAGATAGTATGGAAGGAAGGAATTGAGAAATGATTCAGGTGTGTGAAGTGTTCGAAAATTACAATTCGGGAATCTATCGGTCCTCTCCATGACGATGGATTGAGAACATGCGCTGCGCTATGCTTTAACGTAGAGAGGCAGTAAGAAAAGAAGAAAGGAAAAAGGAAAACAAATGCAAAGTTCGTAAGCCCCAGGCGGCATCTCTTCCCAACTCTTGCTCGCCATTTGGTGGCCATCCATTAGTATGTGAAAGCTTCTTCAACGAAATCCACAGCGCCATCGTCAATGACCTCGCGCACGGCCTTCCGTACGCTGTCGGCGAAAGCACCAGGTCCGCAGACCGTCACGCCCACGGCGCCGATGCGCTCGGGCATCTCTTTCGCCATGATCGTGCTCGGGTTGCAGCGACCGGGGAACATTTGCACGCTGCCTGTATTTGACACGACCTCGCCTCTGTGCCTGGGCTTTGTGACGTACAGCTGGATGCGGAGGACGTCTCGCCTGTGCTCCATTCGCAGGATTTGGTCCATCCAGGAGCGCACCCATTCGAGGCACTCTGTGTTTGGTACCGACCAGACGAGCAGGATTTTCTGTGTCGCGCAGGTTCCTTGTGCGTACTGCTTGAGCAGGTGAGAGACGAAGCCGACACAGTGTGTGATGCCCACGCCTCCGGCGAAAAGGATCACAGTGCCGTAAGAAGCGAAAGTTTCGTGTCCACCATAAGGGCCTTCTATGGCGCCCCAAGTCGTGAAGGTCTTGTTGGGCATTGCGCTGGCCTTGTTGTAGAGAGCCAGGGTCATTCCCGTTTGCTTGCGGCAAATGAGAGAGATTGTGGTGACGTTGGCGTCTCGAGGCATGGTGGATGCTTTTGATGCGGGCAACTCGATAGTGGTAGTTAATGGGTCTTTGCCATAGGTGGATGCGCGCACCGCCGCAACGCTGGGCCGGCGGTGAGTGATGCCAAGAACCTGGCTGGGAGCGTTCGAAGGGATCTTCTCGAGTTCTGTCATCTCAAGCTCTGCTCCGCTTGTGCGGTTTTCTGCCCATGCGACTGAGAAAGGGTGGCTAGACCAAAGGGCCAGTGTAGGTAGGTATGCGTGAACATGACACCCTGGCGTGTACTTCCAAGGCCTCCTCAGCTCGAATGTTACTCGGCATGCTTCACCCTGGAGCGCCTCAACCTTGACCTTTGTGATGCCCGTTTTCCGGCTCACATTGTAGTAGCAGATCCTCACCATTCGCCAGAACAATTCAGCGCCCCAGAATGCGAAGCAGAGTTGGACGTAGGGCAGCTGGGGAAGGTTTGCAGCGTCGAGGTGAACGTACACTCCGACTAGACCAAAGAGTACCAACAGGCGGTGAATGTTGAGGAATGTCTCGTAGAATGCGTGGCGAAGTGGTGCAGGCGCTGTCAAAACGATGAAGCTGAACACCACCGTGGCGCACATTCCCCAAGCGAAACTTTTGCTCGTAGCGAGAGAGAGGGCGATTTGACCCGGGCCGGATGCCCGATGCACATTGACCGCCCAGGCAATTGTGTGCAAAACAGCCTCAAGCACCATGACGCGGGCGCACCATCTGTGAATGAGGTTGAAAGCATCGTAGCTGACTCCAGTGATGTAGATGAGTGGGTTGTTTCGGAGTGCAAAGAGTACCGTCGGGATGATATTGATTGCGGCTAATTGACCTGTCCGGCCTCGCAATTCGGCAATGACCGCGTCGCTCTCCAGGTGACTCCAATCGAGAGCCAGGCAGTAGGCGAGGTTGGTTGTGAGAAGTATTGTCAGTAAGACGGTGTGGAATCTTGAAGGTAGAGTTCCCATGCCTGCGGGAGGATTCTTCATGTATGGGATTTTGTACTCCTGGTTGTGACGGACCGATCCAAGTGGTGCGTAAAGGATGTTCTTCTTGATGCTCGCCCATTTCCTCTGGTGATTGTACATCCAGTATCTCTGATCTTGTTCTTTTCCCATTGCCATGAGATGGCGCAGGTGTTTGTGACCCATGTATATCCATCGGTAGATCAGGACAAACGCCAGCAGCATGAAGAAAGTCGCGATCATGACATTGGCGAGTAGGTAGTTTAGATATTGGTCCACTCCAGTCAGGCCATGGAAGTAAGACGAGTCTTTGAAGTCGGGATCCAGGAACTCTCCAAAGTCGCGGAGGCCCTCAGCGGGCTGTGGATCCGCGACAGGATAAGGGTATGGGAATGCTTCTCGAGGCATGATGGCATGGTTAGTAGCGATGTGATCCGATGAAGGCGCAAGGCCAGCGTGGTGGTGTAAAAGTCCATTGTGGTGCATCTTGGGCGGTTCGGCGGCGGCAGCGGCCGTTGCGAGTGAACAAAGAGAGTTCGGAATGCAAGGGAGTTTGCCGAGTTCGGTGTAGAATGTGGGTGTGGCCGGAACAAAGGTAGCTCGTGGATTTGCTAAAAGGTCGGTGGTCCTGTCTTTCGTATGTGTTATGTGCGCCAGGCACAAAGTCAAGGAAAGTTGGTGAAAGTTACAGGTTGCAAGCGAGTGTCGTAATGCTGAAACGAATGATGAAGGACGGCCTGGGTGGCAAGGTCTTTATGAGCCGAGACTAGTGAACAATGGAGTTTTGTCGAATTTCCAGAAGAGGATTTACAGACAAAGCAAGGCACAATAGCAGCGGACAATGATCATTGTCGCATGGCTTCTGGCTCGTGGGTGTAGAATAGGATTGTTGTTGACGTGCAGTGAGTGGGTGGCACCTGTTTGTGCGTAAAGTAGGCAGAGAGTGTGTAGTCTGCAGGACTATGTCGGCAGTGCTCGGAAGGCGTATGTCCAGGTATATCCAGGCAATAGGCAGCGATGTGAGGAGGAACACGCGGAACAACAGAGGCCAGAAGCGGAAGGCGCGAAAGGAGTGAAGTGAGGTCTGGGCGTAGTCAAGTGAGGTGTGAGGTGAGGTGTGAGGCGTGAGGTGAGGTGAGGTGAGGTGTGAGAGGTGGAGGTGAGGTGGTCACGATGATACGTCAGGGAGGTGCAGACAGGATATGTAGGAGCAGAGTAGGTTTGAGGATTCCTACCTGCGAGATGCACTGCGAATGGCGGCCGGGGCCAACCGTAGGCTCACATGTCGAATGGATCAAAGCGAGTCGCGAGTAAACAGAAAAGGAGAGTTTGCCGCGCCCAGACACAGTCAGTGCGTACCTATCGGCGGTACGCCCCGGACGCGCGCTCGAATTCCAGCCACAGAACCAGTCGAGCCAGTACTCTCTGTTTCACTCTGCTACCCGCCTGTGCCATCGAGAGCGCGTCTACGACAATCCCATCGAGCCATCGGCGGCAAGAGATTGGGTATCATTGTTGCTATCCTCACAGCTGCAACAATAATAACGACACCATACATACAGTCAACTCGCTTACATCCACCCCTTCAGACCCTCTCGGCACCTACAAAATGCCATCGCTCGCGACCGTTTGCCCTAAGGTGACGACTCTCAACGCTAGCCACAGCCCGTCTACGAGCGTGGCGCCGTCAACAGTCCGGCCAGGAGAGCTTGTCGCGATCCGGATGATCTTTATGATACGCTTCGAGCATGCCTCGCCCCGTCCCAAGAGGCTGGTCAGTCTCTGCCCTGATCTCTGTCATCTCCCACACTGCTCAGCCTGCTCGGCATCGTGCACCCGACCATGCCCATCCCTGTGCCACTCTCTCTACCAAGTCCGCTTACAGGCTACCGCTATCGACAAGACGCCGCAAAGAGTTAGTGCTCTGCAGACACGAGCCTGCCAGCAGAAGATCCGAAACATCCCGGGGCGGAGCGAAGTCCTAGTCAGCAAAGGGCTGAAGCCCATACATATGCTGGACGCCGTCCTCCTCCCCCCCATGTGCGATGTTATGCCTCCACCCTTGCCTGTCGAGCGGGACAGACATCCCAGTTCACATCACTTTCTCGCCTATTCACCCCATTCTGCGGGGCACGGATGCTGTTTCTATTGTGGCTTCACTTTATTTGATTCGTCTTGGTATAAGACCCACGCGCTTGAGAGGGCTCGGCAAGCCTCCGAGGAACAAATATATACCATCGCCCGACTGCAGCGCGTTCTATTCCATGCTCTATATTGACCTTGTGTTTCACAGGCCTACGCGCATCTTGGCTTTTTCGAAGACGTTCAGCGATGTTCGTATAGTACCCACAAGCCCTACACTTGTGTGAAAAACCATCGCCTTGGACCCAAGGAGCAGGTGGACCTTGCGAGTTTCAGTTGATCGCATCTGTGGTGAGATCCTTGAGCAAGCGGGTACTGACTGCTTTCCAGGCTATCTTCACGATCGTGGGCAGAGACATGGTTATATTGACGCCCGTTTTCTCTCGCTTATCCGACGAGTTCTTGGTGTTCGCTTGCGAGCAAGAGCGCTTCATGAGACATGTCGACCGCTAGAGGCATGCATCCATAAAAAGACCGAGTGTTGGTTGGTAGTCGGTGAGCGGTACTAGACTCATGGGCAGCACACACTGGCTCATGTCTACTCTGGCGACCAACAGTCCAGCGCGTTGGCGGAGCTTGCCGGGTCGAGTCCTTTCTTGTAAGGCTGCTCTGCGGTCACGAGTTGAGTGCTCGCGAATCGCTGCATCGCATGGGTATTGCTGACATGTCTGTCTCGAAGACATACGAGGATTATGGCAATCCTGGCTTCGTAAGTCTCAGTATGAGTGCCTAGGCTGTAGTCGCAATCACATACAAAGTCTCTAGACAGGTAGACAATCCAGCCGCTGACAAAGAACGAACATATCCCGGTCGAAAGCCCTTTGTTCTGCCAGAGTGCCGTAAGCCAGTATGGCCAGTACCGGTCATTATCACCGATGCTTGCCATGTCTCAGGAGAGACGGTGTGAGTACGTGCAGTGGTTGCTCAGATACATGTCTACAGTAGGTGCTTGTCAGAAAAATCCGGCATAAAATGTACAAGAGCGAGGAGTGCCTCCGCTTGCGCCCCTTCCTCAAGTAACAAGTCGTCTATACCGCCGATGCTGACCTCAAAATGACACATGTCTTTGCAAACCTCGACAAGCATCGACCTCCACACGATGAGGTGTCGTCTATGGGCTGGACCACTCCCATCGGCCGTCCTCACACCTGTGTATATCCAACATCCGTTACTCGACATTTGATATACGTACCGGCAACGTCGCCGCATACCATCTCCGCCTTCGCCAATCACAAAGTCTAAGGCAACCGCATGAGCCGCGTCAAGGAGGTCAAGAGGAAGAGAATATGGTCAGAGACTTTCAGCTTCTGCGTCTGCACTCGATAAGATTTACATCCACCTCTTCTAATCTTCTCGAGATCCACTCTTGGACAACACCCCATTCTTCTCATTAAGGGAAGACCACGATAAACGCCCGCAAACCATCGCACAGCACAACTACCCGCACATCATGACTGTCAACACGATTTCCTCTGACAACGTGGTCTACGTTAACGGCAAACCTACCCTCGTAGACAAAGCTGGCTCGTGATCTGTGGGGCCTTCAGCTTCGCTGCATAACGTAGCTAAGACAAGCGGACGGGAGTAAGCGCTCTGTCCTCTGGAAGCTTAGGATTTTGAAGTAACTCAACACCACCAACAGTGAAGTTACGACAAGCTGACTAGTCCCTAATCGGCCCTCGACAAAGACTTCACTGCTAGCCATGTCGATTGCATCACCAACAAAAGCCTCGAAGTCGAAGCCCAATTTCGGCTTGGACTTGATCAAAGAGACCTTCACTTTCTCGACGCGGCGACTTGCCATTCACTCGGTCGACCACTCTGGCCATTCAAGTCACAAAGCTGATCGCGTACAAAGAAGTCCCAATCAGTCGATAACTTTCTTTCCTACACGTCCACATTTGACGGTCTTGCTTCTTCGTCTTTCTGTCTTTTCGAGGTACAATCTGGGATACCGATCTGTCCCTCAACTGTTATATCGACTACGATAAATTCGACCCAACCCGCCATCGACAGCAATTAGAGACAACAAGATGGCTGTCAACACAACTTCCTCTGACAACGATGCCAATGTCAACGGCAAGCGCACCTTTGCGACGAACGTCAGTAAAGCTGGCCGTGGCGGACGCGGCGGACGGTGGAGGGGGTGGCGGGCGTGGTGGACTTGGTGGTGCTGGAAGAGGTGGCAGTGGTGGTGGCGAGCGCGGTGGACGTGGCGGTGGTGGACGTGGTGGTCGAGGAGGTCGCCGCGCTCGTCCCCCATACACATGCCGTGCTGAGCAACTGCAACCCCGGTTGGATCTGGTCACCCCTGGAGAGCTTCTCGCGTTCGACTGCGAAGGAATGATGCTCCCCCAACCAGACGGCACTATATCGAAAGGTGTTGGAAGAGTTTCGGTGGTGAACGAGAAGCTGGAACTGATCTATGACACGTTCGTCCATTATGGACGTAATGTCGAGCACCGACCTGACCCCCAGCGTCTCAAATTTGGCGTCAAATACGCCGACATCAGGCCCGAGAATGGCGCGCAGCTCTATCGTGAAGTCCTCGCAGCTCTGAAAACAATCTTCGACAAGAGTGGCGGTCTCATCGCTCACGACTTCTGGAGCGACCGCAGCATGCTGAGAGACCTCGACTTTTCCAACTACGAAATTCACGACACCCAGAGCGTGAGCTATTACCAAGCCCTCAACAACAACAACCCGCCTGGCCTCCAAATGCTCGCAGCAGATGTCCTGGGCGAAGATCTCGATCGTACCGACGGCCACTCCAGCATCGACGACGCCCGCGTCACCATGCAACTCTGGATCTACCACACCACCGGCCAGATCCCCCAGCTGGCCACCAGACGCATACAGCCGGGCAGAAGCTGCAAGAAATCGGGGAGCCACCTCGCTCCGGGAAACCTGGTCGCTCTGCCAGATATCCCCCACCTGCGTCCGGCCGGCAAGGTCTTCGACATGCAGACGTCCACTTACATCCCGAAGATGAAGTACATATACGACCTCGGGATTTACATACCCTTCGACGACGACGAGAGGTGGTACGAACCTGCTTGGTGATGGTGTTTTTGGTTTGATGCTTGTGTCCTCTGGACTTGTTGCCTTGCTAGCCTGTCCTGTTTACTTCGGGCCACACAACCGACATAGAAGCGAGACGGGGCGATTCTTGTTCGTTGTTCATGAGCCTGACAGTTTCTCGTCGGTCTTCTGCCGAAGGATTGGGACGGGGCTGTTATAACGGTGGCTCCTTGGATCGGGCGTTGTGGTTTTGGGTTGTGTCTCCGCATTCTGTCTTTTGTTCGCCCAGATCAGTTTTCCTCTTGTCCGTACGACCCAATCCGGGCGTTGATTTTGTATTCGGATGAAACCAATGTATACTTAAAGATCACATCTAACCAACGAGCATTCAAAGAATCATACTCCAGACTCCGAGTCCGAGTCCTCTGCGATGACCTCCCGAACATGCACTCCCGTTCGCTTCGCCTACAGTTTCTCGCCGAGTCGAGTAAAGTCTGACAAGGCGTCCTGTCAAAATCCGTAGACATATTGTAAGTACAAGCCATTCGCTGTCCAAGATGCGCTTCAACTCTTGGAAGACAATGCGGACGGCATTTTCTCCTGGAAAGAATGCATGTCAATCTAGCTTTGAAGATTACTGGAGAGATGTTTTGCGGAAGAGGCTTTTGAGCATGAGTAGGTGCTGGCATTGTTTACGCTGTAATGAAGATGTCATCAAGGTACGACGGAAAGGTACACGGAGAAGGACGACTTGGAAGGTCGCGGGAAAGAATGCCGCCGATGCATACTCGCCTGTTGTAGAAGTGTTGAGGAGCTCTCCAGGCTAGCGACCATGGGTAAAGTGATAATACGAGAAGCGATGTCAAGTTCTCCATCGAAGGATCTTTAGCAGGCGCTGCTAAATAGTAGTTCTCTATAAGCGAGAATCCTTCCGGCTGAAGACTCCGCAGCCCACATTAGGTAAGCGATATGGTTAATCTATTTTTTTCTTTTCGCGAACAACCAAGAGCTTTCATGAGTACGTCCATTTCACCCACGAGCTCGAGTACTTCGTGAAACTGTTCTGCACATCCTGTCGAGTACCTGAGCAAGTCTCGGATACAAGAGTCCAGCTTGGAGCTACTTGTGCACGAGGTCGGAAATCCGTGTGAATACCACAGCTCGAAGAACTTATATTGGGTGCGGGGCCTATAGTCGTATAGCGTATGCTTTAATAGGAAA
>Ga0265797_10004330_pt1 | contig 21825 bp, 18 predicted proteins | sample P2T30metagenome_FD_192433 | JGI IMG/M metagenome (GOLD analysis project Ga0265797, IMG submission 192433) | Plant litter microbial communities from East Loma Ridge, Irvine, California - P2 T30 | ecosystem: Environmental > Terrestrial > Plant litter > Unclassified | place: USA: California... | reverse complement strand
GCGATGCGCGTCACGGTATCCGAGATCTTGTGGAAGGTGACCACGCCGCCGTTCTTGACGCCGGTGACGCTGCGCCAGGCGATGCGGTTGTCCGGGATCTGCTCGGTGATCTCGGCATCCCATTCCTTCTCTTCGCCGGCGACGTTGGCGCGCCAGTGCAGGTGGGTGTCGTCCAGCTGGCGGATTTCCTTGACGCTCTTCATGAACTGCGGGAAATCCTCGAACTGCGTGAACTGGTTATAGGCGGTGCGCACCGGCACATTGACCTCGATCGTTTCGACGATCGACGAGCTGGCGCCAAAACCACGGTTGCCCTTGAGTTTTTTCGACAGCAAAGCGCCGCCGACGGCCAGTGCGGCCACGGTAACTACTCGACCCAGCATAGCATTCTCCTTGTATGAGACCAGTGCGCCCGAAGGCGCAACGGCCTGGTTGATTGCATGACGTTGGTGTTCGCGCCCTTGTCGCGAATCTGTCATTAAAATAAGTGAAAAGACAAGACGGCGGCGCGCGGCTGACTTTTCCGGAAGCGTGGCGTTGAGCGACGTTGATGTGATTTCCTGCGCGAAATAAACGACGAAACCGACAGGAGGGACGAATGAGCTTGCAAGGTGGATGCTACTGCGGCGCCGTGCGCTACGAGATCTTCGGCGACACGTTCAACAGCACACTGTGCCACTGCACCGACTGCCGCAAGGCCTCGGGCGCGCCAGCGTTTGCCTGGTTCAGCGTCAAGCTGGCCGGGCTGGGATGGCTTAGCGGCAAGCCGCGCCAGTTTCGCTCGAGCGCGCATGCCACGCGCAGCTTTTGCCAGGATTGCGGCACGACGCTGACCTGGTCGACCGACGCGTGGCCGGAAGAGATCGACATCGCCACCGCCAGCCTGGACGATCCCGACGCCGTGCCGCCAGCCGACCACACCTACACGAGAAGCCGGCTGGGCTGGATGAATCTGCACGATGGCCTGCCGGAGTTCCAGACGACGCGCTCGGCAGACTGAGGCGCCATGCCCCTTTGGCAGGACCGGCGCAGGCATTGGGGCGCTACCGTATCGCGCCTGCGACGAACTGGATGGGCATACAGTATGCCCGGCGTTATAATGGCCGGATGCTGAAACTCGACACCCTCAATCCCGAGCAATATGCCGCCGTAACGTTACCGGCGCAAAGCGCGCTGATCCTGGCAGGCGCCGGCTCGGGCAAGACCCGCGTGCTCACCACGCGCATCGCCTGGCTGATCCAGACCAACCAGGTCTCGCCGGCCGGCATCATGGCGGTGACCTTCACCAACAAGGCGGCAAAGGAAATGCTGACCCGCCTGTCGGCGATGCTGCCGGTGAACACGCGCGGCATGTGGATCGGCACCTTCCACGGCCTGTGCAACCGCCTGCTGCGCACGCACTACCGCGACGCGGCGCTGCCGCAGACGTTCCAGATCCTGGACTCGCAAGACCAGCTGTCGCTGATCAAGCGCATGCTCAAGGCGCACAATGTCGACGATGAAAAGTACCCGGCCAAGACGCTGATGTACTTCATCAATAACGCCAAGGACCAGGGCCTGCGCGCGTCGCAGGTCGAGGCCTACGATCCGATCGAGCGCCGCATGGTCGAGCTGTACGAGCTGTACGACCAGCAGTGCCAGCGCGAAGGCGTGGTCGATTTCGCCGAGCTGCTGCTGCGCTCGTACGAACTGCTGGCGCGCAACGCGCCGCTACGCCATCACTACCAGATGCGCTTCCGCCACATCCTGGTCGACGAGTTCCAGGATACCAACGACCTGCAATACAACCTGCTGAAACTGCTGGCGGGGCAGGGCGAATCGGGCGGCGGCGCCATCTTTGCCGTCGGCGACGACGACCAGAGTATCTACGCCTTCCGTGGCGCCAATGTCGGCAATATGTCGGCCTTCGAGCGCGACTACCAGGTCAGGAACCTGATCAAGCTGGAGCAGAACTACCGCTCGCACGGTCATATCCTGGACAGCGCCAACTACCTGATCGCCAACAACACCAAACGCCTCGGCAAGAACCTGCGCACCGACGCCGGCCAGGGCGAACCGGTGCGCATCTATGAGGCCTCGTCCGATCTCGAAGAAGCGCAGTGGATCATCGAGGAAGCGAAGAGCCTGATCGCCGAAGGCATGCCGCGCAATGAGCTGGCGATCCTGTACCGCAGCAATGCGCAGAGCCGGGTGATCGAGCACGCGCTGTTCGCGGCGGGGCTGCCGTACACCGTGTACGGCGGCCTGCGCTACTTCCAGCGCGCCGAGGTCAAGCACGCGATTGCCTACCTGCAGCTGATGGACAATCCGCACAACGATTCGGCCTTCATGCGCGTGGTGAACTTCCCGACCCGCGGCATCGGCGCCCGCTCGATCGAGCAGCTGCAGATGGCGGCCGACAGCTACGGCATTTCGCTGTATGCGGCGGTGCCCTACATGACCGGCAAGGCCGGCAATGCGCTCGGCAGCTTCGTCAAGCTGATCGAAGGCGCGCGGTTCGAGACCCAGCAACTGCCGCTGCCCGAGCTGGTGCGCGTGGTGCTCGAACGCAGTACGCTGCTGGCGCACTACGGCACCGAGAAGGAAGGCGCCGACCGCATCGAGAATCTGGAGCAGATGGTCAACGCCGCGACCCAGTTCGTGCAGGAAGAAGGTTTCGGCACCCAGGCGCCGGCCCACCTGGGCCCGCCAGCGCAGGCCCAGGCCGGCGAAGGCGTCGTCTACCAGGACGGCATCGAAATCATCGACGAAGGCGCGCCACTGGCGACCGTGATGTCGCCGCTGTCGGCCTTCCTGTCGCATGCCTCGCTCGAAGCGGGCGACGCCCAGGCCCAGGCCGGCCAGGAAGCGCTGCAGCTGATGACGGTGCACTCGGCCAAGGGGCTGGAGTTCGACGCCGTGTTCATCACCGGTCTCGAAGAAGGATTGTTCCCGCACGAAAGCAGCGCGCGCGAAGCCGACGGTGTCGACGAAGAACGGCGCCTGATGTACGTGGCGATCACCCGCGCGCGCCGCCGCCTGTACATGAGCTTTACCCAGCAGCGCATGCTGCACGGCCAGACCCGCTTCAACATGAAGTCGCGCTTCTTCGACGAATTGCCCGAAGACGCGCTCAAGTGGCTGTCGCCGCGCGTGCAGACCGCCTGGTTTGGCGGGCGCAAGCAGACCACGGCGTGGGACGATACCAAATTCCGCGAAGGCGGCAGCGACAACAAGATCGCCCAGCAGATCACGCAGAAGTCGGGTAACGGCAGCGGCTGGCGCGTGGGGGAGAGCGTGGCGCACGCCAAGTTCGGCGAAGGCGTGATCGTCAACATCGAAGGCGGCGCCGGCGCGGCGCGGGCCCAGATCAATTTCGGTGCGGCGGGGATGAAGGTGCTGGACCTGTCGATCGCGAAGCTGGAGCGGATCGGGCGCTAGGGTCGGCGGCCTGGCCGCTGGCGCGGCGATCGTTACCGGTGCCGATGGCGCACCGGATGATCTCGCTGCCACCATCACCGCTGTAGGGTTGGCAGCTTCGCCGCCGGCGCGGCGATCGTTACCGGTGCCGATGGCACACCGGATGATCTTGCCACCATCACCGCTGTAGGGTTGGCAGCTTCGCTGCCGACGCGGCGATCGTTATCGGTGCCGATGGCACGCCGGATGATCTCGCTGCCAACCATCACCGCGTCGGCAGCATAGCTGCCGACCCTACGATCCTGCCAGCGTCATTACTTGGCGATCGTTATCGGTGCCGATGGCGTGCCGGACGATCTCGCTGCCACCATCACCGCGTGGACGGCAAAGCCGTCCACCCCACATCGATCGCGGATTGTAGGGTGGACGGGTTTCCCGTCCACGCGTTCAAACAACGCTTACTTGTCCAGGCTGACCTTGTCGGCCGGCCCCAGTGCAGGCTTGCCGAAAATCTCGCGGTAGCCCACGTACATCGCGCACTGCAGCAGCAGGATGAACAAAAAGATCACCCACATGATCACCACGCGCGCCACGCCGCTGGCGCCGAGCAGCATGGCGATGATCATGCACACGCCAAAGAAAATCCCGAACCACGCCAGTAGTAGCACGATGAACTTGCCGGCGCTGCGCTTGACCGCGAAGACGCTGTAGAACACCGCCTTCAGTGGCGGCATCTTTTGCCAGTAGGTCAGCGGCGCCGAGAAGCACAGCGCGATCAGCGCGACCGCGTCGAAGGCAAAGATCGCGAACATGGCCAGCACGTCCGATCCGGCCAGTTGCGGCGGCGTGCCTTCGGCGCCCTGGGCGGCGCGGATCTGGTCCCAGAAGCCCGCATCGACGGCGAAGCGCGTGACCAATGCCAGCACCAGCGACACGCCCAGGTAGACGATCCCGACCTTGCACAGCTCGCGCAGCACCGGCTGGCGGAACCCCGTCAGCAGCACCGCCGGCGTCACGCGCTGGCCGCTGTCGATCATCGCGCAGCCCATCATGAAGGCCATCGAGAACGACGGGATCAGCACCACCGCGATCATCGGCCCGATGAAGGGCACGGCGCTGATCAGGATGCTGACCAGGATGTTCGCGAACAGCAGCGTGGTCAGCGGTGCCGGTTGCTGGCGGAACAGGCGGGCGCCTTCCTTGAGCCAGGTCCAGCCGGTGGTTGCGGGTTGATTGTTCATGAAGTCTGGTTCGTTGGCAGGGAGGGCGCCGGGCGCGCGATGCGTTCGCGCAGGATGCGTTCGAAGTGGGTTGGATCGTGCGGCGTCAACAGCTCGGCGGCGCGCGGAAGATGCAGATCATACAGGCGCGACAGCCAGAAGCGCAGCGCACTGGCGCGCAGCAGCGGCTGCCAGGCATCCTGCTCGGCATCCGTGAACGGGCGCACCGCGTGATAGGCGTCCAGCAGGGCGCGCACCCGCGCCTCGTCGAGCACGCCGGTCTGCAGATCGATGCACCAGTCGTTGACGGTGACGGCGACGTCGAACAGCCAGGTGTCGACGCCGGCGAAATAAAAGTCGAAGCAGCCGCTCAGGCGCTCGCCGTCGAACATCACGTTATTGCGAAACAGATCGGCGTGGACCGGGCCGCGCGCCAGGCCGGCATACGCCGGGCCGGCCGCGAAGGCGTTCTGGAACCGGACCTCGTCGCGCAGCAGCGCGGCTTCTTCAGTGCCCAGGTGCGGCAGCACCTCGGGCGCGGTGGCCGTGATCCAGTCGAGGCCGCGCAGGTTCGGCTGGGCCAGGTCGACGTCGCGCGCCGCCAGGTGCATGCGCGCCAGCATGCGCCCGACTTCGGCGCAGTGCACCGCTTGCGGATCGAGCTGGGAGGCGCCTGCCAGGCGGCTGACGATGATGGCCGGCTTGCCGTGCAATTCGACGACCAGCGCGCCGTCCGCGTTGGCAACCGGCGCAGGCACGGGAATGCCGCGCTCGGCCAGGTGGCGCATCAGGTTGACGTAGAAAGGGAGCTGGTCGAAGCGCAAGTTCTCGAAGATCGTCAGGACAAACTGCCCTTGCTCGGTCGTCAGGAAGAAATTGCTGTTATCGATGCCGGAGGAAATGCCCTCTAGCCGAAGTGCCCGGCCGAGCGGGAACTGCTTGATCCACTGGGTGAGGTCATCCAGCGAGACCGCGGTAAAAACTGCCATGTGCTAACGGAAAAGTGAGGTCGGGGGCGCGCCGCCGCTCGAAGCGGGCGGCGCATCCGCAGGTCATTGTTTGGTGGTCGGTTCCAGCGCGGGTGGCGGGGGCACGTCGGCGCGCGCGGGCACGCCCTGGCGGGCCGGGGCCGGTGCGACCGGCTGGTCGGCGGTGTCCTGCTTCTTGGGATTGCCAAAGTCAAATTCCATCACTTGCCATTGTGGGGCGCGGATGTTGCTGTTCTGGGCGTCGCCTGGTTGGGCGTTGCCGGGGCCGGCATTGGGCTTCATCGTGTAGCGGCTCGGGCCGCTTTGCACTTCGACTTCGGTGACCAGACCGTCATTGGCGCGCTTTTCGGTGATGCGGGTACCCTGGCGCGGCGGAATGGTGGTCGCCGGCGTGTCGCTGCCTGGCTCGATGCGTTCGAGCTGGGGCGGCTGTTCGCTGGGCCGCTGCGTTTGCGACTGGGTTTGCGCTTGCGGCTGGGCCTGTGGCGCCGGCTGGGTCTGGGTGCGCGGGAGCGATCCCGGCTGGGCGGCAACGATGCCGGCATGGGCAAACAGGCACAGCGTCAAGAGGGCAAAGCGGGGTGTCGAACGCAGCATGATGGTCACCTAATGTCGTTTAGTCCATTGTAGCAAACGGCGCCCCTTCCCTGTGAAAAGTGTGCCGCAAACCATGATTGCACCAAGGCATTGGCGACGGAGGGCACGCGCGGCCGTTGATGAGGATTCTGCGATAATGGCGGCTACCCTGGCGCCACCGTTGGCGCCGCCTCATTCCTGATCTCGCTTCCCCTATGGACAATACCCTCCTGCTCGTCGACGGTTCCAGCTATCTTTATCGCGCCTTCCACGCGCTGCCCGACCTGCGCAGCCCGGACGGCTTCCCGACCGGCGCCATGCACGGCATGGTCAATATGCTGCGCCGCCTGCGCGCTGATTTCCCCGCGGCATATATTGCTTGCGTGTTCGATGCCAAGGGCAAGACCTTCCGCGACGATCTGTACCCGGAGTACAAGGCGACGCGCGCCTCGATGCCGGAAGACCTGGGCAAGCAGATCGAGCCGATCCACGAAGTGGTGCGCTACATGGGCTGGCCGATCCTGATGGTCGAAGGCGTCGAAGCCGACGACGTGATCGGCACGCTGGCGGTGGAGGCTACCAAGCGCGGCATGAACACCGTGGTCTCGACCGGCGACAAGGACCTGGCGCAACTGGTCAATGACAAGGTCATGCTGATCAACACGATGAGCAACGAGCGGCTCGACGAAGCCGGCGTGCTGGCCAAGTTCGGCGTGCCGCCGAACCGCATCATCGATTACCTGACCCTGGTCGGCGACACCGTCGACAACGTCCCGGGCGTGGCCAAGTGCGGCCCCAAGACGGCGGTCAAGTGGCTGACCCTGCATGGCTCGCTCGACGGCGTGATCGAGAACGCCGCCAGCATCGGCGGCGCGGTGGGCGCCAACCTGCAGGCCGCCCTCGACTGGCTGCCAAAGGGCCGCGAGTTGATCACCGTCAAGACCGACTGCGACCTGGTCAAGCACGTGGTGTCGTTCGAAGAAACCCTGGTCGGACGTCCCGAAGACGCCGAAGCGCTGCGTGATTTCTTTGCCCGCTATGGCTTCAAGACCATGTTGCGCGACCTGGGCGGCGCCAGGCCGGGCGATGGCAGCGTGCGTCCTGCCGCCGGCAGTGCGCCGGGCGGCGGACCGCTGAATTCGCCCGAAGGCGCGCAGGCGACCCTCGCCGGCATGCCGGTCATCAAGGGTGAATACGAAACCATCCTCACCGACGAACAACTCGACCAATGGCTGGCGCTGGTCGATGCGGCCGAATTGACCTCGGTCGACACCGAAACCACCTCGCTCGACCCGATGACGGCCCAGATGGTCGGCATCTCGCTGTCGGTCGAGCCGGGCAAGGGCGCCTACATTCCGCTTGCGCACCGCTACGCCGGCGCGCCGGATCAATTGTCGCGCGAACACGTGCTGGAAAAGATGCGCGGCTGGCTGGAAAACCCGGATAAACCGAAGCTGGGCCAGAACCTCAAGTACGACATGCACATCTTCGCCAACCATGGCGTGACCCTGAAAGGCATCGTGCACGACACGCTGCTGCAGTCGTATGTGTTCGAGTCGCACAAGCCGCACGACATGGACACGATGGCGATGCGCCACCTCGGCTACACCACGATCCCATATGTGGACGTGTGCGGCAAGGGCGCCAAGCAGATCTGCTTCGACCAGGTCGAACTGGCGCGCGCCACCGAGTACGCGGGCGAGGATTCCGACATCACGCTGCGCCTGCATCAATCGATGCTGCCGCACGTCGAAGCGGATAATGGCTTGAAGTATATCTACCGCGAGATCGAGATGCCGACCATGGAAGTGCTGCACAAGATCGAGCGCAACGGCGTGCTGATCGACAGCGCGCTGCTGGACGTGCAATCGGGCGAGCTGGGCAAGCGCATGCTGGAACTCGAGCAGCAAGCCTATGAAGCGGCCGGCGGCCCGTTCAACCTGGGCTCGCCCAAGCAGATCGGCGAGATTTTCTTTGGCAAACTGGGCCTGCCGATCATCAAGAAGACCGCCACCGGCGCGCCGTCGACCGATGAAGAGGTGCTGCAGAAACTGGCCGAGGATTATCCGCTGCCAAAGATCCTGCTGGAACATCGCGGCATGTCGAAGCTCAAGTCGACCTATACCGACAAGCTGCCGAAGATGGTCAACCCGAACACCGGCCGCGTACACACCAATTACGCACAGGCGGTGGCGATCACCGGCCGCCTGTCGTCGAACGAGCCGAATCTGCAGAACATCCCGGTGCGCAACGCCGAAGGCCGCCGCATCCGCGAGGCGTTCGTTGCCGCGCCGGGCCATGTGATCGTGTCGGCCGACTATTCGCAGATCGAACTGCGCATCATGGCGCACATCTCGGGCGACGCCGCCATGCTCAAGGCCTTCGCCGACGGCGAGGACATCCACCGCGCCACCGCCGCCGAGATCTTCGGCATCGCGCCGGACGAAGTGCAGAGCGAGCAGCGCCGCTACGCCAAGGTCATCAACTTCGGCCTGATCTACGGCATGAGCGCCTTCGGCCTGGCCGCCAACCTGGGCATCGAGCGTGGCGCCGCCGCCAACTACATCGAGCGCTACTTCGCGCGCTTCTCGGGCGTGAAGCAGTACATGGACGACACCCGCCTGCAAGCCAAGGCGCGCGGCTATGTCGAGACCGTGTTCGGCCGCCGCCTGTGGCTGCCCGAGATCAATTCGCCGAATGGCCCGCGCCGCGCCGGCGCCGAACGCGCGGCGATCAATGCGCCGATGCAAGGCACCGCGGCCGACCTGATCAAGCTGGCGATGATCGCGGTGCAGGGCTGGATCGAAGGCGACAAGCTGGGCACGCGCATGATCATGCAGGTGCACGATGAACTGGTGCTGGAAGTGCCGGAAGCCGAGCTGGAACTGGTGCGGGTCAAGCTGCCGGCCTTGATGGCAGGGGTGGCCAAGTTGAATGTGCCGCTGCTGGCCGAGACTGGGGTGGGCAAGAACTGGGAAGAGGCGCACTGACAGTGCGCTGTCCAGTGGCGTAGTGGCGTAGCGGCGCTGGGCCGGTGAGCGGGTTTACACGCGCGGCCCGGTCCGCGATGGCCGCGCGCTGGCGGCGCGCCAGGCACCCATGCCGAGCAGGCCGGCCACGACCATCAGATACTGGCCTGGCTCGGGCACTGGCGGCGGGATGATCTCGAAGCGCGTCTGGTCGGTCCAGTCCCAGGTGTACGTGATTGCATCGTTGTCTCCCAACGAACCGTAGTAATACATGCTGTCGCCTGCAACCGTCGAACCGGTGGCATAGGCCCTTTCATCCGAGTACATCCAGCGCAACTCGAATGCCAGACCGCCACTGGGACTATAGCTGAAGTCGCTCAAGGTGCAGCTGTTGTATCCACTGCAATAGGCGTCCGGTGGCGTCAGCAGGAAACGGTCCCACACGAAGCGGCTGATCTCGGCTTGCTCGATGATGCCGTCAGCATCGGCATCGGTGCCGGTAAACGAACCGGTAACCTGGTAGTCAGGGTCGAAAACGCCGTCCTGCGCAAAGCCGGTATAGGAGAAGAGCCAGAGATTGTCGGTCTGTGCCTGCGCTACCGGCATGAACGCACTCATGAACGCACTGCCAGCCAGCACCAACGCCACACTGTGCTTCCACATGACATTCTCCCCGCCGACGCAGCATCTGCTGCCCATGTGGCGAGACTATCAAAGATCCAGGCAGAATTTCACGCACACGCGTCATCGCACCGTTCGCGTGTTCAAATAGCTGCGGCCGAGTTGTATTTCAGCGTCACCGCAACGTGCCGATCACGATACGGCCAGGCCATTCTTCCCGACGCTTTGGCCGACGCAACTGGCTGGTCAGCGCGTGCAACCGAGCACTGCATTCAGGATCTGCTGCAGACTCGACTGCGCCGTTTCACAGTTGGCCAGGTGGATGACCGACATCCGCAGCGCCGGTATGCGCACGATCAGCGTGTCGAATCCCCACAGGCCGCCGCTGTGGAACACCACGTCGTGATCGGCGTGGCGAATCCATTCCAGGCCGAACCGGTAAGTCGGAACCGCACCATCCCGCAAGGGCGAAGGCTGGAGCATCGCGTGCAGCAGGCTCGATGGCATGGCCCACTGGCGATGCCAGTCGCGCTCCCAGCGCAGCAAGGCATTGATGCTGCCGTAGACGCCACCATCGCGCACGGTGTTGGCATTTCCCAGGTGCTGCCTGTAGCCGAACGGACGCGTGGCATCGACATCGTAGCTGCAGACGCGGTGCGCGATGATGCTGAAACGGTCTTCGTCGAACGCCAGTCCCGCGATCTCGAGCGGCGTGAACAGGACCTGACTTGCGTAGCGACCAAGCGACATGCCGGTCAAGCGCTGAACCAGTGCCGCCAGCAGGATGTAGTTGCTGTTGCTGTAGCCGTACCCGGTCGATGTCGGAAACGCGACCGTGTCGAGACGGGCGATCAGGTTGAGGATCAGTTCGTTATTGAAGTAATCGGCTTCATGGCGCGCCAATTGGCTCTCGAGAAACTGAAAATAGTCCGGGATGCCGCTGCTGTGGTTCAGCAGGCTACGTAGCGGAAAAGGCTGCTCGAATCTTGTCAGCTCGGGCAGGTAACGGCCGACGTCATCGTCCAGGCCGATCACACCGTCACGTACCAGCGTTATCACGCATGCGGCGGTGAATTGCTTCGATTCGGAAGCCAGGTAGTAGGCCGAGTCGCTGCTTAAAGGCACCTTCAATTCCATCGACGCCATGCCATGGTGCAGCTCGAAGACCGTTTCGTCGTCGCGCAGGACGGCGGCGCTGAAGCCGGGGCCGCTCGGCGGTAATGCCGCTTGCAGCAGGGAATAGTGATTGGCCAGTTCTTGCACGTGCATCCCTGTCGATCCTGTATGGGCTGATTGACCGAGTGTACAGGACGATGCCATCCGCGGATTCCGGCCCGCACCGGCCTGGCTGCGTGGCTGCGCATGTGCTGGTTGGACGCGTGGACGGGCAAGCCGTCCACCCCACGGTGTGTCAGCCGTGCGCCAGTTCCAGTGCGCGTGAGCGCTGACCGCCATGCCGCGACTGCACCGGCGCAGCCGCCGCCTCGAGCCTGAACGCCCCCACCACTTCCATCAGCTGCGCCGCCTGCTCGCGCATGCTGTCGGCCGCGGCCGCGGCTTCTTCCACCAGCGCGGCATTCTGCTGGGTCACCTGGTCCATCTGGGTCACGGCCACATTCACCTGGTCGATGCCGGCGCGCTGTTCCTGGCTGGCGGACGTGATCTCGGCCATCATGTCGGTCACGCGCGCCACGCTGGCCACCACGTCGGCCATCGTTGCCCCGGCTTCCTGCACCAGCGCGGTGCCGGCATCGACCTGCGTCATCGAGTCGCCGATCAGGGTCTTGATTTCCTTGGCCGCGCCCGCCGAGCGCTGCGCCAGGCTGCGTACTTCCGAGGCGACCACCGCGAAGCCGCGGCCCTGCTCGCCGGCGCGCGCCGCTTCCACCGCCGCATTCAGGGCCAGGATATTGGTCTGGAACGCGATCCCGTCGATCACGCCGATGATGTCGACGATCTTGCGCGCCGAGGTGTCGATCGAGCCCATGGTGTCGACCACGCGCGCGACGATCGCGCCGCCGCGCTGCGCCACGTCGGACGCCGTCCTGGCCAGGCCGTTCGCCTGCAGTGCGTTGTCGGCATTCTGGCGCACGGTCGAGGTCAGTTCTTCCATCGATGCCGCGGTTTCCTCGAGCGAGCTGGCCTGCTGTTCGGTGCGTGCCGACAGATCGAGGTTGCCGGCCGCGATTTCGCCGGAGGCGGTCGAGATCGCGGCAGTACCTTGCTGGACCTGCGACACGACGGTCACCAGCGCATCGTTCATCGTGTGCAGCGCGCGCATCAGGTTGCCGACTTCGTCGCGCGGGTAGGTAGCGAACCGGGTGCCCAGGTTGCCGGCGGCGACGGTTTGCGCCACCTCGACGGCGGCGCCGAGCGGACGGGTGATGCTGCGCGTGATCGCCCAGGCGCCGAGCGTGCCGAGTACGGCGCTGAGCAGGCCCAGCGCGATCACCAGCCGCGCGCTGCGCGCATTGGCGGCGTCGATCTCGTGCGCGGTCTGGTCGATCGCCTTGCGCTGCAGTTGCAGCAGGCTTTGCACCTTGCTGCCATAGGCCGCGGCGGCCGGGGCGAACACGTCGTCGAAGGCGCGTTCGGCGGCGACAGCGTCGCCCGCCGTGCGCGCGTTCATCACCACTTCCTTGCCTTGCTGGTACTTCTTGCGCAAGACCAGGATCTCCTTGAGCGTGTCCTTTTCTTCGTCAGAATCGAGCAGCGCCTCGACCTTCTTGAGGATGACGGTGGTGTCGGCCACGCTGTCGGCGATCGGCTTGGCGAACACCTTCGACAGCGTCGCGTCGGTGCTGCGCGCGATCAGCGAGGTGCGGGCGATGGCGGAGTAGGTCAGCACGTACCAGTCCGACACCAGGCGTTCCTTGGCCAGCGGCTTGTCCATCATGTTCTGGGTGGCCTTGGCGCTGGTGTGGGTGGTGTACAGCGCGGTGGCGGTCGCGGCGAGGGACAGGATCAGGATGATGGCGAAGCCGATGGAGAGGCGGGCGCCGATGCGAAGATGATTGAACACGATAGCGTTTCCGTATTGACGGCAAATTCCGTCAGGAAAGTATCTTCCCTTTAAGCCTAAAAGGAAATCACTGGTTTGATCTGTGTTGTATGTGCGCCTTGGCAATCCGATCATTTGATTGTTCATTGATTAATCTTGCTGTTAGTCTGGAATGATTTACAGCTCAAAAGACCCCCTCCATGGATATTTCCACCGCGTTGATCGTTGTCGATATGCAAAATGGGACGCGCGGCGCGTCACTCCCGCCACGCAACAACCCGGGCGCCGAAGACCGGATTGCGCGCCTGCTGAAGGCCTGGCGGCAGGCCGGATGGCCGGTGGTCAATGTGCGCCATATCAGCCGCGCGGCCACCTCGGTGTTCGCGCCGGGGCAGGCTGGCGCCGCGTTCCAGGAACGCTTCCTGCCCCTGCCGCACGAACACGTGGTGGAAAAGAACGTGCCCGATGCCTTCGTGCAGAGCGGACTGGAACGCTGGCTGCACGTGCGCGGCATCGGCCGGCTGGTGATCGCCGGCGTGAGCACCAACAACTCGGTCGAGTCGACGGCGCGTTCGGCGGGCAATCTCGGCTTCAAGACGTTTGTCGCCGCCGATGCCTGCTTTGCGTTCGAGCAGCGCGATTTTGGCGGCACGCTGCGCACGGCCGACGAGGTCCACCTGATGTCGCTGGCGAACCTGGATGGCGAATACGCCGAGGTGCTCGGCGCGGACGCCATCCTGGCCACGCTGGGCTTGCCGTAGCCGTGCGCCACGCACAGCGATGCTAAACTTGCAAGCCTGTCCAACCCCCGAACGAAAGGAATTCCATGAAAGATCTCCTCAATGACGGCAAGAGCCTGCTGGGCGCCAGCGCTTACGACGATGGCGTCAAGCGGCGCGATTTCCTGAAAGCGGCGGCGGGGGCCGGCTTTGCCGCCGCGGCGCTGCCGGTGGCGGCGCAGACCATGATCCAGACCGACGCCGAGGGCCTGGACGCGGCCGACAGCATCCTGGTGATCGACGGCCAGGATATTCCCGTCTATCGCGCCCAGCCGCGCGGCAAGACCGACGTGCCGGTGATCCTGGTGATTTCCGAGATCTTCGGCGTGCATGAACACATCAAGGACGTGGCGCGCCGCTTCGCCAAGCAGGGCTACATGGCCATCGCGCCCGACCTGTTCGTGCGCCAGGGCGATGCGGCCAAGGAGCAGGATCGTACGAAGCTGATGAAGGAGATCGTCGGGAAGACGCCCGACGCCCAGGTGCTGTCCGACCTCGACACCGTGGTGGCGTGGGCCAAGCAGCGCGGCGGCGATACCGCCAAACTGGGCATCACCGGTTTTTGCTGGGGCGGGCGCATCACCTGGCTGTACGCGGCGCACAACCTGAACGTCAAGGCCGGTGTGGCCTGGTATGGCCGCCTGGTGGGCGAGAAGTCGGCCATGTCGCCGCAGCACCCGATCGACGTGGCGCAGAACCTGAAGGTGCCGGTGCTGGGCCTGTACGGCGGCAAGGACACCGGCATCCCGCTCGAATCGGTGCAGCGCATGCAGGCGGCGCTCGACAAGGGCAACAGCCGTTCGACGATCCACGTCTACCCGGACGCCGACCATGCCTTCCATGCCGACTACCGCCCGATGTACAACGCGGCGGCCGCGCAGGACGGCTGGAACCGCGCGCTGGCGTGGTTCAGGAAGTACGGCGTGGCATAGATTCCAGCGCCGCTCTTGGACGGGGAAGGGCCGGGGGCGGTACAATGTCCGGTTGGCGGCATGCCGCAAGACCAGAACAAGAGGCATTCAAATCAACCCGCTTTTCGACTCGACTCTCGGCTCCATCCTGCTGGCGACCACGGTCGCCGGCGTCGTCAGCATCACGGGCGCTGCCCTGTTCTCGTTCGCCCTGCTGTCGAAAGTGGTCGAGAAGATGGTCAGCCTGTCGGTCGGCATCATGCTGGCGACGTCGCTGCTGCACGCGCTGCCCGAAGCGTTCGAATCGGGCGCCGACATCCACAGCCTGTTCGCGACCCTGCTGGGCGGCCTGCTGGCGTTCTTCCTGCTCGAGAAGGTGGCGCTGCTGCGCCACTCGCACCACCACGAAGGCGACGGCCACCACCACGCCCATGGTCACGACGCGCGCGAGGCCGGCAAGGCCGGCTGGATGATCCTGCTGGGCGACGGCATGCACAACTTCACCGACGGCATCCTGATCGCGGCGGCCTTCCTGGCCAATCCCGAACTGGGCATCGTCACCGCGCTGGCCATCGTGGCCCATGAAATCCCGCAGGAGATCGGCGACTTCATCGTGCTGCTCAACGCCGGCTTCTCGCGCCTGCGCGCCTATGTGTTCAACCTGCTGTGCAGCCTGATGGCGGTACTGGGGGGACTGCTGGGCTACTTCACGCTGGACCAGGCCAGCGGATTGATCCCGTATGTGCTGGTGTTCGCGTCGTCGGGGTTCATCTATATCGCGGTGAGCGACCTGATGCCGCAGATGCAGCGGCGCGCGACCATGAAGGAATCGGTGCCGCAGGTGGTGCTGATCGCGATCGGCGTGGCGCTGGTGGTGGCGTTGCACGCGTTCTGACAGGACCCGACCGATATCGTGGGGTGGACGGGTTTCCCGTCCACGCGTTCAACTCACCCGTGATATGTGGTCACGCATGCTCGGGTTGAACGCGTGGACGGACAAGCCGTCCACCCCACATGGCATCAGCTGGTACCGGTCGCCACCGGCCGCGCCGGATCGCCAACCCACTCGCTCCACGACCCCGCATACAGGCTCGCCCCCGGCATCCCCGCCACTTCCAGCGCCAGCAGGTTGTGGCAGGCCGTCACGCCCGACCCGCACTGCATGACCGCGCGGCGCGGATCGTCGAGCAGCGTCGCGAATTCCTGCTGCAGCTGGTCGCCCGGCTTGAAGCGGCCGTCGGCCTGCAGGTTGTCCTTGAAGAAGCGGTTCTTCGCTCCCGGGATATGCCCGCCGACCGGATCGATGGTTTCGTTCTCGCCGCGAAAGCGGTCAGGCGCGCGCGCGTCGATCACGATCCGCTCGCCGTGTTGAAGATTGTCCAGCACGTCCGCGACCGACACCGTGGTGACGAACGGCGCGCGGATGGTGAACGTGCCGCGCTGCGGGGAGGGCGCCAGGTCGGTCAGCGGCTGGCCTTCGGCCTGCCACGCGGCCAGGCCGCCATCGAGCACCGCGACCGGCTCGTGGCCCAGCCAGCGCAGCAGCCACCACAGGCGCGCCGCGAACATGCCGCCGTGGGCGTCGTAGGCCACCACTTGCGTGTCGTCGCTGATGCCGAACGCGCGCAGCAGCTCCACCAGGGCTTCTTTCTCGGGTAGCGGATGACGGCCGCGGAAGGCGCCGTCGGGGCCGCGCCTGACGCCCGACAGCGCCGTCTCGATGTCGGCGAACACCGCATTGGGCAGGTGGCCGGCCTCGTAGGCCGTGCGGCCGGCCGCCAGGTCGATCAGGTCATGGCGGCAGTCGACGATGACCCATTTCGGGCTGTGGATGCAGACGGCCAGCTGGCTGGCTGAAATCAGGGTTGTGTACATGACGGCTCCTTTCAGGATTCGCTGACGACGGGGTCCTGGTCCTTGACGACGGCGCCGCGCGCCGTCTTGCGGGTATTGTAGAACGTCGCGGCCAATCCCGAGACCAGGATCACGCCGATGCCGGCCCACACGTGCCAGTCGAAGCGGTCGCCCCACAGCGCCAGGCCCCACAGGCTCGAGAACACGATGCCGGTGTACTGCAGGTTGGCCACCACCAGCACCTTGCCGACGCGGTAGGCGCGGGTCATGGCCATCTGCGCCATCAGCGCGGCGCCGCCCAGGCCGAGCAGCAGCAGCAGGCTGTACGGCGTATGCGAATGGAACACGGCGCCCTGCGGGCCATCGCCGGCCAGCGTCATGGCCAGGCCCACCACCGCGGTGGTGCTGGAAAAATAGAACACCACGCGGTATTCGGGCTCGCCCAGCTGGCCCAGCTTGCGCACCTGCATGTACGCCATCGCCGAGATCACCGACGAACACACGCCGGCCATCGCAGCCAGCCACTGGTTGCTTTCCACCGCCGGCTGCAGCACCATCGTCACGCCCAGGAAGCTCATGCCGATCGCCACCACCAGCGGCCATTCGGCATGCTTGGTGCGGGTCCACCAGCCCATCGCGAACATCCAGGCCGCGATCCAGATCGGCGCCATGTAGTTCAGGGTCATGGCGGTGGCCAGCGGCATGCGGCCGATCGCGAAGAACCACAGCCACAGCGACGTCACGCCGACGGCGCTGCGCAGCAGGTGGGCCTTGGTAAACGACGTCCTGAAGGTACCTTTCTTATGGCGCACCATCACCAGCAGGATCACCGCGCCGACCAGGCCCCGGTACATCAGCAGTTCGGAAGTGGTGTAGAAGTCGGAAGCCAGCTTGACGCCCGCGCCCATGGCGGCGAATGCGAAGCTGGCGAACAGCATCCAGAGTGAAGCCATTGAAATCCCATGAAACGATTGCGCGGACCCGAAGTCCGCGCAATCCGTGCCAAATTACAGTGCTATCTTGCTGCGATACCACTCATGGAAGTGCTGCATGCCGTCTTCCATGGGTGATTGATAAGGACCGACCTCGTTGACGCCGCGCGCCAGCAGGATCTTGCGGCCGGCGTCCATGCGCTGTCCGATCTCGTCGTCCTCGACCGCGGTCTCCATGTAGGCGGCGCGCTCGGCCTCGACGAATTCGCGCTCGAACAGCACGATCTCTTCGGGGTAGTAGAACTCGACCACGTTGCGGGTCTTGCCCGGGCCGTCCGGCCACAGGGTCGACACCACCAGTACGTGCGGGTACCACTCGACCATGATGTTCGGGTACAGCGTCAACCAGATCGCGCCGTACTTGGGCGGCTGGCCGTTGTTGAACTTCAGGACCTGTTCCTGCCAGCGCTTGTAGGCCGGCGAGCCGGATTTCTGCAGCGCGCGGTTCACGCCCACGGTCTGCACGCTGTAGTCGTGGCCGAATTCCCAGGTCAGGTCGTCGCACGACACAAAATTGCCCAGGCCGGGGTGGAACGGCTCGACGTGGTAATCCTCCAGGTAGACCTCGATGAAGGTCTTCCAGTTGTAGTCGCACTCGTGCACTTCGACGTGGTCGAGCATGTAGCCGGTGAAATCGAGGTCCTTCGTCACCGACAGCTGGCCCAGCTTGTCCATCACGTTGTAGCCGTTCTGTTCGAACAGCAGCCCGTTCCAGCGTTGCAGCGGCGTCTTCGACAAATTCAGGCAGGGCGTGTCGGCAAAGTGCGGCGCACCGATCAGTTCACCTTTCAGGTCGTAGGTCCAGCGGTGCAGCGGGCACACGATATTGTTCGCGTTGCCGCGGCCATTGAACATCAGCGCCTGGCGGTGACGGCAGACGTTGGACAGCACTTCGATGCCGCCGGCATTACGCACCAGCATGCGGCCTTCGTTCTCGGCGGCGAGCGTGGCGAAGTCGCCGACCTCGGGCACCATTAATTCGTGGCCGACATAACGCGGACCGTTGTGGAACAGTTGCTGCAGTTCGCGCTGCAGCAGCGCTTGGTCAAAATAGACATCTACCGGAAGCTGCGCGTTCGAGCGCGCCAGCTTGGCGTGGGTAGCCAGATCGGACATCCCAACCCCCCTTAAGAAAGCGTCAAGCCAAAGAAGAGAAAGAATCCAAAGACCAGTAATCTTTTATGGGGAATACGGTATTTCGGACAGAACCGGAGATTATACCTTGGATCGGACTCTGCTGTATGAGAGCCGCATGGGGCCATCGCGTGCCTGCGCGGCAGGCAGATGAAACAATTGCCTTTCGGGTATCGTTTTCATACTGCGGGAAAACCCTTCGGCTAGAATGTGAACCGGATGGCAAGTTGTGCACACTGCAATGTGCGCCCCCCATGGGGGTGGTTTGAACTAAAATACGCGATTGGATTGACGCACGGCGCACGAGTGGGGCGCCTTCACGATAGCGACTTATGGCAAAGAAAATGACGGCGGACGAGGGCGGGGCAGCAGCATCGGCTCCGCAATCCTTCGAACAGGCGATGGCCGAACTGGCCCAGCTCGTGACACAGATGGAATCCGGCCAGCTGCCGCTCGAAGCGTCGGTTGCGGCTTACGCGCGCGGCTCCGAGCTGGTCAAGTATTGCGCGACCCAGCTCGAGAAGGTCGAGTCGCAGGTGAAGGTGCTCGAAGGCGACATGCTCAAGCCGTTCTCGGCCGACGCCAGCGAGGCGGCCCAATGACGGCGCCGGCGTTCGAGGCCTGGACCAGGCAGGTTCAGCAGGACATCGAGGGGGCGCTCGACGGCTTCCTGCCGCCGGCCGACTGCATCCCGCACAAGCTGCACGAAGCGATGCGCTATACCACCCTCGGCGGCGGCAAGCGCGTGCGCCCGCTGCTGGCGTATGCCGCCGGCGCCCTGTTCGGCGCCGAGGCCGATGCGCTGGCGCGTGTCGCCAGCGCCGTCGAGATGATCCACGTGTACTCGCTGGTGCACGACGACATGCCGTGCATGGACGACGACGCCCTGCGCCGCGGCAAGCCGACGGTGCACGTGGCGTACGACGAAGCGACCGCGCTGCTGGTCGGCGACACGCTGCAGGCGCAGGCCTTCCAGGTGCTGGCCGACAGCGAGACCGTGCCGCCGGCACGCCTGCTGCAGATGGTGCGCCTGCTGGCGCAGGCGGCAGGATCGAGCGGCATGTGCGGCGGCCAGGCGATCGACCTGGCCAGCGTCGGCCTGGCCCTGAACCGCGAAGAACTCGAGCGCATGCACCAGCTCAAGACCGGCGCCATGCTGCGCGTGTCGGTGCTGCTCGGCGCACTGGCCGGGCGCGACCTGACGCAGGACGAACTGCAGGCCCTGGATACCTACTCGGCGGCGGTGGGCCTGGCATTCCAGGTGGTCGACGACGTGCTCGATGCGACCGCCGATTCGGCCACGCTGGGCAAGACCGCCGGCAAGGACGCGGCCGACAACAAGCCGACCTATGTGTCGATCCTTGGCCTGGAGGCGTCGCAAGCCCTGGCCGAGCAACTGCGGCGTGACGCGCATGACGCGTTGGCGCCATTCGGAGAACCCGCTCAGCGTCTGCGCCAGCTCGCCGACCTGATCGTGCAGCGGAAGGCCTAAATGAATCTGCTCAATAACATCAACGACCCCGCCGACCTGCGCCAACTGCCGCGCACCCAACTGACGCCGCTGGCGCAGGAACTGCGCCAGTTTCTGCTCGAGTCGGTATCGAAAACCGGTGGCCACCTGTCGTCCAACCTCGGCACGGTCGAACTGACCATCGCGCTGCACTATGTATACGACACGCCGCGCGACCGCATCGTATGGGACGTGGGCCACCAGACCTATTCGCACAAGATCCTCACCGGCCGGCGCGGACGCATGCCGTCGCTGCGCCAGCTGAACGGCCTGTCCGGCTTCCCGAAGCGCGACGAAAGCGAATACGACACCTTCGGCACCGCCCACTCGTCGACCTCGATCTCGGCGGCGCTGGGCATGGCGCAAGCGGCCAAGATCAAGGGCGAGACCGATCGCCACGCGATCGCCGTCATCGGCGACGGCTCCATGACCGCCGGCATGGCCTTCGAGGCGCTCAACAACGCGGGCGTCGAGGACGACATCAACCTGCTGGTGATCCTGAACGACAACGACATGTCGATCTCGCCGCCGGTGGGCGCCCTGAACCGCTACCTGGCGCGCCTGCTGTCGGGCCAGTTCTACGCGGCCGCCAAGAACGTGGGCAAGAGCGTGCTGCCGGCGCCGGTGCTCGACCTGGCGCGCAAGCTCGAAGAACACGCCAAGGGCATGGTGGTGCCGGCCACGATGTTCGAGGAGTTCGGCTTCAACTACATCGGCCCGATCGACGGCCACGACCTCGAGTCGCTGATCCCGACGCTGGAAAACATCAAGAAGCTCAAGGGCCCGCAATTCCTGCACGTGGTGACCAAGAAGGGGCAGGGCTACAAGCTGGCCGAGGCCGAGCCGATCCTGTACCACGGTACCGGCAAGTTCAATCACCTGGAAGGCATCAAGCCGGCCGCGCCGGGCAAGATCACCTACACCGAAGTATTCGGCAACTGGCTGTGCGACATGGCGGCGGTGGACAAGCGCCTGGTCGGCATCACGCCGGCGATGCGCGAAGGCTCGGGCATGGTGCGCTTCCACCAGGAGTACCCGCAGCGCTACTTCGACGTCGGCATCGCCGAGCAGCACGCGGTGACCTTCGGCGCCGGCATTGCCACCGAAGGCCTGAAGCCCGTCGTGGCGATCTACTCGACCTTCCTGCAGCGCGGCTACGACCAGCTGATCCACGACGTGGCGCTGCAGAACCTGGACGTGACGTTCGCGCTGGACCGCGCCGGCCTGGTGGGCGCCGACGGCGCTACCCACGCCGGCAACTACGACCTGGCCTACCTGCGCTGCATCCCGAACATGGTCGTGATGGCCGCGTCGGACGAAAACGAATGCCGCCAGATGCTGACCACGGCCTACCACTATCCCGGCCCGGCCGCGGTGCGCTATCCGCGCGGCGCCGGTGTCGGCGCGCAGATCGATCAGGCGCTGACCTCGATCGAGATCGGCAAGGGCGAGGTGCGCCGCGAGGGTAAAGGGATCGCGATCCTGGCGTTCGGCTCGATGGTCGCACCATCGGTCAAGGCCGGCGACGAACTCGATGCGACGGTCGCCAACATGCGCTTCGTGAAGCCGCTCGACGTCGCGCTGCTCAAGCGCCTGGCCGACAGCCACGATGCCATCGTGACGGTGGAAGAGGGCTGCGTGATGGGTGGCGCCGGCGCCGCCGTGATGGAAGCGCTGGCCGCCGCCGGCATCGCCAAACCGATCCTGAACCTGGGCCTGCCGGACAGCTTCATCGACCAGGGCGACCCGGCTGCGCTGCTGGCGTCGGTCGGGCTCGATGCCAAGGGCATCGCGGCCTCGATCCGGGCACGCTTCGGTGCGGCCGGCGAGCCGCGGCTGGTGGTCAGCAACGGCTGATCGGCCAACTGGC
>Ga0265797_10004329_pt1 | contig 21827 bp, 19 predicted proteins | sample P2T30metagenome_FD_192433 | JGI IMG/M metagenome (GOLD analysis project Ga0265797, IMG submission 192433) | Plant litter microbial communities from East Loma Ridge, Irvine, California - P2 T30 | ecosystem: Environmental > Terrestrial > Plant litter > Unclassified | place: USA: California... | reverse complement strand
GCTCAGCGCATCGCGCGGCTGCGCACGCACTCGATGTAGGCTTCGGTATCCGGCGGCACGCCGTTGCGCTGCGACTTCCAGATCATCTCGCCCAGGCATTCCATGATCTCGTGGTGGGCGTCGTGCTCGCCGATCTTGCGCACCAGCAGATCGTGCGCAGCCTTGATGCCGCGCGGCTGGTCGATCGACACCTGTTCGGCAATCGACAAATGCATCGACAAATGCAGGAAGGGATTCGCCTGTCCGCCCTCGACCGAGTAATTACGCGCGACGGCTTCCTCGGCGTCCATCATGGCCTCGTGGTATTCGGGATGCTGGACGATCCAGTCGGCGGCGATGGCGTCCATCGGCGTCAGGACTTCGCCGGAGCGTTGCTTGCGGAAGGCTTCACAGAAAAAGCGGCGCACATCGTGCGAGGACGGGGTGAACATGGGAGGAGGTCGGCTAAGCGCAAAGCAGTGGGGAAGGGCGCCATTCTAGCGCGATGGCGCGCACTTCGCTGCCGGCCGCGGTCAGATTGGCGGGGCCGCCAGGGCCGGCGTGCAATGCGTACCCAGCGCCGCCAGGCCGGCGGGACGCTGCGCGACCTGGTGTGCTTCGTACCATGCCAGCATGTTGGCAAAGACATAGCACTGCATCTCTTTGTCCGATCCGGGCTTGGCCATGCTTTCCAGCACTTGCTCGGCACTGAATGTGCCCAGATAAAACCCGCTGACCGGAAGCGATTGCAGGTCGATGACCTTGTCCGCGAACCTGGCCGCCAGTTCGGTCCGTGCCAGCTCTGCCTGGCCACTGCGCACCCGGGCCAGATACAGCCAGAGTGCTCCCTGGTGCGCGCCGGGAAGTGTGTCGAGCGCCGTGCGCATGCGCCTGGCGCCGGCTTCGAACTGTCCGTCGAGCGCCAGTTTCCGTCCCGTGTGCAGGAGCGCATGCGGTTCGCCGGCGATTGCCGCACGTTCCAGCCAGGCCTGGGCCTTGGCCGGGTCTGCGGCACCTTCGCCGACGCTATATATCTGCGCCAGCGCCAGTTGGGCGCTGGTGTTGCCGGATTCGGCTTCCTGCTCGAGCCAGGGTTCGACTGTCTGTGTGGTGCGGAAGGGCTGGCCGCCGACGTAGCTCACGTAGATCTTTCGTTGGCTCATGGCGATCAACACGCGGTAGGCGCGCAGGAAATCGGTGCCCAGGACGATGTCGCTCATCGACGTATGGTGATCGATGACGCTCAGTGGCGCGTTTTCGATGACCTCCTGGCCGATCTGGATGCGCTGGAAGCTTGCGTGCCAGCGCGTAGTAGCGTCCGCGCCCACACCGTAGACATCGTCGAGTTTCCGTACCTGCGCCGCGTCCGTGCGGAATCCCAGTTTCCTCGCCGCCAGGCGGCTGATCGAGCTGATGCCGGCGCCGGTATCGATCATGGCGCTCAGGCTTGTGCCGTTGATCTTGATCGTGAAGCGTGGATTGCGGTGCCCATCGAATCCCCAGTCGAACGGCAGGACAGATGCGGACGGGTTCCAGTAAGCGAGAAACGCATAAGCGCAGTTGACCGGCTTGAACATCCGTATTTCCTTGGTCGCCAGCGAGATTTCAAGGTCGCCCTGGAGCAGGAACGGCACGCCGATAATGGCGTCGTACGGCGTGCTGCGCGCGTGTTCGCCGATGACGCGCAGTCCGGTCTTGCCGATCCTGGAAGAGCCGATCGCGAATTCCTTGACCGTGGTTGTGTAGACCGGAGCACTGCCGCCGACGCCTTCGACCTCGCGGCCAGATTCCTGCAGGCGCAGCTTGTGGCGCACGGCCCCGGATTCCGTCAGCATGACCGCATAAGCGCCGGTATCGACCAGCATCGGCGCGGCCTGGCCGTTGATGCTGCCGGTGGTCGTCACTTGCAGTCCAGGTCCCGTGTAGCTCAGCGGCAGCGTCGCGATGGTGCGGTATTCGCAGTTGCTGTTTTCCGCATGAGCAGCAGGAACACAGGCTGCGCCTGACAGTACGAGGGCGGCGAGGCGGCGGGAAATGAACGAAGTCATCCGATCATTGTATGGTCGAAATTTCTAAAATAGCAATTCCAACTGCATGGGCAGTCCGCCTTAATTATCGTTCTCGTCCTCGCCAGTGCAATGCTGCTTGCGCGCCGCCATGGCCTGTACGCCGGCGCTGTCGCCCTGCGCCTCGTGGAATTCAAGCATCGAATTGATTGCCATGCAGCGGCGCTTCGTGCCCAGCTCGCGGTCTTCCCCCGCCTGCTTCAATACCTGTTCGGCGCTGATCTTGCCCAAGTAGAAAGCGGCGAGCGGCGCCGGCCACTCGTCGTCCTCGCTGCGCGCAAAGGCGGTGGCCAGCTCGGTGCGGCCGATTTCCGCCTGGGACGTGCGCAGGCGGGCGAGATACAGCCAGAGGGCGGCGTCGCGGTTCGACGGCAGCTTGTCCAGGGCCAGGCGCAGGCGCGGGGCGGCATCGCTGGCGCGGCCCTGGCGCAGCAGCGAGCGGCCGCTGTACAGGTTGGCGTAGGCATTGCCGCTGGCGGCCGCCTTTTCCAGCCATTTGCCGGAGGCTTGCGCGTCGCGCGCCACGCCGTCGCCGCTGCCGTACATATTGGCCAGCCGCATCTGGGCATCGCCATTGCCGGCGTCGGCTTCTTCCTGGATCCAGGATTCGAGCTTGCGGCGCTGTTCGAAAGGCTGGCCGCCGACATACGAGAAGTAGATCTTGCGCTGGCTCATCGCAATCAGCACCCGGTGCGAACGCAGGAAGTCGTCGCCGAGCAGGATGTCGACGTCGCTGCCCTGGCGGTCGATGACGCCGATGTCGGCGTTCTGGATGACTTCTTCGCCGATCTGGAAGGTCTTGAACGCCGTGTGCCAGAAGGCGACCTTGTCGTCGCCCACGCCGACGACGTGGCCGGCGCGCGTGACGCCGGGCGCGTCCAGCTTCAGGCCGGTGCGCTTGGCCGCGGCCAGCGAAATCGTGGTCGCCGCCGCACCGGTGTCGATGATGGCGCGCATTTTCTCGCCGTTTATTAAGACAGTGAAATACGGGTTCGGCGTCGTTTCGGAACTGGTGTCGAAGGGAATGACGAGCGCGTCGGCATCCCAGTAGGCGAGGTGGGTGTCGCTGCAATTGACTGGCTGGAAGAACTTGATTTCCTTCGTCGCCAGGGAAATTTCCAGGTCAGTTTGCAGGAGGAAGGGCGCGCCGAGGATCGCATCGAACGAAGGCGTGAAGCCGAAGTCCGAAATGACCCGCATGTGGCCGCGTTCGCTGCGCGCCGGGCCGGCCACGAATTCCTTGATCCGGGTCTGGTAGATCGACGAGTAGCCGCCGACGCCGCGGGCCACCCTCCCCAGGTTGCTCAGCTTCATGCCGCGCCGTTCAGTGCCGGTGCGGGTGAGGACGCTGTCATAGGCGCCGGTATCGACCAGCATGGTTGCCGGCGTGCCGTTGATGACGCCCTCGATCGTGACTTGCAGGCTGGGGCCGGTGTATTGCAGGGGTAGTTTCCCGACCGTGACATAACGGCAGCGGGGCGCTTCGGCGGCCTGCGCCAGGGACAACGGCAGGGCCAGCAGCAGGGCGGCCAGGGAGCGGAAACGGGCGCGAGGAAGGGGCGGCATCATGCCAAAGATTCTACGTGGAAAATTTCTCTTTTGGCAATCAAAAAAGAAAAGGCAAGCTGCACCACTTTCATGGTGTGCTTGCCTCGATGCTGCTGCCTGAGTTCTATAACTGCTGAGTTACAGGCGCAACTATTTTTCCGGTGTCAGCACCAACTGCGGTTCAGCCGCGCCTTCGCGTGGCGGCCGCGGTACAGGCTTGGCTCCGTTCGTGCCCCCCGACGCGCCGCCCTGGCCGCGCGGCTGGCGCAGGTAGCGCGCGCTGTGGCGGCGCTCGCCATGCCCGCCGTTCGCCGGCCAGCTGATGAAGCGCGACAATTCCTGCAGGGCGCGCTGGTAGACATCGCGCTTGAACTCGATGACCACGTCCAGCGGCACCCAGTAGTCGTGCCAGCGCCAGGCGTCGAACTCGGGATGGTCGGTCAGGCGCAAATTCACGTCGTTGTCGCGCGCCACCATGCGCAACAGGAACCAGATCTGCTTCTGGCCACGGTAATGGCCGCGGATCTCGCGCTTGATGAAGTGATCCGGCACCTCGTAGCGCAGCCAGTCGCGGGTACGGCCCACGATCTTGACGTGCTCCTGGCGCAGCCCGATTTCTTCCTCCAGTTCGCGGTACATCGCCTGTTCCGGCGTCTCGCCGTATTTGATACCCCCTTGCGGAAATTGCCATGAGTGCTCGCGCACCCGCTTGCCCCACCACACCTCGTTATTGGCGTTCAGCAGGATGATGCCGACGTTGGGGCGGAACCCTTCACGATCGAGCATAAGTGCACCTCGAAACTTTCTGCCGGCCTCAGCTCCCTTGCGTTTTTACCTACAAATCCCTGCGTCAGCCATGCCTTTCGATCACGAAAACGGCGGCGGCTGCGTGTTCCGGACCCATTTGTACAAAGTTTGGACGCATCAGCCAGCTAATCCTTTAAAATTAGGTCGATTATAACCCTCTCTTTTTAAAAAGAATTCATCGATATGCGTGCCTCACGATTTTTTATTTCAACTCTTAAAGAAGCGCCATCCGATGCCGAGATCGTCAGCCACAAGCTGATGATGCGGGCGGGGATGATCAAGCGTCTCGGCTCGGGCATCTACACCTACATGCCGACCGGCTTGCGCGTCATTCGCAAGGTCGAAGCGATCATTCGCGAAGAGATGAACAAGTCGGGCGCGCTGGAACTCCTGATGCCGGTCGTGCAGCCGGCCGAACTGTGGCAAGAGACGGGCCGCTGGGACAAGATGGGTCCGGAACTGATGCGCGTGAAAGACCGCCACGGCCGCGACTACGCCATCCAGCCGACCTCGGAAGAAGTCGTCACCGACGTCGTGCGCAGCGAGATCAAGTCCTACCGCCAGCTGCCGCTGAACTTCTATCACATCCAGACCAAGTTCCGCGACGAACGCCGCCCACGCTTCGGCCTGATGCGCGGCCGCGAGTTCACGATGAAGGATGCGTACTCGTTCGACCGCGACGTCGAAGGCATGCAAAAGTCGTATCAGATCATGTTCGATGCCTACGTGCGCATCTTCAACCGCTTCGGCCTGAAATTCCGCGCGGTGGCAGCCGACAACGGCGCCATCGGCGGCACCGGCTCGCACGAATTCCACGTCATCGCCTCGACCGGCGAAGACGCGCTGGTCTACTGCCCAAGCTCCGACTACGCCGCCAACATGGAAGCGGCCGAGGCGCTGGCCATCGGCGAACGCGGCGCGGCCACGCAGGCGATGACCAAGGTGCCGACCCCGGGTAGAACGAAGTGCGAGATGGTGGCCGAGCAGCTGGGCCTGCCGCTGTCGCAAACGGTGAAAACGATTGCGCTGACCGTTGAAGCCGAAGAAGAAGGCAAGGTCAGCAAGCAGTACTTCATGCTGCTGCTGCGCGGCGACCACGAGCTGAACGAAGTCAAGGTCAACAAGGTGCCTGGCCTGGGCAGCTACCGCTTCTCGACCGAAGACGAGATCGCCGCAGTGTACGGTACCGTGCCGGGCTACCTGGGTCCGGTCTCGCCGAAGCAGCCGGTGACCATCGTTGCCGACCGCACCGTCGCCAACATGGCCGACTTCGTCTGCGGCGCGAACGAGGTCGACGCCCACTTGAGCGGCGTGAACTGGGGCCGTGACCTGCCGGAACCAGTGGTTGCCGACCTGCGCAACGTGGTCGAGGGCGACGCATCGCCGGACGGCAAGGGCGTGCTGGCCATCGAGCGCGGCATCGAAGTGGGCCACGTGTTCCAGCTCGGCACCGCCTACTCGAAATCCATGCAAGCGACCTTCCTCGACGAGAACGGCAAGCCGGCCCCGCTGCAGATGGGCTGCTACGGCATCGGCGTGACCCGTATCCTGGGCGCGGCGATCGAGCAGAACTTCGACGACAAGGGCATCGTCTGGCCGGACGCGCTGGCGCCGTTCCAGATCGTGCTGTGCCCGATGGGCATGGACCGCAGCGAGATGGTCAAGGAGCAGACCGAGAAACTGTACGCCGAGCTGCAGGCGGCCGGCGTGGACGTGATCGTCGACGACCGTGGCCTGCGCCCGGGCGCCATGTTCTCGGACTGGGAACTGATCGGCGTGCCGCACCGCGTGGTGATCGGCGAGCGTGGTCTGAAGGAAGGCAAGCTGGAATACCAGGGCCGCCGCGATACCGAAGCCACGGCCGTGTCGGTCGACGAGATGGTCGGCTTCATCAAGGCCAAATTCGCACAGTGATGCGGATGGCGGGACAGGGCGGGGCGCGCGCGTTTGCCGCTGGCGTGGTGCTGGCGGCGGCGCTCGCCGTGGCGGGTGCCGCGCACGCGGGCAACCAGAAGGAAGAGGCGCTCGCCGATTCCGTGCGCCTGGCGCTGTCGAACGCCATCAACGATGCGCGTCCGCCGAAGCCGACTTTTCGCGACGAGGCGGGGCGCTTGCGCTACCAGCAGTGGTTCAACGAGATGTCGGGGCGCTTGAAAAAGCGGATTCCCGACGAATTCTCGCGTACCGAATTTTTGGAGGCGGCCTGGTACGAGTCCACCCGTGCCGGGCTCGATCCGGGGCTGGTGCTGGGGCTGATCCAGGTGGAGTCGGCCTACCGCAAGTACGCGGTGTCGATCGCCGGCGCGCGCGGCTACATGCAGGTGATGCCGTTCTGGACCAAGGTGATCGGCGACAGCGACCGCCGTAAACTGTTCCACATGCAGACCAATTTGCGCTACGGCTGCGCGATTCTGCGCATGTACATCGACATGGAGCGCGGCAATCTGTACCTGGCGCTCGGCCGCTACAACGGCAGCCGCGGCAAGCCGCAGTATCCGAACGCGGTGCTGTCGGCGTGGAAGAAGTGGGAGTTTGCGCCAGCGGCCGTGGCCGCGAGATAAGAACTGCCGCAACAGCTGGGTTAATCGTATCGCATGAAACCGTAGGGTGGGCACTCGTGCCCACGCGGTACGTGCTTATCCTTGCACCGCTGGCCGCTATATCTCGCTCGCAAACGTCTTCGCGAGTCGCACACCCAAACCCGTTTTTCGACCGTCCACAATATTGGCACGCACCGCGAGCGATGAGTTACCGTAGCGGGCCAAAAGCACACGCACGTAACCGCGTGGGCACGGAGTGCCCACCGTACGGATGAAGCCGCAGGCCATACCGGATGACGCCGCAGCCCATACAAGCGGCTACATATCAATCACACCATATAAACAGTTACCGGTGTAGACTCCCCGCTTTCCGTCCCAGGGATTCCCCATGCGATTGACCCTTCTCGCCGGCGTCAGCGTGCTGCTGCTGTCCGGCTGCGCCGCCACCGGCCCGGCGCCCCAAAGCAAGGCCACCCAGACCGCGTCCAGCGCCGACACCCGCGCCAAAAACATCATCTTCTTCCTCGGCGACGGCATGGGCATCAACACCCTCACCGCCGCGCGCATCTACGCAGTCGGCGAAGACGGCGAGCTGACCATCGACACGCTCCCGGAATCCGCCTTCGTCAAAACCTTCTCGAACGACGCCCAGGTCACCGACAGCGCCGCCTCGATGTCGGCCTACATGACCGGCGTGAAGCAGAACAACGGCGTGATCTCGATGTCCTCGGACACGCGCTCAATCTCTCCGGCCGCCGACGCCAATGGCAACAAGCAGGTCTCGCGCTGCGAAAATGGCCGCCCGATGCCGACCCTGGCCGAACTGGCCAAGGCACGCGGCATGGCTGCCGGCGTGGTCACCACCACCAGCGTCACCGACGCCACGCCCGCCGCCGCCTACGCCCACGCCTGCCACCGCAAAATCGAATCCGACATCGCCACCGCGCTGGTGCCGGGCGGCGCGGGCTACAACGCCGCCCTCGGCGCAAACGGCCTGGACTTGGTCTTTGGCGGCGGCGCCCAATTCTTCGCCCCCGTCGCGCAGGGCGGCAAGCGCGCCGATGGCCGCAACCTGGTCGCCGAACTGCAGGCCAAAGGCTGGCGCTATGCCGCCGACACCCAGCAGTTGCAAGCCCTGGCCGCCACCGGCCAGCCGGCCCTCGGCCTGTTCGCGCAAAACCACTTCACCTACGAAGCCGCACGCGACGCCGCCAAGCAGCCGGCCCTGGCCGACATGACGGCCAAGGCCATCGACATCCTGTCGCGCAACCCGAACGGCTTCTTCCTGATGGTGGAGGGCGGCCTGATCGACCATGCGCTGCACGCCACCCTGGCCAAGCGCGCGCTGCAGGAAACCGTCAGCTACAACGCGGCCCTCAAAGTCGCCATCGACAGGATGAACGCCATCGACCCGGGCCTGAAGAATACCCTGATCGTCGCCACCGCCGACCATGACCACACCCTGCTGATCAACGGCTACTCGCCGCGCACCGGCAAGACCACGCCGACCAACCCCGGCGTGCTGGGCCTGGTGCGCAGCCTGCCGGACAACAAGGTCCGGCTCGACAAGGACGGCGCGCCCTTTACCATCCTGGGCTTTGGCACCGGCGAGCACCGGATACAAGGCAGCCGCAAGGACGTGAAGCTGACCGACGAGATTGCCGCCGCTGACGACTACCACCAGGAAGCCGTGGTGCGCACGCGTACCGGCGCCGAGACCCACGGCGGCGCCGACGTCTACCTGGGCGCCATCGGCGCGAATGCGGAACTGTTCCGCGGGACCATCGACAATACCCGCGTCTTCAACCTGATCAAGACGGCGGGGGACCTGTGAGCGCCATGAACAAACACACCACTACCCGGCTCGCCGCGCTGCTGCTGGCTGCTTTCTGCACGTTGCCGGCCCAGGCACAAACCCCGCCCAAGCCGACAACGAAGAACATCATCTTCTTCCTCGGCGACGGCATGGGTCCGACCACCATCACCGCCGCGCGCATCTTCAAGCATGGCGAAGACGGTTTGCTGAACTTCGAGCGCCTGGACCGCACCGCGCGCATCAAGACCTATTCCGCCGACGCCCAGGTGACCGACAGCGCACCCTCGATGGGCGCCTACATGACCGGCGTGAAGATCAACAACGACGTCATCTCGATGAAGGACGCCAAGCCCGTGGCGCCCGCCAAGGACGCCAACGGCAACGCCAGCATCGATCGCTGCGGCGCGAGCAACGGCACGTCGCCGATGACGATCCTGGAACTGGCCAAGGCAAACGGCAAGGCGGTCGGCGCGGTGACCACCACCGAGCTGACCCACGCGACGCCTGCCTCGACCTTCTCGCACGTGTGCGATCGCGACATGGGCTATACCATCGCGGAGCAGATCGTGCCGGGCGGTCCTGGGTACAACGAACGCCTGCAGGACGGCGTCGACGTGCTGATGGGCGGCGGGCGCATGCACTTCATGCCTTTCGATGCGGCGCGCAACCCCAAGGGCCGCGGCGATGGGCGCGATTTGATGGCCGAGTTCAAGGCGCGCGGCTACTTTGTCGCGGGCACGCGTGCGGACATGATGTCTGCGCTCCCGAACCGCAAGTTCGTCGGCATCTACGCCGACAGCCATCTCGACTACGCGTCGAAACGCCGCCCCGAGCAGCCGACGCTGGCCGAGATGACGGCCAAGTCGATCGAGCTGCTGTCGAAAAATCCGAAGGGCTTCTTCCTGATGGTCGAAGGCGGCAAGATCGACCACGCGCTGCACGACACGAATGCGCGCAACGCCATGACCGAGACCGTCGCCTTTGACGAAGCCATCCAGACCGCGGTGGAGCGCATGCGTGCGCTCGATCCGGGGCTGGAGAACACGCTGATCGTGGTCACTGCCGATCATGACCACACGATGGTCCTGAACGGTTATCCGAAGCGCGGCAACCCGGTGCTCGACATCGTGCGCGGCTACGCGAACGGCGAGCCGACGGAGGATGCCGACGGCAAGACGTTCACGACGCTGGTGTTCGGGAATGGCCCGAACCGGCCCGAGATGCGGGCGGACGTGAGCAGCGCGCAGGCGCTGGCCGAGGACTATCACCAGGAGGCGGGCATCCGCTGGTCGAGCGAATCGCATGGCGGCGGCGACGTGAAGCTGTACGCTGCCGGGGCGGGCTCGGCGCCGTTCAAGGGCACGATCGAGAACACGCGCGTGTTCGATCTGATGAAGGCGGCGTTCGGACTATAAAACCATGGCCAGCGGCAGTGACCGTACGGTGGGCACTCCGTGCCCACGCGGATCCATGCGGGACGGCGGTGCATGAACGCGGCGACGCCGTTCGCCAGGTGATGCGCCCGTTCGCGGAATACCCGCGGCGTTTGCAAAATTTTGCCGGCATTCGCGATGATCATTTGGACGCACAGCTACAGTGCGTGCGGCACGATTCAAATCGCGCTGTCACGATGCATACTTCCGCGTGGGCACGGGGTGCCCACCGTACGGGATGCGCTGCCGTCCATCTGCCACTGTCGCCGAATGCTGTTCCCAAAACAAAAAGCCCCGATCACGCGACCGGGGCTTTTCAACGTTCAGGCTAATGGAACAGCCGGCGTCTTGTTATTTCAGGTGATTCGAAATCAGCTTGGTCATCTCGAACATCGAGACTTGTTCCTTGCCACCGAAGACGGCTTTCAGCTTGTCGTCGGCGTTGATCATCTGGCGGTTGTCTGCAGCTTGCAGATCCGCTTTCTTGATGTATTCCCAGACTTTCTTGGTCACTTCAGTGCGTGGCAGCGGCTTGTTGCCGACCACTGCAGCCAGCTCGGCCGACGGCGTCAGCTCTTTCATGAAAGCGGCGTTCGGCTTGCGTGCTGCAGCCGGTTTCTTGGCTGCTGCGGCCTTTGGTGCTGCTGCTTCCTTTGCCGGAGCGGCGGCCTTCTTCGCCGCAGGCTTAGCGGCCGGCTTGGCGGCTGCCTTCTTTGCGGGCGCTGCTGGGGATTTCTTGGCTGTTGCCATCTTCGAGCCTCCTAAACGAGCATATGTAAAAGTTGCGCAATATCGCACGGCTTATATTGGTGGCGTTTTAGCGTTCCTGCAAGTCTTTTTCTTCATTTTTTCACTCTATACAGCCCAAAAACAGGGGTTTGCGCGTCAAGCGTGAGCGTAGAGTGAAAAACCACACGAAATTCGGCGTAAAAACGCCGCGCGGGGCATGCACCCGGCGCGGCAAGAACGCTTAGCGCATGCCGGGCATCATGCCCTTCATCCCGCGCATCATTTTCATCAGGCCGCCGCCCTTCAGCTTCTTCATCATGGTCTGCATCTGGTCGTATTGCGTCAGCATGCGATTGACTTCCTGCACCTGCACGCCGGCGCCGGCGGCGATGCGGCGCTTGCGGTTGGCCTTGATCAGTTCCGGCTTGGCGCGTTCCTGCGGCGTCATCGAGTCGATGATGCCGACCATGCGCCGCACCTGCTTCTCGGCCTGGTCCATGTTGGCGCCGGCCGCCGCCTGCTGGAACTGCGCCGGCAGCTTATCCAGCAAGCCCGACATGCCGCCCATCTTCTTCATCTGGGTCAACTGGGCCTTGAAGTCGTTCATGTCGAAGCGGCCGCCCGCCTTGATCTTGTTGGCCATGTCGGCCGCGGCTTTTTCGTCGACGCCTTTGCGCGCTTCTTCCACCAGCGCCAGGATGTCGCCCATGCCCAGCACGCGGCTGGCCATGCGGGTCGGATCGAAGGCTTCCAGGCCGTCCAGCTTTTCCGACACGCCGGCAAACTTGATCGGCTTGCCGGTCACGTGGCGCACCGACAGGGCCGCACCGCCGCGCGAATCGCCATCGAGCTTGGTCAGCACGATACCGGTCAGGGGCAGGGCGTCGTTGAAGGCTTTCGCCGTGTTGATCGCATCCTGGCCCAGCATGGCGTCGACCACGAACAGGGTCTCGATCGGCTTGACCGCGCCGTGGACGGCGGCGATTTCCTGCATCATCGCTTCGTCGATACCGAGACGGCCGGCGGTGTCGATGATCAGCACGTCGTGGTAGTGCTTCTTGGCCCAGTCCAGCGCGGCCAGGGCGATGTCGACCGGCTTGTCGGTGGACGACGACGGGAAGAAGTCGGCGCCGACCTGCTTCGTGACGGACTCCAGCTGCGCGATAGCGGCAGGGCGGTAGACGTCGGCGGAGACGGTCAGGACCTTTTTCTTCTTTTGTTCTTTCAGGTACTTGGCGAGCTTGCCGGTGGTGGTCGTTTTACCGACACCCTGCAAGCCGGCCATCAGGATGATCGCCGGCGGCTGCTGCGCGAACGACAGCTGGGAAGCTTCCGCGCCAAGGTCGGCGCCCATCAGGGCGGCCAGCTCGCGCTGCACCACGCCGACCAGGGCCTGGCCCGGGCTGAGGGAAGCGATGACTTCTTCGCCCAGCGCTTTTTCCTTCACTTTGGCGATGAATTCGCGCACCGCCGGCAGCGCCACGTCGGCCTCGAGCAGCGCCAGGCGCACTTCGCGCAGCATCTCGGCGGTGTTCGCTTCGGTCAGACGCGCCTCGCCGCGCATCGTCTTGACGACCTTGGCTAGGCGTTGGGTAAGGTTATCTAGCATGTTCTACCTGACTATATATAAGACGGCATTCAATAAACGTTCATTTTACCCTGCGCAAGAGATGCCCGCCCGTCCCGGCGGCGACGTTTACGCCTTTTTTAAGGGCACGTGGTGACGGATGTCACAACTCTGCATTGCCACGTTTGACACATCTTGCATTCCCATATAGCCTTTTCCCGCTGGCATCATAACGATGTACAGCGGCATCCCGGCACCACCGCAGCAGCCCCTACCGATTTTGACGAAGCGCATAACGGAGACATGGCATGACTAAAGTGTTCGGCAAGACCCTGATCGCAATGACCCTGCTGGCAGCCGCCGGCGCCCAGGCCCAGGAAGTCGTCAGGCTCGGCAACCTCAAGTTCGCGCACTACGGCGCCGTCTCGTACATCAAGGAAATCGCGCCCAAGTGCGGCATCAAGGTCGAGGAAAAGATCTTCCCGAAAGGGCTGGACGTCATGCAGGCCATCATCGCGGGCGAACTCGATGTCGGCACCACCGCCTCGGAGGCAGCCATCTCCGGCCGCGCCGGCGGCGCTCCGATCTTTGTGGTGGCCGGCTTCGCCAAGGGCGGCGCGCGCCTGGTGGCCCGGCCCGATTTGAAGATCACCAGCGTGCCCCAGTTGAAGGGCAAGCGCGTCGGCGTGACGCGCGGCGGCATCCAGGAAGTGCTGCTGATGGCGGAACTGGCCAAGCACAACATGAAGGCCGACCCGGCCCCGGGCAAGGACGTGCAGCTGGTGTTCCTGCCGTATGCCGATTTGAACCAGGCTTTGCTCGGCAAGCAGATCGACGCCATGATGCAATCGGAACCGCAGTCTTCGCAGGCGATCAACAAGGGCTTCGGCGCCGAGGTACTGAAGCCCTACGACACCCCGATCGGCGAACCGATCCGCACCATGGTGATGACCGAGAAGTTCTATAAAGAGCGCCGTCCCGTCGCCGAAAAATTCATGCGCTGCTTCGTGCAGGCGACCAAGACCTTCATCGACAACAAGTCCATCGCGGAGAAGTACGTGCGCGAAGTCGTGTTCAAGAACCAGATCACGACCGACGACTTCAACGACGCCATCGGCAACTCCGAGTACTCGTACGACATCACGCCGGAGCATATCCAGATCACCACCGACACCATGGTCAAGACCGGCGTCGGGCGCATGGCCAAGCCGCCGGTGGCGACCGACTGGGTCAAGACCGACTTGCTCGACGCCGCCAAGAAAAGCCTGAACATCAAGTAAGCCAGGCCACAACCCCGGGGGCGGCATGAGCACGAGCATCAGCAAGAACAAGCAGCGTAACTGGCGCGAGATCGGCGTCGGCATGGTGGTGCCGGTACTGGCAATCGCCATCTGGCAGGCGGTGGCGAGCATGGGCTGGGTGAATCCCCAGGTACTGCCGTCGCCGCTGGCGGTGTGGCACCGGTGGGTGGCCTACCTGCTGCCGCTCGTTCCCTACGAAGGCTATACCGACGGCGGCTGGTGGCACTGGGCGTTTTCGGGGGAGCTGATCGTCGACACGCTGACCAGTTTGTACCGGGTGGTGGTCGGCTTCCTGATCGGAGGCGGCCTGGCCTTGCCGCTCGGCCTGGCCATGGGCGCCAGCAATACGGTGTATGCCTGGATGAACCCGCTGGTGCAGATCCTGCGGCCGATTCCGCCGATCGCCTACATCCCGCTGGCCATCCTCTGGTTCGGGCTGGGCAATCCACCGGCCGTGTTCCTGATCGCGCTGGGCGCCTTTTTCCCGGTGCTGATGAATACCATCGCCGGCGTGCGCCACGTGGACGGCATTTATTTGCGCGCGGCGCGCAACCTGGGCGCCGGCGGGGTGACCATGTTCGTGCGCGTGATCCTGCCGGCGGCCGTGCCCTACATCTTGTCGGGCGTGCGCATCGGCATCGGCACCGCCTTCATCGTCGTCATCGTGTCGGAGATGATCGCGGTGAACAACGGCCTGGGCTACCGCATCCTGGAAGCGCGCGAGTACTTCTGGTCCGACAAGATCATCGCCGGCATGATCACCATCGGCATGCTGGGCCTGGCCATCGACATAGCCATGAACCGCCTGAACAACTATCTGCTGCGCTGGCACCGTGGCCTGGAGCATTGAATGGACGCCCATATCCAAGTAAGTGGAGTGAGCAAGGTGTTCGCCAGCGACGAGCGCCAGGTGGTGGCGCTGCAGGACATCAACTTGAGCATCCCGCGCGGGCAGTTCACCTGCCTGCTCGGCCCTTCCGGCTGCGGCAAGTCGACGCTGCTCAACGCCGTGGCCGGATTTTCGCCGCCAACCGCGGGTTCGATCCTGGTCGATGGCAAGCCGGTGGCCGCGCCGGGGCCGGACCGCGGCATGGTGTTCCAGGAGTACGCGCTGTTCCCCTGGATGACGGTCGAGCAGAACGTCGGCTTCGGGTTGGACATCAAGAAGACGCCCAAGGCCGAGATCCGGCGCACCGTGGACGCGCTGCTGGGCATGCTGTCGCTGACCGACTTCCGTGCGCGCTACCCCAAGGATTTGTCGGGCGGGATGCGCCAGCGGGTGGCGATCGCACGCGTGCTGGCGCTCGATTCGCCGATCCTGCTGATGGACGAGCCGTTCGGGGCCCTGGATGCGCTCACGCGGCGCAACTTGCAGGACGAGCTGCTGCGCATCTGGGCCGAGCTGAAGAAGACCATCCTGTTCGTCACCCACAGCATCGAGGAAGCGATTTATCTGGCCGACCGGATCGTGGTGATGACTTACCGGCCCGGGACGGTGAAGCGCGATATCCTGGTCGATTTGCCGCGCATGCGCGACCCGGCGGCGCCGGAGTTCAATGCCTTGAAACGCGAGCTGGGGCAGCTGGTGATGGAGGAGCAGCAGCGCCATCACAGCGATGAACTGAGGATGGCGGCCGTCGACTGATCGGGCTGGTCGCATAGTGGTGACCTGACCCGTACGGTGGGCACTCCGTGCCCACGCGGTTACGTGCCATGCCTTGCACCTGCGGCCGTGATGATTCGCTCCGGAACGTCTGCGATGGTGGACACGCTGGCGAGGCGCTTTTGTACGCGCCGCGTCAACATCCAACATTCGACGAGAACGACGCCAACCATGATCGCCGTTCCGCGTGGGCACGGGGTGCCCACCGTACGGTCGGCGTCAACGCGAGACGAAATCCGGGCGGGCTTGTCCAATCGGCATCCGGCCCGCAACAGCAGACCACCCCCGCCACCGCCATTTGCCGATGGTGTAGACTGCCGGTATGCAGAACACCCTCTTCTTTGCCGCGGCCTTTCTGTACGCGGCCTGCGCCCTGCTGCCGTCGCGCCGGGGCGCTGTCATTTCCGGCGTCACCGCGCTGGCCTGGTTCGCGCACGGCGTGGCGCTGTGGGGCGCCGCCTTTGCGCCCGGCTCGCTGCGCATCGGCTTTGCCATCATGCTCTCGGCCGCCCTGTGGGTCTCGGTGGCCGCCTACTGGTTCGAGAACCGCAATTTCGCATTGGATGGCCTGCGGCGCCTGGTGATGCCCTGCGCCTTTGGCGCGGCGCTGCTGCCGGTGCTGTTCCCGGGCGCGGTGATGGCCATCGAGAACCGTTCCAGCGCCTTCGGCTGGCACGTGGCCGTGGCGGTGCTGGCCTACAGCACGCTCACCATTGCCGCCTTCCACGCGGTGCTGATGGCGCTGCAGGAAACCCGGCTGCACGCGCGCACCGCGCCGAGCAGCGGCAGCGGCTGGATCGGCGGCACCCTCGACCAGCTGCCGGCCCTGCTGACCATGGAAAAGCTGCTGTTCCGCCTGATCGGCATCGGCTTCGTCCTGCTCAGCCTCACCGTGCTGTCGGGCGTGGTGTTTTCCGAGCAGCTGTTCGGCCAGGCGATGCGCTGGGACCACAAGAACGTGTTCGCGATGCTGTCCTGGGTGCTGTTCGGCGCGCTGCTGGCGGGGCGCCACTGGCGCGGCTGGCGCGGCAAGACCGCGCTGCGCTTCACGCTGGCCGGGTTTGCCACGCTGGCGCTGGCCTATGTCGGCAGCCGTTTCGTCCTCGAAGTCGTGCTGCACCGGGGGATCGCATGAGCCGCCTCCTGTTCTGGGTCGTCCTGGTCATCGTGATCGGCTTTGCCGTGCGCGCCAAGCTGCGTGCGGCCATCCGCAAGGGCCAGGAGCGGCAGCAGGAAGAATGGCGCCAGCAAGGGGGGCAGCAGCGCCGGGCCGAGCCGCCCGCCGCCATCGAGAACATGACCAGCTGCGCCCACTGCGGCCTGCATTTCCCGGCCTCGGAGGCGGTGCGCGCCGATGGCCTGGACTACTGCAGTCCAGGCCACGTGCGCCTGCCGCCGCGGTAAGCCCTTGAAGATCCGCTGGCCGGCGCTGTCCACGCAGTCGCGCACGACCTTCTGGCGCTCGCTGCAGGCGCTGAACGTCACCCGCATCGTCATCGGCATCGTGCTGCTGCTGTACATGGCCTTCGACGTGCGTGACGGCCGCGCCGGCACCGACCCGGCCTATGCGCGCACCTGCTTCTTCTACCTGGGCGCGGCGCTGTGCTTCGGCCTGGTCTCCACCTTCTGGAAGCGGCGCTTCCCGCTGCAGCTGGCGGTCCAGATCGCGGTCGACCTGGTGGCGATTTCGCTGCTGTACCAGGCCGCCGGCGGCGTGCGCAGCGGCCTCGGCATCCTGTATCTGTTCCCGCTGGCCGGCGCCGCGATCCTGGCGCCGCTGCTGCTGGCGCTGTTCGCGGCGGCGGTGGCCTCGATCATCGTGCTGCTGCAGGCGTCGTGGCAGCTGTTCACGCGCGACGGCGAGCCGCCGCTGGCGCAGGCCGGGATGTACGGCATCGCCTTCTTCGCCGTTGTGCTGCTGGTGAACCGCCTGGCGGCGCGCCTGATCGGCCAGGAAGAACTGGCGTCCCAGCGCGGCGCCGACCTCGAAGTGCAGCAGTCGATCAACGAGATCGTGATCGCCGACGTCAATGATGGCGTGCTGGTGCTGGGCGCCGACGGCGTCATCCACACCGCCAATCCCGCCGCGCGGCGCATGCTGGGCGTCGACGATCCGGGCGGCCTGCGCCTGGACGCGGTGCACGGGCTGGAGCCGGTTGCCGGCGCCTTTGCGCGCTGGATCGGCGGGACGATGGCGCCAGCGCTGGCCGCGGTGGAGCCGGTGCAGGGCGCAGCAGGGCCCGACGAAGCCTGGGTCATCCTGAAACCCTTCCAGGAACCGGACGCGCTTGACGCCAATGGCAGCGCGCGGCGCGACCAGCCGGCGCACTTGAAGCTGCGCTTTGCGCGCGTGGAGGCGGCCGGCGGCAAGCCGGGGCGCAGCGTGGTCTTCATGCAGGACGTCAGCGCCATCGAAAACCAGGCGCAGCAACTGAAACTCGCCTCGATGGGCCGCCTCACCGCCAGCATCGCGCACGAGGTACGCAACCCCTTGTCGGCCATCGGCCACGCCACCGCGCTGCTGGCCGAAGACCTGCACGGCAAGGCCGAGGTGCGGCTATTGAAGATCATCGGCGACAACGTGGCGCGCGTGAACCGTATGGTCGAAGACATCTTGCAGCTCTCGCGCAAGGCCCAGCCCTATGCCGAGCCGCTGGTGCTGGCCGCCTTCCTGGCCGAGTTGAAAGCCGAGTTCTGCGAGACCCAGGCCCTGCCCGAGGAAATGCTGTGGCTGGGCGGCGCCGGCGCCATCGAGGTGCGCTTCGATGCCCTGCACCTGCGCGAAGTGCTGGTGAATTTGCTCGGCAACGCGATCCGCTATGCGAGCCGGGCGCCGGCCAGCATCCGCATCTGGCCCGAGCTCGACGCCTTCGGCACGCTGGAATTGCACGTGCAGGACGACGGCCCCGGCATCACGCCGGACGTGCGCGCCCACCTGTTCGAGCCCTTCTATACTACGTCCAGCAAGGGCACGGGCCTTGGGCTCTACCTGGCGCGCGAGCTGTGCCTGAACAACGGCGCCAAGCTCGATTACGAATACCGCTTCGATCCAAACGCGCCAGGTGCGCTCAAGGCCAGCGGCCGCTTTGTGATGACCTTCGCCCAGCCGGCCGCTGCCGGCGCGCACGCAGAATAAGGATTGGTCCATGAGTTCCCCCCGCATCCTGGTGGTCGACGACGAAGCCGACCTGCGCGACCTGCTCGAGATCACCCTGCTCAAGATGGGCCTGGACGTCGATTGCGCCGCCACCCTGCGCGAGGCGCGCAGGCTGGTCGACGACAACACCTACAACCTGGTGCTGACCGACATGCGCCTGCCCGACGGGCTCGGGCTGGAGCTGGTACGCGAAGTGTCGAGCACCTCGAAGACGCCGATCGCGGTGATCACCGCCTTTGGCAGTGCCGAGAACGCGGTGGTGGCGCTGAAGGCCGGCGCATTCGATTACGTGTCGAAGCCGGTAGTGCTGGACGAGCTGCGCGTGATGGTGCGCTCGGCCCTGAAGCTGTCGGAAGCGCCGGGCGCCGCGGTGGCGGAAGAGGGGGGCGGTTCGCGCCTGATCGGCGGATCGCAGGCGATGCAGGCGCTGCGCGCCCAGATCGGCCGCCTGGCGCGCTCGATGGCCCCAATTGCGATCAATGGCGAGTCCGGCGCCGGCAAGGAACTGGCTGCGCGTGAAATCCACGCCCAGAGTTCGCGTGCCGCCAAACCGTTCGTGGCCGTGAACTGCGGGGCGATTCCCGAAAACCTGATGGAAGCCGAATTCTTCGGCCATCGCAAGGGCGCCTTTACCGGCGCCGGCGAGGAGCGCGACGGTTTCTTCCAGGCGGCGAATGGCGGCACCCTGATGCTGGACGAAGTGGCCGATTTGCCGCTGGCGATGCAGGTCAAACTGCTGCGCGCGATCCAGGAGCGGCGCGTGCGCAAGATCGGCGCCACCGCCGAGGAGCCGGTCGACGTGCGCATCATCAGCGCCACCCACAAGGACCTGGCGCGCTGCGTCGAGACCGGCAGCTTCCGGCAGGATTTGTTTTATCGCCTGAACGTGATCGAACTGTCGCTGCCGGCGCTGCGCGAGCGGCTCGACGATTTGCCGGTGCTGACGAACGCGATCCTGGCGCGCCTGGCTGGGCCGGGCGGGGCGTCGCTGGGGCCGGGCGTGCTCGATGCCTTGCGCGCCTATTCCTTCCCCGGCAACGTGCGCGAACTCGAGAACGTGCTGGAGCGGGCGCTGGCGTTTGCGGATGACGGCGTGATCCAGGTCGAGGACTTGTCGCTGAAGGCGGCGCGGCCGGCCGAAGGCGCGCGCGTGCAGGCAGCCGAAACGTCGGCGTCTGCCACGTCGGCGTCCGCCACGTTGGCGTCTGCCACGTCGGCGTTTGCCGCACCGGCCCCGGCGCTGCCGGTGACCCACGAGGCGCCGCCGGCGCCGGCCGCTGCGCCGCTCCTGGCGCCGGGTGCGCCTGTCCTCGGCCCGGACAGTTTGCCGAGCAATTTGCCGGCCTACCTGGAGGGCGTGGAACGCGATATCATCCAGCGCGCGCTCCAGCAGACCCAATTCAACCGCACCAAGACCGCCAGCCTGCTCGGCATCAGCGTGCGCCAGCTGCGCTACCAGATGCAGAAGCTGGATATCCAGGCCCCGGAGAACTGACATGCCCAAGCTCTTGCGTTACGTCGCCCTGGCAATTGCCCTGATCGCCGCGCTGATGTGGATGCGGCACGAAATGAAGGTGGACAGCTGCCTGGATGCGGGCGGGCGCTGGGACAGTGGCCTGGGTGAATGCATCCGGTCCTATACGCCAGGGACACCCGTCTAACATGTGACCGGGCAGAATCCCGCTCGCAGCCTATGCGTTCACATCACCTCGAACGCTTGCTGTTATCAAATTGTGTTGTCTTTTCGCCAGTGCAAAACGGTGCGTCTTGCACCCTTGTTGAGCAATGATTATTGCAGCTGTTTAAGCTTTAGGCAGGGTGTTAGTGCTTACTAACCCGAAACGGCCCATCGTCCGGCTCAGACCCGATTGTCAAGAGGCGCGCACCCAAAAAACGCACGAAATTGAGAATTTATTCACTTGCACGCCCGCGCGAGCAGGTACTACAATTAGTCCTAACTCAATACGCTGCACTAGATATAGTGGTAGCGAGGTCAAGAGTAGCACCGGGTAGCCTGACCAGGCAGCCACGAACGGAGCACTTGGCTGCAATACAACCCGGCAGTAGCGCATTTCGTCTTGCATCTGTTTTTTACTCGGTTTTTTAGTCGTTTCACACGCAATAAATAACTGTAGGCAATAATACTGCCCGGCTCGGCGTTGCCCGGCCGGTAGGGAACCCTTTTTCGCTTTTTTATATACGTCGATTGCCCGCACGCGCGGGCATTCGGCACGGAACAACCGGCGGCAGTCCGACTGCCCATCCTGGAGGCTCAATGCAAACTTCTCAAGACATCTCAATCAAACCGCAAGCGGCTCCAGGAGCGGCAACCGGCGCCAAGGCCACCGACATCGCGGCCCATGGCGACTACCGCATCATCCGCCGTAACGGCGCCGTCGTGCCCTTCGAGCCGAACAAGATCTCGGTCGCCATGACCAAGGCTTTCCTGGCAGTCGCCGGCGGCCAGGGCGCCGTGTCGGCCCGCATCCGCGACCTGGTGGACGAGCTGACCAACAACGTGGTCGCGGCCCTGGTGCGCCGTCAGCCGAACGGCGGCACCTTCCACATCGAAGACGTGCAGGACCAGGTCGAGCTGTCGCTGATGCGCTCGGGCGAGCACGATGTGGCGCGTGCCTACGTGCTGTACCGCGCCAAGCAGATGGAAGAGCGCCGCGCCGCCAAGGAAGCCGCCGGCGGCAGCGCCATCGAAGCGCCGCAGATCCACGTGGTCGATGGCGGCGAACGCCGTCCGCTCGACATCAACGACGTCCACGCGCTGGTGAACGCCGCCTGTGCCGGCCTGGAAAAGCACGTCGACGCCGACGCCATCGTCGCCGAGACCCTGCGCAACCTGTACGACGGCGTGCCGGTCGAGGAACTGCACAAGTCCGCCATCCTGGCCGCCCGCGCCCTGATGGAAACCGACCCGGCCTACAGCCAGGTTACCGCCCGCATCCTGCTGCACACGATCCGCAAGGAAGTCTTCGGCCATGAAGTCGCGCAAGCCAAGGCTGCCGCCGAATACATCACCTACTTCCCGCAGTACATCGCCAAGGGCATCGCCAACGAACTGCTCGACGAGCAGCTCGGCACCTACGACCTCGAGCGCCTGGCGAAAGCCATCGTCGCCGACCGCGACCTGCAATTCGGCTACATCGGCCTGCAGACCCTGTACGACCGCTACTTCCTGCACGTGCGCGAAACCCGCATCGAGATGCCGC